>Ga0302221_10000755_pt1 | contig 22137 bp, 24 predicted proteins | sample II_Palsa_E2_1_FD_193517 | JGI IMG/M metagenome (GOLD analysis project Ga0302221, IMG submission 193517) | Peat permafrost microbial communities from Stordalen Mire near Abisko, Sweden - II_Palsa_E2_1 | ecosystem: Environmental > Terrestrial > Soil > Palsa > Peat permafrost | place: Sweden... | reverse complement strand
ATATCACTAGCGTTGCGTTGTTATTGTTCTATAATCCGTCAAACCTTTGCCTGCATTACATTTCAGAAGATATAATGATGGCGACGATTTGAATTTTCTGGGAAATTTATTTTGATCACAGAAATTTAATTATCAGCATTTTATGAATATTCAAAAAGGTCATTTAAGCAACAACGCAACGCTAATGAAAAAATATTAATATTTCTAATGAGAGAATTGATCCTGAATAAAGATTACGCCGGCATTCGAAAGGCCATTTCCGCAAACCCTAAGCTCGCCTCCGAGGGAATCATGCTTGAGGGAGAAACCACCAACAAGGCGCATCCCCTGCACCGTATCTGCGATTTTGTCTTTTCGAAAAAATTGACGGATGAGGAAGCTGTAAAAATTGCTCAAATATACCTGGAGTTTGGCGCCGATGTCAATGGTTACCCACTGGTCATAATGAAAGACACGCCACTACTTGCAGCTTCCAGTTTACATGCAGATCTGGTGGCCGTTTTATACATCAATCATCAGGCAAATATCCATCACCAGGGTTGTCACGGCGGAACGGCACTGCATTGGGCTTCATGGTGTGGAAGAGATATGCTGGTTAAGCGGCTTATTTCGGAAGGGGCTATTATTGACAAAAGATGTATTGATTTTCAGTCAACTCCACTATTTTGGGCGGTAAAATCGTATGAGGAAAGTGCTGATAAACTCCACCAGCTTGAATGCATCAAACTTTTAATCCATGCAGGGGCCGATAAGGATATACCCAATGCCTGGGGTGATACCATCTACAGTATGATCAAAGCTGAAGACCTGGAATTAAAGAAAATACTCTCAAACTAGGATTGATCCAAATATTATTGTTTTATTTACCACTGAGCTTCAGATTCAATTACAAAGATACCTGTCTTCATTGATTAACTTAAAACACCAGGATCTGCTTTTCGCATATGCTACTCGATCTATCTTTGGGATTAATCGAAACTAAGCAAACCAAATCAAGCAAGATGATTACCAGAATCTGGCATGGAAGAACAACCCTACACCTGGCAGAAAAGTATTTGAAGTTTTTATTGGAAAAAGGGACAAAGGAATATTTGCAAACAGTGGGAAATCTAAGTGTAAAAGTGTTGCAGCGTAAAACAGCGGATTGCTGCCATTTTTGGACCGTAAGCGAATGGCGAGATATGGAATCCATAAAAGCTTTTGCGGGGGAAAAGGTAGAAACGGCTAAATATTATCCTGAGGATCATCATTTCTTGTTAGAGTTTGAAGAAAAAGTCATTCACTGCGAAACATACCCCGTCTTTATGACAGATTAGATGGCGGCCAATGATATCTGCCTTTTAAACATTTCTTTGGTCAAAATATTTTTGCTCAATGCTGTCCTGAACACGGCATACCAATCGTTATTTAAAAAAAGAATATGGATACTTATCTTCCTCCAATAGAGAAGCCAAAAGGATTGATGATGAAGTTTGTTTATTATATAACACGCCGTCAATACGGCAAAGTACTTACTCCACTAAAGGTCTTTTCTGCGCGAATGCCGCTCGGATTCGGTCTTTTCTATGGTAAAATATCCCAGCTGGATAAAAAATTAATACTCCCAAAAGAGATTGCATTTCTAATCCGCGAACGGGTCGCGCATATAAACGTCTGCAGTTTCTGTGTAGATATTGGCCGGTTTGCGGCCATCAAACAATCAATGGATACAGTCAAGTTTGACGCCCTTGAACAATACCAGACAAACGCGCTTTTCAGTGAGGCCGAGCGGGCAGCATTGGATTATGTAAGTGAACTGACAATACATAAAAAAGTGAATGCAATTACTTTTGAACAAGTATCGGCCCACTTTTCGGAAAGAGAGATTTGTGACATGGTCTGGCTTGTAGCCAGCGAACATGTCTACAACATGACCAATATCGGACTTAATATTCACTCAGACGGTCTTTGCGACACCCGTCAAAGAAAGGCTGATTGATATCCATTGATATTGGGTAGATCTTTGTCGAGCCATGGGGAATCAACGGGTCAGCCGGTAAAGAAAAATAGCGGCTCTTTGCATGAGGAAAGGATATTCTTTCAGATTGATGGTTTCTCCTGGTCTATGGGCACCATTTCCCGATGCCCCAAGCCCGTCAAGACAATCGACATACAATGCGATATCCGAAATGTCTCCGGCCCCTCTTAAACCAGGATCACCTGCGACGGTGGGTCCTATACCCATATCCCGGCTAACTTTATCCAATTTGTTTAACAGCTGCAGGTTACCTACTGTAGGTTCCATGGAGGGGAGGTAATCAGAAAAACTGATCGTAGAATGTGTTCCCGGAAGGCTCTGGGCAACAATCGCCTTCATTTTTTCGCGGGCGGCATTTTTTTGGGTCTCAGTCAAAAATCGGAGATCACCCACCACCCTTGCAGAAGGGGAAATGATATTGGTTTTACCAGAGACTTCATCCCTGGCGTCCTGCTGATCTACTTTGATTTCAGATCCTCCTGCGATCAAACCCGGATTGAATGTGAGGTATTTTTCTGAACCCATTTGTTCCCTGAAGGAATTGAGGATCCTGGCTGCCTCGTAAATAGCCCCATAGCCTGCGGAATCCGTGAATATGAGTGAGGAGTGGCCAGATTTGGCAGTTACGCTCAGTGTCCAGCCACTTGCGCCCCTGCGTGATGCTGCAACTGTATGCATCCCTTGGGACCATTCAAAGGCTAGGGCAATATCGCATGTCTTAGCCCTGTCAATAAAGTCTTTTCTGGCAACATTGTGCGGCACGCCCCCTCTTTCTTCGTCACCTGTGAGGTAAACGATCAAATTCATATCCCGTAATTCCCCAGCGAATTGCAATGCTTTTAAAGCCTCGATGATGAGTACATCCCCGCCTTTCATGTCATTAACCCCCTGACCAGTCGCGGTAGAGTCATTTAAGATGGTATAGGGACCAGCAGGCATATCCGGTTCAAATACAGTGTCCAGATGACCGATTAGAAAAATGTGTTTGCCTTTTTTCCCATTATGTGTAGCCACCAGATGTCCCGCCCGGTGGAGAGAATCGGGTTCATTGATCCATTGTACTTCAAAACCCAGTTTTTTCAATTCATTACTATATAGCGCTCCCACATGTCTAACCCCTTCGGTATTCAAAGTGCCACTGTTGATATTAACGGATTGAATTAATAACTGCAGCGCTTCATTCATATGACTATTGATATAGTCGATCGTCTTTTTTTCTGTCTTATCAAGTTGTGTATAAGCGCTGCCTACCATCGTAAAACTAAAGAAAATCATTATGATCCTATGCATACAGTTGATTGGTTATTTGCTTGGCAATAAAGAACGCGACATCCAAATATAGCATAATCATACTTGAAGATAAAGCTCATAGGATCCAATGGTTTAACGATGGCAACGCCTGTCTGTCAGGACCTGAATCCCAGTACATTCCCAACTAAAGTGTTTGCTGTAATTTTCAAATTTGTGTTCGAAATTCAAAAAAGATAAATTCAGCTTGGCTGCTACCTGTTTTGCACGCTTTTGGTCTAAATTACAGCCATCAACAGCTGAACAATAGTTGATGGAAACTCAATTTATTAAACGCTTCATCATTTACCGAAATATGGAAGTTTTCCAAAGATGATTTTTCGGGGAAATGAAACAATAATTAATTTGAATTGATCTGGGCCAACGAAATGGATTATTATAAAAAGCAACTATGATTTTATCAAACCTCCTGTCCACAGCAGCCACTCTATCATTTCTTCCTAAAGCGATTGGTAGAAATCCTTGGGGTGAACGATTAAAAAAGATTCAGCGTTCAGCAAATTACCAAGACGATAGTTTCCAAAACCAAAGTCTAACTCCGGTAATGTCCGATAAGGGCAGCTTCTTTAAGATCTTATGGAAATTTATTAACAAGCCCAAAACCGTTATACCCCCACTCCCACTCCCTTCGGTTAAAACGGACCTGAAACAACTTCCTGAAGGAAATCCAGTATTGATCTGGTTTGGGCATTCTTCCTACCTTCTGAAGATTTATGGGAAACACATTCTTGTTGATCCAGTATTCAGCGGCTATGCCTCACCATTTAAATTAAAAAGCGCCAAAAACTTTGAAGGGAGCAACGTTTTTGGCGTAGAGGATTTGCCAGCAATTGATATTTTGTTGATCACCCACGACCATTATGATCATTTAGATTATCAGACGGTGTTGAAATTGAACAGCAAAACCAAACATATTGTTACCTCCCTGGGAGTTGGTGCCCATCTTGAATACTGGGGGTTTGATGCTGGAAAAATAACTGAACTCGATTGGGATGAAAGCACCGAAAAGGTGGAGGGTTTGAAACTCATTTGCGCACCATCAAGACATTTTTCGGGCAGGAGTTTTGCGCGGTTCAAAACGCTTTGGGCGTCTTACATTCTTAAAACAAGGGATTATTCGATATACTTGGGTGGAGACAGTGGCTACGACAAACACTTTAAAGAGATTGGTGAAACATTCGGACCTTTTGATCTTGCCATTCTAGAATCCGGTCAGTACAATGAAGCATGGAAAAACATTCATATGATGCCGGAGGAAACTGTCCAGGCTAGTCTAGATCTAAGGGCAAAATGGCTTTTACCCGTACACTGGGGTAAGTTTTCACTATCGATTCATCCCTGGAATGAGCCCATCGAAAGGGTGATGAAAAAATCAGAAGAACTCGGTGTACATGTTACTACGCCAATGATCGGTGAGCCCTTGGTAATCGGAGAAAATTATCCTTATGGGAAATGGTGGAGGGAATTGCTTTGATATGGTTCACCAATACGCCGGCCCCTCTCTAAAACAACATACATAAACACCTCCATTTGATTTAGATTTCATGCCGATTGCGGGGACAGATGCCTTTCATGGGGCTTTTCGGGCATCGATGACCGAATAACCCGTATTTCTTCCTTGTACAAGGCAAAGAAAATGTTTTGCAATTCATGAAGATACCTGCAGGAAGCGATGAACTTACCATCATATCTGAAAAAAAATTCATTAAATGTGCTGAATATTTCCGTTAGTTCACGGTACATGTATTTATAAATTCCATCTTTTTCGCTAAAGCCGGATCTTATAAGCAAATCATGGGTTAATTCGATTGGATAAATATCCTTCAAATGGGTTTGAGCACCTGAACTTAAAAATACGATTCCATTTTTGTGCAGGCAGACGATTGTATTTTCACGATTGTGATACCTGATTTTGTTGCCAATTCTTAATTCGGTAGCCTTTTTCATATATCGAGCTTTGGAATTCTTCCACAAGAAGGCGGCCAAATTTTAAAAAATAGTCAAAATGTCAATAAAATTAACTTCCAACTAAGTGTTTACACTTATGGTTATTTATGCACAGCTTGGGCGAAACTTAATGATTTGCAATTTTGAGAATACGTTCAATTTTGTAATACGCAAATACTACCATCTTACCTGAAGAAATTCATAAAGAAGATTGCTGTTTTTGTACCGGAATAAAAGAGCCCTTGTTCAATTATTATAACCTGCATTTCTGTGAAATTGTTTATCAAAAATATGGTTTCCACCCGATGCAAAATGCTAGTAAGAAAAGAACTGGAGAAGCTAGGTATACGGGCATCGGACATACAATTGGGTGAAGTCGAAATTCATGGGGAAATGACCAAACTGCAAAATGAACTTTTCCGCCATGCAATTTCAGAACAGGGTCTTGAATTAATGGATGACAGGATATTGCAACTGATTGAAAAAATAAAAGCAATCATCATAGAATCGGTCCATTATGCAGACGAGCCTCTGACCGTAAAATTCTCTACCTATTTAAGCGAAAAAACACATCACGACTATAGTTATCTTTCCAATCTGTTCTCCCATGTTCAGGGGATAACACTCGAAAAATATGTGATCTGTCATAGAATCGAAAGGGTTAAGGAATTGCTTCTGTACGATGATTTGACGCTTACACAAATTGCCAACCAGATGAATTACAGCAGTGTGTCGCATCTTTCGACCCAATTCAAAAGAATAACCGGATTTACGCCATCACATTTCAAAGGAAGCCTTGAAACAAAGAAGGGCATTAAATAATCCACCATATGGCAATTAGAAGCCTTCCTAAAGGTTAAACGCTTGATTCCACTGCACTTGGGATCAATATCGGGTATTAAAATGTTTGCTGAATCCAAACAAAACCAATATTTTGTTGTTAGAATGGATTTTGGTCCTAGTGGAGCTTTTATGGACCTATGACTGAAAATTTGTTAATCATTTTTTAACAATCTTAGGCTAAACTTTACGTTTTTAGAATAATCTAATAGCATCAAAAAATACCATGATAAAGGCATTATTTTATATCGCATTGATAATCAGCGTAATTTGCATTTCCTGTTCAAAATCTAACAATCCGAATCCGGAAGCTTCGAAAACCTCCCTTTGGCCATTAAAATATGGCAATAGTTGGACCTATACTGATTCCGTGTTTTCAGACAGCAGCCTGTCTACAGCCTATTCCGATACTGCAATTGTCCTCAAGACTCCTATTACGGATAACGCCGGGAACGTATATCTGGAAGTATATAACCCTAATGGATGGTTCGGATCAGGGTCGTATTTTTCAGTGGATCCCTCCAACACCTTTATTAATGGATATGATAGCGCCAGTGGTTCAGCCTATCTTTTCTTTCAGATTGCTGGTCAGGACGGTACCCTTGTCGGCAATGGCACTGACTTTAGTAATCCCACTTGTCCGGTAACAGATAACCAGTACGGGTTTGCATCGACCACCACCATAAAAGGATATAATTGCTATAAAAATATTGAGATCAACACCAACTGCAATGGCGTAGCCCTGGAAACCACGGTCACTTATGTTGCTCAAGGCGTCGGCGTCGTCCGGATTGAAGACTATGTAGCCGATTCGACTAAAAATAATGCGATATACCTGGATTATTCCCAAACCCTGGATTCGGCGACGATCAATTAGACGATCGATACATTCAAAAAGACGCTTTCTGGGAGGTTTCTTGAAACCCGATTAAATTATTGATCTCTACCCTCAATCATTTCAATAGTCATCTCAAAACTGAACCGGGAGCTAAGCCATCTATGAAGAAAATCGGCTATGGCCTTTTGTTTATGTTAAGGTATGATTTGCCGTAGATATTTTTAGTGAGGCTTATTGTAAAATTCTTTCCATTAAAGGAATGGTCTATCGACCAAGATGAGTCCTTGACAGTGATCATATAATCCTTGAGGATGCTTTCTTCAGTCCTGAAGACGGTTTCTGTCAATTTTAATTCTGATTCCTTCACTTTTTCATCATGGATAATTGACTCAATCTCCTGGTTCTTGGGTGTTCTTGTATGCCTGACTTCGGTCCGGATATATTCCTTTTGCCTGTTTAATTCCCTGAGGCCACTTCTTAATTTCTCCAGCTTTAGATAGGTTTCGGAATATTTGTCATAAACATTATTGCTCATAATTCAATATTTAAAGCTCGTACCGAGCATAATCTGCAAAGTTAACGAAAAACCTTCAATCTGCTCATAGTAAAATAGGCCATCGGCCAAGGGTTGTGGCAATCCTGAATTTTCGATATAGGTATTATGTTCAGCCAAAATTTATGGATAGGGATTACTTCAATCAAAACAAAAGGTCTACATTAGTTTGGTTTCGGAAGATGCCGGTTGACCGAAGATTAACTGTTAAAATCAATCAGATGGACTCCTTTCTCAAATCAGGCCGCTTTTTACTAGCCCTTCCCATGCTGATTTTCCCCATTTTGCATTTTATCTATCCATCTTTTGTTGCCAGTATTATTCCTCCTTGGATTCCCTGGCATTTTTTCTGGACCTATTTTACTGCATTGACAATATTAGCAGCCGGAATAGCTATTGTTATCGGCAAATACGAATATGTAGCGGCTCTTTTACTAGGTACCGAGATTTTCCTATTTGTCGCACTGATCCATGTATTTCTTTTATTTCATAAAGCGGGAGACGCATGGGCGGAGCGGCCAATGTTCGGGGAATATCCAAGCCGGGTGATTAATGCATTTAAGGATTTCGGATTATTCGGCGCTGTATTCATTTTTGCGGGCACAAAATCCCAATCCTGGAGAAATACGCGCAAGGATAATTCCTTGGTATTTGGCAGAACGATTGTGGGAATATCGATAACTGCATTTGGATTGCTCCAATTTGTTTATCCTGGACACGGTCCTGGAATTCCTCCGATGTTGAATACGGTCGTATTCGTATTTCCTGGAAGGGAGTTTTGGGCATATACCACGGGGGCCGCCCTTGTGATTGCAGGGATTTTTTTGGTAATCGGTAAGGAGACGCGAAACCTGACAGCCTATTTAGGGGTATTGCTGCTTGTTTTTGATTTGCTGGTATGGGTACCCCAGTTTTTTGTAAACCCGGCAGATTTGTATGGTAATTGGCTTAAAGACTTGGGCATCATTGGTGGTGTCCTGATTTTGGCAGAATCCCTCCCGAAAAAACCCAGGACTGTACTAGATGTGGACTAGATCTATAAATTAAGCATCCCTGGTTTTCAATTCTTCACGTGATAATTGGGATTCTGTTTCTGCTGAAGTCAAATTGTCCTGGGATCGTTTTTCCTCTTGTTGGGGCATGTGGGAATAGTTTGATGGCAGTTTTGGGCATTCATGCCTGAACTGTGCAGTCATCAGCACCACTGGGTAAAGAAGAAAAAAAGCGAGTGTAAGTAACACAAGGATAATCCCGAACATCGTCATTTCTTTGGTTTTGATACCACTTAAACGGGAGAAAACGAAAAAAATTATGATTGATCTGGAGAAAGAGAGGTATCAAATAGTTTTTGCTTCGCAGTGGAGGATCCGGCCATGAACGCTGCCGATTCCCGTAACGAAAAAAATGAGCACCCGGACGCCTATTGCTGCTCGATCGCCTGATGAAGCATAGGTTCCGAGAACAGTATCCAGTCCGGAATCTTCGATTCCTGTATCTTCCACAATCCTTCAATTAACTGCATGGAGAATACATGACGATTTCCCCTTTCGTCGCTGACGTCAATATGGTAGCCGGGGTTAGGGAGGCCCTGTTGTTTTCTAAAATTAAATTCCTTGAAACTGCCACCAGTTTTTATATTACAGGAAAACTGTACATTTTTTGTAATATTCATAAAAAGGCTAAATGATTATTCTTCAAAAGTACGCAAAAGCGAAACCATTCATGAACAATCATCCGGAGGATCACAAAAATGGGCAGTTCAAGAAGTTTAACACTATGCCAAAGCAGCTTCTACTGGTTTAACAACCTTGACAAATTCTGCCTGGGCATGAATAGAAACCTCATCTCCTAAAACGACACCACCAGTTTCCGAAACCATGCTGAAACTTACCCCGAATTCTTTCCGGTTGACTTTACCGCTTACCGTAAATCCTAAACGGGTATTGCCCCATGGATCCTGGATCGTACCGCCATATTCCACGTCCAATACGATATTCTTACTGACTCCACGCATCGTCAAAATACCAGACAATTTATAATTGTCGGCATTAATCTTCTCCAGCTTGCTGCTTATAAAAGTTAATTGAGGATGATTCTCAGCATCAAAAAAATCACCTGAGCGCAGATGACCGTCCCGCTGTTCGTTATTGGTAGAGATCGAACTGATCTCCGCAGAGAATTTGACTTTTGCCGTTGACAGATCGTCCCCTTCCGTCTCTACCGTCGCATCGAATTTCTGAAAATGACCAGTAACCTTGGAGATCATTAAATGTTTAACCTTGAATTGTACCTCTGAATGTGTTGGGTCTATAGCCCATTTTGTAGTTGCCATAATTGTTGTTTTTATTATTTTAAAATGGTTTCATATTCGTTCCATGCTTGCTGTAAGGCAGATAAAAAAATTTCGGGCGCCTGGGCACCGGAAATGGCATATTGGTTGTTGATGACAAAAAATGGTACTCCGGTTATTCCCAGCTGATTAGCCATGTCCTCATCCAGACGAACTTCTTTTGCATACCTGTCTGAAGAAAGCAAATCATCCAGGTCCTCAGCGGGGAGACCTATTTCCAAACCAATTTGATTTAGGGTAACTGCATCATCAATGTTCATCCCTTTTACGAAATGAGCATCGAATAAGGCCTCTTCTGCAGCATCATCCAGTTTTTTGGTCTTAGCAAGTTGTATGAGCCGGTGAGCGCTGAAAGAGTTTGCAAGAATCATTTTATCAAAATCATAATCCAGGCCTACCTCCAACGCTGCCTTTTTCACTTTGCTGTGCATTTGAACCGACCATGCATGGGACTGGCCCTGACGAGTCGCCAAATAATCGTACACATTGGTTTTCGTATCCGTTTGCACTGTTGGATCAAGTTCAAAACTTCTCCAAATAACCCCCACCTCATCTTTTTGTTTGAACTGTGAAAGCGCATTTTCGAATTTTCGTTTTCCAATATAACAAAACGGGCATCTAATATCGGACCAAATGTTCACTTCCATATACCGTTTTTATTTATCCGCATTTTTTAATTTCTTTAGCCGGCCTAAAGGCGGCACTCTTATCCTTTAATTCCACGGATGAATCCTTTTATAAAATCTTTTAATACCAATAAATTGCGCTCTTCCCGTTCATTATCCTTGGCCATCATATTGATCGAAATAAGTCCGTGAAGCATCGACCAGAAAGCGTAAAATTTCAGAAAGGGATCAATTTCCAAAAACTGGCTTTCTTCAATAAGCCGGGTGATCGGATCCGTGACCAGTTGGGTAAAATTCTTCAATTCTATAATTTGATTAGCCATTTCACAACCCGGCAATCCTAAACCATACATCAATTGATAATACTCTTTATTTGAAAATGCAAAATTCCAATAGGCAAAAGCTATCGATTCTATTTGCTCTTGCGGATTCTCAAATTGACGGGAAGCCTCTATTAATTGCTCATTCAATAAACGAAAACCACGTTTGGTGAATTCCAGAAGGATTGCCTCTTTATTGTCAAAATGGTCATAAATGACAGGAATGCTATATTCAATGGCGTCAGCAATTTTACGTATGGACAGCGCCTGCCATCCTTCTGCCTCTACCAATTCCCAACTGGCTGCCATGATAGCTTCTCGGATTTCCAGTTTTTGCCGTTGCCTCCTTTCTATGATACCCATTTATTGGCTGTTATATTATCTAACGATGTTAGCAAATATAATGAAATAATCCATTCGTGGTGATTTTTTTACCCGGTTGGCGGATACATGTTAGAAAGCCAGCAGTACAGCAAGGCCGGCTGATGAAGATATTGCCATCATCATGGCTGCCGCCAAACTTCCTTTGATTGCTATCAAGCCGATTCCTGCAGATATCAAACCACCAATACCAATCTGAATAAATCCTAACAGCGCCGAGGCTGCGCCAGCATTTTTAGAAAATGGAGAGAGTGCCACAGCAGCGGCATTAGGGAAACCAAGACCCGTGCAAAACAGAAAAATGAATAGAAAAACCAGGACAGCCGCAAGCCCATCCCAGGAACTCAATTCCCCGAGAAGAAAAAGGATGCTAACCAATACCTGGAATATGAGGGTTGTTTTAAATATTTTTTCATTCTGATATTTTCTCGCCAAAACATGATTGAGCTGGCTGCCGCCGATAAAACTCACGGAAAGAAACGCAAATATAAAGCTATAGGTTTTTGCGCTCAGGTGGAAGCCATTCATAAATATGGCTGGCGAACTTGTCACATATACGAACAAACCTGCAAAAGAGAGTGAGCCTGCCAGGGTAAAGACATAGAATTTGGGTTCAGCCAAAATGATCTTAAACCCGCTCAAAATGGATTTGGGTTTTAGGGATAGGGATGGATCGGCTTGATGACCTTCAGGTAAAAACCAAAAAACAACCAGGAGCATGACTAGCGCAATCAGAGACAGCAGCACAAAAACAAAATGCCAGCCCCAGGCAGTAACCAAAAAACTCCCAATGCTTGGAGCGAGCATCGGTGAAACCCCCAGGATTAAAATCATCAAAGATATAATTCTTGAGCTCTCGTCAACAGGGAAAAAGTCACGCACCATGGCCATGGCCGCGACTGATGCCACGCAACCGCTGAATGCCTGGGCGAACCTGATAAAGAGCATTGCTTCAATGCTGTGAAACGAGATGCATCCGACAGATGCTATTATGTAAAAAAAAAGGCCGATAAACAAAGGTGGTTTTCTCCCAAAACGGTCCAAAAGAGGGCCGTAAAAAATTTGCCCTAATGCGAAGCCAAAGAAATAGGTGGATAGTGTCAAGGCAACATTGCTGATTGTGGTATTCAAATCCTTTGCAATCCTGGGGAAAGCGGGCAGATACATGTCAATAGAAAAAGGCGTCAGGACATTCAAAGCGCCTAAAATCAGAATTAAAAAAAAATTTTGTCTTCGGGATCTATTTATGGACGCGCTATGCCCCTGCATTCCTTTTTATTTATCAGGTTTTTTAAATTCTAATTTATGATCGTTTAATGGAGATTGTTTTTGATCGGCTTATGAAGTAAAGTGGCTGGATTTTGGAAAATCATGCTGATCCGGCTGATTGTACACTGTTAAACCATTGCGTGCTTTTTTGGGTAAAAAGAAAAATCATAGCCAATACCTGCAATAAGATGAGCATGATAAACAGGATCTCGATCAGTAGATTTGCTTTCAATATTTGCATGAATGTAAAAATAGTGGAAACGGTTCCTGCAAGAAAGAAAACTAAAAGCAGGATCCTAGCCCATTTCCTGCCGAGCCCAATTTGCCTTGTCAAAAACCAAATGATGATAAATGTGATGATTGCGGATGTCCAAACTTTCACATCCGCGAGTTTCCCAAAACCGCTGGTGATCTTACATACTATCAAAATGAGGAGGGCTAAAAATATTGTGGAAAACAAAATATTTTTTGCTGCAACTATGCTCTGAGGCTTGTGAAAAACAGGATCAGTGGGTATCATTCCGGTTTAGATTAGATTGTCCGAATGTAAACACAATTGTTGGGATTACTCGGCCAAACTAATGAAAAGGGGGATCCTCCTTTTTAGTTAGTGCTGCTATTCTCCAAAAGTTTGAATAGTTCATCTAATTTGGGAGAAAGGATAATTTCCGTTCTTCTGTTAAGCGCCCTTCCTTCGGAGGTACCATTGGGCTGCACCGGGTCAAATTGGCTGTGTCCCGAGGCAATAACTCTTACTGGGTCAACTTTGTAGTCATTGGTCAATATTCTAACAATGGAACCTGCCCGGGCCGTACTTAGGTCCCAATTATCCTGGTATCTTCCACGAATAGGGATCGAATCCGTATGGCCTTCAATATCAACGGTGATGTCAGGATTAGTGTTCAGTACCTCGGCTAACTTGCCCAATGCATCTTTCCCTTTGGGATTGACAACAGCGCTGCCCGAAGGGAATAATAAATTTTCTTGAAGGCTTACGTATACTTTACCATTTTTAATGGCTACTGTTAATTCATTGGAATTGAACCCAACTAAGGCATCAGCCATTTTTTTCCTGATTTCGTTGATTGCCTTTTTCTGTTGGTCCATCAAGGCCTGAAGCTGTTCCAGTTTTTTTTGTTGATTGGCTAATTCCTGTTGACTTTGGCTGAGCTGGGATTGCTTATTGGCAGCATCAGTGGAAAGCTGTCCCGCCCGGCTACTCATATCTGCCAGTTTTTTGTCGAGGTCATCAATTTGTTGCTTGAGTTGTGAAACAGTTCCCTGAAGGTTGGTAACCTTCCCCGCGAGCATGGCACTGTCAAGCTGTACGGATGTCAATTGTTCCTGGGAGGCCTTATATTTTTTCATCGAAACACAACTGCTCAATAAAATGAGGCCAATCAACGGTAATAACGCAAAGAAACTTTCCTTTCTCATATCGTATCTATTTTAGTGGGCGGGTGCAAGACCCGCTTATTTGTTTAAATTATACAATCCGGTCAACCCCTGCTCCGGGAGCCTTTCGCAATTACAAAAGATCCCTTTGGAACCACCTCCGTTTGACTCTTTTTTTCTGCAAAAGCCACTACAGGCGTTTGAATTTTTCCAGTATCAGACAAAGTATTATTATTGGCCAACAAACTGGAATGCCAAATCAGTTTTTCTTTTTTTATTTCATTTAAAAGCAATTCTATGCAATTCAAAAGGGTTTGGATTCTGCTATTTATATTTTCGGCCTGCAATCCACCACATGACGATGTCATTATTGGAAATGTGCACAGTATTTATTCAAACATCCTCAAGGAAAATAGAATAATATGGGTACATGTCCCAGGCAATCCGGATAGAAAATCAAGCGTTGATCAACATTATCCTGTAGTCTACCTGTTGGACGGTGATGCACATTTTGCTTCGGTCATGGGCTTGATGCAGCAACTCAGCGAGGTAAACGGAAATACCCTTTTTCCTGAAATGATCCTGGTAGGGATTCTGAATACGGACCGGATGCGCGATCTTACGCCTACGGCCGTATCGTCGACCTTTTACGGGGACAGCAGTAGCGTCAGTACTTCAGGAGGTGGTGAAAAGTTCACAGAATTTTTGGAAAGGGAATTAATTCCACATATCGATTCTCTTTATCCCACCGCACCTTACCGCATAATGATTGGTCATTCGCTAGGAGGATTAATGACAATAAATACCCTGATCCATCACAATCAGCTGTTTAATGCTTATTTGGCCATTGATCCAAGTATGTGGTGGGATGGCCAAAAACTATTAAAGCAAGCCGATACCGCCCTCGCTCAGAACCGGTTCAACGGTAAGTCCCTCTTCCTGTCTATTGCAAATACCATGCCCCCAGAAATGGATACTACCATGGTTCGAAAAGATACAACGGGGAATACTCTTCATATCCGATCCATTTTGAAGCTTTCGGATGCTCTCAAGAAAAACAAGGAAAATGGGTTAATATGGAGTTACAAATATTATGAGGAAGACAATCATGGATCCGTTCCTTTGATCAGTGAATACAATGGCTTGCGGTTTATTTTTGACTTTTATAGATTCCCCGCATCTGAAAGATTGTTTGATAACAATTTCACTGCGGCAAGCGCTATTGCAGCTGTAAATGAACATTATCAGCATATCTCAGAACAAATGGGTTATGGGGTACTGCCTGCTGAAGGCTATATTAATGGCCTCGGCTACAATTTTCTTCAGCGTAAAATGTACTCAAAAGCAGAAGCCTTTTTCATGCTCAATATCAAAAACTTTCCGAAGAGCGCTAATGTGTATGACAGTATGGGTGATTATTATGTGGCAACAGGGGATACAAAAAATGCAAAAAGTAATTACGTCAAGGCTTTATCCATTGAAGAAAACCCGGTTAGCAGGCGAAAACTGGAAAAACTAAATGGCGGGAAATAGACGTCCGTGGCGCTTTTCCCTGGATGAATTATGGGAGCCGGCAATATCAGCCAATTCAATGGGGTGTGCCGTAGGTAAACCGCTTTTTTGGTTCATTCATCGAAGGAAAACAGGTTCTTATCGAAATCATTCTTTAATGAATGCATTTTATTAGATCTTTATTGCAGTAACAAAATATCCAATCCGAAAAAGCCAAATAATCCAATCCTGAGAAATTCCTACATGATCCAAGTATCTTAAAAAATGTAGAAGCAAACTGATTCCAAACCTATGAAAAAACGAAGACCGTACTCAGATCAATCACTCAAGTTCAAAAAAGATATTTTCTGAGTATCTGAAGAGCCGCAGAAGCTGTGGCTCTTTTTTATTTTCTTAAAAAAACGGGAAGGTCCGCCAACCGAGTCAATAGCGGTTGCGGTCCCTGTTGAAGCCTGGTTTGTTATAGCCGTCCCTTTTTCTATCAGGGCCGAAGCCACCGCCTCCGCCATCAGAGTTATTTTTTCTGTCTTCAGCCACCTTTACAGCCAATGTCTTTCCTTCCAGCTGAACGCCATCCAAATCCTGAATCGCTTTTTCCGCATCTACGGTATTGGCAAAATCCACAAATCCAAATCCCTTGCTTTTCCGGGTTTCCTTATCCAGGATTACCCTGGCTGAATTTACGTCTCCATAGAGTTCAAACATCTCTTTTAAGTCCACATCATCAAAATCATAGGGGACGCCTGCAACAAAAAGGTTCATGATATAGGTATTTGTTGTAAAAATACGTAAGTAAAAACATAATTACTTCGCCCATTCAATAGAATCAAAAATGTTTTGAACCAAAAATGAAGTTTTATTGACCCCGGACCAAAAGAGTAACTGGTCAGATCTGGAGTAATACTTACAAAATCTTGAACTATCCAAATAGTTGATGCTTCCATAATTATCTATGAAACAATCAATTATAATTGAACTCCTTTTTATATGGTGTCCACTACTCCAAAATGATACGATCCTTAAAAATGCCACTAATCTTAGGCAAACCTCTATAAAATATTTTTTTTACTTTTCCCAAAACCTGATATTCCTGACCGGAAAGAGAAAATCAGGTTTTGAAGCATTAATAGAAATTTAGTTGCAGTTAATACCTTAGCCATCTTAATTCCGGATAGTAACATGCAAAAATTAATCGTCGGCATTATATGCTGTCTTCTTTCACAGTATTCATTCCCACAAAAGACTTATGATTTCAGAGACCTCAAGCCCTTAATTGATTCAATAAAACAAATTGTACAAAGAGAAAATATAACCGGTTTGATGCTCGGTATTGCTACGCCGGATTCGGTTCTTTATTCTGGAGGTTTTGGTTATGCCGATATCGAGGCTAAAAGACCAGTCACCAGAAAGACTTTATTTAGAATGGCTTCCATCACAAAGATGTTTGTCGCATTAGAGATTTTGAGATTGGTGGACGAAGGAAAGCTTGGTTTATATGATGAATTAAAAAAAGTAGCTCCGGAAATCCCTTTTCAAAATAAATGGGAAGCCTCAGATCCCGTAAGGATCATCAATCTTCTCGAACATACTGCCGGTTTTGATGATATAAAGTTGAATCATTTCTGTAGCGTGGACACTACTGAACTCAGCACCCCTGAAATGGTGTTGCTTCAGCAACATTCACTGGTTTGCCGTTGGAGGCCAGGGGAAAGATTTGCTTATTCTAATCCGGGCTATGTTTTATTGGGATATATCCTGGAGAAAATAAATGGAAGACCCTATACCGACATAATCAACCAGCATATTTTAAGACCATTAGGCATGATTGGATCGAATTTCAACTTATCCAGCAAAATCCCCGGCGAGGATACCCGGCAATATCTGGTGGAAGGCGGCCATATTAAAAAAGTTCCCTCTGTAACCCTTCTTGCCGGACCTGCAGGAGCTCTTTGGTCGAATGCAGATGATATGGTAAGATTCGTTCAGTTGTTTCTGAAACATGGTCAACCCATCTTCCCAGAAACCGCCATTAAGGAAATGGAGACAACCCATAGCTCCCTGGCAGCAAGAGCAGGACTTAAAAGCGGATACGCACTTGCCAATGCAGATATGTTTATTTATGGAAAATATCCCTGGAGGGGCCATCGTGGATTATTGGGCACCTGTTTCTCCACCTTAAGTTATAACCAGAACCTGGGAGTGGGTTTTATTCTTTCTTCAAATGGCAACCAGCCAAATCTATCTGTGGAAAATGCCATTATTCATTTTTTTGAGCAGGATCATGCCCGCAAAATTTTGGATACTATCCGGACCGATCTGAAGGCCATTGAACCTTTTTTGGGACAGTATCAATTTGAAAACCCAAGAAATGAGATCTCTGGGTTTAAAGATAGATTATTGAATATTCCGGAACTCTTTTTGGAGGATCAGAAACTATATTTCAAACCTCTGTTTGAGAGAAAAATCAGATTGGTTCAGATTGCGCCATTTATTTTTGCCAAAGAAGGGACCAACACCCCTACCATAGTCTTTACCAAAAATAAGGATGGCAAAAATATAGTGATTATTGACGGAGGTTATTTTGAGCAAACTTCCATTTTGAGCACCTTGGCGATCCTATGGTGTTGGATAGCAGCAGTAATATGCATCATTTCCTCCTTTTTTGCAGGGATAATGGCCATTATTAAATGCCTGCTTGGGAAACAGTCAGTGCAAAAATTACCCTTCAGCATGATACCCATGGTAGCGGCTTCTTTTTTGGTCTGGGCAATAGTAAACTTATCGGAAGTGATCGATAAATCCTATCTATTAGCCGAACTGACCAACATCAATCCAAGAACGATGATTATTTTCTTTGGCACATTTATTTTTGGTATCCTTTCCCTGATTGACCTGCTTTTGGTGATCCTTAAATTCAATAGATTGAAAAACCGTTGGGATTACTTTTATTGGACAATGACTGCCGCTTCATTGTGTTTTATTTCCGTTGTTTTGTTCCAAAACGGATGGATAGGCCTACGCACCTGGGCCATGTGAGAAAACGGCTGGCTGTTAATTTGAATTTCTTTTGCAGATTACATACATAAACCGATTTTTCTATCTAACAGTTCGTTTTCAGCCTTGGTCCATATCAATACCTTGGCGGCTTTAAAGTATTTTGCCGCCTGCTCCTTTCTTTTTAAGGCCAGATAAAACTCTCCCAAAGACGCGGGAAGATGAAAATAGGCGGAAAGTGACTTATCCGCCTCCAGCTCATGTAATTGTTGGATTGCCGTCAATGGGCCTTTTATTTTTCCGATAATCACTGCTTTATTCAATCTGATCACCGGTGAGGGTTTGATTTTTTCAAGACTGCAATAATATCCATATATTTTTGCCCAGTCAGTTTCTTCAAAACTCCGGGTAATGCAATGTTCGCCTGCAATGGCTGCCTCCAGGTGGTATTCGCTTAATTTTGAACCCAACATGGATTTTTTTAAAAATCCAAGACCTGTAGATATCAGGCCCGTATCCCATTGCGCCCGGTCCTGATCTTCCAAAATAACCAAACAACCCTTACTATCGATCCTGGCATCAAAACGGGCGGCATGAAAACACATCAGCGCCAGTAGTGCAAATACTTCGGGGTAATTTCCTAATGAATTTTCCGTCAGCAGCATGGCCAGGCGCATGGCCTCCAGACAGAGGTCGCGGCGTATGACCAGGTCGCTGGCAGATGAATAATATCCTTCATTAAAAAGAAGATAAATTGCAAGAAGCGCAGAATCCATTCTGCATGCCAACTCTTTACCAGCGGGGACTTCAAAATGAATATCCTGACTTCTTATTTTCTCTTTTGCCCGGAAAAGCCTTTTGTTGATATTTGATTCTGTGGTCAGCAAAGTGTGGGCTATTTCCTTAATGCTGAATCCGCAAAGTGTCTTAAGTGTCAGCGCAATTTGGGATTCGGTGGATAATAAAGGATGGCAACAGGTAAATATCATCCTGAGTTGGCTGTCTTTTATTTCATCTTCAAGATAGACCTCCTCCATTTGGTATGCAGATGATTTATTCCATCTCCATAATGCTCCCCCTGTTCCGTCAAAATCCTGCATCCATTTTTCCCTCCTGACTCTATTGATAGCTTTTCGTTTGGCAACTACCATCAACCAGCCGGAGGGATTTTCCGGAATATTTCCCAGGCTCCAATCGATTAAAGCCTGATGCAAAGTGTCCTGTACGATGTCTTCAGCCAAACCCAGGCGGTGAATACCAAACCAGCGGGTCAAGACTGCTACCATCTTTCCCGACTCGTGCCGGAATAGATGGTCGACTAATTTTTGAACGCCTGAAGTGGATGGTTCTGGCATCAGACAAACTTAATCCATCTTTTTTAACTTTCTTACCTCTAAGACGAACTGATCCAGCAAAGGACATTCCTTGGTCAATTCGGTGGCTTCATCGATATCTGTTGCGTTAATTATAAAGTGACCAGCTATCATTTCTTTGGAATCCATGAAAGGGCCATCGGTAAGGATTTCTTTCTTACTTTTTAACAAGCGGCCTTCATTTTCGTCCAGAGGACCTCCGGAAACATACCTGCCGGATAAAATATTTTGAACCCATGCTCCGAATTTGTTCATTCTTTCTTGCATTTCCTCAGGCGAGACAGAAATGGGATCCTTACCTTTTACAATAATCATAAACTGGTTCATAAATGATTTATTTTGTGTAGTTGTCAAATGTAGGCTGGAAAATAGGACAATCTTTGAAAAAAAATGTGAAACAGTTTCTGTATATCGAATATGGCGTTGCCCCTGTTCATAAAACATTGTGTATTTTTAACTGCATGGATTCGGCATGAAAAGGCTTTCCCTGATATATATTATCTGTTTACTGGGTTACAGCCCGGAACTCTTTTCACAATACAAACAGATCAAGCGAAGGGATTTTTTCAATGAAGAGGGACCCATTGAAATGACATTAAGGACGAACCTTAGAAGTTTAATCTTTTCTACAAAGAACCCTATTTATCAACAGGCTAGTATCAGCTGCAGGTTTTCTGACAGCACCCTGATCAAAGAACAAATCCGGGTAAAACGCAGGGGTCAGTACCGCAACCAGCGATGTTATCTGGCGTCTTTGATGCTGGATTTCAAAAACCCCAGTTCCCCTGTCCTCTCTCCGCTAAAGAAACTGAAATGGGTGGGTGGCTGCTCCAAAAGTTCGGACGATGAACAGCTGTTATTGAAAGAATACCTGATCTACAGAATCTACAACCTACTCACCTCTATGAGTTTCAGGGTAAGATTGATCAAAACCGGATTTCAGGACAGTCAGCAGAAAGTCAAAGACTACGCTCAATATAGTTTTCTAATCGAAGATATAGATGCATTGGCAAAGCGCAATGCATGTAAAGAAAAGACCGGAATTTCTTTTCATAACGAAAACACGGAGCGCAAACAGATGACGCTCCTAGCTATTTTTCAATATATGATCGGAAATTACGATTGGTCCGTCCCCTACTACCATAACATAAAACTCCTGGTACCGGAAAACGATACGATGGCCCGCCCATACCCAGTCCCCTATGATTTTGATTATACCGGATTGGTAAATCCACCCTATGCTGACCCCCCTGCCGAAATGGGCATCCACCATATCACAGCCCGCATATACCGGGGGTTTCCAAGGACAATCGAAGAAATCGAAGCCTCCGTTGCCCTGTTTATCCAAAACGAAGACAAAATACTTTCGATCGTTAAGAACGCCGATTTTCTTTTAGACAGAAATAAGAAGGAAATGCTGGATTTTTTGTCCGAATTCTTTGAGACCATTAAAAATAAAAAAAGCCTGAAAAGAACATTCATCGATGAAGCGCGGTCGGAATAATGACGGAACACATCGTTGATCCTTCTTTTGGAAAATAAGTTGCGATTGATTCTAACATCTAAAACACAAAAATGACCATCACCAATGATTTACTCAGGGATACTGCCATTCATATTGCGGACTCCATTCCCGAAACAGTAAGCGGAACTAGCCACCTGCATAATTATTCGGCCACCGTAAAAATGGTCCAAACCTGTGACCTGATCAGCGTCCAGACTGAGCTTGGAAAACAAGACCGTATGAAAATCCTGTTATCAGCCTGGTTTTTGTACGCAGGCTATGCTAATAATCCGGAGAATTACCAAAATCTAAGTGCAGAACTGGCAGTGAAATATTATACCGAAAAGGGTCTGGACCCCGATTCCATTGAGGAGATCAAGGAAAGCATACTCTCCACCCGCTATCCCCAACAGCCTGTTACTGTTGGGGCACAGGTGCTTTGCGATGCTGAAAAAAGCTGGTTTGCCGATAAATCATTTTTCAACATGCTTAAGCAATATAAAAAGGAGAAAAAAAGTAGAATCAACAATGAGATATCGAACGAGGAATGGTTAAAGGAAAATATTGAGATCCTGGAAAATCATATTTATTTCACTCCTATTTCAAGGAAAATGTTCGAAAAGAAAAAAGGGAAGAATAAAGCCCTTTTGGAAGGCAAGCTGGCGGCTTTGCAAATTTCAGAATCCGCTATGCAGGAGCCAGCCATGCCTGCCAAAAACGAGCAATCAATTCAGCAATCCTTGTCTGGCGAGGTTAAATTAGAAAGAGGCGTTGAAAGCCTGTTCAGGAATACTTCCCGGAACCAAATACATTTGATCCGCTTGTCTGATTACAAAGCAAACCTGATTATCAGTATTAATTCAATCATTATTTCTGTCATTCTTTCCGTCCTGGTTATAAGACTGGATGC
>Ga0302221_10000754_pt1 | contig 22144 bp, 6 predicted proteins | sample II_Palsa_E2_1_FD_193517 | JGI IMG/M metagenome (GOLD analysis project Ga0302221, IMG submission 193517) | Peat permafrost microbial communities from Stordalen Mire near Abisko, Sweden - II_Palsa_E2_1 | ecosystem: Environmental > Terrestrial > Soil > Palsa > Peat permafrost | place: Sweden... | reverse complement strand
TATTTATAATATATAATAATTATTATATTTTTATAAGAATATTAAATATATATATAAATAATTAATTAAAAAAAAAATATTAATAATATTAATATATTTGTCTCTTGCTTATTAATTATATTTAATTAAGATTAATTATAATATTTATATATATTTATTTACGTGTATACGTAAGTGTATTAATTTATATATAAGTATTCTAGTTTATATAAATAATTTATTATATATATAATTATATATAATAAATATATAATAAATAATTTTATTAATAATATTATTATAAAACTTATATTAATAATATTTTATTTAATTAAAAAAAACTTTAAAAAATAAAAATTATAATATTTAATAATTATATTTAAATATATTTTTAATTTTTAAAAATAATTAAAATTTAATATAAAATAATTTATAAATAATTTTTTTAAATTAATTAAAATAAATTTAAATTAAAGTATAATTTAATATTTTTTATATTATATATAAAGTTTAAATTAAAAAAAAATATTATTTTTAAAATAATAATTAAATTTTATTATAATTTTAAAATTATAAAAAATATTAAAGAATTTTATTATTATTAATTAAATTAAAATAATATAAATTATAAAAATTAATTTTAAACTTTTAATTAATTTTAATATTTTAAAAAAAATTTATTATATTTAAAAAAAATATTTTAATATTTTTTATTTTTTTTTAAATATATTAAATATAATAAAATTAAAATAATTAAAATATTATTAATTTTTTTTTTATATTAAAAAAATTTATTTAATTAAATATTTTTTAAAAATTAAATAAAAATAATTTAAATAAAAAAATTTAAATTTAAATTTAAACTTTAAAAAAAATTATAAATATTTTATAATATATTAAAATTAATTTTTAAAATTTTTAAAATATATTTTTAAATTTAAATTTTTATAAAAAAATTTTAATAAATTTTAATAATTAATAATTTTAATTATATAAAAAACTAAAATTAATTTTTTATATAATAATAATAAAAGTATAATAAATATAAAAATTTTAAATTTTATATAATTTAAATTTAATTATTTTATTAAAAATTAATTTAAATTTAATTATTTTATTAAAAATTAATTTAAATTTTAATAATTATATTATATAAAATTAAGTTTAATTAATTTTATTTTAATATATTTTATTAAAGAAAATAAAATAATATTTAAGTTTTTTAAATATTTTTTAAATTATATTATATTTATAAATATATTAAAGATTTTTATAATTAATTATTTATTAAACTTTAATTTAAAATTTATTTATAAACTTAATCTTTAAATTATAAATTTTAAGTTTATATAAATAAAAACTTTAAAATATTTAAAAAAATATTTTTATTTTAATATAATAAAAAAATTAAAAAAAAATTAATTTAAAGTATTAAATAAAAATATAAAATTATTAATAAATATATTAATTAATTTAATTTTTTTATTATTATTTTAATTATTTTAATTTATAATATTTAATTTTCTTTTCTTTAATATAATTAAAATAATTATAATTATTTTAAATAAAAATAAAATATAAGAATTATAATTGATTTAAATAAATTATCTCGAAGTCAAGTAATAATTAATAATTATATTTTTAATTTAAAAAAGTTAATTTAATTTTAAATAATATTTATAAATTACTTTAATTATAAACTTATTATAATAGAAGCTCGTAAATATATAATTAGAGTAAAGCCGGGCTTATAACTAATAGTTATAGTTAAAGTAGTTTAACAAGTATATAGTGAAGCTTGAAATATGAGGGTTTTGATATTACTGATGAAGTTGTCTAAGGAGCAAAGTAGGTGGACGTTCAGGGACCTTAAATACAGCTGAACCAACCTAATCCCCATTCAGAACAGCTAATACTAATGGAGAAGGGGACACGTGATATACAACTGACAGAATGCGTAGGCAGACAGAGCGATGATATAGTCATTGCTAGAGTTTTCGAAAATCCAAAGGTCGCCTAGCCTATATCTCTAATCGAAACATCAAGATAGAAAACTCTTTCGCCATCTTTCACCCCGCGCACCACCATTGCCAAAACTTCCTTCCCATCTCCCAGTGGTGCAGATGCCTGGTCTTCATACTCGGCTAGGCGGGTATTTATGTATGGCCAGCCACACTGCCTCATTAAGTCATCTCTTGAAGTATTTGTGAAAATAGATATCCACGGCCACGGCCCGGTTGCGAGATATCTCACAACAACATAAAATTCTTCCTTCTTAACGTCGTTCGAAAAGATTATGGCCTCGAGGGGTGAGTTGGTTTCATTGGAGGCAAGATCGTTGACATAGAGATGTCTGTAACTCTCTTTCCCGGAGTTCCTGCTCCATCCCAAGATAGCGGAGATGTTGAACCCGTGTATTTCCTCTGGAAGTTGGCGAATGACCCACGTGGACAAATTAGGAGGGTCAAACCGCCATTCGTGCGAGATGTGGAGTATACAGTTTACTATTTCCGACATCCTGACGCTAGAGTCTAAAAGCAGAAGGCTCTCACGCATGCTAAAACGATAGTATATGTCATCACGCTTGAAAAGCGCAAGTCCATACTGTTTATCAACACTTTCATCGTCCTCATCTGCTCTGTAGCAGCCGAGCAAGGCGATTGCATACGCTACGTTGGCAAACTCTCTGTTGTGCCCCACTATAAATCCCGCAGCGGCCAATACCGGCTCTGCCTCGGTACTTTTGAGCATGGGAAGACGTTCTATATGAATACCAAAGTTTGTAATAAACCATGGACCATACTGCTTATCACGCCTAAGAGATCTCTTTGTTTTCCCGGCGTTTATGAAGCATTTCGGGCTGGGGGCAAGTGGTGATTCCCAATTATCAGCAGGTGCTGTTGTCGACGTAAGCTTAGGAGTGGCACTTGACAGCCAGGCAAAGATAGTAGGATCATTGCCAACTTTAATTACCTCCTCCTGGAGTCTGATGAAGGCCCTGTTACCTTCTCCATACAGCAGCGGCATGTGCACGCCGAGTATTCCTAGCAGGCAATACGAAAGATCTTCCGGGCGCGTAGTCTGACGATTCGAGACCCATGAAATCCGTTGCGCAACACTGAAAGTGCTCAGACTATTTGGTTTTGTAGTAGTTACCGCTGGAATACCTGTGATGCAAGAAATCTCGTCTTTGAAAAAGCTTTTGGTGCCGTACATGGTCCAATCTTGCAAGTAGAACACAACGCTCGCTGGTGCGAGAAGTTCTTGAAGTGTCCAGCCGCGTGTGAACCATCGACTGCTGGCGAACTGCTCTGCTGTGGTGCGAGAAATAGGCTCCGGCTGTACTACCCCAGAACTAAAGACATCGCTCAAGTAGGCATAGCATGAATCAGCTCCTTGATACCACTGCCCAGCATATTAGCCCTAAACTTTGGGTGAACGATAGCTGAAGATACAAGTTTCGTAGTTCGTTACTCTAAAGCAAGGGTATGGTGAATATGACAACTCGCGGCCCTGTAGTTCTCATACAAAGAAGAGCAAATAGGTATGGACGTATGGCTTACTTTAAACATGGAATTGATAGCCTCCGAAAGCTCAGCGCTACTTGTCTTGTCAATGCAACAAGTATCAACCCATCCCCATTCGAAACCATTCTCAATGCCTTTCCGAGCAAAATTCATGATCTTTGTCCAGCCATTCTTCCTCTTGACATCGGGATGTTGGCTCTGAAGCTCTTGTAATGATACCTCCTCAGCACCCCATGTGTGCGAAAGAATGACGTAGGGCGGCTTCTCGAAATCTATGAACTCTACGAGGTCCAAGGAGTTGAGGTTGAGAAGGCGCATCTTGTCCGTGAGGCTGGGAGCCTTGCGAACTCTGTCCCGGATATACGTTGTGATTGTGGTTACGGCGAAGGCACAAAGCGATGTCGGTGGCACGCTATGTACACAAAAAGAGGCTCTGCTAGGAGCGAGAAAAACGGGTTGAGAGGTTGACTGCTTTGTCGGGTTGAGAAAGAGAAGAGGAGGATGTGGATTTTGGGAAGCGGTGGAGGTGCTCGGTGCATGTGGTAAGTCGTAACGAGTAACTCGTAAGGTTAAGCGAGCCCATACAAGCCCCCCCCCCCCCCCCCATAATCAGCCATGTTTGCGGGGTATTCAGAAGGTTCTACCTTAACATCCCCTCACTTAACTTGTCCCCCATGGTTTTTGACTTCACCAAACACTCCAGTTTCTGACGATCGCCGTACCAACGCTCAAAGCTCAACCACTATCAGTCACTTGCTAACCCCAGCTTTCCACCCTGTTTTAACGCTCTATTTTCTCCTCCGTCTCTTGCATTGAGATTTAATCGTTACGTTTCAGCTCTAAGTCAACAAATCTTGCCCTATTCTGAGAACAGTTCCTAGATACTTATGCCACAAGCTCCAACCTCACCTTACAAAGGGATACAATAAGATGATAGAACTGAGTCTTGTGCATTTAAAATGGTCATCATTCTTGGCAGTGGGCAAATGCCTCGAATTCACGAGCAATATCATGTGTTTGGGTTGCGAAGAGGGTACCAGCGTGGTTTTAATGGAGTACTCTCATATGATGGAGACGCTGTTGGGGTAGCTAGTGGTGGCTAAGGAAGAAACCATTAGTTAGCCGCTTAGCTAATACTTAAGCTATTATAGCAGCTTACAAAGAATGCAAGTCTTTTACACTTATCTTCTTATATCCCGACATAATAGCAATGCTTGATTAATTCTTACGTTTAATAAATTATCGATCGTATAAAGGATCCAAAATACTTTCGTTAAATAAAAGCACGAAATATATATATATTAATAAATTATTATAATTAAAGTCTTTTATATATCGTAATCAGAAACGAAGATAGCGATTACAAAGACTTAATGATAAATTTATTAAAATATTTAAACTTAAATTAAAAACCGAATTAGTTAAAGCTTAATTATTTAAGTTAAAGCTTAAATTTATAAATTCGCTTTTAAATTATTATGATTTAAATCTATTAAATCCTTATAACTTAATAAAAAAAAATTAATTAATTAATCAAGAAACGTTATCTTAATTATTATTTCTTTTAATTTTTATTTTTATATTTAAAATAATTAATTAAAGATATTATAAAATTACTTCTTTATCTTTAAAATTAAAAAATATATATTAATAAACTTTTTTTAATTTAGACAAAAAATATATCTTAAATAAAAATAATAAATATATTTTATTTTAATATATTTTATTTAAATATACTTTACTTTTATTATAATCTTAATCGACTTTATATAATCTTTCTTTTCTTTATATATAAAAAATTATATAAAAAATCTTAAAGATATTTTAATAATATTATCTTATATATAGAATTTATAATTAAAGTTCTTTAAAATCTTTAAGCTTTAATTTATTATACTTATCGACAAGATCTTTATAATTAAGTCTTTTAGTAAACTTATACTTTAGTTTTTTATAATTAAGTCTTAAAGACTTATATTATAAGCTAAAGTATTCTAGTTTATATTTAGTTTTTTTGATTATAAAGCTAAGTAATTAAATAAATATATTAAAATAATTAAATAATTAAACGAATATATTAAATTATTAATTAATATTCCGCTTAAATATTATATTTAAATATTAATTTAAAGTATTTTTATATAAGATAAATATAAACGAATATAATAATTTAAGCGACATTATTAATAAATATATAAATATTATATATTTTAAATATTTTTAAAAATAAGATATTATATTTATTATTTTTATAATTAAAGAAATAATTAATAACGGACTTAAATATTTAAATAAAATCTTGTTTAATATAAATATTTAAGAAATTTTAATAATTATTAAAATTTTAAATAAAAAAATAAAATTTATTTTTTGCGTTAAAGTAAAAAATAATCTTTACTTATAAAACTTATTCATTATTAGTATTATAACTTTTATTTAATTTTTAAAATACTTTAAAAATAAATTAACTTTAAATAAAAATAATAAAGTTTTATTTAACGAGTGTATTAAAAATAATAATAAATATATAAACTATAAATAATATCCGAGTTATAAATAACGTTAAAGTTATAAATAACGTTTAAGTTATAATCCGGATTATTTAAGTTATTAAAAATATAAAAAGTATTAAAATTAATATAGTTTTTTTAATTAAATTAAAAGCAAGAATATATATAACTATAATTATCGAAATTATTATTTTTATCTTCGCGATAATTTAAATAATAATAATTATAATTTATTTAATTTAGATTATTATAAACATAATTATAAATATTATTATTTAATTAATAAAACTTATTTTAATTCCCGCTTTATAAATAATAAATAAAATAAATACTTATAAATAAATAAAGTCGGAATTTTTAATAATATTTTAATTATACTTTTAATTATAATATATTATAAATATTTAATTTTTTTAGTTATTAGTTTTAATAAAGTAATTATTTTATAAATTCTTTTATTATATATATAAAATAAAACTTTAACTTAATTTTTTAGTTTAAATAAAAAAGTTATTAAACTTATAATTAAAAGCTTAAATAAATAAAAAATTTAATTTATTTATTATTTTTAAGTTAATATTTTTAAAGCTTTATTAAAAGTTAATAAAATAATATATTTATTTAAAAATAAATTTATATTAAATATTTATAAATATATTATAATTAAATAAACTTTATATATTAAAGTTAACGAAAAAGATTAAGATTTAATTATATATAAATTATATAATAAACTTGACTTTATTTTTATAATTATAATTATATTAAAAATATAAAATAATATTATAAATAACTTTATTAATAAAGTATATTTAATTAAATATTAAACTTATATATAATATAATTAAATTTAAAGTTAAATTATAGTTTAAAAATAAAAATTAAAGTTATTTTTTTTATTATAAAATATATTTATAAATATAAATTTATAAACTTTTAAATTTTAATAATAATTATAATAATATATTTTTTTTTATAATATTAAAATTAAATATATACTTTAAGCTAGTTTATTAATTAACTTTAAATATTATAATTTATTATTTTAATTATTACTTTATAATTTATTAAAGTTAATAATATTAAAAAAAAATTATTATAATTTTTACTTTAAATAATAATTAAAATAATTAATAAAGTATTTAATAAACGTTTAAAAAATTATAGTTAAAATATATAATAATTATTTTAATAATAATATTTTAATATAAATATTTTATATTTTAGTTAAATATATATTATTTAAATTAATATTAATAATAAAATTAAAAATATTAATAAAATAAATATTATTATAATAATTAAAATAAAAACTAAAATAAGAATAATTATAAAAAAAATAAGTTTAATAATTACTAGCAATAATTAATTATAATTTTATTAATTAATATAAAGATTAAATTATAAAAATACGCGTTAATTAATTAAAATATATATAAATTATATTATTAATAAATTTATTTTTCGGTAAACTTTTAAATATATAACGAATAATCGGATATAAATAACTTTATTTTTAAATATAAAATTATTTTTATTTTTTTAATTTTAAAAAAAAAAAAAACTTTAAGTAAGATTTAATAAAGATTTAATTATTATTATTTTTTAATAATTTTATATTATTATTTAATTAATATATATTTAAGATTTTTATAATTAAAATTATTTAAATAAATATTTTTTTAATATTAATTATTATATTTTTATTTATATTAAAAAATAAATAAATTATTAAAATAATATTATTTAAAGTTATTTATATCTTTAAATATTATTTTTTAAATAACGATAACGGATTTATTTATATCGAGTTATTAAATATATTTAAATATAAATTAAATTTTAAAATAAATAATTATATATATTTATAATTTTTTAATTATAAAAATATATTATTAATTAAATATTTTAAACGAATTATTAAAATATTTAAAAAATTATATATATTGAATAAATTAATAAATTCTATTATATATATTTTATTAAAAATATTTTTATTTATAAAATATATATTAAATAAATATTATCTTTTTATAAAAAAATCTTTAAATTATTAATTAATGATTATTTTCTTTAATAATATTAAATATATAATAAATATAAATAATTAAATAATTATATATTTTAAAGATAATAATCTTATAATTATTTATTTAAATATAAATTTATTTAATTTATTTAATTAATGTTTTTATCTTTATTAAAAGATTTTTAAATTTTTAAATTTAAATTATAAATAATAAAATTAATTTAATATTATAAAGCGTTAAAAATAAATTATAAATAAATAAGTTTATATTATTATTAATATAATATAAAGATATAAACGATTAATTTATAAATTTTTTATTTATTTAAATATATATTATAAAAAGACTTTTAAAAAAAATTATTTTATTTAAATTAAATTAAATTATATTTAATAAATTAGACTTTAAATAAAGTAAATATAAATTAATTATTTATTATTTATAAATATTTAACTTAAATAAAAATATTTTAATATATATAAAATTAATTAAATAAATAAAAATCTTTTATTTAATTTAAGTTTATTTTATATAATCGGTAATTATTAAATTAAGATTTAAAATAAACGTGTTTATTAAATATAAAATTCTTTTAGTTTATAAAAATAAATATATATTTATTTTATATTTATAAATAAATATTATATTAAGAAAATTTAATTTAATTATAAATTATTTTATTAATTAATTTTAAGATTATATTCTTTTTATAAATTTTAATAAAACTTTAATATATTTTTTAACCGATATATATATTAATAATATAAATAAATATTTAAAAATAATTATATATAATAATATATTAAAGACTTATTATATTTTTTTTAACTTTAATAAAATTATTTAAAGTTTATTAATATTTATATTTTAAACTTTTATTTAAACCAAAATATTTTTAAATCTTATAAATATAAATATTTTATTTATAAATAAATTAAAACTTAAAAGTCGTTATTTTAATAATTTTTTTTTTAATATAATTATTATTAAAATATAAACTTAATTTAAAGAAAATAAATATCTTAAACTATTAAAAAAAAATACAATAATTAAAATTAAAGATATACTTTATAAATATAAAAAATTATTTTAATTATAACTTAATTATTTTAATAATAATATTATTATATTTATATTATTCCGATAAAGAATAAAGATTAAAGATTTATAATAATTATTATATTTAATTTCTAAATAAGATTAAAATATTATTAACTTTATATTAAACTTAATAAAAGTAAATAAATTATTTAAATAAATTTTATTAAAATAATTATTTTTAATAATTTTTTTAATATTTATTATTTAAAGAAATAAAAAACTTTATATAATTATAAATTTTAAAAAAAATTAATATAAAATTAAAATTAAATATTTATTTATTATTTAAGTAAAATAATATTTTATTTATCTTTAAAGAATTAATTATATTTATAAGTTTAAACTTTATAAAATCTTTTTTTTAATAAAAGATTTTATTTAAAGATTAATAAAAAATTACTTTAATTATAATTTATAAAAGTCTTAAATAATTAATAATAACTTTATAAAAATTATTTATCACGTTAATTTTTTTTTAAATATATATAAAACGATTATTTAATTAATACTTTTAAGCTTTTATATTTATATATATTAACGATATAATTATTTTTCTTAAATTATTATAAAATATTTAAAATATTTAAATATTATTTTATTATTATTTAAAATATTTAAAATTATATTATCTTTAATTAAATATTATTTTATATAATTTAATATTTAAATATTAAAATATAATATATCTCGTTTAAACTTTAATATTTTTTTAAATAAAATTATAATTATTATAAATTAAAATTTCTTAAAAACTATAAAATAATTAAAAAAAATATTAAAATTTTTTAATTATTATAAAAAATTTATAAAGTATTATATAAAAATTATATTCTTTTTAATCGAATTAAAAATAATAAACTTTAAAAATATATTTTTAAAAAAAACTAAACAATAAAATTTTATTAAAATTATTCTTATATTATTTTTTAATTAAAATAAAAAAATTATATATATAATTATAAATAAGTATAAATATATTAAAGTTATAAAAAAAATATTTAAAGTTATATTAAAATTAATAAATTATTATTATAAAGTATTTTAAATATTTAAAGATTATTTATATTTAATTTTAATATTAAAGTTTTTAGTTTTTAATTAATTATTTATTTTATATATAAATAATAATAAAAAAAAATATAATATTATTTTATATTAAATTAATATTATAAATAATAATAAAAAACTAATCTTATTTTTATTAAAAATATTAAGTTTAATTAAACAAAATTATTAATTAATTAAATTAAAGATAAGCGTACTTGTTTAAGTTTTTTAAAAACTATTATAATACTTAAATAAAAATAAATTTATTATATATATAAATTATAAAGTTATTATAAATATTTTTAAAAATATAAGTCTAATATATAAAAAAAGTCTTAAACTAATAAACTAAAGACTTTTTTTAATTAAATATATTATATATATAAATATTTAATATTAATTAAAAAAAATTTATATTAATATTAATACTTTATTATATCTTTAAATAAAAAAAATTATAGTTAAAGATATTAAAACTATCCGATAATTAATATAAAAAAACTATAATAAAAATTTAATTATAATTAATGTCTTTTATTTATTAATATATATAAATAAATTATTATTTATAATTAACTTAAAACTAAACACAGAATATTATATTATATAATATATATCGATTATAATAAATCGCCAATTCGTGAATAAATTAATTAAAGAATTTTTAAAAAATAAAAGTCTTAAAAAACTATATTAAAAAATATTATAAAGATTTAATAATAATTTTTAAAATAAATATATTATTATTTTTAAAGTTTTTTATATTAATAATAAAAATAAATTATTATACTTTTATGATTAAAATAACTTTAAAAGACTTTATATTTTAAAAAAATTATTTAAAGTAATAATTAAAATAATATATAATAATTACTTACACGTTAGCTTTAATAAAACTTATAACTTTTTATAATATAATATTTTTATTTTAAAACTTTTAAGAAAAATAAAAAAATATATTTATATATATTTAATTTATTATATAATAAAATTAATAAATTATAAATTATATAAAAAATTAATATTTATTAAAGTATTTTTATATTAAATATTTATATTATATATTAACTTTATTATTAAATTTTTTTTTTCGGAAAATAAATATAATATTTTATTTATAGCTATAAATTAATTAATTAAATAACTAAAAATAATCTTTAATAAAAATAATTAATTTAATTAAAACTAAACCCGGATATATTATATTTATACTTATAAAAAACTCGGATTATTAAATAAGATAATTTATAACCGAGATCTAAAATTTATATTTATATATTAAAGAAAATTATATATTATTATAAATACACGTTTAATATTTATTATAATTTATTATACTTAAGCTAATAATTAAATAAAACGATTAAATTAAATATTTATTTATATTATTTATTATATAATTAATAAAAGATTTAATTAATTAAAATAAAAATAATTATTATTAATTATAACTTTTATATTTAATATATTATTAAATATATTTATTAGTTTTATTTTATATAAATTATACTTTAATTAAAAATTATATTCATTTTTATAACTTTAAAAAAAATAATAAAAAATATATTAATTAAAGACAATATTTTAAACTTTATTTAAAAATATAAAAAACTTTTAAAAGAAGTTATAAATATAATAATATTAGTTTAAGTATATATAAAGATTATATATAATAAAAAAAAAATTTATAAAAATTAAAGTTAAAGATAAAATATATATTAAATTAATTAAAAGTATAAATAATAATTATAACTTATCGATAATTAGAATAAACTCGCGTTTATTAAACTAAGATTATATAAAATAATTAAAGTAATTTCTTTATTATTTTTCGAAGTCACGTTATTAAATTAGTTATAAATTTATTTTATTATTTTTATCGAATATTTAAAGTTTAAATCCATTAATTTATATAAGAAAAAGAATTTAAAATTAAAGTTAATATATATAAACGAATAAAAAAAATATATCGTGAAAAAAATATTTATTAAAGAAATAAGATATAAGATTAAAGAGCGGAAAAAAAAATTATATTATTTAATTAAATACTTAAAATATAAAGTTAACAAGTAAATATAAATAAATATATTTAAAAAAAACGTGCTTAATATAATATAAAGATTCAAGAAAAGACTTTATATTAATTATTAATTATATCGATAACGTTATTTAAATAATTTTTAAACTAATATTTTTTTTAAAATATTTATAAATTAAATATAAATTTTTTTTATTTTTTAAAAATATATATTCTTATAAATAAGTTTTTTTTTTATTATTTTTATAATACTTATATATAATAATATTAAATTATTAATATTAGATTATAATTTATTTTTATATTTATAATTAAATAAATTATAATATTTAAAGTTTTAAAACTTAAAGTATAACTTTAAGTAATTAAAATAACTTTTACTTTAAAAAATACTTTTAATAATAAAGTAAATAATAAATATTTTTTTATTTTTATTTATATTAAAGATAAATATAATCTTATATTTATAAAAAAAAATACCCGAATTATATAATATTTATCAAAAACGTGCTTTAAAATTTTTTTTATAAAATAAAAATCTTAAATATTATAAAAATAATAAATATTTAAATATTCTTTATAATTTAAAAAATAAATTTAATTATTTATAAATATATAATATAAATATTTTAAATATATACGATATTAAAAATAATTTATTTTATCGATATATATAATTATTTATATTATATTAAATTATAATAAATTTAAGTAAAAAGATTTTAAAATTATATATATTAATTTTATATTTTAATAAATAAATAAATATATTAATCAATAATAAAAATATATTATATTTAATTAATATTAAATTAAATAATAATTATTTAAGTATTTATTAATTATATTTAAAAAAGGACTTATTTAAATTATTCTTTATAAATATATATTTAAATAATTTTTTTTTTATAATTATTTATTATATAAATTATTATTTTAATTATAAGTTACTTATAAAGACTTTTCGATATATAATAAATATAAACCCGATTATAAGATTAATTATATTATATATAAAAGTAAAAGTATTATTATTTTATTAATATTAATTATTAAGATATATTTAAACTTATATTAATTTTAAATAAATTTATAAAAATTATATAATAATTAAAGATTTTTTTATTAAGCTTTAAACTTATAAATATTTTAAATATATAAAAAATTTTAATATAATATTTAACGAATAAAACTAATAATTATAATATTAATAAAAAACTTTTATTTAAAAAAAATATATAAATTTTTTTTAATTATATTCTTACTTATAAATATAATTCAAAAATCCTTATATATAAACTATTATTATATATAATATTATTAAAAGCTATATACATTAAAGTATTTAAGTTATTTAATTTTAAAGTTATTAAATTATTATAAATTTAAATCTAAGATTAATATTATTTATAAAAGCGAAATAATATATATAATAATAAATATTCTTAAATTATACTTAATTATAAGTATTTTTTTATTCTTGATTATTTTATATAAATATTATATTTTAATTAATATTATAATCGAAATTATTAAAGTAATTATTTATAATATTTTATAAAAATTAAAAATATATATTTAATTAAAACTTAATTAAAATTAATTCTTTAAAGATAAAATAAAATTTATATTATAAGATTTTAAGTTCTTTTTATAATTATATAAAATAGTTAAAAGTATAAAGTTATTTAATAAAAAACTATAAGATTTATTTAAAGCTTTAAACAAGAAGAGAAAAAAACTAATTACGGGAAAAAATAATAATATTAAAGATAAAATTAAAAAAATTAAGTTAAATAATATAATTAATTTAAGTCCGGTATTAATTATTTATAATATATATTATTAAAAGTTTAAAAGTATTATAAAGACTTAAAATAATATTCGAGAAGTAGTTAAGATATTTAAAGTCTATTTACGTTATAATAAAAAAAAAATAATAATAATAAACGTTAAAGCTAAAGTTAACGCGAACAGAAAAGACTTTATATTTAATGGTTTAAGGTTTGGATCTATATTATCAAAAAAGATTTAAGATATAGATTTATAATATTAAAGAATACTTAATTATATAATATCGAAAAAGTGATTAAGACGTTTCTTTTGGATATTATAAATATAAATAAATATAAATATATACTTATAAATAATAAGCATAAAACGGATATAATAGATAAAAGATATAAATATCTATTATATAAGTATAGCTTTTTTGGTTAGGTTTAGCTGCAAGAGTAGCCTTTTCGCGGTTTACCGGGAGGATGTTGGGGTAGCTAATAGTAGCTAAGGAAGGAACCATTAGTCAGCCGCTTAGCTAGTACTTAAGCTGTTATAGCAGCTTATAGAGAATGCAAGTCTTTTATACCCATCTTCTTGTACCCCGACAGACGTAGGCTTTTGTTGTCAACTTCTATTATGCTCTCATTTATCTCAAGTTTATTCAGTGTATCGTGAAGGGAGAGATCTGACTCCCAGGGCTCTCAAGCAGCTGGATTTCAAGACGCACGATTTGAATGAATATGGAGATTCGACATCCTGCTCAGGTTACGGTTTTGGGAGTTGTATATTTGACGACATCGGGAGAAGCCACGGGGAAGGTTTGCCTCGATTCATCTGTAATCGCGAATCGATTTGGAATCGTCATGTGCCAAATCCTGCTTAAAGCACAGAAAGGGAAGGGACCTTCGACATCTCTACCTGGCCCCATCATTCTAAGATTGCATTTAAATGCACTTCTTTAGATTTCCACACTAGCGGCCCAATCCTTGCTCTCCAAAGCTCGCCAATAATACTCTTCCCAACATTCAAACTCCACTAAAACGTTTTCAAATGCTCCATGGCACAGAGCTTCCTGTACAATGACTACATCCTCTCCCATGACTAAAGTGCCAGCATAATTGCAGAAACTTTAAGGAACATTGAAGCGACGTGCAACCAAACTTTCCGAATGAATATTCACTTTCGAGTTCAAGGAAAACCTCATATATTAAGTCAGCTTCGAAAATTGAGTCGAAATGCAACAAAATTTCGAGCCTGGCAGTCTAATCGACTCTCCCGGTGTTACGAATCTGATCAATACCACAAAGTCGACTCTTGGTGTCTAGAAGGCTCGTTTTACCAAAGCGACTTGGGAAATTTGTATCGGTTTGCAACAAACGTCTTCAGGTCGTGGTTCACTTGAATCGCTTCACGACTCACTCAAAGAAAGAATTCCATTTCTGAGGAAGGTCATCGATTCTTCATCAATCGCATAACCCTAGGACTTTCCCTGCAACGGAATCCCACTCCTCATCCCACCTCCTCTTGCCCTCCTCCTCTGCTCCGTTTCTCAACATTCCCAATTGTGTTCCATCTTTCTCTTCAAATAGCTCCGCCAATATACGGGCCAGATCATCGCCCGTGACAAAACCCCGTCCATTAACCCCCTCTCTGACCAACTCCCCCCAACTCTCATAATCACCATACCCAACAACCGGCAAGCCCGCACCAAACATATCCACAACCTTCATCGGGAGATCAACACCACTGGAGCTCATATGTAAACAAACGCCCAGATCCGCACATGCCAATAACTTAGCATAATCTTCAGCGCTTAGCCAAGCGGTGAGGATAGTGATGTTATTCAATTTTGAAGATGCAGTGAGGGAAGCGATGCGGTCTAGATAAAGTTCCTTTTGGGGCCCTTTGCCGGTTATGATTGCTAGAATCGGTGGGAGGGCCTTGCTGGATGAGGCAGAAGAGTAGGAACAGAGAGCTGAGAGGAGGAGGCTAAAGTCTTCGTCGGGAGTCCATGATGTGCTGCTTACGAGCAGCTTGGTCTCACCTGACAAAATATTTTCCGCATAAGATGCTGTTTCTGGCAGGGTTTGGAGAAATGCGAGCCGTGTTGAGGCGGACGGCATAGGTTGGAAGATAGCGGCTGGGCGGTCGTGCAGCGTGAAGACAGGAGAGCGGATGTTGTAGGGTTTACTTCGGAGCTGTTTTGCCATGGCGTGGGTTACTGTGAAAGATGCGGTGGGTGCCCAGCGGCCAAGAAATGCTTCGTAATACTTTGATATTGTGACAAAGGGGTGCTTTTCACCTCGGGCTCCAGCTAAGATCGTCCAGCCGTAATTGTGCCAGTCTATTATCAGGTGGGTGTTACGAAGGAAGCATATTATTAGGGCGATGAAGAGGGTGGGTATTGAGGGAGGATTCTGAACGAGCAACCAGCGTGCGGGTTGTGTACGGTAGCCTAGGATCTGAAATAGACTCCATATTTGCCAAAGAACTTTCAATGGGCCAATTATGATAAAGGGAAGCGTCTTCGAGCGGAGGAATGGAGGTGGTGGAGGTAAAGGGACAAGGGAGATGAGGGGATCGTGGACGAGGCCTGGGTGAAGTGTAGACTCTGCACAGCTTAGTTTGAGTAGTAACCTGTAGCATTTCTTTCATACCTTTATATCCTATCATGTCAACTCTTCCTCCGTGCTTTGCTATGCTCATAGCATGGTACTGCATCCGTGGACTTCTACCAATGTCTCCGAGAACCAGCACTTGGACGGAGATTTTGGGCTCGTCTGCGGATGCAGAAGCTATTGCCTTCGGGGGTGAATGCTTGACATATCGACTCGGTAAACAAAGAAGGAATATTGTGAAGATCGTCGAGGCAATTGTCGCCAGGGTCAAAAGGATTTCCAACATGGCGACGTGGCTTCAAGATTTCTCCTTGACGGGGTGTGGACGGAATCGGGCTTTGTAGATCATTTCGACATATTCGACGTCATTCCCGAGTTTGTCGATAAGAAAGGTGGCGAGCGCTGACTGGAATGGCGATTGTAAGGAGATATATATAAATCTTTACAGGGGAGGTTTCATACTCCAGATTTGTTGCGGCCTCGTCGGCCCGCTTGTTCCCAAAGATAGACTAGCCTTGCAGAGCCCCGTGGACGTGCAACGAATCACAGCGCCCGTTAGCACGCGGCTGCAGCTAATTTTCAAGGGGTAGAAATCAACACCAACCCTCTCCCCATCTTTCCCCAGCGCCACGATATCGACACATTGACAATCCCCTCCCTTACGACTGCCACAACATTATACGACGAACCATCTACAACCAACACCAACATCTTGCTCGAGCAATTGCTGTGCCACAAGATAGCCAAGCTCCCAGCTCGGCGAAGAAAGAGATTGCGAGAACAGGGCCCTGACGATATACATGCGGGGGTTGGAGGTCTTTGCGCGAGCTTAAGGCTCGATCGGACTCGCGGGTGAGCATAGAATGGCTTCATCCTATGCTCTGCCAGCATCTGCCATAACACATGGCCACAATCATGGACATGGTCATCTCCATTCGCACTCCCATTCTCCGGCGCGACAGTATTCTGCGAACTCTCCTCGCTCTCTGAAGCCGGAACGATCGAACGGCAGCTTACACGCGCATTCGCTATCAGAATCCCATGCCGACCACGGGCATACACATTCCCATCATCACAACCATAGCCATGTTCGGGAACACTCTCCAGCACCATATCTCCCAACACCGCCGAACACTAATGTCCTGCCGCATGTCGCGACCTTTGAAAAACAAACATACGAGCTCTCTCCTGTCCCATCAGAGGTGACACCCTACGAGCCCCCGTCCCATCACAGCCATCATGGATACTTGCACGAACATACTTCCCCAGTTGAGCCGCGGTCAAGTTTTACAAACTTTCTTCTGCCAGTTGTGTTACGATGGCCACTTTTACATACCATAATGGTGCAGAAAGACTCGAGAAGAATATTCTACTTTATGACGTAGGGTGATATTGCGATATCTTTTGTGATCCCGCTGACAATTTGTAGCCTTAATTTTGCATTTATGGTAGTACAGGCATGTTATGGCTACCTCACGGATTCCCTCGGCCTGCTCAGCGACAGCATACATATGTTCTTTGACTGTCTGGCATTAGGAGTTGGTCTGTTTGCCGCAATCGCCGCGAAGTGGCCCCAGAGCGAAAGATTTCCATATGGCTTTGGGAAGATTGAGAGCCTTTCAGGTTTTGGGAATGGTGTATTTCTGATGTAGGTTGTTTGCCCTCTGAATTTGGGTAGCTGCTGACTTTTATAGGCTAATAAGCATCGAAATCATGATTGAGGCAACAGAGAGACTTGCGGATGGTCGAGAAACGAAGCGCTTGACGGAGTTATTCGTAGTCAGTGGCTTGGGACTGGCCGTCAACTTGATTGGGATGGCATGTTTCGGGCATCACGGACATGCTGGTCACGACCATGGTCATAGCCACGGGCATTCGCATTCTCACTCGCACGAGAAACATTTGCACGAAGAGCATAGTCATCACCATAGCGAATCCTGTCAGGACCACAAACACGACCACAGTGATTCGCACTCACACTCTCACGGCGCTCCCCTGTTAAGTGCCCCGTCTCCTGCGAAAGCACACTCACATTCCCACGATCACGACAATGAAAATATGCATGGCATCTTCCTTCACGTTCTCGCAGACACTATGGGCAGTGCCGCCGTCATGGTCTCCACAGCACTTATCCACCTTACCGGTTTCAATGGCTGGGATCCTCTTGGCTCTGTCGTTATCGCCATCTTGATATTTATGTCTTCCGTCCCTCTCATCAAGTCATCAGCGCGAAAATTGCTGCTCACCGTCCCGGATGAGACGGAATACTTGCTCCGCGATACTTTATCAAGTGTCTCGGACATCCGTGGCGTGGCGAGTTATCATGTTCCAAGATTCTGGGTTAGTGATGGGCCGGTGGGAGATGGGGAGAAGTTATTTGGTGTTATGCATGTTGTGGCCACCAGAGGAAGCGAGTTAGATGAGGTTCGGGAACGAATAAATGAGTTTCTGGTGAGGAGAGGGGTGGATGTTGTGGTGCAAGTGGAGGGGATTGGAGAAAGTGGTTGTTGGTGTGGAGGGGGCAGTGTGGGGAAGAGCCCGCTTGCGCAGTAGAGTTGATTCTGTACAATAGTTGGGATAGTAAAGAGGTACATCGCATATATTTGAGGGTTGGATGAGAGCTATCAGCACCAGAATTCTTGGCTGCATTTTAGATAGGAGTTATGATACCAATGTATACAATATCCCGTGGGGTACCGCGTCACCGGTATGCGAGAAGTGATTCTGTACACGTGAACGGATTCGAGTCAAGACCGAACGGTATTGAGTTTGTTCCGGGAACGGTCAAGCAATCACTGGTCTTTGTAGAAATTCAATTGCCTATGTATATCTTGACATTTCATTTTTTTCCCCCCGCATAACTTCAAAGAAACAGCATATCTTGTACCCACGACCCCGCCCTCTGAAAACCATTATATACCTGGCACACCGCAATGTTTCCTCTTTCGATAGTCGTCTTCGAGTAGGCACTTAAATACTTGTAGGGTAGAGATGATTATTCATCTTCAGGGATTTATACACATGCGTTTGGAAGTTGAAGTCCACAGTCTATTACTCTTACCTACCCTTCGACATTGAGTTGCAGACATTAGCGCTATATCACGTATCCTGATTCGTTCAATTCAGCCTCCCAGACCCACAATAGGGGGAGGGGCTCGCTTGCTGCAACTCACAAAATGGGCACAAAAGAGCCCATTTGCAACGCAGCATATGAAGCTCCGTTCACTCACCTCTGCCAAAGCTGTTTCTCATAGCCTAGAAACGGGTTGGGAGGAAAAGGAGAACCCGTCACGTGAGCATGGGGTGCACTTTCCCGCAGAGCATCGGAAGGCGGTGAAACACGGTCCGACGCGTCCGCCTTTGTTCAAATATTTTGTACAATGCACTACACTAGAAACAACATAAGCTTGCTCTGCCCCCAATTCAAATATCCATTATTTTACCACCTCAACAACTCGCTCCTCTGAAATGGATCATACTGCCACAGAGGACCACAATGCCTTGTTCAACTTCTCAGAGTTTCTTCAAAACCGGGCCCGATACTCCAATCTTGTCAACCCAGCTGCATTTCCCTTGAATGATCAGCATCGACAAGGCATTGCAAAAGTTATTGAGGGCATTGATCGTGTATCAGTACAAGGCGTTCTAGTCCGAGCGGTTGCATCGCAGCTGCAAGATGATTTCAGCAAGCATGCTGCTGCCCTCTGCGACACGTTTTGGGATCAGAGCCAGGGCAGGAGTTCACATGCATTCTGGGTTGAAGCAGCTGCTGGCGGGCAAAGAGACAGAATGCTCGATGGTATTAGATCTTCTCTCGAGCTTGCCACGTCGACAGCCACCAGATCTCTGCTTCTATAGGGTGTCTTGGCCTATTCGGACATTGCAGAAGCCTTTCTCGCTGCTGCGAAGCCTATGTCGACCGAATTAACGGTTGCATTAGGCGAAATCGAGGCTGCTTATCAGACTTGCTTCAAGATGCTCCAAGGATTAAGGAATGACGAAAAATGCAAGTGCTCCTCCGAAGCTTCATCAAATAACTTAGGGAACGAGGAGTTCTTGGAGTTCTGCTGCGATATCAGCCGGGAGCTCTCGAATGGAAAAGCAGATCTCCACCTTACATTCAGAACCATTAGCAAGGTTATGGAGCAGACGCCTGGTTGGCACACTCGGCGAGATGCACTAAGAGTTTTGGATAAATTATACTGGGAATGCAACACGAAGAATATGTTCCCTCTGGACGGGACAGACAATGTCAAAGAGCACCTGGTAGATGTTATGGGAGGGATCACAGAAGGCATGTCTCCATCGGAACGAGAAAGATTTTGTGAAGAAGGGTTGAACTTCAAAGTTGTCAACTTCTTTGAAGCAAAATTATACGACGAACTCAAAGATCGCAAACAGGCTATGCGTGGCACTGAGGACTCAGCAACAACCCGCGATAATCGGAAACCAAAACCTCGGGCTGAGACAACTGATGTGGGGAAGAAGCATATGTCAGAGGAGGCGAGGATACAGAAGGCGGAGACAAAACGTCTGAAAAAGCGGAGGGCAAAAGACAGAAAGGCTTTGCAGAAAGCTCTGGCTAAATTGGACTTGGGAGATATCACTTGAGCACGCTGCTTGGAATGGTATGCCTTATTCAACCCCTTGGAGATATCATTATTAGGACCATCATACTTTACACTGAACGGTCGAGAGCACGGGTAGCAACTGGAAGCTGGACAAGATAGTTCAACGCACCACTCATATCTATACCTGAACTATCTCAACGAGCCATGAATCGCTCCGCACTCAACTCCAAAAAATGAATCCAGGACCAAAGCCACGTTTGAAAGCAGTAGCACAGCCAATCACAGTGCAGCCTAAATATATCATACATCAAGAACCACATCCATAACGAAGCAATGCCTATTCCCAGGTCTCCCATATCCTGGCGCACCTTCCTCATGAAAACACCTGATCTCCCCCACACCGTGTTCTCCTCAAAGATGATGGGAAATCGATCTCCTTGACATTATTTGTTGCATGGCTCTCATTGGATCCAAAACCTTAAGCTCAGACAATGTAAGATCATCTCGGTGAGGACGAGCTTGTCTCTCTCGCCTGCGTTCAAGGTCTCGGTTCGCCAAACTGTGGCAGTGGAGAGTTTTATGCCGGTGCTGATACCTACAATGATACTTCCAGCGATCACGACAGACACGCTGAGAGCTGCAATTTTCATGATTTCTGCAAATGTTTTGGCACTGTGGCTTGACAGATTTAGGGCTATAAAAGCTGGTTCGCCAGTGCAAACCAATGCCCCAAATTCATTCTGGGCGCTAAGCCGGGATGACATACTCAATGGAAACTCACAAAGTCGTTTCATTTTACAAGAAGCCATATTTTCTGATCGCGGCTTGGTTTCCTTTGGTCAGACTCGAGGTTTAGGTGTGTCCTCAAATTGGTTTGGAGAAAAGATGTGGTTCCTGGTTAAGCGAAGGAAAAGGGGGTATCACGTGATAGTAAATTATCTCCT
>Ga0302221_10000753_pt1 | contig 22146 bp, 18 predicted proteins | sample II_Palsa_E2_1_FD_193517 | JGI IMG/M metagenome (GOLD analysis project Ga0302221, IMG submission 193517) | Peat permafrost microbial communities from Stordalen Mire near Abisko, Sweden - II_Palsa_E2_1 | ecosystem: Environmental > Terrestrial > Soil > Palsa > Peat permafrost | place: Sweden... | reverse complement strand
AAGGTTCAACGTACAAATAGCAGCAAGTAACATAAAACATCCAGCCGCAACCCATACGAATCGGAATCCTTGATTATATGCTTCTCGAAGGCCCCCTACACCTGCTCCGATAATCTGGGGGGTGATTCCAGGTACTGATCCAAGAGCTGTCTGATTGTTTGCTGCTAGATCTCCAATGAGTGCCGGAAGCGATGTAGCCGGAAGGCCAAGAGGTAACACTGCTCCAGCAATTTTGGGACCCAGGTTAGCTGTGAACTTTGCTGTGAAGATAGCGTTGTCTGCGGCAAAAGGTTAGCACCAATCTTGACGTCCACATACTTTCAGTACTTACAGATCGCGAGACCGACAGAGCCTCCAAGAGATCGCATCGAGATCATGAGACCACTGGTAATAGCAATCAGTTCTCGAGGGGTGCTCAATTGTGCCGCGGTCACTAATGCACATAGACATATTCCCAAGCCCACGCCAAGGAACACTGGGTAACCCCAAACGGCTTTAGAGCTCCCTGGATTTGCTGTGGCCATGAGGACGAAGAAGAGTAGAATGAAGCAGAATGCAATAACCGTGGGGAAGCGGACCATTTTCGTCTTCGAGCAGAAGGCACCAGCAAGAACGGCTGATATGGCGTAGAGGATGAAGTTGACACCGTATCGTACACCAGTAATCAAAGGATCCGTCTCGTACATTATAGCGACTTCAAAAGCAAAGTAGTTGTTTGCAGCGAAGAACGACAACCCCTCCACGAACACACAAAGTAGTGCAATTGGAAAATTCCAGCCGCTGGAGAAGAGGCCGTGATGAAACATGCCATCTTTCTTGAATTTGGTTTCGTAAACAGCAAGACAAACAATTAAAGCAACACCGATCAAGAAGGGCGCGAGGATATGAGCATTAGTCCATGCGTATGGATTCTGAGACCATGAAAGCCCAATGCAGAAAAGAACGAGCCCAGAAGCTAGGAGGAAATATCCAATCCAGTCGAGCTTCTTGAGTTTTTCGCCGTTGGTGAGCCCGAGTTGAGATGGTTGTGGCGGTGGGTTATATAGAACGAAGCAAAGAACTGTTGCAACGACATAAATAGCCGTGGAAAGATACCAATAGTTGCGGAATCCAGCGTGGTTGCCATTTCGAGTCATAGCACCTCCCACTAGAAGCCCAACGAGACCACCGAGAGCTGCAGCAACGTTGTCTGCAGCTTGAGCGAAAGGTCTGTGCCTTCTGGGCAAGACCTCCGATGCCACGGCGTGAAGGAGCGGTTGAGCCCCGTATGAGATGCCGGCAACAACTTCTCCAGCAATGGCCATGTTCATTGAAGTTGCTCGTGCAACAATTATCGAGCCCACAGCTCCACAAAGTGTTAAGATGATCAAGAACCATCTTCGACCCCAATAATCGGCTGCTTGCGAAACAGGTGGGCTCAGAACGACGGTAAGAATTGCGACTGATGAAGTGAGCCAAACACTCTTCCCAGAATCCCCAAGCACGGCGGAGATATCTTGAGCTCGCTGTGGCTCAGTCAGCTTTGACAATGGCGCGAATAGGCAGGTTACGTACGGCACCGGCACCAACTACATTTATGAGTTGGGCAAAATAGATGAGACACACGGCGAAAACGGTGAGGTATGTCTTCGCGTGGAGGTGTGGTACTGGCTCGTCTCCATTGTCCTCGATGCTGGACTTCACCACTGATGAGGGGTTCTCGGTTTCCTGCTCCTTGGTAGACATAGCTAATGGAGAATCATCGCTCACTTGGGTTGTCTCGGTGACTTGCCCATTTTCCCCCTTTTCGTTCATTGTGTTACAAGAATGATGCTTTGCAAATAAATATAGAGAAGCGAGAAATAATGCTGGAAGGTTGATGATGGAACACTCCTTCTAGAAGAGCAATGATTGTCGGAAGAGAAATTGAAGGGGATGATTTTCACCAAGGTCGGGAGAACGCAGGACATGGACTGCAGCCCACATACTTTCGGGTGTTCGATGCAGTGCCGCTTCCTCCTGGCTCGAAGAAGAAACATCGCAGCAGCCGGGATTGCTCCTCATCCCCAGGGATGCGAAATGTGGGCGCTGCATGGCTTGGGACGTTTGGCCAACTGTGGCCAACTGTGGCCACGCCTAGGCAATGCGCAGGACAGGGCTAGGCAGCTTGGGCTGTTCGGTTTGGCAGGCGAGGCGAGCCGGAGTGGGGGAGCGCAAGCGGCACCATGCGCCCTGAGTCAAGAAAATAAACTCTTGGAGGGCCGTCCCGTTCCCGGCTCTGACATCTCGGTTGCTCTGCCTCTCTCTCTCTCTGCTGCTCCAGCAGCGGAACGTACGTTTCTTTACAATCATAGAAAGCATCCCTTTTCAAGAGCCTAACAAGAAATAAGAAATTTTCTGTTCTTTGAAGCACCTCAGATGTTACTGTAACATCGAGACTTCCTCGCTTGAAACGGTGCTGCGCCCAAACTGCCATTGCCAAGACCAGCTCTCCCGCCTACCTCTGAAATGGGAATTCGCCAGCCACCTTCCGATGCCGCGGAAGGCCAACGACTGAAGTGGCATAACCTCCGACATGGGCGCAGTACGCCCAATACACACCCAAGTACTCGTCACATACATGCAGGGATTTTCCGTACCGTAGGCATGGTTCTCACAAGCCGCACAATTGTGATTCGTGATCGTGTTATCGTCGGAGAAACTTTTAAACAAATTGCTGTGCCCCATCACCCTGACCAATAGTTTCATGCAGCAATGAGGTTGCTAGCTTCTGAGTTGTAACCACAGGGAAAAGCCTCTGGACTTCTGGACCTAGATATTGCTGCACGCTGCTTAGACGCTTCATTCCGAAATTAAGAAGCGCCATGCCAACCTGGGGACCAGGACGGCTCTTATCATTCCAAGATACACAAGAATTCCAATAATACTTATCGCTTCTCTATTAGCACTGGCACATTGATCCTTGAAGGAAGCCCCCCGCTTCTTCCGTTCGGTAGCGAAGTTGCGGCCTTTGTAGCTTGGCCTGCATATCTTGAACCTTGCTCACCCTCCAGTAGAAAGTTCCCACCCAACCCGAGCAAAGAGCATGAACTTCAGTTAATCAAACTTATTTCTACAATCGCCCTTACAAAACATTGTGCAGATGTCTCAGCTGAAAGTTGTCATCGTCGGAGCCGGCATCGCTGGATTCGCCGCGGCTATTGCTTGCCGCCGAGCAGGTCACGAAGTAGAGATCTACGAGCGCTCGGCCTTGAACAACGAACTGGGAGCCGCCATTCATGTCGCCCCCAACGCCTCTCGCGGCCTTCTCGCATGGGGGCTTGATCCAATCAAAGCAAGGTTCGTAACTTGCAAGAAGAGTTACAGAGCAAACGGAACCACGTTAGCAAAGTTTCACGTGAGCGACGAGGCATACATAGAACCCACCTTTGGGGCTCCGTGGTTTCTTTGTCATCGTGTTGATCTTCATGAGGAGCTCAAGAGGCTCGCTACTCAGGTGGAAGGGGAGGGAATTCCAGCAAAGGTACACTTGAAGTCAGAGGTAGCAAAATATGTAAGTCTTGATTCTTATTCTAGTCGATTATTGTTCACAAAATAGGATTCCGAAGCTGGTTCTATTACCCTCCTCAACGGCACAACCGTCACAGGAGATCTGATCATTGCAGCTGACGGCGTGCACTCACTGGCCGTGGAAGCAATTCTCGGTGCACCGAACCCAGCTCTCCCAACAACTAACTACAACTTCGCCTACCGCTTCCTCATCCCCACCAAAGAGCTTCTCGCGGACCCCGAAACAGCCCAATTCGTCGGGCCGAGCGATGACGGACAGATGAAATTCTTTCTCGGGGACGGGCAAAGATTGGTGTGGTATCCATGTCGGAAGTGCGTTTTCTACCTTCCAAAAAAAGAGTTCATCTACTAAGCAAAACAGCAACGAAGAACAAAACTTTGTCGCTATCTTCCACAGTGGTAATCTACCAGCACGCGAAGATTGGCAAACGCCCGTCGGTCAATCCGCTCTCCTCGAACGCTACGCTGACTTCCACCCCTCCATCCTTGCCGTCCTCAGAAAAGCAAGAGATATCAAGCAATGGCCGCTTCTCTTCCGGGCACCCATCCCAACCTGGCACAAAGGAAAACTGGTCCTCATCGGTGATGCCGCGCACCCCATGCTACCTCGTTTGTTCGCCCCTCCGTATCCAATCTAAACCATACTCACAATTTCACAGACCAAGGGCAAGGCGGCTGCCAAGCAATCGAAGACTCCGTTGCGCTGGGAATAGCCCTAACGAGTGTCAGACCCACTGAACTCGAGGAACGCCTACAGCTATTCGAAAATGTACGACGGACACGAGCAAGTGTGATGCAAATCTTCAGCAACGCAGGGCAGGACGAGGCACAGAAGATCCACAAAGATGCCGCTCAGTTTATTCCTGCAGAAACAGTACCCAGTACGTTCACCTAAATCCTCTCTTCTCAAAGATTCGGCATGTTCTACGTTAGGTATGCTGACGATGGATCTCAGAAACTCCAGAAGATTTCTTCAAGTATAATTTCGGGTACGATATTGTACAAGACTCAAAGCTGGCGATGCAGAAGCTGGATAAGGAGTGGGAACTTCCCGCCATGTTTTTTGAGAAGAAGCCTGTTCCAGGTTTATATCCTAAATAGTTGAGATGTTACGTGGATACCTTCGTCACATGATTTGTTTGGCATGTATCTGGCCAAGTGCTCATAGAGTTAAGGTACTTGGCCGTCCTTGCCTCGTCTTCTCTTCTCTACTTTATTTGACACAAAAACTGTAAAATAACACGCTTATATTATCTTTCAAAGTTTTAATTGTAATTTTCTTTCTTTACCGTTTTCCTTTCTTGAAACGACTGATTGATTACATACAATCATCACGTGACCTTTAATGATGATTCAGGTGTAGGACAGGTGGGAAATGGGACCTCCGATTTACCTTCTCAGTCCCGTTCCTACAAGGACCCGTGGGATGGGGCGACAACATAAAGACCCGGCTTATGGGTCCCATGACGGTCCCCAATTGGACTCTGGGTACGAGAATTAGGTACTTCTAAGACGAAGCCCCATCACTTTTGATGTGGATTTAGGAGTTGAGAATCATGTGTCATCAAGTCTTCTGCTTACGGAAGAGAGTAGTGATTGCTGCTTTATTTTCTTTTTAACAATAAGGGGGACCGAAGTTAGTGAATAAGTCCTTCCTCTTCTTACCCGTGATTCACCGCAGTCGTTTCCAGACATCTGGACACGAAAACAGATTCATTTGCTATAAATTTGCTCTTCTACTTCAAAGTCTATTTGTCTCCTCACAAACAAACCCTTTCTCGAACTCTACCCACAATGACCTCCCAAGAAATCCTGCGCCAGGCTTTCCCTGACAAAGCCACACCACTCATCAGCTACGGCCTTCCCTTCACAGAGGCATGCGTCCAGCATGTCAACGAGACGTTCAAAGCTTCGCGTGTCTATCTCATCGCATCTGCCTCTGTCACGAAGGACACAGCCCACACCTTCGACCTTCAGAAGGCCCTCGCCTCACAACTCGTCAAGACACGGGTAGGAATGACCCCCCACACCTTGATATCTGAAGTCCTTGAGATCATCCAGGAATGCAGAGATATGGAAATAGATTGTATCGTCACCCTCGGCGGCGGTTCTCTCATCGATGGCGCCAAGATAGCCTCATTCGTACATCCCCTTCCCCGCTCCCATCCCCCTTTCCTCTTCAATCCAACTAACAATCTAGGCTCTAGCAAACAACGTCAAAATCGAAGCCGACCTAATGAAATTACCCCATCTCGGTCCCCATACCGCAAACCTCCCCGCCCTCCCCTCAAAAATCCCAATAATCTGCATCCCAACAACTCTCTCTGGAGGCGAGTACAGCATCATCTCAGGCGTAACCAACAATCTCACGCACGAGAAAGTACAGTTCAGTTCCCCTTTAGCCTCTCCTTCTCTCGTTATCCTCTCGGGTCCACTCGCTTGTTCTACACCGCTTGAGATCTGGTTGCAGAGTGGAATGAGAGGTGTAGATCATTGCATCGAAACACTCTCTTCCCTCAAATCAACCGACGAAGTTGACCAAAGTGTCTTGAAGAGTCTAAAATGCTTAATCCCAGGTTTGCTATTCAGCGCGAAAGGCCAAGCAAACGATGAGGAGGAAGAAGCGAAAGCAAGATTAGAATGCCAAATTGGCGTTTCCTATGCCATGTTATTTCTACACAGACTGGTGGCTTGTGGAGCAAGTCATGGGATTGGTCATATGTTGGGCCCGATGGGGAAAATGAATCATGGACAGACCTCCTGCATATTACTCCCAGCGGTGTGCAAATTTAACGCGAAGCACTCTGCTTCAAACCCTGAAGTTCTAGAAAGACAGAAAGTTATCAGGGATACCCTTTGGGGAATTACCGAGGCAAGGAACTTGTTTGAAAGAATGGGTTTGAGCAAGGAGGAAAGTGATCTGGGAGATTTGATTGATGCAGTGGTGAAGGGACTTGGTTTGAAGACCAGGCTGAGCGAGGTTGGGGTCGGGAAGGAGATGTTTGAGAAGTTGGCGGAGGCGAGTCTAAGGGATCCGTTCTTGGTGACAAATTGTATACCGATTTGCAAGAAGGAGGAGGTGTTGGAGATTTTGGAGATATGTGCTTAAAATGGACTGGGTTTGTAGATTGATTTTAGTCGAGCGGGATTCAACTATCAAGCTAGAACAAGAACTAGAATAAGCCCTTTATTCTTTATTATCAAGGAACCCGATTTTCTTGATATTTTTATTGAAACCTGCACTTTCTTTTTGGCCAGCTCGCGACCCTGCCCGTTCCCGGCTCGCTTAATATAAGAAACAAGGTTAATCCCCCTGTTACCTGCCCTGTCTTGCTTGCTTAAAAAGTATATCCTCACCCACCATATAGGCCCTCTCCCTGAAATACCCTTAAAACACCCAGCCACAACTCGCAACAAGCCACAAGATGAGGAAGTGGCCGCGCAGCGGCTGACGACTGCCGAGACAGCCTAAAACCTTCAGGACTGCCAATAGCACGCCCAGGACCGAACGCCAGGAACGGGGATCCAGGAACAAAATTCAGGGACAAAACGCTCAGGAACAAAACGCTCAAAACAAAGATCCAGGAACGAGGATCCAGTAACAAAACGCCCTTTAGCACTTTAGGGTAATAATCTACAGGCCTCGCTCCCTGTAGTTAAGCCCTGTAGCATGACCTGTAGCCTCGCCCCTGGGGCCCGCACGTCCTGAACTCGCGCTTGCCTCTAGTTGTATGTATGAGTTGAAAGATCTTGTTTACAGTTATGCACAGTTTCAATCCAGTTCTACCTCATCCTCGATATCCCAGTCCAGGTCTGTGTTTAAATTGGTTGGAGTGGGAACGCTGCTTGAACCTGCACCATATCCCAGCATTAAAAGTACGGCCGTGGTTGAGTCCACTTCTTGGGCATAATCTAAAGCTGTCCGTCCATGGATGCGGTCCTTCGGCGTTGTCATCGCACCATTTGCAAGAAGTAATTTCAGGCTAGTGATGCAAGAGCTCTCTGCTGCAACCATGAGAGGCGTTATACCCTTGGCATCCAACGCTTCAATATTGGCCTTGTTGTTTAGCATGAACTGGATTATCTCCTCGTCGTCCAGGGTAACTACATGGTGAAGGATCGTTTCTCCATTCCTGCCAACTTCCTCCATGTTTGCGCCATGATCAATCAGTATCTGAGAAAGCTCGAAATCTTTCGAAAGAATAGCCCAAGTCAATGGCGTATCCCATCTGTTTAAAAACTTTGCATTGACGTCCGCATTGGCTTTCAGAAGTAAAGGGAGAGATTTCCTCCTACGCGGGTGTATGGCGAGATGAAGTGGCGTTAGATTATCCGCATCTCTCAGTTCCAAGTTAGGTTTCCACATGAGAAGGATTTCTACCACTTTAATGTTGCCGTGATAAACAGCAACATGCAAAGCACTTCCACACTGTGTGCCTCTTTGCTGTTGATTGATGTCAGCACCCCTCTGAAGTAGGAGTTCTACCATCGCTGGCTGGTTGAAACCCGCTGCTGTGTGTAACGCAGTATAGTGGACGGGGCCGCTTTGAGTATCAATCTTTGCTCCGTGATCGAGTAATTGATTCATGATTGTGGTGAATCCAAACTCTGCAGCTCCTTGTAGTGGACCAAAACCTTCCCGATCTATCACCGAGACATCGGCACCATTCTCGAGAAGAATTCTCACACCAGTAGAATCTCCCCTCATAGTTGCCACGTGGAGTGGCGTTGCTTGGTCTTTGTCCCTTGCGTTCACATCTGCGCCATAGTTTAGCAGTGACTGCATTGCGCCATGCAGACCCCTATCACATATGAGATGCAAAACAGTGCCTAAGGCCCTGTCTTCTCGAACATCTAGTGAAGCTTTATTCCGTGCCAGAAGCTCAACGATCTCTTCGTGAGAGTGACTTGCTGCCACTATCAAAGCTGTCTGGCCGTCCCATTTTACATCGAGATCACATCCAAAACGAATCAACAAGTCAATAATGTTGTCATTTCCAGCGCGAGCCGCGTGATAGAGAGCTCTTGTCTCAAATGTCTTCGAAGATTCCCCGTCTTTGCAAGGGCTCGTCAAAGTTAATTTTCGAAGCCATCTCTTGGCGGATGTGATATCTCCGGTTCTAGCTGCTTTGCAGAGCTGCTTTTCAAGCATAACAGGGTCAAGCGATTTCTTTCCGACGATCTCGTTGGCTGAATTGTCTACAAAGAACGATGAGATTGGAGAGTTCCAGACAGTTGCAGACATGCTAACCTTCACTATTGGAATCATCTTCAAGTTCTGAATCCATCAGTTCGGCAGGAAGCGCCTCCTCTTCATGCCCATCGCAACATATCCCGTAGTATTGATTGTCATCGTCACATTCTGTTATCTGAGACATGAGTAATTGGGGCGTAAGGCGAGCTTTTGGCGACAGACGGATCATGTTATTAATCCATTCCACGGGGTAACTGTCACGAACAGATGTTAAAGATTTGATCCACTGTTTGTACGCTTCTTGGTTGGTTCTTGGATTTGTACCAGAAGTGCCGTTGCTCTCGAAATATAACAATTTCGAGTTCAGTGTCTCGCCCTTCAGAATAGTCTGCGGAATAAATCAGTACAGGAATGGTCGTAGGCTTCACTCACTTACTGTCGGTTCACCTATAACGCGTAGCAGTCGTCACGTTTTCGTGGGAATGCTAAGTGCGTATGTAAGTGGTTGATTAAAGAGGAGAGCAGGATATCAACGACGTTGATATACCCGTCTCCTGCTCGCTAACTATGCCTAATCGGGACTAGCTATAGCGTTTGTATGTGCTTGCTCACGTGTGCACGTGAGCGTGCTGGTTTGTACGCAAGCGTTCCAGTTTATGCAAGTAGCTTGCTACGTATATAGTTATACGTAGCAAGCACGTAGCAAGTAGTTTTACCAATACTGGAACTACTCTAAAAATAGCGTAAAAATAATATAAAAATTCAATCGAATATAGATTATTTAATTAAGCTTAATATAATTCTTAATATAATTAAAGTTTTTAAAATTTAATTTAAAATCATGAATATTCTTTATAATATTATAATATATTCGTCCTTGTATTATTTATCCCCGTTTTATTTATTTCTTTATATTTAATAATATAATATTTATATTGATTAATTTCTTTAAAGTATTTAATGATTTAGACTTCGTTATTATATTAACAAGATTTAAATTCCTTTTAATTTATTTGACTTTTATAATCTTATATTATTTATAAACTTAGCGTAAGTATATAATGTCGATTATAAGTTATTTTTTTTATATAATATTTAACTTAACGAAATATTTATATAATGATTTTAAATTTATATAAATAATAAATAAGAGCTTAATTTCTAATACTTTATTAATTATAAATATAATTAATATTTTTATATTAAAATTATAAATTATTTTATATAATTTAAAAACTAAAATATTTTTAATAATTCGTTTATATTTAATTAAAGATTAATAAAATATATTTATTTAATTAACTTTATTAATTAATATAATTATATACTTGATTTAAAAAAAAAAATCTTTATTATTCGTAAAGAAAGTATTTATAAAATAAAGTAATTATAATAATATTTTATCGAGTTTAATAAAATATAATCTTTTAACGATATTTTAAATTTATTATTAAATATATTTATTTAATACTTTAATGTCGTTATTTATAAGATTAATAAATTAAACAATAATTAAAAAATTATATAATGTCTTAAATTAATAAACGAATATAATATATATTCTTTTAATACATTAAATAATATATTAGTTTTTAATATTAAAGTTTTTATATATAATATTATTATTATTAATAATCTTTAAGTTTTAATATTATTATATTTATATAAATATAATTAAGTTTAAAATATCTTTAATATAAATAATATCGTCGTTAAACTTTAATTCGTGATTTAAAGTAAGTCGTTCCCGATTCTTAATTAAGAATTAAGTCTTTATTAATCTTAATTTTTTTTTTAATAAAAGCATCGTTTTCGATAAAGAATATATCGTTAATTTAAAGTCTTATAATATTAAAAGATTTATTACTTAAAAGAAAACAAGAATTATAAGTTAATTATTTTATGTTTAATTCTTTAATGTAATAAGAATAATAAGTCTTAAATTAATAATTTTTAGTTTTAAGAATATTATATAATAGTTTTATAATTTTAAAAACTAAGTCGCTTTATAAATTCAAGCATTAAATAAATTCTTAAAATAGTTTAATAAAGAAATTATAATTAAGTAATATTATTAATTAAATATAAATTTATAAAATATCTTATAAATATAAGCTTATAATATTAATTATTATAATAATAATATTAAGAATAATTTATTAATTAATATATTAAATTATTAATAATTATATTAATATTATATATTTAAAATTATTATTATAAATTTAAATAACGAGTCTCGATTTTTTATATTTATTATTTATATTTTTATTTTTTATTTTATTAATAAAACAAGAATTAAATATATATATTCTTTATAAAAGTTTATATTTTAAGATTATCTTAAAAATATCTTTATTAAAAAAATTTATTATTTTAATTTAATAAAAATCTTTATATTTAATATTATTTTATAAAAATATAAAAACATTAAGATATTTATAAGAATAACTTTTATTATACTTTAAGAAAGTAATTAATAAAATATTTATAATAATTATATTTTTTTTTATATTATTTTAAATAATATATTCTGATTTAATTTTAATTAACTCGTGTAATTTATAATAAAATTTAATAAAAGTAAAATAAAATATTATATTATTATATAATAAAACAAATATATAAGATTTATTATTAATGATTAAAAGTTTATATAATCCTTTTTAATTATTAAATTAATTAATATTTTTTTTATATTATATTAAAATATTTAAATTTAATATAAATTTATAGATTTTAATTATATTTAATTTATTTTAAATATTTAAAATATTAATTATTTAATGCTTTATTTATAGTTTTTAAATTTTAATTATTATTTTTTTTAAAATTATTAAATATTAAATAATAATTAATAATAAAGTATTATATTTAATTATTTTAAATAAAGTATTATAAACTAAAAGTATAAAGACTATATTATTAAATCTTATAATATTATTAATAATTTTAAATATTATTTATAATATTATATTTTTATTAATATTTTAAATTTTAATTATAATAATTAAATAAATATATTAAATCGGGCTATAATAATACTTAACGATATTTATAAAATTATAAAACTTTATAAAAATAATCTTAATTTTAATACTTATAATATTTATATATTAAATAAATTCCTTATTTATAAATTATTTTTTAATATTTATAATAAATTAATTTAAAGATTTTAAATATATATTAATTTAATATTTATATAAAATATTTTAAATATAAATTAAATTAATATTTTAAAACTATTGATTAATTTAATAATATATTTCTTTATTAATTATATAAAATATTAATTTATTTAAAATATAAAAAAATATCGATAATAATAAAATAATTAAAATTAATATTATTTTTTAAATTAAAATTAAAATAATTAAATAATTTATTATATTTTTAATAAAGAATTAAAGTAATTCTTTATTAATGTCGTGATTTATTTATTCGAATATATTTTAAAGTTTATTAATTAAAAAATATTTAAAATAATAATAAAGATATTATAATTTAATATTAGTCAAAAAATAAAGATTATAATTAAAGAATTTAATAATAAAACTATATAATAAAATATCTTAAAGAAAAAAAAAATATTTAAAGTAATATATAATTAATATAATAATAATAAAAATAATAATATAATTTATTAAGTTATTAAAATATATTTTTAATTTATTTATATTTTATAAATTAAAAAAAAAATAAAGTCTTTATTAATATAATATAAAATTTTATTTAATTAATTAATATTTTTATTTTTAAGAAATTAATAAAGAAATTAAAATTAATTTTAAATTATATTATTATTTAATTTTTAATATTTTTATTATAAGTAATATTTTGATTTATATATTATAATATTTAAAATTAATTAAAATTAATAATTAAATATTTCGATATTTTAATATTAATTATAATTTTATAAAAATAATAAAAATTATATCTTGATTTATTTTTAATTATAAAAATATAAATATTTTTTATTTTATTAAGTTTTAATATAAGATTTTTATTTATTAATTAATATATTAAAGAAAATAAATTAAAGTTATTTATAAAGTCTTTTATATAAATATTAGTTATATTAATCATTATAATTAATTTAGCTAAAAGATTTTTAATTAAGCTAAATTATAAAGACGATAAATATTTTTTTATATTATTTATATTTATTAAAAAAATCTTAAAAATATTATTTAATTTATTTTTATTTATTTTATTCTTATTGACTTTATTATTATCGTTTATTTTATTTTTAACGTTAGCTATATATTATAAATAAATAATATAAAACTTTTTATTAAAGTTATAAGAATTAATATTAAAATAATAAAAATTTTAAGTTTTAAATTTTTTTTTTTTAATCTTTTATTTCTTTAAAATATAATTTTAAGAATAATAATTAAGTTTTTTATAAATAAAGTATAACTTAAAGTCTTTAATTATAATTATAATTATTATATAATTTAATAAAATAAAATTATATAATTTATTAATATTTAAAAAATAATTATAATTTTCGCAAAAAAACGAGAAATTATATAATTAGTCTTTAAATCAATAATTATAATTATCGCGGATTAAATAATAATATTAATTTATAAAGAATATAATTAATTTAATTTATTGTTTTTTTTTATAAGTCGTGATTAATGATTAAAGTTTATTTAATAATAATTTTAAATTTATTAAAGAATCTAAAATTATATATTAATAAATAAATAATTCTTAATAAATAATAATGATTTTATTAATAAAGAATTTAAGATTTTATAAATTATTAAAAAGTTTATATTAAAATAAATATAAGTTATTAATTAATAATTATATAATTTTTTTTATTAATTTATTAAGATATTTAATTATAATTATATTTAAGATAATTAAATTCTATTTATTAAAATTAATATATAAATATTTAAATAATTTAAAAAAAACTTTAAAGTTTTTTATAAACTTTAAAATAAAATAATTTTAATAATTAATTATTATAATAATAATTTTAAGTTAATTCTTTAAATATAATAAAAAAGACTTTTATATATTATTTTTAAAAAAAATTTACTCGCTAATAAATATCTTTAAAAATAATATATTTATTTTTAAAATTATTATTATTTTTATTATATTTTATATTCTTTATATATATTTTTATTATTTTATTTATAATTCTTATATAAAATATTATTTATAAAGATTATTATTAATATAAATTAAAAAGAACTAATATTTTTATAATAAATAATATATAATTTAAAAATTAAATTATTAAAAAATATTTAATATTTTATAAATTAATATTAATAAAAATAATCGATTTAACGATAAAGTTATTTTTAATTTAATTATCTTTAAATATATTAAAATCTTTTTATTTATATTTTTTTTTATTAAAGAATATTTAATAAAGATTATAATATCGATATATATTTTAAATTTATTTTTATAAAAATATTATTATATTAAAAATAAACTTAAATATTTTATTATTTTTTTTTTAATCTTATCGATAAACTTAATAATAAAAAATAACTTAAAATCATCTTGGAATAATTTTTAAAGATTATAGTCGATTTTCTTGTTTAGTGTATATTAAATTAGCTTAATATCAATAAACTTTTTAATATTATTTATTATTTTAATTACCGGATTAATTTTTTTATTTTACTTTTTTATATATATTTTTTATTTAATTATCGTTATTCTTATTAATATTATATTAAATCACGATACTTTAAAAAATATAATACAGGATTAAATATATTTAAAATATTAAGAATATTTATTTATAAGTAATAAACTTAAAGAATTAAAGATTTTTTAATTATTATAAAGAATATTTTTTTTTCCGGATATTTTTAAATATCTAATTTACTTAATATATTTAATATTCGTAATCTTTTCTCGATAAATAAATTATAATATTTCTTTATCGTCGTTAAAGAAGAAGAAAAGAGAGAAGGAAGAGGAGGGAGAGGATAATTTTTGAATATTTGAAAAAAATAAGTTAACGTGCTTTAAGCTTAGAGTTAAATATATAAGAAACGGGTTTAGTTAATCAAATAATTAATCGCTTAATACTTAACAAGAAATAATTATCTCTTGTATAAACTATCGAATACTTTATTATAGTTAACGTAATATTTTTTTCTTTTGACGCAAAATATAAGAAGCTTAGTTATAAGTTGCTGAATGCTTTATTAACTTAACTAATTATTTTCTTTGATTTATAAGTATAGACTAATTAATGTTAGTTTATTTATAACGCGTAGTAGTCGTTACATTTTCGTAAGAATATTAAATATATATATAAGTAATTAATTAAAGAGGAAAGCAGGATATTAACGACGTTAATATACCCGTCTCCTGCTCGCTAACTATGCCTAATCGGGACTAGCTATAGCGTTTGTACGCGCTTGCTCACGTGTGCACGTGAGCGTGCTGGTTTGTACGCAAGCGTTCCAGTTTGTGCAAGCAGCTTGCTACGTACGCAGTTATACGTAGCAAGCACGTAGCAAGTAGTTTTATCAACACTTATAACCATGTCCAAGAAAACGCAACCTAAGGACCAACTGTCAGAAGAAGAGTTTCTTGGTTGCTGTTCCACGACTTCGGGTGCAGCATACTCGGGACTGAAAGCTCCTGCAGCACCGGTTGTAGTACTTCTGCCCTTTTGTGTCCAATCTCTTGCAATTCCAAAGTCCGTTATATAGACTTTGGCTCCCTTCAGAAGGATGTTGTGGGGCTTGATGTCTTTGTGGCGGCACTGCTTTTCCTGCAAATACAGAATCGCAGAACATAGACAGCCGAAGGCCTGTCTAATGCAAACGAAGTCGGCAGGGCTGAAATCGCTACAGCTGAGAAATGCGTCCATATCACAGTCAGCGACGGGTTCCATCAAAATCCCGACGAACTTAGGATCCGTATAAGAACTTTGTGATGTTAGCAATTGGTACTGGTAGAGTTTGTTGCTTCATATAAAGTTATCTTGTGGACATACCCGACGTAACGGATGAGGTGACGATGCGTCAACCTCTTCAGATTCTCGATCTCATTTTTGAAAAGCTTTAGCGCTTTCCTATCCTGCTCAAAAACAGTAGAGCGATTCATGCGCTTTCGCTGCAGCAGATTTCAGTTCAGGTCCAATTTTGGTCGTCGGTTGTTCTAAGCAGTACATACCACGTATATTTTTCGAGAAAGCTTACTCCTAACTCGATCAACAGACCCATACCCTCCTCTGCCGAGCTCATTGAGCGACTCTAGGTAATTATCCGCATCCTTCCCTTTTCAATCTCAGCGTCAGAGTCTAGAAGCTCGGCTAAGGTCAATGAAACTCACCAAAGCTTGCGTGTGAGGAGGATTTTCCCCCTTCAATTTTTGCTGCTTTGGTCAGTACCAGATCTTGTTTTTCGAGGAATTTGTGTCGTTGAGAAGGCGAAAGTCCGTGAGGCAACGTGCTGTAAGAGTAGGGCAATTCAATATCCCAAAATTCAGCCTTGACGAACTCATCCAAGAGTTGAACGATATTGATCATTCTGAGTACGGCGTAGGTACGTGGCCGGAGACTCCATTCTTCTCGGCCTGCTTGACGAAAGAGATTTGCGATTTCATCAAAGGATGTGTCTGAAAATTCTTCGGGTTCATTTTCGCCATTTCCAAATGGAAATATGGTTTGCATTGCCTGCTCAAGCTCCGAGGCTGTCAAATTCCTTGGTCGTGGGACAGCATTTCGGTCTGAGACGACTTCTGAAGTCATATCAGGTTCTCTCAACTACAAACCGAGGACGGGCTTCCTTTAGATTTCAGGTGCTCAAGACAAAGAGAAAATGAGAAGATGACAAGTCAAGTGATGGAAGAGACGCGCTCCTCCAGGGGCGCTGCTGAAAAAGCAATATCCTGCAAGGAGCCTGGCCAACAAAAGGCCAAGCTCAACGCATCATCCAATCATCGCCAGTGGTGCTACGAATACTGGGCGGCTACTCAAGGGCTTCACGTGTCGGGATTTTATTTGTACATGGATGGCTACAATTTCATTGGCGCATCAGCGATACTACCCATCCCACAGTTGCGCCCGACTTGGGCTGAGACAGCAACGATTCTGCTCCTAGAGCTTTCAGCCCCCAGCCTCGCGAATTGCATGGAAATGTCGTACAAACTTGCAACAGCCTTCCACTGATACTGCATAGGCGCAGATTTGGGATGACAAGAACATCTGCATCTTTCAAGTCTGCACCCAATCTCTAAAACAGCTGCTCAGTCACCAACCATTCTTGAGTCTCTTTTCGCTGGGGCTATAGCGGCTTTTCTTTTAGAACTCGCAAGGAGGGTGTGTAGCCGGCGCGCTCATCAGCAAGAACATGGATACCGGAACAGCTCTCGGTGTGGCATCCCTGACGATACAAGTCTTGAGTGGATGCATGAAAGGTTAGCACGTATGAATATCTTAGCAGAGAGACCCACTAACCAAATCTTCAAGGCTACGGCGTGATTGAAAATGGGTTAAATATGTCAGAGGACTTCCGCTACCTTTCGGTACAACTTCAGATAGAACAGAGTCGTTTACGGGATTTCAGTCAGGCGGCTGGCCTTACCGGACATATCGATGAGGATACCCTGGGCAGAAGACTCGGAGCAAATAAAGTTCTTCTTTTATCGACGTTGACGGAAGTCAAGCATGTTCTTGAAAAGTTCGCAAAAGAAAACGAAGAACATCAGCTGCCTCACGGTACTTACTCAGACGTTCCTAATCCAAGCCATGGCCAGGGGAACTTGGGTGAAGCATATAGCTCCTTGGTAACTCAAATGAGTGGTATTCCACCCCGGGAGAACAAATTCACTGGCGTTGCTCCACGTTTTAAGTGGGGTCTCCTGCAGAAGGATGAGTTCGTAAGGCTACTTCAGAGGCTCAGGACAACGAACGATTATCTCCACGAGCTGCTAGACGAACACCAGACGCAGATTCTCCACGACAAGCAGCAAGAGACTTACATGGAGCTTGTCCAAGTTCGTAATTCGGTGAACGATCTGAAAGTTTTGGCAGAAGCGGCTCAGTCTCTTCGTCGATTCCCTCATGAATCGCTTGAATGGCAGCAGAAAGTCGATTTAGAATTGGAGAATCTCGCCGCTTTCAAGGCCTTCTATGCTTCACTTCTCACCAAGAAATACACAGCAGGGAATCTGAAAATCCCTGCTTGTCAAATACAATTCGAGCATGTCGGAGCTTTGGAAGAACCATATTCGCCAGCTCTTTTCGTATCTGACGACAACCCCCCAAAAAGAGTGTGGATCAACAGGCAAAGCCAGCAGTCTGCAAGAACGGCAGAGAAAGATGTCGAAGAAGCGGGATTATCTGCCATCGAAGAGCTTACAGCTTTACTCATAGCGTCAAAGCCAGATGAGTTCTGTGTTCCGCCTTGTTTGGGGTATTGCAATCTAGAGGGAGACCAAGAAACGCAGAGCTTAGGGCTGGTCTTCGAGAATCCTCCTGGAATCAATTCCGAGTTCAGAGCGGTCACTCTACTTCAAGCCATACAGCAGCATCCAAAACCGTCTCTGACACAACGGGTTGCCTTAGCACACAAGATAGCTCAATGCTTGCTATATCTCCACGCAGTAAACTGGCTGCACAAAGGTCTGCGGAGTGAGAATATTCTCGTATTCCCATCAACCGATGGCGAATACGACTTTGCTTCGCCATACCTGACAGGGTTCAATCATTCTCGACGGGCGCGCTTCAACGAAGCCACTATAGATGTTCCGAGAGTTGGTAGCATGGAAGTCTATCGTCACCCAGACATCCAGATGAATGGCCCCATTCTGTACTATCGCAAGTCCTTTGATATTTACAGTGTGGGTATTGTCCTCATCGAGATTGCTCATTGGAGATCGATTGCATCGGTGATGGGCATCGAGGAATCGATCAACGTATCTCCAAAAGCTACGAGTGATGTCCAAGAGCGCCTGCTGTCTTTGGAACCTAACTTGCTTCGCGCTCTCCAAGCTGAGGTTGGCGATAAATATGCCAGTGCTGTAAGAACTTGCATTGCGGCTAGAGATTCGTTTGGGATCCCCAGAGTAGATCTTGAGACGAGCGTAAGCACTAGCATAACGATTCAGCAAGGTTTCAATGCAGAAGTTGTAAGAGTGCTTCGCGGAATAGTAATGTAAACCGATAACTTAATTTTCTCTGCTCCTGCCCTCATACTAATTCTGTTCAATTCACCCCTATATCCCACGGCAGTAATATAAAGGCACCAGTTGAAAGTCATGGGCTTCAATTGCTTCAAGGAGAACAGCTTTTGGCATGTAAACCGTATATCAAAGTTTCGTTGCTCGTTGCGGAAAACACGTTACCACGGTCGACACTGGAAGACAGAGCATTGCCGCTGATGGCTATATGGCTTACTGTTCTGTGAAGCAACTACACCCGGCAACCAAATTCCGTTCCTTAAGTTAAATTCCGCAAATACCTTCCATTTGAGAAGAGTGTCCACATTCTTCTTTGCTGAATTTGGAATATCTTACTCGAATTCATATAGCTTCCATAAAATCATGAATCACAATCCAAACATGGACAAGCTGGGATTCCTGGGTATGCAACTTGACTTCTAAAGGGCTATCCTGCTCATGTGGTATTGATCTATTACGGATTCTATGGTGATAAGAAATTTGAATGGGTTTACTGGTCACTGGTATGAGCAATTCCATTCTAAATACATGCTCACAAATTAAATTGATAAATTACGATTTAGTAATCAGAACTTCGCCGTAGCTTCAAGGTATTGAGCTTTAAGCTTCCATCTCAACCTGGGTTTCATAGAGTTCGCTGCTAATTCTATTTCCAGTTTTCCGAAAGGTAGTTCAAAAAGGCTTTTGATATCTTCGGTGTGAGCCATCAATGGCTTTATATTATGGTCGTTCTCGCCGGCGTAGCCCATACAGTTGGAGTACTGCATGCATTTGACCTTTTGAATGCTAATACAACTGAGTGCGTGATTCCATAGCTGACGGTACTTACTTAGCGCAGAATGGTTTCATAATCCAGGTCATCTTACTCCTTGAATTCAAGGGTCGATCTTCTTGGAGAAAGCAGCTAGCAACACCGCATGTACATAGCTCCTAAGTTAGAAGAAACCATCCGTATGTTCAAAGCGCGCCTTCAGTTCGAGCAGCCAATTATACAAATTTGAGCAACATGTAATCAATAGCGAAAGACTGCGATCACCCTTTCGATTATATCTACTCGATCTTTGTATTTTGAGACCACAGTTTTGTCTTCAACATTGAACTCTGCCCAGTTCAAAGCTTCATTCAAAGAGGAATCGAATAGGGCAAGGGACGATGCCTTCACAAGGTTTGGTGGAAGACAACTTATGATTGTGATACCTTCTCATTGTAAAGATAAAAGTAATAGTTCTTCATCATTAAGCTACTAGTGGTTATCAGAATTCAGGGTGCAAAGCTACGTTTTAATATACTATAACTTATGGAAAATCAGTAAAGTGACAAGCTAAAACTTTTAGATTGTTCCTCAGATTGAGGAGTATTGAAAGAAGCAAAATGGCATTTGGCTCTATATGTCCCTCGAGTTATAGTACATCGAAAGCTAGTATTGCGTCACGAATTCTGACAACCACTGATGAGCCAGCGCATACTTTCTTTAGAAATGTTCGACCAGAGTCTCCGATTCCCGTGCTCTAAACCCCAGGTTCCAAGCTCTCTTCAACGGAGGGGGTTCATCCTTTTCCACATCACTAGTATAACCGCCTTGAGGCTGAAATAGAAGCCTTGCTAGTCTTCCGTTTCTTGACACCTTCCATCGTGAACAAAAGAGTGGAGATCGCGGATCTCCATACTTGTCCGGTTTTGTACAGTCCGAGACACGCAAATTCAAACGTGTACGACCTTCATAGGCTCCTCTTTATCCCCCACGGCTGCATTGACAAGCAGCGTCCTCTCTACTCTTCTTCTCCCGAATATACTCTCAGCCCAGCTCCAACCAAATGCGAGTACCATAATCACAACCTTCAAAAAACCGGGGAAGTCGTATCCTTCTTGGATCAAGTCCCAAGCTAGAGCCTCCTGTCCCCTGCCTTGGTGAATGTGGCCAAACACTACCACACGCGGTTTGACTCGCCACAGCTCTTGCAACAACCACTCGCATCCCTTCCCTCCAAGGTCTAGATGTCCTTTTGGCGGTCCATGGGTTAGAACGATGTCCGTTCCATCCGGTATACGATCTTTCCACACGTCCCGTATCGGTAAGTACTGGAATGCAAAGGTTCCACACTCAGGGGTAAGAGGCGACCCGAATATTGTGAGGCTGCGCTTCCGGACAGTGATTGTTGTTGAGTCCCCGTTAAGATACGTAATGCTGCCCCAATTAAGTTGATGTCGGCGGTCGATGTCGCCAGACTCGAGTCGATAGGGATGGTTACTGACAAATTCTTCGTCCAAGAGCCTGTCATGATTCCCGCCTATGACCACCTTGTGGGGATGCGGCAACGTGTTGATCCAGTCCAGCTGTGCCTGGAGCTCTGCAAAGGTGCCTTTATTGGTCAGGTCGCCGGCGTGCAGGAGAACATCGCCATCGGGGATCACAGACGGGGTACTATTGTGCGTATCGGAGATGCAGACCAGAGTAATCGAAACTTCGGTGTCGTCTACCAGACTGGCCGCAGTTGTCGATGAATGCGTTGGTGGTGTTGATGCAATGCGCGGCCGGTGTGCATAGAGCCGATTAGCTATGAAGCGCGATGGATTAGACTTTAATTCTTGAAATACCGTGCGAGAAGGCATTGCCGTTGGGGCAAGTGGTGCAGATATCTGAAGCTCGGCTGGCATGATGAATTGATCGTTCTTCGGGAACGTTGAACCGCGTTTCTCAGGGCGAGCGGCACATGCGATGAAATGAGATTTTTCCATAGATCCTGCGCCGCAATTTCGGCTGCAGTAGGTATAAAGATGAGGATTGATGTCCACTTAGGTGGTGATATTGGGGTCAGCCGTGAAACTTTCAGGCAGTAAAGGAATGTGGCCTACATAGTTGAGCAAAATTGGGGTCGATAACATGAGGTGGGTGAGGTGAATGTGGCGGTTAGGCGCGGATATGTTTGTGTAGCATGCGAGCCCCATCGAGGCCACCTAACACTGTTAACAGATATGCAGATGCTGTTTCATAGCTTTCTCGACCATTAGCGTCTTCAAATAGGGAAGATAGCGGGTTAGAACCCTATAGAGTTATTCTGCTTTTGAAGAGGTCCAAAATCGCAAGGGCTGTGTCGTGGCTGGGGGTACGGTTGCGACACCCGCAGATCAGCCATTTACCTAGGTTATCCTTAACGTTACAGTAGTCGCGCGTGCAACCGCCTGAAACAACGGTCAGCGCTTGCGAACCTTCTATG
>Ga0302221_10000751_pt1 | contig 22209 bp, 21 predicted proteins | sample II_Palsa_E2_1_FD_193517 | JGI IMG/M metagenome (GOLD analysis project Ga0302221, IMG submission 193517) | Peat permafrost microbial communities from Stordalen Mire near Abisko, Sweden - II_Palsa_E2_1 | ecosystem: Environmental > Terrestrial > Soil > Palsa > Peat permafrost | place: Sweden... | reverse complement strand
ATATGGATACTGGCATTGTGGATGAATCTGGCCTGGTACGGCATTGATATCTGGTCTGCCGGTTTTGCCCGTTGGGCGCTGCTCAGTGGAGCGAGCGGACTGGTGATCGTTCTGGCGATAGTGTGGTGGATGCGTCGTGTCGGTCTGGGCCGACGGATCGAGGATCATGCCGCAGGCAACAGCGTGTGCAATGCCGAAGCCATGCTTGCGGAGATTGCCCGTTTCGAGCAGGCGTGAGGTTGTGGCCTTCGTGCTATCGACAGGCGAAACGTGCCTTCGACGGGAGGATTTTCTGTCAGCGGACGCGCGGCTTGAGTCGTACATAAACCTGCTTGCGCACGCGGGCGATGACTTCGCCTGACGCCGTCACCACGTCGGTGTCGAACCAGTGCAGCACCTTGCCACCGCCGGCGGCATCGGCGCGCAGCTGCTCGACTACAGCCGGATCGAGTTTGAAGCGCGCGTAGACGTCTTCACGGCCTGGAGCGACGAAATCGATGGCGCCGGCCTTGTCCCACACGAAATAGTCGTTGCCTAGCTGATGCATCACAAGCAGCATCCAGAACGGATCGGTCATCGCAAACAGGTTGCCGCCGAACTGGCTGCAGGCAAAGTAGGAAGTAAGATGTAGTGCGATGGTTATCTCAACGCTATTACATTTGGCAATACGTTCATAGATATAGTGACTATCGCTGCAGGCTCTGGCGAGAACCGGCACCGGCTTGATGCTCTGCTGAGTGTGGAAGGGTTGCGCATGTCCTAGTTCTGTTGCCCGCATGGGGTTGGCCAAAGCCGCAAGGATGCTCGTCTCCTGCTAATCCTTGCGCAAGCGCACTAAGTGCTCCAGCTTCGGCCAGTTCGCACGCGCCCAAGCCTCCAAGTGTTTTTTGGCGGTCGTGGGGCGCGCATAACGCACCCTCTTGGTCTTTAGGCCTGGCCGCCTTTGCGCTGACCAAGGTGGGAACACGATCAACCACCATTCTCCGTCGACGCGCTCGATCTGCGCAAGCCCTTCGGTCTCACGCGGACGATACACGCTCGCGAACCACCGATCGATCGGCTGGCCATGACCGATTGCGCGGGTCCACCGTACCGTTACGTCATGAAGCATTACGTCGTCTTCCGCACCAGTTGATGCGCGTAAAACGGCCTGACGCGCCGGTCTAGGATTGCATACATGCTAGGGCCGTCATTCGGGTCGGGATTGAGCCAGGCGTCGATGTCGTCCTCCTGGATCGGATCGGGACAGCGGTCATGGCCTGCCTCGACGACTTCCAGCGGCGGATCGTCAGTGATCGCCGCGAAAGTGTAGAAACCAGGATTCTCGCCGGCAGCCTCGACATAGGTCCAGAGGCACGCCACTAAGAGTTCCTCACCAGTCGATGGTGTGAACATAATCTCCACGTTTTGCTCACGCTCACCTGGCACCAGCGGTCGCCGCTGCAAGTCGTGGAGATAGACGCTTTCGTAGAATCGGTCGACGACCATGATGCCGTGGTTGTGGCCAAACACCTTTCGCCAGACCGTGGATAACTTGTCGCGCCGCGCGTTATACGTGCCGGGCTTCTCGATCTCGTGCGCTTCCGTCCAACCTGGCAAGCGGCACCGGTAGCGCATCGGCACAACCATCCGCTTTCCTCTTTCGGGATCGCGAATCAACACTGGTGCGAAGTGGCCGGGCCAGATGCGATCGACGCCAGTGAATATTTGGGTTCGCCTCAAGGGCACTCTGAACACGGACCCTAAAAGCGCTCGCCCCTGGAATGGGCGCTTTGGCGAGTGCTGCCTCAGAGGTAAAAAGCGGCAGAACGTGTTCACCGTCATGGCGAATCCAGGCAACGGTCTGGCTGTTCCACACCGTTTGTGCCTCCCCTGCCGGATGTTTGGTAAAAACGAACACATTGCTCGACAGGAGCTTTTGCAGGAACCGCGGACTAGTGCCTGGTTCCCGCACTGCGCGCTTTGCAAACGTTCAAGTTGTTCGGTTGAAGCCACTGCCTCTCTCCTCTGAAAAACTGATGGGGCAAACGTTCGCCGGTAAGCGTTTACTGCGTCTCTAACGCCGGGTCTTCGCTTCGCCGACGCAATAAATCTAGCGGTGACGCTTCATGTCTGGCGAGGAATGACCTAGTCACGCATGGGATGGACTCAGAATTGGTTGCGGGCCATCGGTCTACTCATCGGCAGCACCTCCTGACCCGATGGGCCTGGCCCGGTCCAATGCATCCTCAGACACAGGGACGTTCCAGTAGTCGTCACCGAGCCGACTGGTCCCTATAAAGGCGCTGGCAAAGGTGCTCATGGGCACCGCCGAGTGACGACTGAATTGCTTGACCGGTCGTCCGCCGAAGTTCGCTCGGTCGGCGTTTGAGCAGATTGAATTGACGAGTTCGCGTTCTGTGGTGCCGGCAGAACCAACGCCACTTCGCATAAACAAGGATGCCAAGTGCTTGGCCGCTGACCACATCAACGCGCAACCTTGACCGATCGATTGTTGCGCCAAGATCGTTGGAAGAGCCGACGCAGCCGGCCGCGCCAGTGCCGGATTGAGGTTGTGTGCTGCCAGCGCGTATTCGCCGAAGGCCAAGCATTCCCCAATGGCGAGCGATTGCCATGTTTGCAAGATGACCTCGCGGGTGCGCGCCGTCGACTCAAATGTGTCCATGCTGGAGCGGAGCTGATGCAGCAGACTGCCCCGAGTCACTTCATTGGTGGCGCTGGCCTATCTGACTTCTGCTGCTGGAAGTACTCAGATGTGCCGCTGTTTCCTGAGCATATCGCTGGTTATCCTCGCAGCTGCTGGCGCTGGTTATTGCACATGCCGCTGGAAATGATCATAGACACCCAATCGACCTGACCAGCTAGTCAGCACAATCTATCGAGATCTTGACACTGTTCAATATCAGCACACCGGTTTGTGATCGTCTTTAGTGATCGCGATCAGCGCACCTATCATGATCGACGGGCTGCTATAGAGAGATCCCTTGTTATTAGGATGATTTTTTAGCTGCAGGCGGAAGCAAAACGTCCAAAGAATGAGTCGTCAGATATGTGTCCATTGATAGCCGCCTTCCAAGCGTAGGCTTATGGCTCCTATCCACTTCGCAAACTCAAACAGGTCGACAAATCTGTGACCGGCCACGGAGAATTCCGCCGGTTCTTCAGAAGACCAAAACGCCTGGACAGTCGGTAAATTAGCTTTGGGATGACCATCGTATAGCGCTGTTGCCTTCCAGTCATACATCATCAAGGTGCTTCTTTGATTGTCCTCAAAAACATAAGTGCCTGACACTTTGTTATCGGCTGAGGCGCGTGATGGCGGACCAAACCGCTTCAGCAAATGATGAGGCGCGATGCACACTGCACCACGCAGAGTGGTGCTCACATTGCGCGCGTTTGGTGAAAGCTTAAACATGATTGTTGTCTTCATTCGACAAACAATGCAGCCACGGTCAGTGGAACGTCCTGAGGCGCGTCATAGCGGTCTGAAGCGCGGCCGATGAGGGGCGAAGCGCCAGATATTCGTCATCCAGTCGAGTAACTTCATAGGCGAATATCGTCGCTAGCGTACTCAAAGGGAGCTCTGCTGGGCGCGACATGCCACGAATATTCCAGTGCTCGACTCCGGCCCGCTGGGAAAAGCTGGTGATCGAGCTTGCAAATACTTGCCCCAAGCGACTCGCTTCTACACCACCCTGTTGATGGGTGGATGCTAATGAACGCATCGCCAGGTAGATGAGGTACATCACCTGCGAGACGCTAAAATGTTTCAGGGCCTGCTGAAGTCCGTCGATCGCTAGATTTGACCATTCTGGGTTATATCCTGATTTGGCTAAGGTCCAGCGTGAGTACTGAATTGCCTCGGCTAAAGCGAGGTCCTCCCATAGGGCCAAAAGAGCGAACACCGCGTCCTCAGACGGCTCTACATCTTTGAGTAGTTCCTTTACTTCCTCATGCTGGCGTCGGCAGTCTCGGGGAGCCCATCGGATGCGCCAGGCCACGCTATCGAACCCATAGCGCATCCAATCGCGGGTCAGAAGCCAATCATCGGCATGTGGGAGCGAAAGCTCTGGCTCAATGACGCCGAGGGCTTGTAGCGAAAGTAGGACGCGCTGCGAGTAGTTTTCGTGCGGCGCGAGCGGAAGGTGCAGCGCATCCAATGGCAGCAGGCGGGTCAGGGAGATATCTGCTGCTACGCGCACAGCTGCCGAGAAATAGAGACTAGCGGTTAAGTCACTCGAGTTCACGGCACACCTTGGAATAATTTGACACGCCCTGGATGGGCGTGCGAGGAAAGGCCAATCGCGCATATTAAGGAACTCTTAGTATGCAGGCAAACCCGCGCCCTTGAAGCTGCTTGTCACCAAGCGAATCCAGGTAGGCAAGTGGCACGTGGAGGCAAAAAGGAAGCTGTCGTTGCGTCCCGTTTAGGCGAGGCACGGGCTGCGGCTGGGCTCTCCCAGCGGGAACTCGGTATCCAAGCGGGCATGGATCCGTCGGTCGCATCCCCTCGCGTCAATCAGTATGAGCGTGGCAAACACACACCAGATTCGAGCACATTGGGCAAACTCGGCCAGGTTCTGAATGTACCTGTCGCTTACTTTTACGCTGAAGATGAGGACATGGCTCTGCTCATCGTCACTTTTCACAGATCTTCGGCGGCCGCTCGTCGGCGTGTGATGGCGTCGCTGCCGACTTCCGAACGTTAGCCAGAACCTCGCATTCGGCGCGAACACTCCATGTGTTATCAAGAGATCTAAACAGAAAATCTCGCAAGACCGTGACACTACTACTGTGTTCAGGAGGTATCGGATCCAACACTAATTGGCCCGAAAGGCGGAGTATGTAAAAACGCGCAGATGTTTAAAAGCGTTGCCACGGCGAGCACACCACCAATTGCCCAAGAGTACCCGGACTGCTTACTCAGCCATCAATAAACGACGAGTAGGAAATGTAGCTGTGAATTCACTGCCTAAATGAAGTCCTTTGCTGCTCACCGACACGGTTCCACCATGGGCCTCGACCAATTCCCGTACGACAGCAAGGCCGATGCCTAGCCCGCCATTCGAATGCGTTAGACCGTAGGCATCCTGAACAAACAGATCAAATATATGGGGTAGCGCCTCGGCTGAAATGCCGATGCCATTGTCCAATACAGTGACGACAATGGATTCTTTCAGTTCGCAAAAAATCAACGCAATCTGCCCCGCCTCAGGCGTGTACTTGGATGCGTTGTCGAGCAAGTTACTGAAAACCTGTGTCAGCCGCACGGTATCGCCTTGAAACGCAAGCGGTGCCGACGGGAGTCGTAGCGTGAGCTGCTGGTGTCTCGCTTCCATAGCCGGACGGCAAGTCTCGACGGCCGTCCGAAGTATTCCACCGATCTCAACAACGTCGAGCTGGAGCCGCAGTTTTCCGGTATTTATGCGCGAGCCATCAATGAGATCATTAATGAGTCGCGCCATATGCTTCACCTGACTGTCGATGATCTTTTGAAGGCGGTGCAACCCTTGTTTGCTTTCGCTGCCCGAGTCCGTAAGAAGACTAGCTGCCAGCCGCAAGGGCGCGAGCGGATTGCGCAGTTCATGCGCCACAATAGCCATGAACTTGATCTGCTGACGGTGTGCGTCCTGAGCATCCGCCTCCTTCTCCTGGGCCGCGAGTACGGCCATGACTAATTGCTCGTTCGCGTCCCGCAAATCAACCAGTCGAGATGCCTGCATCGATTCGCGATCGGTCAGTTCACTATCTGAAACCGACGCCAATGGCATCCCCCAATCCGCATTGACGGCGCCCAACGCCGTTTCCGCATGAAACTGAAATCCGCCCTCCCGCTGCGCTTTGGATTGATACATCGCCTTGTCGGCTCTTTCAATCAGTGTGTCGATATCAGTGCCATCTTCTGGATACATCGCAATACCCACGCTCACGGAAATATGCACGTTAACCTCGCCAAAGGAACTTGGCATAGCAATCGCCGCGAGTATTTTTTCGGCAACTTGGACGACGTCAGACGAATGAGTGACGTCGACAAGGAGCACTAGAAACTCGTCCCCACCATGTCGGCTAACCGTATCGGTATCACGCAGCACCGATGCTAGGCGGTTGGCTACTACCTTCAGCACTGCGTCCCCAGCAGCGTGGCCCAGCATCGTGTTGATACGCCTAAAATGGTCAATGTCCAGGAACATGACGGCGAGGCGCGTGCCGATCTGATGCGCCGAGGCTATGGCTGCCGTCAATCGATCGAACATGAGTGCGCGATTGGCGGTGCACGTAAGACTATCGTACATACTCGAACGCCTGACTTCGCGAAGATTTTTGATCGCGAGTTCGGCGACGTCTTCGGCACTCAGAGCCGCTATCACTAGCTTGGCGTTCGATTCCAATAGCTGTGAAGCCCGATGGCCATCGACGTACCTTTGGACGTCCGCAAGCTCCTGCTGCAAGCTCAAAAGATGAGCATGCAACTCATCGGTTTGCCGGCCCAGTGCAGCCATGTTTTGTTTGGCTTCTAAGACGCTGCGTGAGTCTCTGCGATTATTCATGCCGATGCAGGCGAGATGCTGTACTTATCCATCGTCTGCACCGATGAGCGGATCATTAGCCGCCCGCTGCCGCTTTGGCCTACCACCAAGTAGCCCTTCGTAACCGACCAACTTTTCGCCTATCCTGATGCCGCTGTCATCGATATGAAAAAGATACAGGCCATTAGAATGCGCGCTGGCGCGCACCTTCACGACCGCCATTACACGTTGCAGCCGGCTGTCGACCTCGATATACCGCTGAACAATAATGGCGTCCGTTAAAAAAGCGGTCCCATAGGGACTGAAGCGAAGCTCGTTGTAGCGGTCCTCCAACTCGGAGGTCATAAACACGCTGACTCCGAGGCCTGTCAGCGCTGACACCATCCGAAAGAGCGACTCGCGGAAGTCACTGCGAAAGGTCGGTGCCAGGGCGAGTTCGAATCCTGAGAGCGAATCGATCACGACGCGCGACGCCTTGAGGCGACGAATCTCTGCGATCAAAAGCATCGACATCTCATCCACCGATAGCGAGGGTGAAAGCGTATCGACGACGCCGATGCGATCGCTTTCGATCAGATGGGCAATCTCCCTGCCGCGAGATAGCTTGGAGCGCTGCTCAAATGCAGCGATGACGCCCGTTTCCCCCTGACGCGCGCCTTCGGCTAAAAAAGCGGACGCCAGAATACTTTTACTCGATCCTGAGGGTCCAGCCACCAGGAGGGAATACCCGCGCGGCAAGCCGCCTCCCATTATCGCGTCCAGACCCGAAACGCCCATAGGTATTCGAACACCTGTAGTCAAGAAGTCGCCTACCGTGCAATGGGAATCTCGTGCTTTTGCTACCACCGGCGGCGGCCCAAAAACACGAATACCACGGTTGTCGATTCGAAACGTGTGCAAGCCGGGCAAGGACGGTTGCCCACGCATCTTTAAGACTTCCATCTTTCGCACCATCGAATTGCTCTGAACGCTTTGGCGCAACCAGATCAGGCCGTCGGCGACGGTAAATACCGGGCTGGGATCATTCTGGCTGAAATACTCACCCAAGAGAAACGTGGTGGCTTGCCAGCTCGTCATCAGCATGCCCAATTGCTGGATAAAGTGTTGCAGGCTGATGAAAACGTTGCCCTCACTTTCGCTCGCCAGGATCACCGATCGAAAGGAGTCCACAAAGACGAGAGACGGGCCGCGCCTTTCTACCTCGGCCACCATCCGTGTCAGCACTTTCGTCAAGTCACCGGTGGCCGTTTCTTCGGCCAGATTGATGAAGTGAACGCAGTGATTGACCTTCTCGCTGTCGAAAAACTCGAATTGTTGTTGATAGCGAAGCATCTTCAGTGGCGGCTCGCCGAGGACCGTAAAATACAGAGCAGGCCTCGTGGACGAGGCCAGCGCGAACATCATCTGGTGCGCCAGCGTGGTCTTGCCAGAACCTGGCGGCCCGGCAAGAAGGTTGAAGGAGAACTCCGGCAGGCCACCGCCTAACAGCGCATCCAGTCCCGGTACTCCGGTAGCAAGGCGATTGATGGTGACTTTAGCCAAGCTCATTCGGATTCCTTTATGACATCGCTGTTGGATGGTTTGTCCCACACAGATCCAAGGAGGCGCTCGAAAAGCGGACCACCGATCAAAAAGGTGAGTCGTTCGTGAAACGTGGTCAACAGGGCTAAGAGGGCCGCTAACGCCTGTTCTGGTGTTTGTTGCAAAAGTGCGATTTCCAAGCCCGCAAAGTCGTTGCCCGTAGGCATGACGCCCTCATAAGCAACCACCAGACATGGATGATCGGCAATGGCGGTATGTAAACTGCGTTTGTACAGCGCGGCAACGCCAGATTTGCCAATGATGGGCGTTAGCGCTGCATCCACGTCATTCCATATGGACGAGGCGGCTGTAGCAACTTTTTTAATATCCGCACATACGCCGACCCGGCCAGCAATCATTGCGGCGATACGGTGCTCGTCAACGTGCATTAAACATCTGCAGTACACCTCATGCTCATCGCATGAGCATGGGATTAGCGTATTCTCTTGTTTGTATTCCGAGCGTGCATTTCGGGCGCTTTAAAGTGAGACATCAAAAAGTCGCGCCATTTGTCAGAAATAGCCTCTGTGAGACCTAATGACTGCGGGTGCTCGGAGTGAATGAACAGCGTGCCGGGCTGAGCTGATCACCTATTTGAAGTCCTAACGGGAATGTGCGGTGGACATTCAGGCGTGCGGCCTCTTCACAAACCATTGGGCCAGTCTGCCCTCAAGCTCTGTCGACGATAAAGGTTTAGCGAGACTCAGGATGCTTAGTCCTGCCCTGGCTCTTAAGCGAAATTCGTCGTGTTCTCCCATGCGGCCAGCTCGCACTTCTCGCGCTGTGACGTCGGCAAGAATTCTAGACAGAACCTTGCCGCCCAGCGTCGTAGCTTCACTTACAAGTAGTGACTGATAGTCGAATCTGGTGTGGAGGAACGCTTTCGGTGCTTGCTCTGGATGTATAACGTGACTCACGTCGGCTTATTCGGTCGCCAAGCTACTTAAGCGTCTGCTGCGGGGCCATTGGGAAAAGAGGTGGGACGAATGAAAGTCAGTCGCACTAGAAGGGACTTCCCAATCGTCTGCGTGGGAGGATCGGCCGGCGGTCTCGACGCCTATATTCGGTTGCTGAAACACCTACCAAACGATATGGGTGTCGCGGTCGTCATCGTCAATCATGTGAGAACGTTGGCCACTCTGCTCCACGAGATCCTTCCGGGCTGCACCACGATGCCCGTGGAACTCATCACTGATAGCCTGCAGATTCGACCCAATCGGGTCTTCATCATCCCTGCGCAGCGAGACCTACACGTGTTTCACGGCGACTTTCGGCTCGAACCGATCTCGAAGCCCCAGGGATGGCCCGATGTCATCACCGTGTTTTTGCTCTCCCTGGCGGCGCACTGGGACGGCAAGCTCATCGCCGTGATCGTCTCTGGCTATGACGGAGACGGCGCCGAGGCGCTTCGCGCTATCAAGGAAGTCGGGGGCACAACGATCGCGCAGCGCCTCGACACAGCACAACAGCCCGACATGCCTGAAAGCGCCATCGCTAGCGGCTTCGTTGATTTCGTCCTCTCTCCCGAGGAGATCGCAAAGGCCATCGTGCAAATTGCACATGCCGAACGGTAGCCGGGTGGCGGAGTCCGCCACGGCTTGCTCGCGAGACCTAAAACTTCACGTTGAACCTGACTCGCTGCGCTCACCGTGTTTACCCGTAAGAGCGGATTCGGTAGCGGCAGCGTAACCACAACTGCAAACCATTGCATCCAAACTAAGTACTTAGAACCGAGATTGCCGGTTTTTGTGCGAATCCCTGCCGACCCTCAGAAGGACACTTGTCGCTTGCCCGCCGCTTTTGCGCGATACATGGCGGTATCGGCACGGTGGAGCAGCTCATGCGCCGTTTCTTCATCCTGATCACTATGCACAGCTGCGCCGATGCTAGCGCCTAGAGTCACCGCAACGCCTTCGATCACCTGATCGACACGCAGACGTTCCAACACGTTCCGGGCGACGAAGCCCGCCTCTCCATCGGCGGTCGTGACGAAATCTTCGAGGACCACCACGAACTCATCGCCAGCCAGTCGCGCTACGAAATCGGTTTCGCGCACGGCGCCGGCCACCGTAACGGCGAAATGATGCAGTACTGCGTCTCCGAATTCGTGGCCGAGCATATCGTTCATATGCTTGAAGCCATCAATATCCATGAAAAGCACGGCTAACGGGCGGCGACGCCGGTGTGCGCGTGCCATCGCCTCTTCCAGGCGCCGCAACAGCCCACGACGGTTGGGTAGGCCCGTCAGCGCATCGTGGGTCGACTCGTGCTCAATGCGATCATAGAGCTGCTTGCGCTCAGTGATGTCTTGCGCCAGCAGGTAAAACCCGGTGACGCGACCATCGTCCTCGGTCTGGGGTACCAGCTGGGCAGAGAACCACATCCGCCCCGCAAGGGCAGGCAGCTGATATTCCGCCGCTGCGCTCCGACCTCGCAGCACGGCGGTGAGCGCGGGGCGCAGATCCTCATAAGCGGCCAGTCCCCAGAACTCACGCGCATCGGTGCCAACCAGCCCATTGGGCGGGATGCCGAACCAGTCGGTGTAGGCACGGTTATGAAAGCGGTAATGCAGATCGCTGTCGATAAAGGCGATCATTGCCGGCACGTTGTCGGTGATGGTTTTCAGCCGCTGGGCGCTCTCTCGCAGCACGTACTCGTCAGTTTTGCGGCGGCTGATGTCGTGCAGAAAGGCATTCACCAGCTGTTCGCCGCCGACCTCCGTGGCGCCGAGCGTCAGCTCCACGGGAAACGCTTCGCCGCTGCGCCGCAGAAGGGTCAGTTCCACACGTTTCCCAAGCAGCTCGCCTGTGCCGCTTTCCATGAAGTGACCGAACGCGGTTTGGTGACGGTTGCGCAGCGCCAGTGGAACAATGGTTTCAAAAAGCGATCGGCCGACCGCCTCGCTCCGTGACCAGCCGAAAATCTTTTCCGCCGAAAGGTTCCAAGACACAATGCGGCCATGCCGATCAGTCTCGATGAAAGCGTCTGACGCATTGCTCAGGGTATTCTGAAAGTGTTCCTTTTCCTCTATGAGGGCGCGCTGCACTAATTCCCGGATAGTCATTTCGCCCTTAAGCTTTTCTAATGCCTCGTTGAGCTCCGCGGTGCGCGCCTCAATGCGCTCTTCAAGCGAATGTTGAAGTGTTTCGAGCTCGTGTTGCATGCGCTTGCGCTGGTCGATGTCGGTGACCACGGTGACCACGTTCTCGATAAAACCGTCTTCGTCCAGCAGCGCCGAAGCACCCACCTGAGCCCATGACACTTTCCCATCGGCGTGTACAAAGCGCATCTCCACGTTGAGAGCGTCGCTTTCTCCCTGAACTACACGTCGCAGCAGAACACGGCCTGGTTCCACGTCCGCGGGGTAAACGATATCTGTCGCCGACGCGCCGATCAGTTCATGACGCGGATGGCCCACAATGTCGCAAAAGCGTTGGTTGACCTCCAGCCAGTGACCGTCGGGCGTACCTATCGCGATCCCGACCGCAGCATGCGTCACAGTGCGGGCGAACAGCATTGCGCTGCGTTCCAGCGAGGCTTTCACCGTGTGTGTTTCGACCGCCGCCTCAATGCCGTGAAAATGTGCCTCGACCAACTCGGCCAAGTCGTCCAACACGGTTTCGTCCTCAGCGCTGAAATGGCGTGGTTTTTGATCAATCAGGCACAACGTGCCAAGTGCCAACCCTTGCAGAGAGCGCAGGGGACGGCCGGCATAGAAACGGATGCGTGGGGCTCCCACGACCATCGGATTGTCGTGGAAACGCGGGTCCCGCCATGCGTCGGGCACGACCATAGTGGTTGTTTCCACGATAGCGTGGCCGCACATCGCGTCACGGCGCGGCGTTTCGCGAACATCCAAACCCACGCGTGACATAAACCATTGCCGCTCCTCATCCACCAGCGTCACGAGCGCGATAGGAACATGAAAAAGTCGCGCGGCGATGCGTGTGATTCGATCTAGGGCTGGCTCCGGAGGAGTGTCGAGCACATGCAAAGACCGCAGCAATTGCAATCGCTCGGATTCATCGCCAGGGAAAGGGAACGTAATCATCGTGAGTTTCCTTTCGTTGATGTTGTTAGCTGTCGTCAAGATCAGCTGATATACGTTTATACGTTCTGGTATGTCGTACCGACGCTGCCGATGTTCCTGATCTTTCCGCTCCTGTTGCCCGCATGGGCACTGACCCAATTGCGCAGGGCGTGGACATACAGTGGTGTGCTCCGGTGTTTTTGCGCTTTAAGACCTTTGAGATCAAGTTGCTCTAAATTTCGTCTTTTTTGGCTGCGGCAGGCATGTCCAATCATAGGGCCGAAGTGTCTACCGGAGCCGTCAAGTCCATCCGTGATGCCGGCCAAACAAGGCTGACATCACGGGGAGTTGGCTTATCCGGCCTTAGGACGCAGCTTGCGTAAGGAATCAACTTTAAGCTCGATGCGATGCGAAGAATTCATCAGCCTGTCCATGATGGCGTCAGCCGCGGTAGGCTCGCCGATGAAGTCGTACCACTTGTCTACGGGCAATTGAGCCGTGATGGCTGTTGTCTTTAGATCGTTTCTATCGTCTATAAGCATGAGTAGCTCTTGCCGTGAGCTTGGGCGAAGTGGCGCCATACCCCAGTCATCTAGAATGAGGTAATCGACTTTCTTTAGTTGAGCTGGCAAACGGAGGAGCCGCCCATCGGCTCGAGCAACATCAATCTGATCGAGCAAGTTCGGTAAGCGATAAAACTGGGCACTGAGTCCCATTCGCATAACCTGCATGGCAAATGCGCAAGCTATCCAGGATTTTCCTGTAGCCGGAATCAGCCCAGTCGAGCAGGCCTATTTTCTCGAGGCCGAGCTTAACCAGCTCCCGAGCCGGCCAATACAAATTGCCATCTTATTAACTGAAAGTGTCCAAATCGTTGACGCAATCTCAAAGGCGGTCGAAGGGACGTACGGAAAAGAGCAGCGAACCAAAGTCCACATTTTTCTCCGGGATTCGCCCGAATACCTCTCAATGAAGACTGCTGAAACAGCGCCTTTTTACGATCGGGAATGGCCCACGCGGTTACTAACACTCCAATCCAGTGCTATCCCATAGGGATCACCGTTTAGATATCCACAATAAACACAGGATGTTTAGTGGATTTCCTTCCAGTGACTGGTTCATTGCGCACAAAATGAGCAACCGCGGAGCCGACTCTGCGTCGCGCATCGCGACGGGATACTCCACGCGGCCTCCGTCCTGCTAAGTAATTTCCGAGGCTAGCGGCCAACTTACTGCTGGCTAGACTCCAATGGATGAGCTCGATTTCGCGAGCTTCGATGCCATGGAGACTCGAATGACCCACAGCACCTCCGGTTTGCTAGACCGAATCCCGACTCTTTCGGGCGACAGCTTTAACGCGACCGTGATCAAGGGCACCGGCCCCATCGCGGTGGAGTTCATGTCTTACGGCTGCGGATACTGTCGGGCAATCGAACCGTTTCTGCAGCAAGTCGCCGAGACGCTCGATCGCAAGGAGCAGATATTCCGCGTCAATATCGAAGCCGAGCCAGAGCTCTCCGCCGCTTTCGAGGTCCAAGGAACGCCAACCTTCATCATGTTTCTGGACGGCCGCGAAGTGGGGCGCGTTGAGGGCATACAGCCAACGCTGTCCAACGTGATGGCCGTTGTGACCCAACCGTTCGATATCAACTATTGAATCCATATGACTAATCTCAACCAACCCTTGCTGCTTTTCGACGGTGGCTGTGCCGTGTGCAACCGTATCGGGCAATGGGTGCAGAAGGCAGCCCATCCTCGATCAAGCGCGGCAACGCTCGACGCGCGCGCTATCGGCAGCGATCCGGCCGAGCTTCGCACGCTCAATCCAAACCTCGATATCTGGGATGCCTACGCGATCATCCATCTGCTGATGCCCGATGACTCGATGAAAACCGGCGGCGAAGCGGTTGCCGAGGTTCTTCGTCGCCTGCCGGCCACAAAATGGTTCGCCTGGTGTTTTGCCATCAGCCTATTCGGCTTCCAGCCATTCCAGCGGCTGCTCAATCTGGGTTACACCATCCTGGATGACGTGCGCCCCATCTTCGGCTGTGCCAGCTGCGGCACACCGCGCGTCTGGGTCAAGCCGATCACGAGGCTCACTGCATGGACAAAGTTACGCTTCGGCAAAGGCGCTACCAGGGCGACGACGCCTCATTTCAGCCACGCACCAGCGCCGACTCTCAACTCGGCATACGCCGGCGCGTCGGGGGCTAAGGTCGATTGAAAGATGTACCAAGCCGCGGTTCAACGAAAGCTCGTTTGCTTCGGAATGCGTAGTGAATATCGCGTCTGGCAGGCCGCTGATCCCTACTCGTGCAACACGCGAAGCTGAAGACGGCTGAAGGATGAGTCGGTGGCAATGAGTAGTTGGCGCGCTTTGTTCATGCGCGCAGGGCAGGCGGCCGAGGTCTCATGAGGCGATGCGGATTCGAGCTATGGTCCAGCCCCAGCGGCACTGTTGTCGGACGGTCGTGCTTCCTGGTGTGTGGCGCCCAAATAGAAGCCTGTCGCCAAAATGGCGATCGTTGCGGCGATAAGTATCAGGAAAGCCCAATTACGCTTACGCTTCATGTGAACATCCTAGCTGGTCAGTAAAACAACTGGCTGCTCGTGCGGCTACGATGACAGCAGGACTCTCAAACTGGAGGCTACTGAGAGATGGGGAAGACGTTGCGACAATCCCCATCATTTGGTGGTCGGCTTTGTTTATCGAATGCGAAGCTGAGGCTCTTATTTACCCTTTGAGGCAGCTAGTGCGAGACGCGCCAGGGCGGGAATGGATTTGGATTCGGTTCGTTTCATGATTTCGGCGCGATGGTTTTCGACGGTGCGCTGGCTGATCCCCAGATCGGAGGCAATGTTCTTGCTGGGATGACCGGCAAGCACCATCTCCATGATCTGGTGCTGCCGAGGGGTGAGATCGGCGATTTGATCGCTGGCTTCCTGCTTCCAAGCCTTGAGTTTGTTGGCATCGCGAGAGTGTTCCAACGCACGCGTTACGCTATCAAGCATATCGCTTCGTTCGAAAGGCTTCTCTATGAAGTCGGCGGCTCCTGCTTTCATGGCCTCGACGGCGATGGCGATGTCGTTGCTACCGGTGATCATGATCGCCGGCATAGGGTCTCCCAAGCCTCGCAGTTTTTTTATCAGGTCAACGCCCTTCATGCCCGGCAGGTTGGCGTCGACCAGCAGGCAGGATTCCCGACCGGGTGTATACGTCTCAAGAAAGACCTCGCACGACGAGAAATCTTCCACGTCTCGGCCGGCCGCCTCCAGCACCAGCCGAATCGTGTCACGCAGCATGTGGTCATCATCGACAACATAGATGATCGGTGTGCCTGAATCTTCGCTTTCGGTAATGGGTGTGATTTCACGGCTAAGGCGGTCTTCAATTGAAGCTCGCTCAGATTCCGCTAACAGGTGTTCTATCGTGTAAGTGATTTCTTTAAGTTTGGCGGGCTTGTTCAGTTGCGTGCAGTGTTCCAGCGCAATGTTGCGCGATGTCTGTGTGGAGATATCGCCGGTAAGCACGATGGCTGGTATCACGCGGCGAAGTTTTTCACGCAACTTGACGACTAATTGCAAGCCAGTGAGGCCGCGGGGCAGGTTGTGATCGGTAAGAATAAGGTCGGGCTGTACGCCACCATGCGCAATCCAGTCCAGCGCGGCGACTCCGTCGCCCACCATGGCCACCTGATGTCCCTTGGATTTGAGCAGTGACCCCAGCAATTCGCGCAGATCCGGTTCGTCCTCCACCACCAGGATCATGCCAACTGGCTTATCCGGTTTCGTATCGCCATCGAGCGCCATATCCGTTATATGTTCTCCCGATCTTGCGTTTCCAGACGACGCAAGCGCGACGTCAATGCAGAACATCGATCCCTTGCCAAGGTTGGACTGCACGCGGACTTGATGACCCAGCAAGCTGCCTAGACGTTCTACGATGGACAGCCCCAGACCTTGACCACGGCTGCGTTCCCGCGCCGGGTTATCCAGTTGATGAAATTCGTCAAAGATGGCCTGCAGCTGTTCCGCAGGGACGCCCATCCCGGTATCCCATATCTGGATGCTCAGCCAGCCATCGTGTCGGCGGCAGCCGAGCAATATCCGCCCCTGCTTGGTGTACTTCAGCGCATTGGACAGCAGGTTGCGCATCATTTGTTCGAGCAGCCGCGGGTCGCTCTGTATGGTCAGATGGCACGGTACAGTGTGCATCTTCAGGCCTTGCGAATTGGCGTGATAGTTGAACTCGTCACCCAGGCGATCCAGCAGATCGCTGACGCGAAAGCTGACGGGGTGCGCCTGCACTGCGCCGGTTTCAATCTGGTTGATGTCGAGCAGTGCATTCAACATGCCGGACATGGCGCTGACCGTTTCACCCATGCGGGTGGTGAGTTTGCGCGGCTGCACGCCCTCGATCGTGTCGAGCAGAAGCCCTTGCAAAAGTTTGAGAGTTTGCAATGGCTGACGCAGATCGTGGCTAGCTGCAGCGAGAAACCGTGATTTGGCCGCTGTGGCGGATTCGGCTTCCTGCTTGGCAACCTGGAGTGCCTGCGCAGTGTCCTTCTGCTCGGTGATATCGGTGAAGGTAATCACGACACCTTCGACCCCGTTATCGTGTGTACGATAAGGAAGGATTCGCCGCACAAAACAGACACCCTTGCGCGATTCAATTTCCCGCTCTAGCGGCGTGTGCTTGAGCAACACAGTCCGCGCATCAGTCAGTAGTTCACTGTCAGTCGCCAAGGCGCTGAGGTCAGCGAGTGGTCGACCGACATCGCCAGGAATCACGTTGAAGAGTGACTTGGTGGCGGGAGTGTAGAAGCGAATATTCAGGTCGGTATCGAGGAAGATGGTCGCTACATCGGTGCTGTAAAGCACGTTCTGTAAATCGTTGGACGTAGTGCGCTGCTGTTCGAGGGTTTCCTGTAATTGACTATTCAATGCGGTCAATTCCTCGTTAAGTGATTGCAATTCCTCTTTCGACGTCAGCAATTCCTCATTGGTCGATTGGCACTCTTCATTGACGGAAAGAGCTTCCTCATTGATCGCCTTTTGCTCTTCGCTGGATACTTCCAGATCCTGAATGGCACCCTGCAGTTCGGTACGAGTCGCCTCCAGTTCCTGTTCGAGTTGGGTGATGCGAGATATGTCGCCAGGTATCGCAGGTGACACGACTTTGGCGCCAGCTTTTGCATCATCGACGAAACTGATCAGCAGAAAAGCTTCTCCGGCGCTGAGTACCTTTTGTACGTCGAGACCAAACGTTCTGGCGTTAGCGCCTTCGCCGCGTCGACAATTACTGACGCTTACCCTTCCCGGAGTTTGAATGGCCATCTGAATGGCTGAGCGTAGTTTGGTGCGTAATCCCGGTGAGGCCATGGAGAGCAGATCGTGGCTAGGATGGCCACCCGCTACCTGCAGATAGCGATCGGTTGGCCCCAGATGATAAAGACACTCGTGTTTCAGGTTGATCAGTACGGCAGCTGGGGCAAACGACTCCATCACCGTTCGACGGGCCAGTTCCGCGTAGGCCGCCTGGCGGAGCATGCTCTGGCTTTGACCCGGGCGGGTCTTGGATGGTTGGTCACTATTCGCATCCAGCAGAAAATTCAGCTCGCCGGCATGACTATGACCGACACGGCGATAGAGGCGTTCCGGTTTGGAGATCACCTCAAACCGGCCATCTATGTGGCCGGCTGTTTCCGAACTTCCCAACAGCAAAATGCCGTGCTGGCGTAGCGCAAAATGGAACAGCGCTATGACCTTGGCCTGGGCAGTCGTATCCAGGTAGATGAGCAGGTTGCGACAGGACACCATGTCAAGGCGTGAGAACGGTGGATCGGTGAGCACATCCTGCACCGTGAAAACTACTGCCGTGCGAAGCTCGGGCAGGACACGATAGCCGTGCTCGTCTTTCGAAAAGAACCGTTTCAGTCGTTCTTCCGATACTTCAGTCTTGATACTCGCTGGATAAAGGCCTTCGCGTGCGCTTTCGATGGCGTCGGGATCTACATCGGAGGCGAAAATCTGAAGCTTGATGCCGCTCTTGGCCTCGCTGAGGGCCTCACGAAACAGTATGGCCAGCGAGTAGGTCTCTTCGCCAGTGCTGCAGCCGGGCACCCAGATGCGCATCGGTTGATCGCTTTTGTGGGCTGCAATCAACTCGGGAATCGTTTTGGCCGTCAGTGCCTCAAATACATCGGTGTCGCGGAAGAACCGTGTCACATTGATCAGCAAATCCTTGGCCAGCTGCTCGACTTCATTGCCATCTTTACGCAAGACATCCAGGTACTGGTCCATGTCTTTGGTTTCGTCGACAGCAATCAACATGCGTCGTTCAATACGGCGCTGCAATGTACCTTTCTTATATAAGCGAAAATCGTGTGTGGTTGTTTCGCGCAGCAGCTCAATGATCGCCGCCAGACTGCTTTCCTTGTCGATGGTTGCTGGCACGTGCGGAGCAGTGGCTCTTGCCGGAAGCGATTTGCTGTACTGCATGAGTGCCTCAGGCATCTTGTCGATGGCGAGTACGCTATCGACCGAGCCGGTGAGCACGGCGTTGCGTGGCATGCCGTCATAGCCGGCTTCCTTCGGCTCCTGCACGATGATGAATCCGCCGTTTTGCTTGATTGCGTCCAACCCGATGCTGCCGTCCGCGCCGGTACCGGACAGGGTGATACTGACGGCACGGGCGCCATAGGCCGCACCCATCGATTGCAATAGAAAATCGAAGGGCAGGCGCGCGCCATGACGTATCGGCGGTTGCGAGAGGTGCAGCGCGCCTTCCTCGACGGCCAGATAAGTGCCGGGTGGAATAACATATAAATGGTTGGGCTCAACGCGCATACCGGTTTCTGCCTGGCAAACCTTCATGGCGGTATGACTGGCCAGCAGTTCCACCAGCATGCTTTCGTGCGTCGGGTCCAAATGCTGGACCAGAATGAAAGCCATGCCAGTGTCGGCGGGCAGCGCGCGCAGAAGGCGTCTGCAGGCATCCAGGCCACCAGCCGAAGCGCCGATGCCAACCACGAGAAAGCTGGCAGGTTTGCGATTCGCGCTGGCGATCGGATCCGGGGACGTTGCGGCTTTTGGCCGGCCCGTTCCCGTCTTCAGTTGACGGCTTGCCGGCATAGTAAATTTCCATAAGGGGTGCTCCGGTACGGAGCATCATTCGACTCTACTCCGCTTGCGGTATCGCAATGTGCAGGGCGTGATAACAACTCGCATGTCTGTCGAGCAAAGATGAATCCTGACTGCAAGATCCTCTCGCTCTAAGTAGTTTCCGATGCTGTCGCCGCAGGATAAGCGGCGTTACGGTGCAACCTTGGAGAGTCCGCGGGTTTCACTACACCGAGGGATGGTGTAGTGAAACCTGCGAATCGGCAGGTTTCTGCCGGCTCTCGTTTTTCTTCGCTATGGGGATTGATCCATGCCACATGATCGACAACTGCAAAAGACGATAATCGCTGAGCTACGTGACTCAGGCAGCGCGCTGGGCGCCCGCATCGTGGTGACGGCGGTGGCAGGTAGCGTAGTGCTGGCCGGCCAGGCGGACAGTTTTGCGGACAAATATGCGGCGGCATCATTGGTAGGTGCCGTCGCTGGCGTGAATGAGGTGACGGATAACGTCGAGGTTCGTCTGGACCTTGCGCCTGACTCGCGCCTGCTGCTTGCCGCCAGGCGTGCAATGTCTGACGCGCATGCCAGCCGCCAGGCGTCATCGACTGACAAAACAGGCGGCCCCATGACTGCCACGCTGGTTAATGGGTTGCTCACCGTGACGGGTGAGATTGATTGGCGTCAAAGAGCGCGATCGACAAGCGCTGGCGGTGCTGGCTCGACCGGGTATGAAACGGCATCCAACATCAGCGACGACATTCTGCGGTTGCTGCCGCGCTGCTTCTTTTCGACATCCCGGGCCCATCGCTGAGTATCACCTAGCAGACGTCGAGACAGTTTATGCGTGGTGCCGAACTCCATCGCCGAAAGGCCATCGGCTGGCTGCCAGCAGCTGTGCTGGGTGCCGACGACGGCCTGGTATCGACCGCCAGTCTCGTGCTTGGTGTGGCCGCCGCGCATGCTACCCACAACAGCGTCTTGATCACTGGCATCTCCGGTCTGGTCGCTGGTGCCATGTCGATGGCGGCCAGTGAATATGTTTCCGTGCATGCGCTGGCGGATTCGGAAGCCGCCGAGCTGGTGCGTCGGCATGCGCATCTCAAAGCCAACACAAAAGGCGCGCATGACGCTTTGGTGACGAGCTATCTATCGCTAGGTCTCAACGCCGTGCTCGCCAAGGAAGTCGCCGATGGCCTGATGGCAAACGGCGCCGTTGGTGCGCTTGCACGCGTCGAGTTGCTGATACCGGCGGCGCGGCGAGCGCATCCGAACCAGGCAGCGCTTGCATCCGCAAGCAGTTTTGCCGTCGGCGCCTCGATACCGATCTTCGTCACGATACTGGCGCCGCCCGCGTACCTCATCGCATTCGTTGCGTTGACCGCGCTTGCGTTCCTGGCGTTGCTTGGCGCTGCGGCCGCACGTGCTGGTGGTGCCCGCGTGCCGATCGGTGCCATGCGCGTCACGTTCTGGGGAGCCTTGGCCATGGCGCTCACGGCAAGCGTTGGCACGCTATTCGGCACCTTAATCTGAGCCCTTTCCACGGTCCTGCATCCCCCCAGATGAGTGATATGCAGGAAAAGGCCCTGGCCTGACAAACAGCACGTCTCGCTCTGAGTATTTTCCGATGCTGCCCCCGATGGCAACGATGCCATAGGGTAAGCGCAGCATCCGGCACGGCAACAAGCGAGCAGGGTGCCCACAGCGCCCAGTGATATCGCCACGCGAATCGTCTGCAAGCGCAATCACGCCACTCGTTTGCCAACGCTTAGCCCGAGGAGATACGGCCATGTTACGCAGCATTGAAGAACTCGAAAAATATGAGGTCCAGGCAAATGACGGATCGATCGGTCACGTGCGTGATTTCTTTTTTGACGACGAATCGTGGGTGGTTCGCTACGTTGTCGTCGACACCGGCAGCTGGCTTTCGGAACGCAAGGTTTTGATTTCGCCAATCTCGATCGGTCGTGTTGAAGCGGGAAAAAAACGGCTTCAGGTATTGCTTGACCGCGAACAGATAAAAAACAGTCCCGATATCGACAGCGACATGCCGGTGTCGCGACAGCATGAAATACGCTACCTCAACTATTACGGATATCCGTACTACTGGGGTGGTAGCGGGCTTTGGGGCGCAGGCTCTTTTCCGAGCCTGATGCTTTCCGATATTGATGAGCGTGCTAAACAGGTCGCCGATGAGGAGGATCTTCTGGAGCGCTCCGAACATAGCGATCAGCGTGAATCTGAACGCGGGCATGTCACTCGTGACCAATCGTCCATCTCGGGATTTGCGCAGTCTGGATCTGTGAAACCTGAGGACCCTCATCTACGCAGCTGCAAATCGGTGTTGAACCACGAGATTCAGGCGACGGATGGATTGATCGGCCATGTGGAAGGCTTTCTGGTCGATGAGGATACGTGGGCCATCCGCTACCTCATCGTGCAGACCAGTCATTGGTGGAGCGGTCACAAGGTGCTCATCGTGCCCGACTGGATTACCAGCGTGAACTGGTTTGAGAGCACGGTGACTGTCGACCTATCGCGCGCAGCGATAAAAGAATCGCCACATTTCGAATCCGCCGAAAAGCTCGATCGCGAGCAGGAAGAAGGACTTTATACGCACTATGACCGCAGCGGTTATTGGACCAATCAGTTCTAAGCTGAAGTCAGCGAGCCAAAAATAAGGCCGACTCCTTGGGAGTCGGCCTTATTTTTGTCGTTCCCTGAGTGCGTTCCACTTCGCGAAAGCTATCTAGATGCCTAGGGGAAATCAGTTGTTGCTTCGGCCACAGGATGAACCGCGCTTTTATGCAGGACCGATTCAATCAGCCAGCTGCCAAGGAGAAAGACAGCGATCAGCGCTAACGACCAAGGCTGCGTGATGGCCGTTGACCATAGAAAGCACACAAGCACAGCAAGCATCCCTAGAAATCCTACGCCGATGAGCCATCGTGA
>Ga0302221_10000749_pt1 | contig 22292 bp, 34 predicted proteins | sample II_Palsa_E2_1_FD_193517 | JGI IMG/M metagenome (GOLD analysis project Ga0302221, IMG submission 193517) | Peat permafrost microbial communities from Stordalen Mire near Abisko, Sweden - II_Palsa_E2_1 | ecosystem: Environmental > Terrestrial > Soil > Palsa > Peat permafrost | place: Sweden... | reverse complement strand
AAAATAAAATCACTTATTAGATTAGAATTAGATGCATTAATTAAACTTCCTAAAATCTCTATTGCGAACTTATCTCTAAGTCGAATATCTTCATCATCCATTTTATTCCTCAAATAAAAATAGCTCCAAGTTAGGAGCTTATTGGTCTTCTCAGTAAGAGTTAAACTTACTATTCATTGTTCGAAGCAATGCGTCAATTACCAACGACTTAAGTCGTTGGCTTGCTGCTCGAAGACTTCTCGGCTGCAATAAGCCTATTGACTAAGGCTCTTGCGGCAATGTTAATTGCCGCATTGAGATCGGCATTCATAGAATGTCCGCACGATCTGCATTTAAAAACCGCTTGACTTTTGCGGTTTAACTTTTCGCAATGACCGCATTCAGAACATATCCTGCTGGTATTGCGTGGATCAACTTTGATCACTTCAATGCCTGCGATAGCAGACTTATAGCTAATATAAGATGCTAGTTGACCGAATGCCCATTTGCCAAATCTATCTCGTTGTGCTTTTCGAACCGTTCTCTTGAAACCGTGTAGCTCTTCCAGAGCTATACCTTTTCCAAGTGCCTTTGCTGTTGATACGATCTGCTTACTAATTACATGATTTGTATTTCTCTTAAATCTTTTCTCTTGACCTGAAATCTTTTTAAGGTGCCTTTTAGCCGATTTACTACCATTAGATTGCAGTCTTGCTTTTAATCCTGTATATCTTTCTCTAACTGCATCTACTTGCTTACCAGAAAAAACTTGACCTTCCGAAGTAGTAGCAAGATTAACTATGCCAAGATCAACTCCCAGAAAGTCTGAAACTGATTGTAGTTGTGCCTCTGGCACCTCTACGGCAGCTTGCAGATAGAATTGACCTTGACGATAGATTAGTTTAGCAGAATTACGAATAACTCTTTCGGTTAGTTTAGCATAACTTCCGAAAACAATCTGTATAGATAGTCTGCCATCTAATGAGAGAATGCTGATAGTATCTAACTTTTTCCAGTTAAGTATTCTCTGATCATATTCAACCGAAGAAGTCTTTTTGAAAGAGTGTTGAACTTTCTTATCTACTTTATAGCTTTCGGATACTCTACTAATTGCTCGAATAGCAAACTGAGCTGGTAAAGCAAACTTTTCTCTTAGTTCATAGTAGATGGCTTTCTGCAACTTGACTTTGCTGAAGATAGAATTAGCAAAAGCATACTCACTAATCCAGTTGCAAGCAGCATTAAACTGATACATAGAACGCAAAAGACTTGTCTTTTGATCTGGCGTAGCAAGTAGTTTAATGGAGGTAGTTAGTAGCATACAAATTATATATCGGTTTATTAAGATATTGTCTCAATAAGAATTAAAAAGGTTTCTAATGGTTTCTAATGGTTTCTAATGGTTTCTAATGACGCATTCCTCCCACGGCTGAAAGCCGTGGGCTTCCTGCTATAAAGATCGTGATTTTCGTTTCACTATGAGAAGATATTTTTTGGTATGCCCGGTGAGATTTGAACTCACGACCTTTGCCTTCGCAGGGCAACATTCTTCCGCTGAACTACGAGCATATGTTTTTACTTGGTGACTCCGGCCCGACTCGAACGGGCATTGATCCAATTACAGTTCTCAAAGGTAGAAACTTTGTCTGATACGGAGCCATAAAAGGAACATTGTACCAACCATTACGATCCAGTTAATTCTGGCAACATTCCTTGGTGACTCCAACGGGATTTGAACCCGTAATTTTTTCCGTGAGAGGGAAACGTCCTAGCCGTTAGACGATGGAGCCATGCTTATATTATATCACATTATTAATATATTTTAACTTCCCGTTAACATATCACATGAACTTAACATCTCTCCGCATTTTTGCAAGGCCACACGATTTTCTTTATAAAATGCTGCATAATTTACGAATTTTTCGTTGGTCTGAAGCGGACCTGAACAAACTTTGCGGCTCTCTGCTATTTCATCAGCTGTTGTTTTGTCAAAGAAACGAACTCTAATGCAAACATTATCAACGTGTTTACTATGGTTATTAAAATTACATTCCACCCATACTAAAGCAGGATTTAATTCTTGTACTTGACAAGTTAAATTAATAGATCCGTTAGATGCAGAGGTAATAATTGTCGGAATGGTGTGTTCATCAACATAGCGTGGATATGTGATATTGCCCCATGACGGTGAACAAGATATTAAAATTGATAGTAGCAATGGCATTAGATGTTTCATATTTTACTCCATTAATATATATAACATCTAAAATTATAGATCAAATAATTCTTTTGCTTTTTTACAAAGTGTTTGATGAAAATTGGCGGCAGTTTGTTCATCAAGGATGTATTTGGTAGTCAAATATATTAACTCACCTCTGTAATTTGATAGAATGCAAAAAGCATGATATGAGTCATCAATATCATTTGATTGAGTGTGTACTTGTATTTGCCACTCACCAGTATATCCAATGTTTGTCTTAATTCTCATTTTAATAATCCTAAAATAGTTAAATTGTGATCCCTGCCGGGGTCGAGCCGAGCACCTCTCGGTTGAAAGCCGAGTATTCAGAGCCGCTAAAATAAGGGACCTTGTATTACTTTGAGTTGGGGTGATCGGCCGGTTACACTCCGAGCGCTAAGTGTGCCACAAACACTTGTGCTATTATTACACCACGACCACCATACTAAAAACTTTAATTATCACAACAACATACTAATATCTTTGCCTAATTATGTATATATCATACCTAAAAAGAGGTTTTAATGTCCTACACAGCCGAACAATTAATTAAAATGGCAAATAATTTTGACAAATTAACAGATGAATCGTTGGTTATTGAAGCTAAGAAAAAAGGTAAGTTTCCATTTTGGCTTATGAAAAATAAGAAAAAAGTAGACAAGAAAGACGATAAAAAAGACGATAAAAAAGATAACGACACTAATAAGGCTAGTGATAAGAAAAAACTCGATCCTTCAGCAGCTGTAAGAAATCGTGGAACCGTTTGCGTGTCTGCCGAAAGTGCCAAAGATAAAAAAGAGCACTATCCAATAAATGACGCAGATCAAGCTCGTAATGCACTATCCCAAGTAGCAAAATACACTACCGCTCCACCTTGGTATAACGGAAGTTTAAAATCATTACAAGATTTAGTATCTCGTAAAGTTCATTCTAAATATCCAAGCATTGGGAAAAAAGATAAGAAGTCCTCTATAGATTACTTATTAGCTAAATATGGTCAAGATAATAGTTTTTTTCAATTAGTGAGAAATTATGAAAACGGCACCCAGATAATTGACGATCTTTCAGAAGCTATGAAGATGAACGCCTATAAAACTTACGAAGAAAGCGGTGGCGAAGAAGAACCAGATAATGCTAAAGTTCGTGATTTAATGTTAAAAGAAGCTGATTTATTATCAAAGATAGGCCCCGAGATGGAACTTTTAGATAAAGAACTATATTCATTGGCATCTCGTTCTACAAATGAAATGAATAAATACGCTTCTGTAAGTGAAATAGTTGGTTTATTAAATCGTTACGAAGGCACGGCCGCATTTTTGAGAGATCTTGCCAAGGCACAATTTGAATTAGTTGGACTTAATCCAGATGATCCTGAACATCAAAAAGATGAAAGCTTTGAATCATCCAAAGCAATGCATGACATTATTATGGAATGTGCTAACAAAATTCAACCACTTGAAGAAGCAACTTGGTGAATTATATTATATTAAATCTAGCAGTACAGTCATCACATAACGTGCGAATCCAGCCACTACCTCTTTGTGAACCTTTGGCTCCACAATTTCCGCAGATATGACCACTCATATATTCAGCGACAGCAATAGCTCCACTAATGAACGGGTCTTCCTGTGTCATGTAGAATCTTAAGGTCGCAAATTTTTCTTTAACTTGGGCACATTGCGTATCTCTACGAGTTTCTTCTGGTAACTGAGCAATATGTTCTTCCAGAACAAAGCATAGATCGTGGACTAGAAGCTTCCATCCGGGCTCTAAATCAAATCCAGATCGCGGATATTCTTTAAACAAGTTAGGATATTTTTGTTGGAATAGTTGAAATTTGTCGCTGCTCATATTTTCGCCAATCTTTTAATTTAACCCGCGTGTATTTGCCCAATAATCTTTGGTAGTGCCGAAAGGACTCAAACCTTCAATGTTCTTACGAACGCCTCGGTCTAAACGAGGTGTGTTTTTCAATTTCACCACGGCACTATAATTTATTTGGTGCTCAAGGTGGAAGTCGAATCCACAAAATCCAATTTTTGAGATTGGCACGTTTGCCTATTTCGTCACTTGAGCATGCTTATTTACATAATATAATAATCATACATAATTATTTGTCAAGCCTCGGGTCAATATAAAAAATATCCTTGTTGACTGACTTGGCATAGTTTATGCAGTTGAAAGTTCCGCCGGACTTATCTCCATTATAGATCCCGATTAATTTATTACAATTATCTACCATCCAACAATTCCTGACCTGCATCTTATCAGCAGAGTATCCACCAGGACTAACAATAACTTCTTGAGAAGCCAATTTGCGCAAAAGACGATAAGTCTTTTGGCTTTCTTCCGGCCACATTTTTTCCTGACCCTCAAAAGGTATAGCAGCAATATATGCAATTCCAAGTTTATGGGCAATCATAGCTGCATACTGATCACCACCCAAAGCCATTCCTGTAATAATTTTCTCTGGTTTGAACTCTTTCAAAGCTTTTTCGATTTGTTTGCAGACATGAATATAAATAGGATTAGGAAGTTTATATCCTCCCAATTTATCAGGACGATGAGATGTGAATGCTATAATAGTCATTTTAATTAGTTTTTGATTTTATATACGGAATAAGTTCATTGTTAAGATAAGCAACTAATTTTTTGTTTTTTAATTTTCGTCCATCTATTTCTATAAGTTCTATATGATTATCAATACAAAACTGTCGAACATAATTATCACGAGCTTGTTGTTTAACGAAACGCTCTTGTGGTTCGCGAGGATCCTTCAAATAATTATTACCAAATCGCGCTGGCCTATAATGTTGCTCACCATTATACTCAATGGCTAATTTTATACTTGAAATAAACATATCTAATTTATACGGAGGATTTTCTTTATCAAAAATTTTTAGATTTAATTGTAAGATATATTCTATTTGTGATTGAAATATAGTTTCAATCATTAATTTTTCGTTCAATCCCGGCGTATTACATACGGGACATCCACTATTTTCATTTATTATATGACCGGGTTTTGTCTTCCAAATATAATTACATTTGAGACACCGAAAACGTATTGGAGTTATAGAGCGCGTATAATCATCTAACCTTTCGATATTTTTACTTACCAGTAAACAATCAATAATTTGATTGTCAAAAGGCTGATTACCAGCACATTTCGGACACCCGGTAGGATGCTTTGCATGAATTACATTTTTGGGCGTGGCATCCCAAATATATTCACAATTTAGATCAAGACATTTCCATTTGATTGGAATCAAAGTATTTTTATACTCGCCTAATCTTTTTAATGGCCTATTTCCAAGTCTAGTATCGACAATTTCATTGGAGAGGCGCGGTCGAGTCTGCATACGTCATATATATCATATGCGCAGCCGATCTAACAAAAATATCAACAATTTTTCACATTCCGATGCTAAATATAACAACCATTATGATAATAAATCGTACGCTGGCAGCGTTAAAAAATCCTTAAATTGTGGAGAAATTGATACGTCTATAAATAATTTATAAGCTTCTGCAAATTTTCCAGAAACAAACTTCATCCCAATGTCTTGTTCTATTTTTAACAATTCATCCGCAGCTATTTGTTGAAACCTTGACAAAGTTAATTGACTTCCGTCTACCGTAACTTGATGATGTAACCACTGCCATATATGTGATCTTGCCACTTCGCAAGTTGCCATATCATCCATTAGATTATAGATCGGCACACACCCTATACCTCGTAACCAAGACTCTAAATATATAATGCCTACTCGTATATTATAACGCAATCCAATTTCGGTTCTGGCACCTTGATGAGGTTGTAATAGGTGTGCCTCCCTAATAATTGGCTGCAAATCGAGCTGCTTGATTTGATTAGGTTCTGGCATATATTTATCAAAAATATCTTTTATAATAGATACCAATCCCGGATGTGATGCCCATGATCCGTCGCAACCCAATTTTACTTCTCTTAATTTATCTACTCGTACTTTTTCCATTGCCGCTTCATTAGCGACCGAATCATTTTTAATTGGAATTTGAGCCGCCATACCGCCCATTGCATGGATACTTCGTTTATGGCATGTTTGCACAAGCAACCTACAATAAGCATCCAAAAAGGCAGTATCCATCGTTATAGTAGCACGATCAGGTAAAATAAAAGCAGGATTTTCAGCGAACTTTTTAATGAAACTAAATATGTAATCCCAACGCCCCATATTTAACCCAGCCGAATGATCTTTTAATTCCCAAAGTATTTCATCCATCTCGAATGCTGCCGTTATCGTTTCAATCAAACAAGTAGCTCGAATGGTGCCAACTGGTATATTAAGTTGTTGCTGGGCATAAATAAAAACATCATTCCACAATTGTGCCTCTTCATGAGACTCCATCTTGGGAAGATAAAAATATGGAGCAGTACCACAAGCAATTAATTCTTTTGCATTATGAAAGAAATAAAAACCAAAATCAAATAAAGAGGCAGGAGCAGCTTTGCCATCCACCTTAAAGTGTTTTTCAACTAAATGCCAGCCACGTGGTCTAACCATTAGAACCGCAGTCTTATCATTAAGCTTATATTCTTTCCCTGCTTCATTTGTGAATGAAATTGTATGTTGTACAGCATCCATAAGATTAACTTGCCCTTGAACAATGTTGTCCCAAGTAGGAGAGCACGAATCTTCAAAGTCTGCCATAAAAACATTTGCTCCTGAATTAAGAGCATTGATAATCATTTTACGTTCAACAGGCCCAGTAATTTCTACACGACGATCTTGTAGATCATTTGGAATTGGAGCTACTTTCCACTCTGATTCTCTGATAGATTTAGTCTTATCTAGAAAATGTGGAAGCCCTCCAAGATCAAATAATTGTTGATGCATTTTGCGCAACTCTAATAAACCATTAACTCTAATAGAGAATGTTCTAACTAAATCAGACACAAATACAATAGCTTCTACAGAGAAAACTTTCTCAGCACTTTCAATCATAAGTGGATTATTTCTAAAATCAGATAGATTTATCATTTTTTATTTTCATCATAGAATCTGTCGTATTAGGCATAAAAGCTGTAACAATTAAAGTATCAGTCCCACAATCATGATCGCCCTGAACTATTTCACCATTTTTCAACATTTCCTCTAATACATCTATTATTTCTTGCTGTGGAAGTGACGGGTGATTATCTCTGAAATCTTTCATAAGATTATAAGACTTATTTTTCTCACGTGATAATCCTTTATCAATGAAAGAAATAATCTCATTACTAATTTGTTTTTTATTCATAATTAATTCCTTAAATATCAATTACTATTGGACTACGAGAAGGGTTATATAAATCATCGCAGATCGTTGCATTAACAAACTTAATACCAGATATTGTAGTTTGTCCATAACCCATGTGTAAATGGCCATGCACACTCAATTTCAAATTAGGCAGTTGAAAAACTTTCTTTCTTAACATTTCGCATCCTTGTGGTGGTCGGTCTGGCTCTTTAACACTATCCAATATACCAAAAGGCGGACCATGTGTAATTAGAACGTCAGTATCATCAGGAATTTTATTCCAATTATCATACAATTCTTGGCCATTTCGTGGTAGATTAAAGGCCCAATTAAAATAAAGCGGAGTATAAGGAGATCCATAATAATTCAATCCATTTATTTCACAGCCACTATTCTCTAAATAAATAGCTCCCGATTCACGAATTAAATTAACCACTATATTTCTATTAGGGCCTTCGAAAGTTAGTTCGTGGTTACCTGCAATACAAATTTTGTGCTGATGCGGTTGAGCTTTAAACCAATTAGCAAAATTATATACCTCATGATATTCGCCGTGAAAGGTAAAGTCGCCCGCATGGATCAGCACGTCTCCCTCTGGTACAACAACTTTCGCGTGTTTAGTATGAGTGTCACTTATTAAAACTAATCTTGTCATTTGAATTTCGATTCTGTCTTTATTCCAACGCCATTAATTACAGGTGAGATTATTTTTCGCACATTATTATCTACATGCTTTACAACAATGAGCACACTATATCCTTCATTATCAACAATAACCGTGCTGGAAATATACCACGAATACTGTGATAGTTTCATTTTTAGAGCTAAGCGAACTTGATTTGCTTCTTTAAATGTAGACATGAAGTTTTTCTTTCAGCTAAATAAAATATAAGTTTTCAACTTTTCAATAGTCTTTGCTTGATCAATTAAATCAATATCAAATAAAGGTAATTGTATTTCTTTGCCATTATCAGGAAGACACCCAACAAATATCACATTGTCTATATGATCAATTTCTAAAAAAAACATATTTGACTCTTTACCTGTATAAAGAGAAAACCCTTCATGTTCTAATTTGATATTGGAAATCGTCTTTTTCAAAGTATTTAGATCTAAATCATTTCCATAAGCGGACGCACAATTACATTTTTTACAATTACTTTGAATATAAAAGTAAAAATATGCTCTACTTGCTTTTCGATATGTTTCATTGTTAGGCTTGGCAATAGGAACGGTCATGATAAAAGTATTATCAATACAATTAATTTTGTAATTAACGGTATAAATATATGATGAGTTTTTATAATTGCAACAAAGATTTAACATCGTTTCAGTTTTTTCATATGAATTCATTAGAAAAACCATATCAGGTCCAACCGAAACTTTCATATCTCGGCAATTTTCTTGACATATGGGACAGAATAAACAATAATTCCAAAGCTCATTTATGTTGCTGAATATCTTCACATACTTATATCCTCATGAAATATGAAAAAGTTTTTGAAATGGCAGAAAAATTCGCTCAATTATCTGATAAAACTGTTCATCAGTTTTCATCCAATATAGAATTTCAGGCTCAACGTGATATGTTAGAACAATTTTCTTCCAAATTAATTCGTGAAATGAAAGTTGGCATCGGTGAAATGGGAAACGAAATTAACACACTTAAAGAAAGAAATTTTGATAGTAAAATGTTAGAATTATTCATTAAATTATATTATGGACTCATTAAAATATATAAAGAAATTGATAAAACAAAGCCTTATATTGCCGGTGAAAAATTCGTTGAATACGTTTTAGAGCGCCCTAATAGTTCCATCATTAATAATTTAGATTTTCTTGCAAAACTTCATTTAAAACAAACTAATGTAGATTATAAACCAAGCAAAGTGCTAACACATCCTGAAATACGCAGTTTAGATTTATTTAAAAAATTAGCTGTAGAAGCTCGTTACTTTATAAACGAACATCCACTTGTAAAACCAATGATCAAGTCCGAACCACCAATTGGGTTGCCACGGACCATGGAAAATATTCCTGCTTTTACAGGTGGCGAAGATGAAGAAACTAAAGTTTAATTTTACCACATAAATGATTCAAGATCGACAAACTTGAGTTGGCCTCTTTTATCTTGCATGATGTTGCCATCGTGAATATCATGATGAAAATATTTTAGTTTTTTCGCTTTATTAACAAAATTATTAACTTTACGAGGCATATGACTTATATCATCATCGCATTCTAAAGCTAATTGAATTTCATTCACATAATTACGTCTTTGTTTCTTTGGTATAAGAGATAATCTATCCATCACATAGTAGTAATAATTTTTGTAATCTCCATAGTTAGTTTTGATATTATTTAGCACTCCAACTTTATGAAGTTTAACTACCGCAGGATTTTTGCTACGATATAGGTATCTAATAATTTTGATATCGTCAGTTCCATCATTCATGACAATTTTAACAAGACGATTCGGATAGCTTTTTAATTTGTAAATATCTCCATGTCCTTGATAGATTCTTTTACCAAGTTTTAACCCTGTGCGTTTTTGGAATGCAATCGCATCAGGTGTCATATTTCTAGTTGCCATAAATGTATATCCTAATTTTTATTAATTAAATGTCAAGTGGCTATTAAAAAATGAATAATTCACTTAATCGTCATCATCTATTTTATATATATTGTAGAATCAGCACGACTAACATAACCCGGCTTTGACATGGCCTCATTTGTGTCTTTAACACATTTAATAGCTAGAGATTTCCATTTCTTTGTTTGCTTTGCCTTAGCTTGAACGATGAATTCTTTTCTTTTCTCTTTAGAAAGAGACTTCCACGCCAGATCTTTGGCTAAAGATTTAACTTCTTCTTTCAATACTTGTTTTATAGATTTAAATTCATCCATTATTCATCACCAGACCTTCTATAAATGCGAACTTTTACACCTTGTTTATCTACGTGATTAGCAAATAAATTTATTTGCCCAAGATAATGTTCCCATGACCCACCAGCTAATGAGCAACCAACCCTCCACGGCAATGCTACACTTTCCAAATCAACAATCTTGCTCACTCTTAATAGGCAATGGTAAAAATACTTCTGACGGGCAGCCAGACCGTCTAAACTTGATTGTGGATACCTACATCGCCCTGGATAAACCATAGCATGCATATTGATTATGTAGCGATTATCTTTTCCATCGCCACGAATATCTATTGTTCCGGGTTTACTTTGTTCGGTGCGGTCTGCATAGCAATCAGCATATGGATATTTATCGAAAATAGTTCTTGCTATTCCTGCCGCTTTGGTAATGGAAATTGCGTTGGTAACATGTGCAATGTATTTTTCTTTGGCGTCCAATAATGAGCCTGTGATTATTTCAATCATCTTTCGATTTATTTTTGAGTTCTGCCATTCGTTCACGATGATCCAAAAACATTGGCAATGCCAAAAGTGTATAGACTATTAAAAATATCCCTGTTATTCCTATTGCATACCACATATTATTTATTCCTTTATTTATTATCAGGTACAAGTCGTACAACCACACTGCCGCTATCATTTCCAATACCACTATACGATACATATGAACATACCATTAGCTTACCGTGATAAGGATAACAACAATTTGAACTATTATTTGACGATCCAGAATAACAAGAGAATTGTTTATGCGGACTTTGCAGCAAAACGTGATTGCTCATACGACTAAACTGAAGCGAACTACAACCACACAAACACAAAATTGCAATAATACCATACCTCATATCAATGATACAAAATTATTGACGATGCAATCGTTCCAAGATTGCCGTTAACATAAGGCAAGTTACTCCACCTGTCAAGATGAAGCATATGCCATAGCCTAATTTATAAGTTTGCTGACTAATTAAATAAATTATGCCAGCTGCCCACATACCCGAACAGAACGGGCAACCAAATAATTCATAGAAAAAGACTCCAAGATACTTATTGCGCATTAACCAACCGCGGGCCCGCGCAATAAGTCCGAAAGGTCCATCAGATTGTGTAATTAAAAATTGCAATCCATAAATAGCGAGTATAATTATTAGTAATTCCATTAACGGTGGCCTCCTCCATGCCCTCCGCCACCATGTGAACCACCAAAATGACCTCCTCCATGACCGAATGAACCTCCGCCATGGCTAAAATGTCCGCCACCACCATAACTATGTCCATAGTATCCATGAGAATACCCTTGAAAATAACCGTGCGTGTGATAATACGAACCATAATGGGCCGCATAACCAGGATAATATCCTCGGTACCATCCGCCATTATAATTATAGAAGCCGTTTCCTGCCCAAATACCAAAATATGGATCCCAATAAACAACGCTTCCATCAGAAACATAATAAGAAGTGTCGCATACTTCTCGTTCTCCGAACTGATCACTTACCACAGCACAGCCATATTGTACTTGCGGTTGAGCTACTTCTTGACCATATGCCGGCGCAACAAGACAACCAGTCATACCGAGACAAGCCACTAGGGCTAAAACTAATTTTTTCATTTTATTTCTCCTTTATTTTGACGCACTGCAACAACGAAATCCAGCCTCATATGTTGCAAATAAAGGGGAATGAGCCTTTACTGCAAAATCACACGAATCTAATCTTCCCATATAGTTGAACCAATACCCTCCGACAAAAGCGTATCCACCATTACCAGTTGGACTTTTTACCCACTCCTCTACGTTCCCGACCATATCATGAACACCATAATCAGAAACACAAGATGGTCTATTGCCAGAAGGCTCTGCTTTATAGTTTGCTTTACTCCATTGTATCCAAGCAGGAGTGCCCATTTCTAACCATGGAACAGGCTTCCAGCCAGTCCGATCATCATTACAAGCGTGAGATACATATGTATTTCCATATGAATACAATTTATTTTCAGGTCCTACGCACGCGGTGTGCCATTGTTCTTCTGTGCATAGCTCTTTGCCTTGTGCTTTGCAATAATTAACTCCTTGATATGCCGTCCGAGCAGCATATGGCTTAACATTTTTTTGATTTGGGGCTTCATATAGATCAATACATGAATTAGTCTTATCTATATAGACCATATCATCGGGACAAAAATCTTTATGAGATGAAATAATCTCTGTTGTTGGAACTACCAAAACAGTTTGTTCTTTTTTAGGAGAATTTGTTGGAATTGGTGGTGAAGTATGTTGGCAACTTAACAGGATTAAGAACCCGGCTATACTAAACGAAGATAATATTTTATTTTTATAATTAAACATTTACCTCATCTATATCAACAGATAATTATAGATAAATCTCCTGCGAATTTATTTTTCCAAGCTTAGCCATACCAACTTGACAAAAAATATTACGTGAAACTCTAATGAATTCAGGGCAGTGCGTGTGACCTGAAAGAACAGTTACGTTTTTCTTCTTATGTTTCTCCATAACTTTCTCTATTGCACGACCCAAACTCAAATTAGTATTGTATGGAAGCCATAATTTCTCCATAAATGTTCCAACATCACGAGTAGCTTCTCTCCAACAGGGCACGTGGGTAAGTATATAAATACTTTTATAGTCTTTTTCAATGGCTTGTTCTAAAAGAACAGTTATTTGAGCAGCACTATCATCGGCAATTTTACGCCAAGCATCAATACGAGCTTCCATATTAATTAATTTACGAAAATCATCGATCATAAGCCAATCAAAAGTGAATTGAAGATACTCTGGTCGTCCTTGCTCAGCATTATACCAACCTTCCGTGCCAATAAAAGCAACTTCTTCATTGATATGAACTACTCCTGCCTCTGTCATCCATATTAAATTCGTATGTTTCGCACACATATTACGAATTTTATCATGAGTTTTTTCAATTGACGACCAATAATAATCGTGATTGCCGAGAACAAAATAGATCGGACACGATACTGTGTCAGCAATTATTGTTAAATCAGAAATAGTTTGTCGTCCATTAGAAATATCACCAGTTAAAATTATTCCGGCTGGCTTTTCTTTTTCCAACGTCTTAAGAAAAGATAACTTTTTAATAAAATTAACTTTATCTAAATGTGTGTCTGAATACCATAGAAAACGGGAGTGCTTCATACAAATATGGTCTTTAATGTATCAAATTTACTTAACCATCTCTAGAAAATCTTCTTCAGAAATTAATTGTGTTCCTAGCTTACGGGCACTCACTGCTTTGCTGCTCATGCTCTCTGGATCGGCAATAACTAAATACGTAACGCCCTTAGTTACCGAAGATTTAGTTGTTCCACCAGCACTTACTACCATCTCCTCTAACTCTGCACGTTTGTTCAGCATCTTTCCTGTAAATACGAAACTTTTATCACTTAAATTTCCCATAATCTTCTCCTTAATTTTAATTCCATTAGCCAACAACTCCGAAATGAGTTGTTGATTGTTTTTCAATCCTTTTTCCAATGATTCTGCCTTGGTTGGTCCAACGCCCGGCACTTTTTCTAATGCCACTGTATCCATCTTACTAATTTTCTCTAACGTATCACAGCCAGTGCTCATAATAGCCTTGATAGTGCTTTGCCCGATCATTGGGATCGATAATCCGCCGAGAAACACTTCCAATGACACTTCATTGTGGGAATGCAAGATATCATAACACTTTTGAGCTGACTTCTTTCCCATACGGTCGATTGAAGCAAGATTGTCAACGGTTAGCGTATAAAGATCGGCAACTGTCGTTGCTTTACCTGTTTCGACAAGCTTGCTTAAAAGACTTTCACCCCATTCGAGCAAGTTAAGTTCGTTAACCCAGTTTTGGATCCTTCCAAGTGTGCGAGCAGGACAAGAGGTTTCATTTGGGCAAATCAAATGCTTACCATCCATCTGAGCTTCAGTTCCACACGATGGACAATTAGTCGGCACCTTAGCAGTAGTGCCAGTTCCCTTAACTACTTGTTCAATTCTTGGAATAATTTCGCCGGCTTTACAAATCAAAACCTCTGCGCCGACATCTAAACCAAGCTTTTTGATATAATCAATATTGTATACGCTTGCCTTTTCAACCGTAGAGCCTAATAATAGAACGGGCTCAACCCAACATACTGGGGTTATGCGTCCCGAGTTTCCGCAAGCCCATTTTATTTCTTTAACTGTCGTTTTAACGAATTGATTAGCAAATTTAAAACCCATTTTTCCTTTGGGCCTAAGGTTAGTGGTGCCAAGTGATTGCTGGAATGCAAAATCGTTGCAAGATACAACTAAACCATCAATCTCGTACTCTAATTCTTGGCGAGTCTTATCCTGATATTCTTGCCATATTTCATTAACTTTAATAGCCGATGTACATAAAGTATATTTCGGAGTAATGAATTTATTAGTTGTTAAAAACTTCAACATCTCAAAATCAGTGGTAAATTCTTCTTCTCCAGCCGCTTGATAGAACATCAAAGTTAAATGTTCGCAACCATCTCCATCCAACCTGCGGCAAAGTCCTGAAGCAGCATTTCGCGGGTTAGAATAATCTTTAAAAAATTGTTCGTGGTCTGATTTTGTCAAAACAATCTCGCCTCTAATAGTTCCCGTAAAATTAGGCACTGATTTTACGCAACCTTTCATTTTAAGAACATTGGAAAGTATGTTTTCGCCCTCATATCCATTGCCTCTTAATGCTGCGACAACTAATTTCCCATTTTGATATTGACAGCCAATGCTAAGCCCATCTAATTTTTCAACAACCACTACATCACGATTTTGTAGAGTTTTACCAATCCAGTCGGTCATTTCTGATGGTAAATTGACCTTATTTAAGCTACCGAGATCTATTAAGTGCTTAACTTTCTTCCACTCATCAGTTGGTTCGGCTCCAATTTTAATAATAAGTTGATTATTTGGATCCAAGCACGTTAATTCATATATTAGCGCATCATATTCATCATCTTCCATGATAGACGAATTATTATAATAACTATCTTGAGCTAATTTTATTTTTTTTTCTAATTCACTTTTTAGCATAAATTTACCATTTTCAGTTATATAACTACAGAGGCACATATGGATCATTCAACATACGCAAAATTCGAACAAATTATAAATTTGTATAATAATGGAAGTAAAAAAATAGATATTGCTATTCTAAAAACTATGTTAACCGACAATTTTTCACAAACAGCAATAGCCAAATATTTTGGCGTATCTTGCTCATCTATATATAAGATGATTAAAAAGAGGCATTTAGCTAAACAATAGAATTGTTTAATAATTTATTTTATCGAATAAGCGATCCTACATGAAACGGATAGGTCGCATATACAATGCAACAAATACTAAAAATCTGAACCATAATCGCTGCTACAATTAAATTACGTTGATAAATACTCATATTAAACATTTTAATTACCTTTATTAGGTGGATAAGTGCACGCAGGTTAAATTTAACTATGATAGGAGGTTCTTTTGGCAAAACCTCTCTTCTATTTCTCTTTCCGTTTACTTCCGTTTTTCAAAGTGCTCGTTCAGGGCCTGCACGATGAGCCGAGCGTATCCCTCCTCACGTTCCGAACATGATGCTATCGCGTCATCGTTGGCGTCATGAATGCGCCAGCGAGCTACGGGAGGAGCATCTCCAAAAACATTTCGTCTTGGCATACCATTGACCAGCTCACACCCGAAAGGTGCACGTAATCTTGCCATAACCAAATCATCTAAATTATTCATTTTTTATTTCCTTTTCTCGCATTCACAAGATCTGAGCATTAGGAAGTGAATGGGTGGCTAATTTTTTTATTTTTATGTGACTCTTTGCCTCGTGCATGATTACATGGCTTACAAGCGAGCGCTACATTGTCTGCATCATTCGTGCCACCCCATGACAGTGGGATGATGTGCTCTATTGTAAGTTGAGCTACGATAAAAACATTTTTACAATAACAACAAGGCGAAATAGATAAATGACCGAATAATCGTTTTTTAAGTTGTGTGTTAATTTTTAATTGATTGAATCGACCAATTCGCTTTTGTTTTCGTATATCTGAATTCATTTCAGGGAGGTCCGATTATATTATTGAATTTTACAAAAAAATCTTCGAAAGGTTTGTGATGCAATTGGGCAATCGACCCAAAATGAGATGATAGCCCGGTAGCCATGTATGCTTGAATCTCATCTACATGAACTTTTTTATGATACCCTAATTTTGTTAAGGTGACATCACAAGAAGTTTTAATTACAGGATCAAGTTCATATACAAGTTTTTTCATTTCTTTTTTATATCGTGGAGCCAAATAATAATGTGCATGAGCAAGTTCATGATCAAGCGAATCACTATCTTTTACAACACCAATAATATAAAAGTTATTCCATCCTTGTTTTTTAATTTGTTTCCAAGCTTCTTTCATTTCATAATCATAAATATTTTTGTCAGTAATTCCTAATTCCCAAACTTGTTCAATAATGTTTCCGGGAAAATTAAATCCGCTCCAGTCTGCTGGATAAGTGAATATTGCTTTTTCATAACCTGCAGATACACGCGGTTGTTTGAAAGAATACCATCTCATATAATCTATAATTTCAAATGACTTACCTCTGAATTTTGGCGAATCAGATTCATAAAATTCTTGATAGCGTAAGAAGTGCATGCACATATCATATTGCTCTTTAAACTCAAAGATAAAAATACCTGGCTTTACCTCTTTAATTTTGAAAGCTTGTTTCATTTTAATGCCTGTAATTTTTTGAGTATTTTCGGTCGTTGACTTTTATACATTGGCCAAATGGCGCAAAAAGTTTCGCTACCTGATGGAATTTCCGTTAACCCATGATCTATTACGATAACTCTATCTTCTGGTAAAATATCTAACTTAACTTTTTCCCATTCTTTATCGCTCGCAGCAAGTGTGACCTTACGAAAAGAAGTATTTAACCATTTTTCATAAAGATGCAACTTATATGTTGCAGGCGCGGATTGATTTATATCCCAACATTTTAATTTTTCTTCATATTCAATATGAATCATCATAGCAACATGCCCCGCTTGAGCACAAGCTTTGCCTATTGACATGCCAAGCGACTCTCGACATATTAAATACATTACAATAGGGTCTTCTTGCGAGGCGCGTAATTCAGCTACCTCTATGGTTTCGCGATCTTTCATCGCTTAAATTTAATCATTCAATAATTGAAGTCAAGCCCACAGTTTATTTATAAAATTAAATATAAGGCGGTGGCTGACTTGTAATAGGAGGGAACGGCGGAAACACTGTAGGAGGTGCTGGGACCGGTGGTGGGGTAGGCGGAGGACTCAACGAGTAATCGGTTAGCCATACAGCCATTCCTAAAGCCTGAAACGGCTTATCTACATTATCTGTAGCCGGCAATACAACACGAGTGATATTACCATACGCCTGTACTATGCCATTGTAAAAATTATATTTTAACTGTTGATTACAGGCAAAAATTGCCGACTCACCTGAGCCCCCAAAAATAAATACCCTATCATATATAATAGCCAACTGTGAATGAGACAACACCCCGCGAACAACCATTTGTGTATCCCAAAAAGCATTCGGATTATTTAAGTGACATTGTAAAATTGTTGTAAACCCGGTAGGAGCAGAGCCTACCATAGGCCCGATTAAATACCCATCATTGCCAACTGTGACGAACTGGCCGAATGCCGTAGCGTATGGTAAATAACCATCAAGTTGCCACGAAGTAGGAGAAGTAATCGGGGCACTTATGATATTATTACTTGGCGCATTAACTGCCGTATCACCTCCGTACATCATCCAATAACCATTTATCTGAGCAATAGAAGACCCATAAATTGGAAGAGGTAAAGTGTGTCCAGTGTTAGTCCAAACCAACGGGTTAGAAGAGGTTGCTGTAAAAATAGCAGCAGAGGCCGTGCCATTAATTTCACCACCAAACAAATATAGCGATCCATTATACATGCCTAGACTTGAATATTGCAGTGTACTGGGTAGTAGAGAACCATGATTAGTCCAATTTAGCGGATTACTTATCGGAGCTGAAAAAATAGTGCTAACTGAATTAGAGCCATTATTGCCACCGAACAAATAAATGGTACTACCAACAATAGCTAATGATGCGCCGTATAACGGAGTTGGTAACGTTGCTCCTGTATTTGTCCAATCAGCAGGATTGTCTATACTTGCCATAAAGATATCGGCACTAACCTTACTACCGAATAAATAAATATACCCGTCGATAACTGCCAGTTGAGAATCTTCAATAGGAGCGGGAAGGACTTTACGAATTGGAAAATCTGTTATTAATTCGCCAGGGCTTGGATTCCACATAGTGGGTAGTGGAAGGTTAAATCCGGCGATAACTGTTGGATCATTAATTGCGTAAGCGGAAACATCTACGAATGCATTGGTGCCCGACTTGGAACCATAATAGAATTGAGCTTGCAAGTCAGGATTATTTGCAACGATCCATTGGCGATGTTGAGTCGGGTTAGAATTCAAATCACGAGCTATCATTTTGTAACGAACCATACAAAGAATGCTGAATTATGAATATTGATTATTTGCTTTTAGATTGATGACTATCTTTAAGAACAGATAAATCTCCCTTACTTACAAAGTATAATTCTTGTTTGGCACGAGTAATAGCTACATAATTTACATTTTCTTCACTTATTCCACTATACCTTAATGTATCATTAAGAATGAAAACAATATTTTGTTCTGCGCCTTTTCTTTTGTGCACGGTCGAAAGCCATACAACATCTTTATCTTCCACATCTTTAAACATTTTATTGATATTAGCTTTTACCTCTTCAAGAGAAGAACAGCCTTCACATAAATTATAAAGACATTCTACTTTATCAGTTATATATTCTGAATTAGCTTTTGGATTCTTGGCAAAAATTCTTTCTTTTTCTTCCTTTTCCCATTTAGTAAGCCATTCAATAAGTTTCGGCACAGTTTTCTTTTTTGATTTTTTAATCAAATATTGTAGCCCGTCCCCAACATCTCGCCCCAAAATATTTGCTTTAATCCCTATTTTTAGCATTTTAAGACAAATAGAAATTAATGGCGCGTTTACTCTGCTTAATATAAAACACCCAGCGCTAACTTTATTATACATATCATTGTAATCAATATAATGAATTTTACCTTCTATCGCATCATCAAATGGCAAAATGTCTGGTACGTATTTTTGTGCTAAAGATACAACGGATTTTGGACAACGATAACATATTGGCAATGTTAATTCTTTGGCATTTAATCGTTTACGTAACACCTCTAATACATTTAGATCAACACCAGCAAACGAGTATAGCACTTGGCGATCATCTAAGACGGCAACAACCCTTCCACCTATTTTAACTGCTGATAATGCTAATTCTAATTGGGCGCGAGTAAGATCCTGACATTCATCAATAAATACAATGTCATATTTTCCTGGGTTAATTTTATATACAAAGCAAAACCAAATCATGTCAGAAAAATCCACTACATTTGTTTTTTCTTTACATTGTCGCAAAGCTTTAGTAATATATTGTATAAATATGTCTGGCTTTATTTCGCATAAGTCAATATCATATTCAGTGATTAGATCATCTATTTGCGACGGAACATCAACAAGACGAGCTTTACATAATCCAACAGCCTTACATATGCTAATTATAAGATCAAAATCTTTTTCATCATCAACAATTTTTGAAACAATTTCAAAACACTTATTATCATTGATCTCAACATTGCCAAATCTTTGTTTAATAGCTTGCAATCCAAGCGAATGAAGTGTAGAACAAGAAATATAGCTTCCAAGTCTATCTCTTAATGTTAATTGAACAGATTTATTAAATGCAACAAATAATGACTTACGTCCTTTAGGGATATATTTAGATCCTTCTACTAAAGAAAATGTTTTGCTTGCACCAGCACGAGCAATAACAATGGTATTTCCAGTTCCCTTAGAAATATCTCTAAAAATTTCTTTCTGAAAAGAAGAATATATTCTTTTAGGCTCTGCTTTAAAAATATAAGTTTCTTCTTTTTTAGGCGGAAACTTACTCCATTTTTTATTAGCCATTATGTTCCTTCGGAGACATACAATTCTTCAAAATTCACTAATGAAACGAATTTGAATACCCTATTTTTACCTTCTAAATAAGGCATGTGTACTGGACGACGGTCCACTACTGCTATTATACCATTAACAATAAAACCTTCTTCTTCTAAAAGAATGGCAACATCAATGGCTGAATTTCCCGTAGTCACCACATCTTCTAAAATAGCAACTTGTTGTCCCGGAATCATCTCAGGTCGTTCAATTAATTTTTGAGTGCCATGATCCTTAACTTCTTTTCTAACAAATATAATATCTAAATCTATTGGTATTTGCATAGACACTATACTTGCTAAATGGCAACCTCCAAGTACTACTCCACATACTGCAGAAAAAGGAGTAAGCTCTCTTTGAGAATACATCTTGTCTGCCAATAATTTAGCTAACAATTTAGACGCACTATGATGTTGAGCTGTCTTTTTAACATCTATATAGATATTAGACTTTTGTCCAGAAGCTAATGTAAATTCTCGCCCCTTAGTTATACTAAAAAGATTAAGCCATTCAATTAGTTGTTCTTTTTTATTCTTCATTTAATTAGGTTTTGATTCAGATGGTTCTACAACTTTTAATTTGTTAATCTCTTCATCATCGCCATCACCATGTTCGCCATCCTCATCGGTTGGTGCTCCGCAATCGGGGCAATGATTATGATCTTGTGCTTTATGAGCGGCCCAATATTCATCCTCCGTCCAACCAACAGTAACTAAAAAGATATGCCATAGAGCAAAAAATCTGTTGTCTATATTATCATTCTCGCCAAGATCTTCTGGTATAAATGCATATCCAAGTGCATGTTGCACGGCATTTACCTTATCAAAGTCCATCTTTTCAATAATTGTTAATCCGGTTGATTTGTCATCTAACATTATATTTGCTTTTTTCATTTTTGTTTTTCCTTTATTTATTCTTCAATATCTGGAGTATTTTCGGGCGAATCAAGTCTACCTAGAACAGTAGTTATTTTATGCTTCTCAAAATCATAATCGAAAATAACGGCCGTAATATCACCTTCTTCTCTTTCTTCACTTATTTCTTGAAAAAGCCAATAATCTTGCTCACCCATTTCACAAAGCCAATTTGCAAAATACTTCGCTGCTTTTTTATTAGCAAACTTTATTTTGATAGTTGTTTCTTTTGATTTAGTCGTTTTCTTTTTATTCATTTAATAACTCGCCATCCTCATATAAGACGTGAGCTTCTGAACATAAATTACAAAGAACATGCCAACCGGGAATATCGTGTATACTCTTGTGGTCGGGGGCTGCAAACCAAGCATCATCAAATAAATCTACCAACTCTCTATCTTTGTTAAGACGCAAATTATCTGCCGTTGCTAATTCTTCTTTAGGCAAATACGTAGCTAAAATGTTATATAGATCAGCCCAATTTGCATCTACTATTTGCCAATATTCATTTTTATTTGTCGCGTATTCAGGTAGCATTGTTAACCATACTTTCTCTAATTTTCATTAATAATCTTCCGAGATGATTCTGACCACCTTTACGAATGTCGACCCCATAAAATGAATCGCCCCAATTATTACCTTCAACCAATTTTGCATCATCAGTATCTAATAATTTTTGTTTCAAAACAGGATCAGCAAACTTGCATATTAGTAAATCTTCCATCACTTGCAGTTTAACAGATTCCCAATCTTGTCTTAATTTTAATTTACGACCCATTCTTTTGGCTTCACCTTGTGTTGGCAATGGAT
>Ga0302221_10000743_pt1 | contig 22388 bp, 9 predicted proteins | sample II_Palsa_E2_1_FD_193517 | JGI IMG/M metagenome (GOLD analysis project Ga0302221, IMG submission 193517) | Peat permafrost microbial communities from Stordalen Mire near Abisko, Sweden - II_Palsa_E2_1 | ecosystem: Environmental > Terrestrial > Soil > Palsa > Peat permafrost | place: Sweden... | reverse complement strand
TTTTTTTTTTTTATATAAATAAAATTATATATTTTATATAAGTCTAGTTTAATAAATATAATTATTTTATTAAGTTTATTTTATAATTTATTTATAAATAATAATATATAATAATCTTTAATAATAATTATATTTAGTTTTTAATAATTAATATAAAAAATTTTTTTTTTATTTTTTTTTAATATAAATAATATCGGACTCCTTGCTAATAAATTTAATAATTAAATAAATTCTTTTTTTAGATTCTTATTAATATATTTTTTTAATATTTTAAGATTAATTTCCGATATTTAATAAATTAATAAAAAAAATAATTTTTTTTTTTCTTTAATAATATATTATAATCTTATTATTTATATTAAGATAAGATTTTAATATTGGTTTTTTTTTTAAATAATTTTATAAATTTATTATATTCTTTTAATATTTATTTTAAAAATAAATTTTATTTTTTTTTTATTAAATATCCTAACTTTTTTTAAGAGATAATGTATATTTTTTTAGGATTTTTTAAAGGAATTAATCTTGTTTTTTTTTTTTATATACTTAAATATTTCTTGAAATATTTATCCTATAATAATATTTTTTATTTTTAATTAATATTAGAATTATAATATTAAATCTAAGATATTTTTAAAATAATTTTATATTATTTAATAAATATAATATTAAAGATAATATATTCTAGATATTTTTTAGATATTTCTAGTATAATCTTTATTATTTTTATTTTTATTATTCCGGATTTCCCGTTAATAAATTCTTTATTAATTATCTTAAACTTATAGAAATAATATTTAATCCTGATTTCTAGTTTTAATTATAATATTACTTCTTTTAATATAAAACTCCCTATGGCCCCTAAATTAATTATAATTTATATTCTATTATTTTATTTAATTACTCCAATAATGGCCATTATAATAAATTATTATTCTTTTATATTAATTATTTTATAATATTTCTAGAATATATTAATCTATTATCATAATATTTTTTTAGATAATTCTATTATTTATACTCTATATATTTATCTAACTTTAAATTTATAAATTATTTCAAGAAAATATAATTTATAAAAAAATTATTAATTATCTTATATATTTATCTATAGTCTCTAATCTTGTCCTTGGATCAATAATTCCTATATATCTCTATTATTTAATTTTTCTTACTCGGGTATAAATTTTAAATTAAATAATAATAATATATAAATTTAACTATTATTAATTTTTCTCTATTCTATTTATCAATAGTCCTGGAATATTATCTCCTAGTATATCCCCTAGTCAGGTCCTTCAGCAAAGATTTCTTCTAGTTCTCTCTATCTAATATCTAACTTATTATTCTATAGGATTAATATTTATTCTCTGGTGCCGTTATCTCTTGGAAATACTTCTCTCTAAACCACTTCCCATATTTCTCCTATTCTTGACCATCCATCGGGCTATATAAATAATATCCTATTTTGAATAATTTCCGGCCATTATCCCGATATCGATAATTCTTTTTTATCTATATCTAATTTCATTAAGTTACTAGACTTACTAATATTATTAATCTATATATATATATATTCTTTTTTTAACTATTTTTTTAAAATATCTAATAGTCATTATCGATATTATCGATTATATCTTAATATTTTATAAGCTCCCAAGTATTCTTTTACTTGATTAATCATATATATTTCTAATAAATTATAGCCCTTGCTTCTACTTATAACATGGAGTTATTTCTTTTTTTATAATATTTCACTCTTTTAATAAAATCTTGTTATATATCCTGATAACCCGTATTTAAAGTATAATTTCTTTTCTTGTCGTCTTTATATTTCTTTCTTGAAGACCTACTTTTTTTTTATTATTTAAATAATAATATCTAGTTTCATGAACAAATAATATTTTCCCGGAGTCTTTTTTCTCTTATATTCCTATAAGTATTATTCCCTTTTCTTAAGACTATATTTATATATTTAATTATTAATCTTGACTATTAATATAATAAACTTTTATAGATTATCCGGTTTCTCGGACCTAATTATTTTATTCTTGACTTTGTCCTTAAGATTAATATAAAATTAATATTATAGTGCCGTCTTATTTTACTGGATTTTGGTCGCTAATTACTAGAAGTTTATTATATAAGTTATTGCCAAGTCTTTTTGTTTAAGATATTTAAGATTTTATTCCGCCATGACTTTCTCTTTGATATTCCCAAATATCTATTATATTTCCTTACTAAATTCTTCCATGGTATAAAAGTACTTAATAATATTACTCTTCATGGCCATGATATATTATTCTTGCTTGTTCTTATATTTTATATAATTAATTAAAAAGGGACTAATTTAATTAAAAATATTTTTTTATAATATCGTGATAATCTATAAGATTTATTAAGTCTTTATTTTAAACTTATATTTATTAAAGATTATATAAAGTTTATACTAGGCCAAGAATAAATTTAACTTAAAGTAATTTTTCTTAAATTTATTTAATAACTTGATTTTAAGATCTCCAGAAATAAAATCCTCTTCCGGGACAGGCGTCTCCCATTCTTATATAATCTTTTTTTTATTATTACCTTCCTTAATAAATATAATTAATTTATCTTAATTTAATATTATAATATAAAGATATTTAAAATATAATACTTATAGTCCATTATAATAAAAATAAATTTTAATATATTGGGGATTTAGGAGATCTTAAATAAAAAGTCTTAATAAGTCCAGTAAATATTATCGAGTAATATCCTAAAGTATTATATAGTTATAAATATATAAAAAATATTATTTAAATTAAGTATAAAGTTTTTATCTACTGGGGAAAAATCCCGACTATATAGGCCTTTGTGTTCTATGGAGTCCTACTTTCATAAAGTTCTTGGGACTAGAGTCCTTTCTTGTTTAGGGGCTCCTCCTCCCGGGACTCCATCACGTGATGGACTCCATCACGTGACTCAATCCTTCATGTAACCTTGTCGCATGCCATTAGATTCTCTATGATATTTTCCTTTAACGCCCGAGCCTCAGGCCGCAATAGTGGTTTATAATAACTAGATCAGGATTAAAATTATTTAAGTCAAGAATACTTAAAAGATTAAGGATGTCGGAGACAAGAGCAGGAATTTTATAGTCTTGTACTTTTCTTTTTTTTAATTCTTTAGTCTCCACTATATCTAATTTATTTAAAAAATAAAAATTATATTATGTTATCTTGATCTTTTTATAATAAAGAAAATATTATTATTTATATAGACGGGCCACGCGGACTATAATCTCTTAGACCTAGACTATAATATATTTCTTTTATTTCTCTAGAATATTCTCCTAATATTCGATAATTATTTAATTATTTTCTCGGAATATATTTTTATTTTAATTATTAATTAAATTATTATAAAAATATTTATAATAAATATATTCAATATAATAAAAAAATAAATTAAAATTAATAATATATTAATAATTCTTCTTTATATAATAAAAATAAAATAATATCTTAAAGTCATGAATTTTAATATTATGGGCTAATTTAATTCTTTTTTTAGTCTTTTATTAAATCTTAAAGAATATATTAAAAAAAAAAATTATTATTAGATAATTAATATTTTTTTATTTTATTTATTATAGTAAAATATTACTAGACTAAAAAAAAAAAAATATTATAAATTATTATTAAGGCCTAAGACTCGGGTATAAAAAATATTATATTATAAAAAATCTAATAATATATAACAAGATTATATAAAGATTATATAATGGATTTTATTAAATCTATTTATAAAAAATAAAAATCTATAAGATTTAAAACTTTTTAAAAATCTAGTATAGTATAAGAAACTATATAGGAAAATTATACTCCCGAATAAATAAGAGTCTTATATTTAATTTAAATAATATTTTTTATATATTTATAATTATATAATACTTTAGGACATTATTTAATAATATTCACTAGATTTATTAAGACTCTTTATTTAAGACCTCCCTAAATCCTAATATATTAAAATTTATTTTTATTACAATAGACTATAAATATTATATTAATATTTTAATATAAAACTAACTAAACTAATAAAAAAAATATTTAAATTAAGATTTTTTTTTTATCTTTAAACTTTAATTTAATATTTTTAAATATAATTAAATTATATTAAATTTTATACTTTTTTAATCTTTATAATAATCTCGTTATTATATAATATTAAGTTTATTTAATCCGACTTATAAAAATAATTAATATATTTTTAATAAAAAATTTAAATTATTTTTAAAATATAAAAAATAAAATATTATATTTAATATAAAATATAAAATATATAAATAATTAATTTTAGTCTATTAACTTAAAATAAAATAAAATAATAATTAATTTTTTATTAACTTAAAATAAAATAAAATTTATATTTTTTATAATCTAGTTAATCTCGAAATTAGATTTTTAACTAAAATAAATAATATTATTTTTTATAATTTAATTAATCTTAAAGTTAAACTTTTAATTAAAGTAAATAATATTTTCTTAAAATAAAATAATTATTAATTTTTTTTTATTAAATTAAAATAATAAAAACTTTAAGTTAATTTTAATTTATTAACTTAAAATAAAAAAAAAATTATTAGTTTTAGTTTATTATTTTTAGATTAAAAAACTAATTTAAAACTTTATATTAATTTTAGTTTATTAATCCTAAATAAAAATAAATAATAAACGATTTTATTTTATTTTTTTTAACTTTATTATAATAAACGTCTATTATAAACTAGATCTCGAAAAGACTAGACTTAATAATATTCTTTAAAAAAAAAATATTTTTTAATTTATTATCCTTAAATCTAAAAATAAAAAATAAAAATATATTAAGACTAAAGACATTAAATTTAATATTATAAATATATATTATTATAAAGAATATTTTAATTTTATTTTAATAAAGAATATTATTAAATTATTAATTAAATTTAAGAATTAAATAATTAAAAAAAAATTAAAATTAATTTAATTAATTTATAAATAAAAAATTTATTAAAAATTATTTATTTATTTTAAAAAATTTATTAATAAATATATTAAATTTAATTAAAGATTTTATTAATATATTAATTAATTCATAAAATAATTTAATAAATAAAAGACTTTTATTAAAAATTATTATAATAAAAAATAATTAATTTTATTAAATATAATAAAATAAAATAAAAAATAAATAAATCTTTAAATAAATTAAGAGATTTTTTCTAAAATATTATAATCTAGTCTTAAATAAAAATTTATTATTTTTTTTATTTTTATAACTAAAAACTTTTTTAAATATTAAAGATTTATTAAAATTAAAAATTTTATTTCTTTTATAAAAAAGAATAATTATTTTATTAATAACTAGATTTTTAATATAAAAAATAAACTAATATAAAATTTTTATAAATTCGATAACGAGTTCCTTAAAATTATCTATATTATTTATTTAATATTTAATAAAATTAAAGACTTTATTAAAAATTAACTAAAGCCTGATTTAGTTAATTTTATTTTTTTAATTAACTAAATCTTTAAAATTCTTTAATAAGTTTATAATAAAAATAAAAAAATAATTTAATAAAAAATCAAGAAAGAATATTAAAAACTTAAATAAAAAAATAAATTTTTCTTAATTTTTTAGATAAATTTTAATTATCTCGTAACTAAATTAAATAAATTATTAATAAATTAATATAATAAATTATTAGATAAAATAAATTTTAAATTACTTAAAAATTTAAAAAAATAAAAAATTTAATATAATCAAGAAATTAATTAAGTAATATATAAAATAAAAAAATAAATTTTTTTTTATTAAAAATTAATAATATATAAAAAAATATTAAATTAAAAATATTTATTAATATATAATTTTTTAATTAATATATATAAATAAATTATATAATATTTCTATTATTACTCGACTAAACTTTTTTTAATTAAAAGAATTATTCTATTATAAACTTAAGAATAAAATTAATAAAATAAATAAAATATATTATTATAAATATAAAAAAATAAAATATTAAAAAAAAAATTATTTAAAATTAAATAAATTAATATTTATTAAAAAAGACTAGTTTAATTTTTATTTAAATATTTATAATAATAATAAATTAAATTTTAAGAATAAAAATATTAATTAATATTTATTAAATAATAAAATTTTTAATAAAAATATAAAAAAAATCGAGTTTTAAGTCTAGAGATAATTATTCTAAAATAATATTTTTATTAAAGATTTATAGACTTAATTTAATTTATTAATAAAAAATAATTATTTATTAATTATAAAATAAATTAAAAACTTAAAACTAAGTTTTTTAATATTTTAATAAATATAGAAATAAATATTTATACTTTAATTAATTAAAATCTTATTTATTCTTTAATAAAAGTATTTTATATATTAATATATAAACTTAAAAAATTAATCTCTTTTTAAGAATTTAATAAATAATCCAATAAAGCTATATAATAAATTATTAAACTAGATCTAAAGTTTAATAATTATAAATAATCCCGATAATATTTTCTTGTTATTAAACTTAATTTTTATAATATTATACTTAAAAAAAAAAAATTTATAAAATATAATATTTTATTAAATTATTAATATAAATATTTTTATTAATTAAAAAATTATAAAATAAATTAATAAGACTTAAATTATTAAGATTAATTTTTTAATAAAAATTATTAATAAGAAAATAAAATAATAAATATATTTATTTATATTCTTAAAAATTTAAATATAAAATCCCGATAAAAAATTAAAAAAAATTAATCTAGATTATTATTTAATAATCTTTAAATATAAAAAATAAAATATTAATAAAAAAAAATTAAATCTTAATATTATAAATATAAATAATTAAAATAATAATATTATTTATTTAATCGGGATTATTATATTCTAAAGAAATATAAAAGAAATTAATAATTATAACGAGTTTATAATTATTAATAAAATTAATTATATTTTTAAGAAAATTAAATAAAGATTTTTTTTTTAATAAAAAATTATTTTTAAATAATTAATAAAAAAAAACTTTCTTTAAAGACTAGTTAATAAAATATTATATTTTAATCAAAAATATAATATATTCTCTCGATAAAAATAAATAAAATATTCTTAATAATATTATAATCTTAAATATTATTAAAATCAAGAAGTTAAAGATTATATTATTTTTATAATTATATAAATTAATTAATATTTTTTCGAAAAAAATTATTAATATATTTTTTTAGTCTTAATTATTTAATTATAAATTAAGATTTAATAAACTAAAATTCTTTATAATAATAATTTACTTATATAAAATAAATATCTTAAAGTTTAAAAAAATAAAAAAATATTTAATAAAGAATCTAAAAAATTTTTTTATTAAATTATTAGATTTTTTTTATTTATTATTTATTTTATTTATAAAAAAAAAAAAAAAGTTTATATTTTTATATTAATTATTATTAGCTTAATACTTTAATCAAGAAGAATTAATATTTTTTATTATTAATTATTAAAATTCTTAATTAATTAATTAATTTATTAATATTTATTAAACTCGATATAAAATATAATTTTTTTAAATTAGTTATTTTTTTTTTAAATTATATAATAATCCGATAATATTTTAATAATATATTAATATAATTTTTATAAATTATTTAAACGACTTTTATTTAATATATATTAATAATATATTTATTTTTCTTAAAAATAAAAAAAAATATTAATAATATATTAAAATAATTTTATATAAACTTTAAAAAATAAGACTATAAATTAATATTTATAAATATAAATTTAAGATTATTAAAATAATATTTTTAAACTTTATAATATTAGATTATAATATATAAATAAATTTTATTAAAATTATTATTATATAAAACTAAAAAATATCTTTAATAAAAAAGAATAAATTATTAAAGCTAGAATTAAATAAAGAATAATTAAATGTCTTTTGTCGACTAAAAATAATTTTTATATTAGTTTTTATATTTTTTTATTTTTAATATAATTATAAAATTAAAATTAAGACTAATTATTTAAATTTAATTATTATTAAAATAATTTTTTAAAAATATTCCTAAAATAATAAATAATATTTTATTATTTTTTACTTAAAAGTCTTTTAAGAAATAAAGACTTATTATAAGATTTATAATAAAAAAATATTTATTGTTATTTTAATATTTAAAGAATAATAAATAAAATTTATTAGTTTATTAAATTTTTTAATTATTATTAATTATAAAATATTAAAATATTTTAAAATAAATTTTTTTTTAAATAAATAATAAATTTAATAAATAAATCTATTATTATATTTTTATTATTAGATTATTTATTGTCTTAATAAAAAAAATATTATTATTAATATTTTATTATAAAAAAATAAATTTATATTAACTTAAAAAATAATAAAAAAGACTAAAAAAATTAGAATAATTTTTTTATTAAAAATAATCTTAATATTAATTAAAGTAAAAAATAAAAAAAATAAAAACTTTATTAAGTCTTATATTAAAAATCTAAAAATAATAAAGAAAATATTATAAATAAATTATTTTAATCCCGAGCTAGATAAAAAATAAATAAAGACTTAAAATTATATTCTTTTTTAAAAACTAAATAATAAATTATTATTTTATAATAAAAAACTAGTGATTTTTAATAATTATAATAATTTAAAAATATAAATTTTTTAATAAATTTATATTATAATAATAATAATATATCCGGAGAAAAATAAAATAAAATAATTAACTAAACTCTATTATTAATAATTAAACTTAAATAATAATATTAATATTTATATAATAAATTATTATATATATTAATAATTTTATAAATCTAAAAACAAGATCCCGGATATATTTTATTCTTTACTTATTTTATTATATATATAAAATAATTTATTTATAAATTTTTATTTTTTTAAATTTATTAATAATAATTATAATAATATCTTTATTATAATAAATTAATTATTTAAGTAATATATTAGTTTTTTATAAATAAAAATATAATTATTAAAATAATAATATTTTTATATTATTAATATATTTAAAGATTTTAAAATTATTTTTTAATAATTATTAATAATTAAAAATCTTAATTTATTTTTAACTTTATAAATAAATTATTAAAACTAACAAGAATAAAATTAAAACTCTCGATAATAAAATATATCTAGACTAACGAATAAACTAAAATAATTAATTAAATTATTAATATTTACTTAAGATTATTTATTAATTACTTTTAGAATAATTAAGTTAATTTCTTATTTATACTAGACATTATCGGGATTATTTATCTTTATAAATTAATAAGTCTATTTCTTTTAATAATTAATTATAGCTATAAGTCTTATTTAGACTTTAATTAAATATTAATAATTAATAAATTCCGGATATTAAAAAAAAAATTAAATAGATAAGAGATATAATAATAAATAAAAAAAATTAATAATATTATAATATATATTAAGATATATATAAAATAAGTCCAGAAATACTAAGTTAAATAAATTAATAAAAAATAACAAGAACTTAACTTTAATCTAAAAGACTATATTTATATAATTAAAAAAATATAAAAAATAAATTAATTATTAAATAAATTTAATTATTTCTTAACTAAATTATTTTTAATCTAAAAAATAAAAAAATATTTATATCGCTTAGAATTATTAATATTTTATAAGATTTAGTTAATTTTTTATATAAATAAATTATATAAAAACTTAAGAAATTTATTATTTAATTAAGTTAATCTTAAACTAGAAATAAAAAAAATTAATAAAAAATTAAAATAAAAAATTAAAAAGATATTATCTTCTTGATTATTTTTTAATAAATTATATTATAAAGTCGAGTAAAGAAAATAAAATCCCGATAATTAATAATATTTTATTTTTAACTTTAAGAATATTATTCTTAAATTTAAATATTATTATAAATAAAATTTTAATAAAGCTAAATTATTAATTAGACTTAATACTTAAATTTATTATACTTAAGAGAATAATTTTAATAAAAATTATAAGAATAATAATAAATTATAATATTTAAACTCTTGTCGATAAAAATAAAAATAAAATTAATAAATATTTTAAAGATTTTATTAAAAATCTTAATATTATTTTTTTTATTTTTTATTATATAATCACGCTTATTAAAAAATTCTTATTTAATGTTTTTTTAAGATTTTTATCTTATATCTTAACTCATGTATCCTTAAAGATAAACTAATAATAATTATTTATTTAAAGTTATAGATCTTTATTTAAAATCTAATTTTTATTATTTATTGCTTATTTTTATTTTTCAAAAAATAATAATAATATTAATTTATAATAATTAACTTTAAGTTTAATTTATTTTAAAATCTTTAAAAAAAATAAATATTAAATATTTAAAATATAATAAAAGACTTAAGATATTATATAATAAAATTTATTAAAAAATAATTAATATCTTGATTAAACTAAATAATTTTAATTATTTAGTCTTTATAATAAAAATAATTAATAAAAAAATATATATAATTAATTATTTAAATAATAAAGTTATAAAAGAAATAATCTAAAAATAATAAATATATTAAATTTAATATAATAAAATCCTTAAAGTAATAACTAACGAGATCATGATTAAAAGAATTAAGAATAATAATAATAATAAAAAAAAATTAATTATTATAACTCTTAAGTATAATAATAATAATAATAATATTAAAGATAATAAGAATTATATTTTTAATAATCTTAAAAATAAATCTAGATTATTTAATAATAACGATAAAGTTATAATTATTGATTAAAATAATAAAAAAATTATTATTAAATATAATAAAAATATAACTTTTAATAATAAAGACGACAAAAAGTTTTTTTTAATTAATAAAAAATTAATTATATTCATAACCAGAATTACTATATCCGCCGGCCCCCGCAAAAAATATTAGAATAAAATATTTACTTAAAAAAAAGTTATTATCGTTACTAGAGAAAAAAAGAAATATCCTGATAATATTAATTAAATTATTATAAATTATTTAGTCTATTAAAAAAAAATTAAGTTTAATATTAAAAATATTAATTATCTTAAATATATTCTCTATAACGACTTTTATTTAAAGATTATTTAACTCGCTATTATTAAAAAGAATTATAATAAGACTAAAAGAAATAAAAAAAAAAATTAAAAAAAAAATATAACTAGGAATACCAAAAGATTATTACTTTAAAGAAGAAATTAATATTAGCAAAAAAGAAAATTTAGTAGCTTAAATAAAGATTTAATAAATCTATTATTTTGGTCGCGAAGAAGTCCGCTATAAAGAATAAAGAAAAGAAGACTATAAATATAATTCCGATATTTTAATTAATTTTACCGCCCATTCTAAATTCCAGAATAATTACTATAGTTCCGAAAGTAACTAAATTATTTATTATATATACTAAAATATTATTAGATCAGGGCATAAAGATTATACGTACAATAAATATAGAGGATTAGTCGGATTAGACTATTAATTAGATTACTATAACAGAGAGTCGCCCTGAGATTAAGTATACTTAGGTACTTTGGGAAGCGACGATTTACGGGTTTCCGACGTCAGGATATAACCTAAATAAGGGTATTTAGATTTTCTTTAAGGGGGGGGTAATATGACGACTGGCGCTGCCACAGGATCTGCCGTACTCCAAGACGCTTAACGTCTTGACATAAAACTAGCTAAGCTGGCGAAAGGAGTATTTAGGTCGAGATTCCCCTCTTGTCCTTAAGCTTCAGCTTAGTATTTTCAAATATAACTGGATTACACTGAACTCTGTGCTTCTTCGACCTTTGCAGTGATCCCGCCGTCACACTGACTTATTTTACAGCCTGGGTTTCGGGACCTTGTCGAACGATGAGCTACTCAACGATGAGCTACTGAACGATAAGCTACTGAACGATGAGCTATTGAGGATAAGCAACCTAGAACAACTACTCATAGAATATTATGGTCTCCGGTCCCAGTCATGATGAAGTCGTCAATCCGATGCTGCCAATGGATCATGAGCAAAGCTCTCAGCTCTCTCCCGAATCCCTCTCATCCAAAGCTTTGAATGTTTCTTCCCACGTCTCTTCCCCCCATACGATCGGGCTTTTGTCTTCATGCGAGGGCAATGTTCGGTATGAGCCAAGGATATCATCATGGACATCTGTTCTTGAAGATCTCGTCGGAGGTACCACAAGAATGCCCACCTATCCAAGCCGGACATACCATCTGCTGGTACTTTGACATGTTTGAGGACTTGATGATTGAGAACTTGAAAAGTAAATAATGCTAAGTTCCTCGTTCTTAACTGGAATTGGGAGCGGGATTGCTTGGTGGTAACACCCAAAAACTTGGATCACAATGGTGACTCTGTGAGGTTCTTCGTGAGAAGTGGTTCCTGGGACAGAAGAGCGTATGGAAATAGAGGTAATAAAGTTAGGGAGATGTTTTGGAACCCCACAACTGACATAATCGTAGCGACATTTCCAGAGACATCGTATGGTAAGCTGCAAGCTACTATATATACCTGTCCTAATAATAGATAAGCTTGGTAGAAGTAGTTCATCACGCGCTCAAAAATAGTCAGTGTGGTATCAATATCTGATAGGTAGACATAGCAAACGGTGACATTTCCCTCACCACCGCCAACGCTGCCTTACCTGACGGCGAGCACGACTGGTCTAATGTACTTGTCAATGGAGAACACAAACAAAATCCTGATGAGGATCGATTTATAAAAACACTGGTGTTGCCAGTAGGGTACGCCCGCGAAGTGTTTCTAAGTCAACAGGAGCGGCGATTCGTGCCTGGCTTTACGATCTGCGGAAGTCTGATACGGCTTTGGGTGTTCGACAGATCTGGACTATATAACTCTGAGAAGTTTGACGTCTATATAGAGCTAGAGCGATTTATTAGGGGTCTTGCTAGGTACGTTGATGACAGAAGCGGAGTTATGGTGTCATATGTTTATTAGGCGTAATAGGACTGGCAAATATATTGTCATGCGTAGAGTAAGGATTTTTTAGTGGGACTACCTCATTAGCTTGTACGAAGCTATAGTGTGCCGAGGAATGATATGCTATCAAGGAAGGAGAGGAGACCTAGGAGAATAGGAGCATGCAGTGAAGTTTGCTTGGCGGTCTAACAAACGGCAACGAGAGGGTGATTTATTGAAGCTGGCCAAGGAAAGGGGAGCCAAAGGCATTGCTAAGTAGCTCGATTAAGAGTAGATTAGTATTGACGGGAACCTGGTCACTATTGTACATTTCCGAAGAGGCATGAAATTTGGGGCACCATGGAAGCTCTCGAGTAAGGCCTCTTGGGTCGATGTTAGTGTAGAGTCTAGCCGGGTGTATTCGAGAACAAGAAGTCTAAGAAGGTCAAGGAGAGTAGTGCAGCTCGCTTGACAGGTCTGGGAATTAGCATAAGTAGTACCACGATCCCATCTTCTGGGCAGAAAAGAAAAAGAGACGTAGGATTCATCGATAGGCAATAGGTGAGAGGAGATCTATATTGATTAAGAAAACAATTATTGTGGATATACTATTTAACTTAAGAAGACATTAAAATTACTCTAATATAATAAAGGTGTTGCCAGTGAGCATCAAAAATCTCCACTACTTTGGGTGCCATGAGCTGTTGGAGGCACCAACCGTGGGTAAGCCACAGACACTCGGGCAGCGATTTCGTCCGACCTTGCGGGTATAAGTCGCTCAATGTACGAACACTTGTATATCATTCTCCAATGACGTATGTACAGCCCTCGGGCCCCATCCAGACTTCGTGAACACGACCAGCCTCGACGTCGATTCGATCGCCCACGGTATAGGTCTTCTTCTCCGCATCTTTCTCCTTCGGATACGTGATCGTCAACTGCCCTTTGAGAATCAGATGGGTGGAAAGGCCAGCGTGGGAGTGTGGACTGTAGTGGGCGTTTCTGTGGCAAAGGTCAGCCCTGTGTCTCGGCGTGGAGGCTATGTTTCTAGGCAGACGTACGGTCCATCGGTCCAGGTGAACACGTGTGAGAATCCCCACGTACGAACCTCTTGCTCCGACTCACGCTGTGACTTTGCTGTCATCGTGGTGGTGGTGCTGTGCAAAGAGTCGTGTCTGAAGAAGAGATGTATTGGTGGTCAAGGTTGGTGTTGGTGTTGGTGTTGGACCCAAGCCCCAAGACATGCCCCTTGCAATGGGCCTGGCCGGATGAACCTCGGGCCGTGCCTTCCTTGGCGGGGCAGAGTCGAGCAGCAAAGCAAAGGGGCAAGACACACAAGACACAGTTACTTCACTCGAGATCCTCTATCAAGTCTCGTATTCTCGCTATTGCCTCCATTGGGAGACGACTCCGCCATGTATTGCTTCTTGGCAGCAAGTCGGCACTTGAAGCCCGACTCGATTTGCGTCGTATAAGCAGAATCAGCCCCCAAATCACTAAGCTCCTCAGCTGAAAGCATCGCCTTGGTCTTCTTGACCATCCCTTCTTAACAACTCTTGCAACCTCCTGCGAGCATCTCCCTCACATGAATCAAATGATACAAACCGCCTCATGATTCTGGGTTCCATTTACGCCCGAAGGTCAGCCCCCCCTCTCCAATCAGCCCACGCCGTGCAACCCCTGGGCAAAGAAGCAGGTACCGTATGCAGCACTGGCAAACAGGCATTCGCGGGAAGGCAAACATGATTCGTTTCCAATACGAAAAATGCATCATTCGCTGTGCCATTTACTGATTGAAAACAGTCAGATACGATCACGTCCTGCGTCACGATGCCTCTCCTCGCTCCCTCGGGAACGCAGTTCTCGCTGCACAAACTCGTGGCCATGTCGACCATCATGTCTCCCCAACAACTTCCTCCCCAACTCATCAGCACGGTCGGTCCAATTTCCGGTCCACAGCAGAGCAATAGCGCGACTTCTTCACATCACGTATATTTCTCGCACGCAATGCAAGATCACCTAAAACATGTTTACGACGAGGTACGAGGCAAGGAGCCCCTTCTCACCCGACAACAATTCGAGACCTGGCTTGCTACTGTCCAAGATCAGCCAATCGAGCTGGAAAAGGATGAATACAAGTGCGAAGAGTTTCTCCAAGTTATATATGTGCACCACGGCTTTGATGCTTTGAAACCGGTCGATGTGGCGGCAAAGGATCTGGCCAAGCCCCTCAGCAATTACTTCATTAGCAGCAGCCACAACACATATCTTTCCGGGAACCAGCTGTCTTCCAAGAGTTCAACGGAAGCTTATAGATATGTAAGTTGAAACTCTTCTTCTGAGTCCCATTGCTGATGATGTACAGGTACTCACTCGCGGATGCCGCTGTATCGAGATCGATGTCCACAATGGAGAACCTGCAGACACAAAATCAAATCATTCACGCTCTCCGAGCGCCCACTCTGACACGAGACCTGAACATAAGAGGCATATCTCTCTATCTGGAAGCACGTTGTCAAGTCGTGCTGCTGCTGCAATGGAGAAGGCGGAAGAGAAGATCGATAGCGCGAAGGCCAAACTCATTGAGAAGATGGAGAAGACAGGCTTGGGAGGACACCATCATTCAGAGAGCTACGGTGAGCAACGTGGTCGGCCAGCTACCACAAATTCGTTAGAAGTCGGAAGCCCCAGAGGCAGACCTACTTCACTACGGTCCACTAGAAGCGGCGAACCTCTGGTTCTACATGGATGGACTCTGACAGCCCCAGTTGGCTTCAGAGCTGTATGTAAAACTATTCGGGAATCGGCCTTCTCGACGAGCAATCTGCCGATCATCATCAGCTTAGAAGTCCATGCGGATGTCGAACAACAAGAGGTGATGGTCGATATTATGCAAGAAGAGTGGAAAGGCCTTCTGATCGATCAAGCTCACGAAGCATGCAATCCGGATGAGCGGCTCCCAAGGCTCGAAGAGTTATTTAATAAAATCTTGATCAAGGTGAAGAAGGCAACTGGAGGAAAGTTGACCCCATCACAGTCTACGACCAACCTGGTTCCAGTCAAGTCTCGGACAGATGGTGAGTCTCCTTCTGGATCAGAAGATGAGAGGAGCGGCCAGAAAAAGAAAGTCAAGATCTGCGAGCGACTCAGCAATCTTGGAATCTACACTCACAGCGAGCACTTCGTAAGCTTCGAAGCAAAGTCCGCCAAAACACCACCGCACGTGTTCTCCATCGGCGAGAGTCAGATCGTCGAGCTCCACGAAACGAAGAAGGAACAGCTGATCGCCCACAACCGCGACTTCTTCATGCGAGCCTACCCAGCAGGCTTCCGCATTAACTCCTCAAACCTCGACCCTTCGGGCTTCTGGCGAAAAGGCGTGCAGATGGTCGCTCTGAACTGGCAGAACCTCGACATGGGCATGATGCTCAACGAAGGGATGTTTGCGGGTGAGAACGGTTGGGTGTTGAAGCCCCCGGGCTACCGCAGCGACCCCAACGAGCCAATTCAGTACAAATCACTTGACCTGAAGATCACAGTCTACGCGGGTCAGCACATCCCCATGCCAGCGAACCAGGCAGACAAAGGTTTCCATCCGTACATTAGGTGCGAGCTGCATGTGCAGAAGCCTGAACTTTCCAGCAAGGAAGAGGCATCCAAGGACGAAAAAGAATCGAAGAAAAAAGACGTCGTCGATCCAACGGACTACAAGCAGAAAACCCCGTATCGGAAAGGCGACCACCCAGACTTTGGGCAAGAAGGTCACGTCATGCAATTCCGAACGGTAGAGAAGGTGGTGGAGGAATTAAGCTTCGTCAGGTACGTAGCCATCTTGGCAGTCTCATATAGTCGAATCATCAAAATGTTGCCACCCGGTCAGCCAAGCGGCTTCCATTTGCATACCACACACCGCCATGAGTCCCGAGAGCCCGGTTCTGCTTCTCTATGGCCGATGCCAAACGTTTTCGGAGGTGACCCCAGCTCGAACGCAACGGGCCGTGTTGCATTGATGTGGTCCCCTAATCGATGCGGATCTCCTAACATGACAGACGATCGGTTCCGAGACCCAGGTTGTCTGCCTGAAATAACGGGAGGCCGCCTCAACTTCAAGACTTTCCTCCAATTTCCCCCTTCTCTTCTCCACTTTACGAAAATAACGTTTTCGTTGTTCCTGTGCACCTTCCCACCTACCAAACCTCCACTTGTTTCCCATCTTACTCTGGCTAACGTTGATTCTTTCGACAGATTCAAGGTCGAAGACGCAGGGTATACCAAGGATAGCGTCTGCGCATGGGCCTGTATCCGCCTCGATCGCCTGCAGCAGGGCTACCGGTTCGTGCACCTGCATGACATGAAGGGGCAAGCTACGCAGGGACTGCTGTTTGTGAAGGTCGAAAAGAAGTTGAAGCCTGTGGAGAACGTCAAGATATTTCCCGTTGGAAAATAGAGCAGGCAGTCAGAAAGAGGAGGATGGAGAACAGGTAAAACTGCATTTTGGTAACGATGATTGGTGATCAGCTTTTGGACATGATGAACGATGCAGAGGATACCCAGGTTGGCAGGCGTTTGAGATCAATTTTGCAGCAGTGTGTTAGATGGTTGAACATGGCGTATTTGGAAATCTGCAGCACTTGAATTTAGGGAGAGAATTTAGCATGCAAGGTACAGAATCATTTATTGGAGCATGTTGGGAGCAAATTGCAATTTTCATTGATCACCCAGATTCCCTTCTCGTATTTAACAAAATTCCCAGTCCAGTAAGGAACTTTTGCATACGTTACGTGATTGAAAGAATGTCTCCATCACTTAATGTGTCTTGACATCATAACGTGACTCTTGATCGTAAATTCAACGACCTCGAGCGCACAGAATCGAACGAAAATCGCACCTCATTTTCAGTAAGAAAGGAATCAATGCTGAATTATAAATCGAAAGAGGACAAGACATAATAATAAGCTTAATATTGACTTTATTTCTTGGATTAGAGTTTATGGCTAGATTAAGCTTAATTTCTTACTCTATAGCTTAGTTTTTGAAAAATATCCTTAGTTACAATGTGGCAGTGCCCGCGTTCAGCTTACGATATTTCCTTCACCTTCGAATTTGAATAACTTATTACATAAAAAAAGGGTGTACACAATTCTACAGTTAGACAATCCACGTTTCAACCTATTTAAGGTGTCAAGTTTTTTCCTTGAATTGTATTCAAAGTCAGTCACCTGATTCGGTGTGGAAGCAGTAGGTAGGTAGACTTTTGATGTTCCTCGAGTCTAGCGAAAGCGGGCGCTGTCACAGTGCAATGGATAGGGGGGGCGGGTGAGGAACAGTTGATAATGCTCTTTGATGCCCGATTTCGCAACTCCAGTATTATTGAAGTCAACAGCAATCAGTTAATCATTCCATCGACATAAATTATCGCATGATTGACTTCAAAGGTAAGTCTTGTGAGGTTTTGATTCCCCTGTCAAAGTCAGTGGTGTTCACTAATCACACTGTTCATCTCATCGTGTCACGGGCGAGACCGGGCAGGCTGCTAGAACATATCAAGAATCATAAAATAGGGCGCCATGAGTATTGGCACAGTTCTGCGTAAAAGGGCCCCAAAAAGGGCCCCCAAGATGCACACTGTATGGCACCCTGCTGTGCTCCGTTCACTTGCAAAGCTGGTTCTGTGGAGAGGGTGTGTGGCTTGAGTCAGTATACAGTATGTTGTGTTACAGCCGAGACCGGCATCTGAGGTTCGTGGAGAGATATCGTACCCGGTTTGTGAAACGTGTAACCTATGGTATCTACCGCTGGTCGAGGCACACGGAGTCAGGGGACTCATTGGTTCTGCTTGACTACGATCTATGTGATCAGCTCTGCATATATTGTGTAACCACATGCCATCTCAACGACCCTTCAGGTTTTTCCCTTGGTCGAGGAGACGGGTGTTCTGGATCACCATGGAGGGATGTAAATTTTGTAGAGATTGCGAGGTGATGAACGTCTGCAGTTGGATGGTGATGCGAGTCAAGGATGGGGTGACGCGAGAAACTGGTTGAAGGCGAGATAGTCGGAGATGCCTCGAGATATGACGGAGAAATGGGGTCTGGATTTCTGTTTTATGGAACAGCAGTTGTAGTTGTAGAACGTCGTGGAGAGACCGCACTCGGAGCTTTCGTGGATGCGAGATCTTAATGCAGATGGCGGTTCCGTGTGATGTGAGAAGTGAGATGCATCATGATAAGGCGCGATCTCGGCGTGAAATGAGTATGACCGGACACAGCATGCGGGCTGCAATTTATATCTGAAAGCAGTGATATGGAACACATCATGTGGACAGCACTCAGCATGCTATCGGTTAGATTTCATCCGGGCAATGGGTTATGAATGCAGGCTTCGTGATGAGAAATAGATGCGGAAGAGAAAGGTGAAGTCTAGATTTTACCGATGGTCGAGTGTCAAAAGAAAAAGGGAACACAGAGTTCCGGTTGTACAACACAATGAACGGCGTATGGACTGGGAATGGGTCGCGTGATGTTGTCTATTATGAGACGCTGGGTTGGTGGCATGTTTATGAGCCGCAGTTTCGGAAGAGTTGATGCACGTGTTTGCGTGCTGCAAGAAATCTGCCAGATATCTTTGAAAGAAGCAATCTTGATGCAGCAATGCGCCATGATTGAATCCAGCAACCGGGTTCTGCGTGCTTTGAGAACTGCCTCTGGATAGACATTACAGTACCGTACCGAAAACACAATGATGTGCAGCCAGAAATGGAGCCGCGAATTCTCCAGATTTTCCCCCGCCAATGAAATGTGACTTTCTTGATTTGAAACTCATTCATAACGCCATAATAGAGGGCCCAAGGAAGTATAGCAAAATTTGTGTGGCCATGCTTGGCAGATGAGGATCTGTAAGCCAATTGAAGTTCATAGACCATTGATTAAACCAAAGTGTAACTACGCACAGACGCATAAACAAAAGGGAAGCAAGTATTAAGTCGGCAGAATCGACGTGAGTGTTAATTGCGGGATCGCAGAGAGACTTCGGAAAGTGCTGGGATGACCACGAAGCACTTGATCTCTGTGGTACTTCGGCTACACTTGCGCTTGCAGAGAAGAAGACAAGTTTGCAATACCTGCTTCCTCGACGTTGACATGCATAGTATAAGATTCTTGAGACATTGCGGAGCACACATTGTCGTATTAGTGTGAGGTCGTAAATCCTCCTGATAATGCACTGAACACAACACTGCTAGAAAACAGTATGGAGAGGCCGAAACAAGGTTGATGTAATCTTCAGAAATAGTCTGGACTGGTCGATGGTCCCAGGTGTACGGACTCGAATTAGTGCCGTTTTGCTGAGTTGGAGGTGACTTGTTGAGACTGCAGGAAGGCGGCAAGAAGCAATTACCTTGTTATCCGCCTCAACATAGATTACCGAGTGTACGACCTGAGCAGGTCGTGTGCCTGTGAATCTGATATCGAAGAGAAGATTATCAACTTCAGTTTGTTGTCGGCGAAGATCCAGGCAATTCCATAGACCTTAAGAGAGAGAGAGAGCATTGAAGAAGAAAGCTCAACTGGAAAGAAATACTTCTGCTCCTTCAACTGGCCTGGTCTTTCCGATCATTCAAGGTTGAATGCGTGGACCAGAAAGAAATCGCCGACTCAGACACATTCTCGGGGACGGTATTCGATTTGCAATGTGCTGATTCAATTTAGAAATCGGCTGAGGCTAATGTTACCCTGAACGGAGTAGCGCTGTAACACAAGGTATTCGCTTGCACTATCCTTGGTAGGGTTTTGTTCCCGGCTCTTCGGGTCGGAAAAAACTGGCCGAATTTGGCACCTCAAGAAATATCGCAACATCTGCATTTATCTTCTTAACAAATCGAAACAAAAAGTTTCTTGTAGCTTACTATAACTCGTGTAAGTTTAGACACCCTTTTAAAATCTCGGTTGTCCCCTATTCCTTCAAGAAAGTATGTTGAAGAAGGTAGTTTTGGTGTTCGCGCAGGGGCCAATTTCGGCCAGTTTTTTCCGACACGAAGAGCCCGGGTCCTTGGGTCGGCTGAGACATGCCTGCACTGTGGAAGCCATTGTGGCAAATATAGATTAATGTCGCTATATGCGCAAAAGTGAAGATATTTGAATATCCAGTGGTATGACCTTTGAGTGCTGTCGGAGTAATGTCACTCTTCAGATGTCTGTTTTTTGGTGCAGACTTGCTTTTTGTCAAGACTCAAATGGGTTTAAACTCACGCCGGCTGACTGGGGTAGCTTTCCCCCGGGCCGGCTTCAGGCCAAACTATCCAAGGGAGAGGGCAGTCATGGACGCGTGAGCTGAAAACTGGAAGTGCTTTTTCTGGGAGCCCGTGCCGGTAAGTCCGGCCATCCAAGTGCAAAAACCTACAAGGTGAGTACGTGAACAGCAGCACCAGAGGCACCAAAGCCGTCACCGAATTCACAAGGCTTTGAACGGCTCTCAGGGTCTCCTCGAGTTGCGACGTCCCGGTTCGAGGGTGCGGGTGCCCGCTCGCGCGGCAAAGGGGCCAAATGCTATTAACAGAGGGAAGTGAGGCGAGGAGTGGGGACCCGAAGCGTAGGCTTCATGAGAAAAAATTAGCAATCCGTTGCAAAACAAACAAGTTTTCCCGTTTAATAAATTCTTACGTAGGTGGTGGATTTTTGTGGCTGATTATCAAGCCAATACTGCAAGCTGATCTGACCCATCCTGTCGGTTGACAAGGGTGGGAGTCGAGAGAGGCCAGCCACATAACCCAAAAGTGCCCCCAGTGGAGATCCGCACCCTTGCTCAGGCCACGAGGTTACTGACCAAGTGATGAGTAACGAGCCTGCCAACCATAAGTCTGTGGATTACAGGGCATTCAAGCGAGGTTTTCAGGCCTCGCGAAATCAAAGTCAGTCACTGTACATTGACATTAATTAAATGACTACAAATTCATTTTCCTTTAAGCTTGATAAAATCTAGTACAGGAGAAGCCAAATATTCCTTTTCCTATCTATTTAATTATTTATCTCATTGTGCAAAACTTTCGATTATTCCTTCAGTGGTTGTCTGTAAGCGAAAGGCCCTGTAATCCACAGACTTATGGCTGGTAGGCTCATAAGAGGAGGTGAGATAAGCTGGCGTCGAAATATTGTATCCAGTAATGGGGATAACCCATCGATTCCGCTCAAATTTGCAGGGCATTCAGAGAATGTGACAAATCGGAAGGTGGGACATTAGCGCGTCCCCAGTACTAACAGCACGCAGCTGCTGGCTGATTTGATTGGGGATCTGCGACGCCTCTGCATAGAGTGCAGGAACACAGATTGTTTAATGATGAATCAAGAGTCCAGAGAAGATTGTTTACATCGAC
>Ga0302221_10000741_pt1 | contig 22426 bp, 28 predicted proteins | sample II_Palsa_E2_1_FD_193517 | JGI IMG/M metagenome (GOLD analysis project Ga0302221, IMG submission 193517) | Peat permafrost microbial communities from Stordalen Mire near Abisko, Sweden - II_Palsa_E2_1 | ecosystem: Environmental > Terrestrial > Soil > Palsa > Peat permafrost | place: Sweden... | reverse complement strand
AAAAGAAAAAAAGAAGCAAAAAAAGAAAAACGCGTTGGAATATGGAAAACTGAAGGAGTTTCCCACATTCCAACGCGACAAACAAGCAAACAATAAATATTGGTATTGACATCGCAGTTGGGACAAATCCAATTTTGATGTTTAAATCAAAAATAAACCAAAGTAAAAATTTTGCAAGTCTAAAAAGGTAAATGCCAGTGAAAATGATGAAAAAACCATTTTGTTATTTCGAATAATCCATAAAGACCAGCAAAAACTGTCCCGATTGATACGGCTAAAATATTTAAACGTTCTTTCTTAGCTTTTCTTTTATTGTTTTCATCCTGTTTGGCATAACCACCTTGTTGATGAAAAACTAATCCTTCAAAAGTTATAGAATAGCTAAGTGCGGTGTAAGAAGTGACATTGGATATATTTGCTTCCAAATGATGGGCATATTTATCCTTAACTAATTTAGTCAATACAAATTGAGCGTCAGCACCAGAATTTTTTCCTTTTGCTTCATTTACTATATGAGCGATGGATATATTATTTGTATCCTCAGCAAGAATTTCCAGTATCTTATCAAGTTTTTGAATAGGTGATAACTTCATAAGTATATCGGAATTGTGATAAAATAAAAGAATATTTTTTATTCTATATTTAAAGTTTTGAATCTATCCACTACAGATTTCAATGTCGGGGTAATGATATTTTTTTCATTATCAACTTCCATTAAAGTTGCCCAAATTTGAACTTTTATTTTTTCTTGTTGGATCACTTTCTTTTCTGAATTCAAGACGCTTATAGAGTCTTTATAAGTTCTATTTGATCCATCATATCTATAATATACCTTTACCCATTTTTTTGTTTTTGGGTCTCTACTCTCATAATAAATTGTTTTACCAATATATGCCTTAGCTTCTTCTTTCAGTTTTTCAGCTTCTAATTCGTTCATAATTCTTGGTTTAAGTTTCAATAAATAAGATACTTCTTCGAATATAATGTACTTGATTAAATAAAGAAAATTTATGAATTTATATTTTCTCTGTTTTTGCGTATAGTAACTTAAAGCTTTATAATAGTCGTATAAATTTTCAATTTTTTCTTTTTTGAAGAATCTATTTAAGTAATTTTTCATACTTAAAATATAACCCCAACCACATTATTTATAAAGCCTATTTATCAAATGTCCAAAATTTTGAAGTATCATTTGTTAAATTATTGCCTCCCATAAAGACCAGTAAATCCTTCACATTTACCATTAATGTACCATTATCAAATAATGTGAAATTGACCCTTTTACCTGATGTTGAATCTTGTTTAAACACGGTCATATTTGGTGTTTGTATTAATTGTACAAGTCTACTATTATCATATTTTTTTTTACTTATAATAAATTTACCATCAACTCTCATCTCCACACCATTAAAAAAATAACGTAAACTATCATTGTTTTTAAATCCCAATAAATGAAGTTGGATTATTCTGTTTACTCCCAGACTATCCGTAGGAAAATATAATTGAAATGGAATTTCCAATAAATATTGTTTAACCGTACTATCATTATTAAGATCGATATAATGCCGTGATACATGCGCACCTCCTAATTTGTCATACTTAGTATTGGGGTCTAATTTTGGTAGTACCACAATCTGTTTTGGAATAACATTTTGTACTTTATCTTTTTGATTTTTTTGTGTGCAAGAAAATGATAAGATAACTAAAAGTATGCTACAGCATATAGTCCAAGTCAAAGGTTTAATTTTATTTTCTAACATAATTTATGGGGATTATTTACATTCTACACCTTCGAATTTAAAAGGCACTTCTGTTGTACAATTATCACAGTTAGTAGTTGTGGTAAACATTAATTCTTTATCTGTACCATTAATACCTACACCTGACCATATTACAAACCAATCCTGTCCACGCTCTTCTTCTTTTACAGGTTGTCCCCATTGTTTAACTAATTCATCATAAAACGTACCATTTAAAGAATTAGGAATATCATTGCAAGATGAATACTGTTTAGGAATTCCGCATGATGTTATTAATAAACCCAATGTTAATAGTGATTTAGGTATCTTTTTCATTTCGATATTTTAAGGCCATGCAATTATATAGCATTTATGCTATATTTCCAAATATTACTATATGCAGTTTTGTTTTAATGGCAAAAACTCATATAGTTGAACCTAAAGCAATCGAATTATTAGCCAAGAATGTACGCAAGTACCGTACAAAAGCTAATATCAGCCAGACAACGCTTGCCGATTTAGTAGGAGTAACTTATAGTCAGATCGCCAGAATAGAATTAGCAGAAATCAATACATCAGTAAGTATGATTTATTTGATAGCGATGGCATTAGAAATTGAACCCGGTAAATTATTGGAAAAATAGAACTTAATTTATGATATACAAAACATTAGAGGAAGTAAACCAATGGTTAAAAAATCAAGCATTTACCGCAGAAGGAGGCGGTTTTATTAATTACACTTTCAAGGGCGACCAACTTACAATAGACAATGGTATGACTAAAAGTATGCACAAATATGAAATATACAAGTTGGATGAAAGGTTTTATTTAAAACTAAATCCATATTTACATAGTAGCAGTGAAGACTTATTAATAGATATTGTTGTAATTGACTATATGAAGAAAACATATTTAATCAGCGAACACACAGGAAGACCCTACGTTATTCTTTTGAAATATGAATAATTCTATCATTTCCAGTAACATCTATTAAACCAACAACCCATAAATCATGGTGAAGGAAAATACCTTCACCTGCTTTTAATTTTTTAATAACTTCTTTAGATAAATCAAAAGTTGGTTGTAGACTTAATTGATAAGGTGGTTGGTATTTTTCGTAAAAATCATTGAATAAATTTGCAAGTCCACTTGCAAAATCTTGAGCAGCTTTTATACTTATTTCTTTTTCTTGAATTTTCATAATAAGCAAAAATAAACCACTTTATTTTTTTAGTAAATCCTATAAATATAAATTTATATTTTCCAAAATAACTATCTAATTATCAGATATTTAACTTGCAAATGTTGAATATTTTTCTTACCTTTAGAGTATGGAAAAACAATTCAACTCACTTATACAATTACTTGATTATTTTAAAGATGACAGCACTTGTAAAATCTATTTAGCTAATCAACGCTGGCAAAATGGAGTTGAATGCCCTCACTGTAAACATACTAAAGTCTATGTAACCAGTAGAGGTTATAAGTGTGCCAACCCTGAATGTTATAAGAAATTTACTGTTACTACTGGTACTATATATGAAAATACCAAAATAAGTTTAAGAACTTGGTTTGCCGCTATGTACTTGCTTACTGCTCATAAAAAAGGTATTTCTTCACATCAGGTTGCCCGTGATTTACATATTACTCAAAGAACTGCTTGGTTTGTTCTTCATCGTATCCGTGAAATGCTAAAAGAGAAAAATCCGCAAGCTTTAAAAGGTATTGTAGAAGCAGATGAAACATTTGTTGGCGGTAAAAATAAAAACAGGCATAAACATAAAAAGATAGAAAATAGTCAGGGCAGAAGTTCAAAGGATAAAAAACCAGTATTGGGTATTGTACAGAAAAAAACTTTTGAAATTGTTGAAAGACCTCATAAGGTAATTACAGGTAAAACAGTTAAAGAAAAAGTAATTATAACGCCGTCAAGGATTATATGTCAGGTAATTGATGATACGGAAGCCATAACTTTACAAACTATTGTAACTTTAAATGTAGAATCAGATACCATAGTAGTTTCAGATGCTTATAAATCTTATATAGGATTAGAATTAACGTATAACCATATCAGGGTAAAACACACCGAAGGTGATTATAAAACCACAGGTGAACATCATACGAATACCATAGAAGGCTACTGGACTTTATTAAAGAGATCATACGTGGGGATTTATCATTATATGAGTCCCAAGCATTTGCAGAGGTATTGTGATGAAATGAGTTACAGGTACAATACGATAAATTTAAAAGATTGTTTTAGATTTGAACAAGCGATAGGCAAAGCAGAAAATGCCCGACTTACATACAAAAATCTGATAGGCAATGGCAAAAAAGGAAAAGAAGAAAGTTTGGGAGAAAGTTCCGGCGACAGCCTTCAAATCGGAAGAGGAATTGAAGAAAGCCGAAGCCGGGGAATCGTTGAATTTGCAAGACGGCTTGGGGAAAAATAAGCGGAAAAAATATGAAGAAAAGTTAGCTTTAGATATAAGTTTTGAAGATTTAATAAAACTATCAGTAACAGATATAGATAAACCTAAAAAATAAAACATGAACGACTTTGAACCTTGGATTTATGTCCAACATAAACATTTTAACGTGGGTAAAATGTTATTAGTAAAAAACATGGGAAATGGTTGGTATGGTGTTCGTTATCTTGCTGATGGTCGTGTTTTAGTTTATAGCGAATATCATCAAAACGAGTTAGAGGTTTATATTGAACCACCTACTCAAAATGCCCCCGATTTTATTTTTGCTTAAAAATTTAGCTTCTATACTATCAATCATTTTATTTAGGGCTTCCTTAGTTTCAAAGGAAGTTAGAGGGTCGCTACTGTATTCTTTAAGAATATGAATTGTCTTTTTATAATCTTTGTATTTAAGATTATTAATCAATTTTGCTAATTCAAAAGCACACTTAACTTTTGATAACGTTTCTTTGGAGTTTATCATAATAATTAAAAATAATCTCTTAATTATCTTATGTAAACATTATTAAAATTTAATTATTTGTCCCAACTGCGATGTCAATACCTAAATATTAATTATCTTTAGAAAAACACTGACAACTTTTTTCAGGACGAGACAGTGTGCTTCGTAAACGGTGGGAGAATCATCCAGTAAATCAGCCGAATGATTGATCAGGCCATGGGCGTAACTTGCGGTAATACCATACCTGTGATAAGATACAGCAATGCCAAACCTATCCCGCAGGTCGAATCCTCCCTTTCCATAGTTTACATCTGTTTTGTATACGGTACCATCGGCGGCAGTTGAACTGCTTTTCTCATAAGAGCCTACGCCAAATGGAAGGTCAAGCCCAATCAGCAAATCGACATTGATTTTTTGTATGGGTAAACGATAACCAACGAAAGGGGTTAAATTAATAAATTCATTTTGCACCACAGACGATCCCTTCACGAGTGTGCTGGATGAGAATGTATTTAAAAAAGGGAGAATTTCTGCCCCGTCAACAGCGGTAATATCAGCTTTGCTTCTTAAAACATCATATCCGGCTTGCAGGCCGGCAATAAAACCACATTTAGCAATATATTGTCCCTGGGCAGCGACGCCATAAGACAAGCCATTTTTGTTCCCAAATGAGTAATTAGGATAACTGCCAGACGATCCTTGTGTATAGTTTATAAAAGAAGTTGACGCAGTGCCATTGCCTGAATAATGAAAAAGGCCCGAATTAGCTAAAATTAAAACTTCGAATTTTTGTGCATATAATTGTGTTAATAGAAGAAAGCTTAATAAGGTCAATAAGGTTTTCTTCATTTTTTTTGAGATTGGAAATTAAATTTAAGGTTTAAGCCCCCTGCGCCGAAGCGGATATTCTGCGAACCTAATCCATCCAGCGGGTATTTTAAAAATGGTTCAAGTACAATGCGGTTTTTGCCTAAAGGGTACCCAACCCCAAATGCTAAATTGAGTGTTTTTGCGAAATAAAAGCTGTTAAAACTTCTGCGCGAAGTTTCATCCTGTACCTGCTGTAATGTTGGTGAAGCCAAAGCAGGGTAATTATATTGATAGGTATAGGTTTCGTTAATAAAAGTACCCGAACTTAAGCCGGCCAAAAAATAAATATCATTTTTTTGAGGGTTAAGTTCGTATTTGAGATTCAAAGGTATATCTAATCCAACCAGGCTTGCATCATAATTTTTAAAAGCAGGAACTGATGCCTCAGTAACTAAACTGTTTATACTGAATTCACTTGGTGCGGCTGCAATGCCCGGCGATGCAATGCCCGGCGATGCAAAACTGGCTTGTGCAGTACTGGTAGGTACGCTTGTAGAAAAATTTAACGAATTTTGTCCAACAGTAATGCCTGTTACTAATTTAAGGTTTTCGGTAATTTTAATATCTGCCGTTACACCCATACCTTCATTCACCTGGTTATTACTTCCCCTGGCATAATTAAAATAGGTTCCTGCATATATACCCAAATGAACTATTTTATATTTTTCATCAATTGTTTTGGCCTTTACAGCATGGTCTTCGGCAAACATATCATTTATTGACTTTGCAGGCTGCTTAGGCTTAACAATAACCGAAGCAGCATTTGGATTATTGGCCTGATTAGTTGTTGCCAGTTGTTGGGCCGATGATTGATTTATAGTTTTTTTAATGCTATCACCTGTTTTTGCCATGTATGCTTTTTTGCCGGAAGTATCATTTGAAATTTTGGGGTTTATGACAGCTGCCGTTATGCTTTTATCAATTGTAGCTGATGTTTTCGGCGTATTTGAACGTGTTAGTGCAATATTATCCACATTAGGTTTAATCTTACTTTTAGCACCGCCGGTTGCCGCCAACTGTTGTGATGACGATTGATTTACTCGTTTTTTACGGCCATTAACCGTTTTTGCTATCTGGTTTGCCCCCCCTGTAGTATTATTTGAAATTATGGGATTTGTTATGGCAGTAGGCTTAATTTTATTAGTGACCGATTTTTTTGACGTATTTGAACTCGTTGATGCAATATTATTAACATTAGGTTTAACTATATTTTTAGCGTGTACCGATGCTGTTTTAACAATTGTATCCCGTTGGTTTTTAGTGGCAGCTAAATTTTCAGATTGCTGATGCTTTGTATATTTAACTGTGAATTTTACAGGCTGATCATTTTTAATAAATACCCACAGGCCAATTCCTAAAAACAAAAACAATACGGCAGCGGCAGCCCACCATATCCATGCAATTGCACGGCGGTTTGCTTTCTCTTCAGGATATTTTTTCCTGAGTTGCAGCCAGCCTTCATCTGCAGAGGGGTCCTCAAAATTATCAAACACCTCCCTGATGTGCTTCTTTAGCTCATCATCAAATTGTTCATCCATGTTTTTGTTCCTCTGATCTTAAAACACTTCTTAGTTTTTCTTTAGCCCTGCTCAGGTAAACCCTTGATGAGCTTACCGGTATTGACAGGATTTGCCCAATCTCATCGTGACTGTATCCGTCTATTTCGTATAAATTAAAAATAGTGAGTTGTATGGGTGGTAATTCCTTCATCAGTTTTAAAATATCCTGCGCGTTCAGGTTTTCTATTACACTTGAGCCGCTCACCAGTGTTGCGTTCTCCAGTTCAACATTTAATTGAAATTTCAAATCCTTTCGGCGGCGATCAATGGCTGTATTAACTAAAATTGTGCGGAGCCATGCTTTAAATGGCTTATCACTGTTGAAATTGTTTATAGCATTAAATACCTTTATAAAAGCGTCATTAACTACTTCCAAAGCATCGTCCCGGTTTAAACTATAGCGCAAACCTATGCCCATGGCATAGCCATAGAACTGTTTATAAAGCAGTTCCTGGTATTTTAAGCTGCCTGATTTGCATTGCTTAATCAGTTCATCTTCGGCAATGCGTTGGGGTGGATGCATTAAATATGTTTAATTCAACCTATAATTTAATTTATTTAATTGTTTTAAGCCTTTACGGTATAAATACCTGGATTGCTACAATTAGTCAAAATATTTTTTTGTAACGGGATTATTTTCGCATCTACCTGTTTTTGATCACAAAATAAAAATAAAAAGCCGGTAATAATACCGGCTTAGCTTATATAAAAGAATAATGCTATTATTAATTCTTTGTAAAATTATATTGGTAGAGTAGTGAATCGCCGACAGTTTTTTGCAGCAATAAAATTCCGAAACCATAAGTATACTGATAAGTGCCGCTTAAGTGGTCTTTGACAGGGGTTACTTTACTCGGAAGCGTTTTATCAGTAAATAATAAGTCATCAGCATAACCCAATGTACATTTTCCATAACTACCGGCTTGTAAGGTGGATGTATCACCTGTAACAGCATAATTTCCCAATGAATCCAAACTCAATAAAATTTGCGCGTAGGAAGTATCAAGTACTCCCGTTGCTACTGTAAGATGTATACGTGTGTACTGCCCGGTGAAATTTCCTACCGGAACGGAAAGGGGAGGGGTCTTAACTACCGGGGTTTTTTTACACGCGGTCGTGCATGCAATTAATAATGGTAGTAAGTAAAGTAATTTGTGCTTCATAAATTGTCTTTTAGTATTTCGTTGATTTAAATGCAAACGTTACAAGAATAAATTTATTTTATAATTTTTATCCGGCACAAACGGTAATATAAATTACCATGCATATGATTTTTTACTTCTTCGCGGCTTCAGTTTTTTACAAGTTGATACTGCATGCTTATGGTGTCGGAAATATTATAGAGTAAATTAAAATTTGATCCGTCATAAGAATAAGCGTAAATACCGTTTAAATGCTTCTTTACAGAGGTGCCCGTGGCAGAATATGTTTTGTCGCCAAATTGGATCTGACTTGCATTAAGGGCATAGGTTCCAAAGCTGCCGGCCTGTAAAGTTGTTGTATCGCCGGTAACTGCAAAGGTACCGTTAGTGTTCAGGGCCAGGGTAGTGCTTGCTTTCAGCGTATCAAAATTAATCCGGTCATTGGCCCTGTGCAGGTAACCGAAAGTGCCGCTAAAAGTGCCTGAAGGCAATAGGGGCGGCTGATAGTTACTTTTAACACATCCCATACCCGCTGCCAGCAATAACGGTAATAAATAAAATAGTTTTTGTTTCATATTGTTATTTTTTATCGGTACGTAATCAAATTTGAAAACGTAACATGGGTATGTTTATTTTATAATTTTTTTGCCTCGTCCCAAAAGATATCCATTTCCGCAAGGCTCATGTCATGCAATTGCCTCCCGCTTTCCCTCGCTTTGTTTTCAAGGTACTGAAAACGTTTTATAAATTTACGATTAGTTTTCTCCAACGCATCCTCGGGATTAATATTTATAAAGCGGGCATAATTGATTAGTGAAAAAAGCAGGTCGCCAAATTCATTTTCGGCTTTTTCGTGGTCGATGGTAGTTTCATCCTCGGCATTAAACTCATTTCTAAATTCCTGCATTTCTTCTTCCACCTTGGCCCATACCTGGCTTTTTTCCTCCCAGTCGAAACCAACACCACGTGCTTTTTCCTGTATACGCGATGCCTTTACCAAAGCTGGTAATGATGCAGGCACCCCGCCCAATACGGACCTGTTGCCTTCTTTTAATTTTATCTGTTCCCAGTTGCGTTTTACATCATTTTCATCCTGCACCTCCACATCACTATAAATATGCGGATGCCGGTTAACCAGTTTATCGCAAATGCTGTTTAAGACATCCGTAATGGTAAAATCATTTGTTTCCGAAGCTATCCTTGCATAAAAAACCAGGTGCAGCATAATATCTCCAAGCTCTTTTTTTATTTCGGGCATATCAGCGCTCAATATCGCATCCGATAGTTCATACGTTTCCTCAATAGTTAAGTGGCGCAGGCTTTCCAGTGTTTGCTTTTTATCCAAGGGGCAATTGAGGCGCAGGTCATCCATAATGGTGACAAGCCTTTTGAATGCGGTTTCGGGTGAAGTAGCGGTATATGGGGGTGTTAAAGGCATAAATATTTTTTCACTAATTGAAATTTTTCACGAATTGCACGAATTTTTTCGAATTACACGAATTGGAGGTAAAAATAGGGTTTTAAGTCGGAATGTTTGAAAGACAGGAAGTCCGAAAGATGAAAAGATAATTTCAGAGATTAGGGAGAATTTTGATTAGTTTCGGCGTAAACTAAAATCTTAAAATGACCGGGTAAACAAAAATATTCTGGAATTGGTTCAAAGAGCATAATAAATCATACTTGTCTTTAAATGAAATTGATGAAGATGAGAAAGATCAATTGCTTGAAGACCTGCAAGGTCATCTTCATGAGTATTGTGATCAGCTTTACTTTCAAGTTGGAGGAAATTCTGGGGAAGAACAAGAACTTATCATAACGGCGGAGGGGGATAAAGATTTTTTGATCAATTTGAAGCACTCGTAAATAGTGTACCAGCTATTGAAAATTGGTCATTTATAGCGTTTATTCAACCGCAAGATGATTTGGATACAACTAAATTTGAAGATGTTGAACTCAGGCCAGCAGAGATTTGGTTTTTGCCTTTAGAAAGCGCAAGCACGCCTAAGTCAATTGGTATTAAAGTTTGCACGCCGAATTATGATATTATAAAAGAAAGTGAATGGTTTAAAAGCGCGGTTTTAAGGTTCTTGATACAGTGTTAGGTGAAAAATCGTTTGCGATGGATATTGACCATGTTGATTTCGGTTTACTTCCAAGGAATCCGGAGGAACAAGGAATGATTGAATTGGCCGAACTTCCTGCTTTTGTAAAATGGAAGAAAGCTAAGTTAACTGCATTATAATTACAAAACCAGCGAAATCCTAAATCATCTAAATCAGTGGTTCAAACAATTTTCACCGCCCTCAGCATTTCCCTCTTCCCCGGCGCTCCCGGCGCCTTCTCAACTTTGCAGCCCAAGGCTTTTAATGCGCGTTTCAGGTTCCCGGTAATGGCATAAGTAACAAACACACCGCCCGGTTTTAAAAATCGTATGGTGTGGCTTATGGTAGCCTCATTCCACATTTCAGGCTGATGCGCTACAGCAAAAGCATCAAAATAAATAATATCGTATTGCTGGTCCGATTGAAAAGTTTGCAGTTTACAGTTTGCTATTTGCAATTTGCAGCGGGGCATTAGTTCAATGGGTGAAATGGATAACCTTTCGTAATCAGCAATGAATTTTTGCCATAATTCTGACGATACATACTGATCATAGTCGGTTTGGCTTATCATTTCCAAACTTAACGGGTAAGCTTCAATTCCGGTATAATCAAGTATTATACCCTTATCAACACAAAAATCGGCACTAAGCAAAAAATTTAACCCGGTACCAAAACCGACTTCTAATATTGAGACATTGGTTCCAGCTGCAGTTTCTTTTGAAGTCTCCTCTATCGGCGGAGATTTAGAGCGGGCTTTGCCATCCAAAAAGCACCGCAATCCCGAATTGACAAATACATGTCTGCTTTCCTGCAAGGCCCCATGCTTTGAATGGTAATTTTCGCCAACCAGTGGGTTGAAAATGGTATTTGAACCATCGGCGGTTTTTACAATTTCGAGCATCTTAACTGATTACGATCATATTGGAGTGACTATAGCAACAGACTGATAAAAAATGGTCGGATCAATGTTCACCCTGCCGGCGACCTATCTCCAGCACAGCGTCGCTTAAATCCAAAACAGGTACAGCTGATATTTTTCCGGCCACTATGCTGGCCGCAGCTGCTGAACGATAACCCGCAGCGCAGTGCACCACAATCGGTTTATCATCAGGTATTTCGTCGACACGCTCCCGCAATTCCGGTAAAGGGATTGCAATAGCATCATCGAATATCAAACCTCCTTCCGTCTCGTTTGGATTACGCACATCCACAACAGTATATTTCCCGGGATTAGTTGAAAAACGGGGCAGATTAAAATCCCTGGCAGGTAACTCCGGATAGTCGGGCCTTGAAATACCAGCTACCACATTCCTTTCATAACCGATCTTTGCTGCCTTTACTATAACTTTTTCCAATTCTTCTTCGGTATCGGCAATAAGGTAAAAGTGTTCATTCGGGCCTACTATCGAACCCAGCCATGTTTCAAAGCGCGCTCCATTCTGTAGATTGATAGCGCCCTTTTCATGACCTTTTTTGAATTCAGCATTCGGTCGTGTGTCTATAACCACTGCATCTTTTTCAAGAGTTATATAGCCCTTTGACCGTAAAATATGGTCAATGCTAGTTGAAAAAGCAGGCGCACCTTTTTTATTCAGCGCCACGTCGCTTTCAAAGTATTTCGGTATAAATGGTTGGTCGGCTATGATCGTTTTTACAAACTCTGGCTCTGCCATCAGCTGCAACGCATAATTCTCGCGCAATTCGCGGCCTATCGTACTTTGGAGGTCGGGGCTGATATTCTTTCCGCAAAGCGAACCAGCGCCATGTGCAGGATATACCTTCACGCTGTGCGGCAGATTCATTAGTTTTTCACGGGTTGAGTGGTAAAGTTGCCGTGCGAGTTCTTCTTTTTTTGCAGTAATATTCCCCGCATTTTCACGAAGATCGGGGCGGCCAACATCGCCTACAAATAAAGTGTCGCCTGTAAAAATGGCCTTTTCATTGCCATTTTCATCCACTGCCAAAATACATATGGAATCAGGGGAGTGGCCCGGGGTATTTATGGCCTTAAGTTTAATATCGTTTAATTCTATAACATCGCCATCGTCAAAACTTTCATGCGGGTATTCGGCGCCGGTCAGTTTGCTAACATAAATAACAGCGCCGGTTGTTTGATGGATTTCAAGATGCGAGCTTACAAAATCAGCATGGGGGTGTGTTTCTATTACTCCTACAATGTCAGCATCGTACATGCCTGCAAAATCATAGTAAGGCTGCGGGTCACGTGCCGGGTCAATGACGATCATTTTGCCCATCCTGATGATGGCATACGAGGCGTGTGCTAACCCCTTATCATAAAATTGGTGAATAATCATTTGGGCGTAAAGATAATGGTTTGGTTGATTAGGTGAGTAGTTGATTAAGTTTAGTAAGTTGAAATGGTTTAAAAATGACCTGTGAACAACCATTCACTTAATCAACCATTCCACTAATCAACTAATCATTTTCTCTTTTTACCAGTAAAACTTCATCGCCTTCCAGCGGCAAGTAGCCATATTCATAACAAAAATGATAGGTTTTGCCATTTTGGGTTTGGTAGCTGCGGGTATGGTATTCAAAATCAAACCCCTTTGAGCTTAGCTTTTTGCGGGTGGTTTTTGTTTTTCCGCCCGGGTTTAATTCTTCCAGTATACGGCGGTTACGGCGAAGTATATTATTAACATTCCGTACCAGGTTATAACTGCTGCTGTTTAGCTGGTTATTGTAATTGTTGCGGCAAAGGTCGTTACAAAACTTTTTGTCTGCCCTGCCGTGCAGAACAGTGCCGCAATCAAGGCAAACTCTTTCTTCATTCATTTTTTAAAGGTACACAAATATTATCCGTTTGCAAACGGTTGCAAACGGAAATTGTCGGTTATAAGTGGTTACTAACCGGGTAAGGTTATCCACTCTCTCTACATTTGTATCATCAATTTAAAAAACGAAATTAAATTTTAAAAACATGAACTCATTAAGAAACAGCGTACGCCTGGTAGGTAACCTGGGTATGGACCCCGAAGTAAAAAGTTTTGACAACAACAAAAAATTGGCTAAACTGTCATTAGCAACCAGCGAAAGCTACAAAAATGACAAAGGTGAAAAAGTAACCGAAACCCAATGGCATAATTTAGTTTTATGGGGTACACAGGCTAAATTTGCCGAAGATTACCTTAAAAAAGGCGATGAAGTGGCTATTGAAGGCAAGCTAACCAACCGTAACTATACCGATAAAGATGGCAATAAACGCTATTTCTGCGAGGTAGTGGTTAATGATTTTATAAAGTTGGGGGGAAGGGGTTAGTGGGGGTAGTGAGTGGTTGATTGAGTTGGATTAAGTTTAAGAATTTATCGCTTAAATCCCTTTGATATAATTTCCGATCAACCCAATCAACCACTCACTTAATAAACTTATTAAATTAAAAACATTATTACATTTGTTATGTACTTAGAAGCAAAAGAAACAGCCTTATTGTATAAATTATTATCTGATAAATTAGGTAATGATACCACTGAGGCGATATTTAAATATATCGACAATAAAACAGAACGATCTGTGAAAGCAACCATTAAGACATTAGCTACGAAGGATGATATTGCGAATGTTCGCAAAGAAATTAGCGAAGCGAAGACTGAAAATATTAAGTGGATGTTTATTTTTTGGATAGGCAATGCAGGCGCTATGTTGGCTATTGCATTATTGATCCTGAGAAAATAAACGCCAGGTTATATAAGTTTTTAACTGAAAAACCTGGTAATGAAACCACCGGGGCTATGTTTAAATATATCGATAATAAAACAGCACTCTCTGTGGAGGCAACTTTAAACATTAACTGATAAAGATGATATTAACGAAGCCATTCAAAGATATTGGAGATAATATTGCGGATTTCAAGAACGACTTAAAAGAGTGGTGCATACGCAATTATAGGACCTGTTTTTTTCTATGATTGTCCATTTCGTCTATAACCCAGATTGCTTTTTTCTGGATCATAATGTAGTTAGTCAATCCTTAAAAAGTCAATAAATAATAAGGCAAAGATATTTTTGGGGCTGCTGTTAGTTCTGTAAATATCTTGATGAGGCGAAAAACAAGAGCCAAAAGGTTGTCTTTCCAGATATTGATCATTCTTTTGAAGTTCATTGCAGCAGCAGCCAGCATAACATTGATGTTATCGCCTTTGATTCCTTTGTAAAAGTTACGGCTTAATCGGTGATCTGCTTTCAGATGACCTATTTTAGGTTCAATGCCAGCCCTATTTGAGAAGCCTTCCTTTAATTTGGTTTTACGATAGCCGGTTAGCTTATTACTGAAAGTTTTAGGGGTATGAATAAGGGTTCCGTGTACCTCTTTTCTTCCCCGGTACCCCCGGTCAACAAATGCTTCTTTGAGTGTGTGCCCTGTAAGCCTTTGCTGTTGCTCCAGGGCTGCATCCAGTGTATGGCCATCATAATCATTTCCCGGAATGTTCAGCGCCCCGATGATCACCCCACTGTTTTGGGTAATGGTGATAGATACTTTACTGCCAAATTCATATTTCTTATGTTCTTTGCCTTTACTGATGCATACTACTTCCGGTTCATGAAGGCTATAGACTTTATTGCTGTCTTGCCGTTTTTGCCGGAGTACCCGCTGAAATAAGTCCAGTTCATCACTGTAGCTTTCTGCCGGTAATTTTCTTTGCAGTTCCCTTACCAGTCTGCCGGCTATCGTTTTTACCTTTTTATCTGCTTTACGTGCTTTTGCACCATTTTTTGGGTGGTTCCTGAATCGCTGATCAATGCCCAGCTTCTTTAAAGTACGGCTGTAACTTTGCCGAAGTTCTATCCCTTCTTTTTCGGCGATGCCTACACACTTTTTGATGATCTTCCTGTGCAGTTTGCTATCGGTAGGGTAAGTGATGTTCTTCTCCTGGACGGTCGTGTCTATACTGGCCTTATCCTCTTTACCTCCCTTGCCGTTTATACGGATACTTTCCTGAAGAATCAGTTCTATGCCTTCTGCACCAATGCGATTGCGAAAATGTACCAGTTCACTGGCTTCACAAGGTCCTTTTGCTGTAAATGTTTGTTCTCCGCTGAAATACTGATAATAAGCATTTTCTGCCCACTGCTCCACTACACTTTCGTCACTCAGATTACGGATATGCTTCAGCATTAGCAACCCTACCATCAGCCGGATTGGCTTAGCCGGACGGCCAAAATCCTCCCGGTAATGTTTCTTGAAGTTTTCTTCGAACAGTGACCAATTGATCCTGTCAGCTAATAGGTACAAAGGATGTTTATTGGACAATTGTTCTTTTAAACCTGGTTGTAAAAAATTCAATTGTGCCGTAATGATTGGTTTATTAAGCATAATTATCTGCAAGCTTTTACACTAATTTCGGAAAAACTTGCAGATTATATAGCTAAATATTATCAACAATTTGTTGATAATCAAATAATTATATACTTTTTAAGGATCGACTAGTTATTCTATAAAAAATAATTCCAAGGTGTTTATGTGAATACTATACAAGACATTGGCTATTCACCACTCACTAACTCAACCAACCTACAATTCCTCCCCTTTTAAATAAACAGTTTTTTCAACTATGGTATGAATTACTGCGTCAAGTTCACGGGCTGTACTTTTCAGGTGGTTTATAACCTCTTTGTTCATGGGGTTATCAAAGTTTTGACTGTCGAATAAATTAACCAAACCTAAAATAGTTGCTACCGGCCTCCTGAGATCGTGCGAGCTGATCGAGGCAATTTCCTGGAGGCGTAAGTTCTGGTCTCTCACATGGTCCTGGTTTTTTTTATTTTCAATTAAAACACACAGGATATTCGCCGTACGCTCAATCATTTGCAGCTCTTCGTCTTTAGGCTCACGGGCGGTGGTATAATAAACAGCAAAAGTGGCTAATACCTGCGAACTGTGTGAACTGATTATCGGGGTAGACCAACAGGCTTTAAATCCAAAAGGTTGGATTAATTCTTTATAATCACCCCACAAAGGGTCAGTTTCTATATCACTAACAATAACCTGGCTGCGGTGATATGCTGAAGTGCCGCACGAGCCCGCTTTGGGGCCAATGGCCGATCCGTTTATGATGTTGCAGTATTCAACTGGTAGCCTGGGGGCCGAAAGATGGTAGACCTTTTCCTGAGCTTCATCAACCTCAAGTACAGAGCAAATCATGTCCGGGTAAATTTCTTCAATGCCAATGAGTAATTCGTTGATTGTTTGGGGCAATGAATATAACGATGAAGCATTTAATTCGAGCACATTTTTTTCGAGCGCCAGTATTGCTTGTTGGGTTTTGGCACGTGTTATATCTCTTATTAAAACCGTGACCTCATCTTTATAAGGATAAATATTTAAACGGAACCACCTGTTAAGTTGCTTATTAAAATATTGGATACGCCCGGAAACGTCGCTGTTAAATGCAATTTCAAATTCTGTCATAACTTCTATGGATATGCCAAGACTATCCAACTTTTTGAAGTTGATGTTTTTAAGTTGTTTGCTTGTTAAACCTGTTATAGCCTGGAAAGCAGGATTAAAAGTGGTAATGCGCCAGTTACGGTCGACGATAAAAAAGCCTTCGTTAAAACTTTGTAAAATATGTTGGATACTGTCGTTGATGCTAAGTTGACCCGCTCCTTTTAATTTATGGACAGAATTAGCGCCGATTGCATAAACAAGGCCGTCATCTTTGTTAAAGCTAAAAGACCATTTAGTGTTGTAATATCGACCGTTTTTTGCCCTGATACGGGTCTCATAACCTTTAATTTCTTTATGAACAGCCAATGTATTAATTAATTCCTCTCTTCTTTTTACATCAGCCGGGTGTAAAAATTCACCGACAGTTTTACCGTTTATGTTTGGTTCTGTGATACCAAATGCTTTTCTTATGGCGGTATTAATATGCAAAATTGTTCCATACCTATCAAATACACAAAAGAAATCGTTTGATTGATCAAAGAGAAAGAAAAGCCTGGCATCCATTATTGTGGCGGATAACAATCTATAGCATAATATAAAATTAAATATATTATCCGCATTAAACCAAATAATATTTTTAGGGTGTGGTTACAGCCACAGGCAAAACCTTCCCGTTAAAAAACCGGTGGCCGGTTATCGAAAAATCAGCAATATATTTACCCATTTCGAAGGCCATAACAGGCGACTGGTAGTCTGGAAAAGCTTTTTCGAGCATCTCGGTTTGCGCCGACCCCAGGGCCAGACAGTTTACTTTTATTTCCTGTTCAGCCAATTCAAGGGCAAGACATTCGGTTAAAGCATGCAATGCGGCTTTACTGGCTGAATAAGCTGACAAACCGGCAAATTTGACACTGCCCTGGAAACCGCCCATACTGCCGATATTTACAATATGCGAACCCTTGGGCATTAAGTCTACAATTCCTTGTATTATGCGAACATGGCCTATAAAATTGCTTTGCAGCATTTCAACAAAATCAAGTTCCTTCAGTTTTGCAAACGGCTTATTAATCAAAACACCTGCATTGTTTATCAATACATCAACCCGGTTGTCAAAATTACTTTTTATAAATTGTTGTAAGTCGGTATAATCATCATGCACAGTATCAAAAGCCAGTGCATAAATTTCAGCATCAGGGTTTAAACCATGGGCTATTTCCAAAAGCTTTTCCAGTTTATCTTTCGACCTTGCCAGGGCTATTACCTTATGTTTGCCCGATAAAATTAATTCAAGTGCAGCTTCAAAACCTACGCCGCTACTGGCACCTGTTATAATAATGTTCATGCTACTAAACTACCAATTTTTGCTCAACAGGGTGCTTAATTAAATAAAACCCATCGCTGATAAGCTTTTTATATCCGGGCTCATTAATTGCCTTTTGTTCAAGAAATGTCCTTATTTCACCAGCTAACTCCTGTTCAACTTCTTCATGGTCCAGTATCTCCAGTATTTCTAAAGCACAGAGCCAGTCGTCATTATGATATTTTTGCAGCTTAAACCATACATTGCCTAAAAAACCGTAATCACCGCCGTTATGTCTGCGGTCGCGAACCTGCTGATATAATTTATGAAGCGCTAAAGTGTTTAAATCATAGGCATTACGGTGCGTACCTGTACTTGATTTATAGGCAATTTCAACAAAAGCTTCCTTATCGGCTGCGCCGCAAAAAACCGATACAATTTTCTCACCTACCGCCATATCATAAACACCCCATGACGGATCAAACAACAATCCGCCTTTTTTATCCTTAACTGTACAGTTGGTAAAAGTGATAAGCTGGGTTTTCCCATTTACCGAAAAGATTTCTTTTACCATGCCGCTGATGGTTAAGCCGCTTTCAAAATCTAACACCGCTTCTTTATTTTTTTCAATACCAAAATAGTTAAGTTCGGTTATCGACAGTTTTTCTAAAGGCATTGCATGCCTTTTTAATTTTCCAACTGGAGAGCTAAACCCATCATGATGATAATCTTTACCGTGACCATTTATTTGCTGGTTATTTACAGCTAAAGCACTTGGGCCGATAGTTTTAATAAAAACAGGCTCCTTATCTGCACCAGGCAAAAAATCGGTGAATATGCCAGTTACCTGCAGTCCCGAGCTATAAACCGCAGTACATACATTTTTACATTCAATGGCTTTTTGTAACCCATAAGCCCCGCCTTTCCTGAACGACATTGTATCTGCAAAAGTTTCGAGCACATCTACCAGGTTTTGAAACGTTGGTGTAACAAATAATTGGGGCTGGGTTTTTGTAATGTCATAAGGGTAGGCCATTGCATAAATGGAATATGGTAACTTTTCAATATCACCCGACATGCAACTCACGCTTTCACCAATTGAAGACAATAACCCGGCGCCATAAATTTTAGGGTTTTCGAGGGTGCCAATAAGGCCATACTCAACCGTCCACCAATGCAGGCGGCTTAATAACGACATTTCGGATGGTTCGCCGGTATTTTCCTGGCGCCAGGTAACTAATTCTTCGGCCTTTTTTATTTCGGTTTCATCAGCTTCGGGCATTTCTTTTAGTATGGATAAAGCCCTGATGGCCTCGTACAATTCAAAATCCTGTGCCGAAAACATAGCTTTTGTGCCAATAGAACCAAAATAGCTAAGGTATTCGTGGTAATCCTTATCTGCGATGATAGGCGCATGCCCGGCAGATTCGTGAATAATATCAGGTGCAGGGGTGTATTCAATATGCTTTAACTGGCGTATTTCGGCGGCAATCACCAAAACACGGCAAGCCTGGTATTCCATAAAAGCGGCCGGTGGAATAAAACCATCCACAGTGACAGCGCCCCAGCCAATTTTAGCAAGCGCATCGTTCATTTCCTGCAGGCTGGGTATTTTTTCAATAGTTAAACCTGCCTTTTCTAACCCGGGGATGTATGGATAATAGGCTGCATCTTTTAAATAGCTATAATTTTGCCGCATTACATAACGCCATACCGCATGGTCAACCGGCGTATAATGTTCGTAGTGCTGGTCGACTATAAATTGTTTTAAATGCGCAGGCAAGGCAGCTACCTGCGGGTTGTTAAAATCATTAAAATGGCTCATTAATATTCAGCAGTTTAATTGATGCCTCAAAATTAAGAAATAAGATCGCTATTCCTTTATTTCTTCCGCTTTTGGTAATCCTTCCTGTAACTTATCAGGGCGTAGTAAATAATAGATGCCTGTTAAAGCAACCAGCAACGATATTAAGTAAAATGATATACTGATATAAATACCCAGGCCGGCGTTTATATGAAAAAAATCGGCTGATTTTTGGAATACCAGTTCCCGCGCCCCGGCACCCCCTATGGTTACAGGTACAACGGCTGCTATGGCTGAAACAAGGAAGGCCAGCAGGTATGGCGCAAATTTCCCGCTGAAATCCTGCCCTAAAAGTATCATGATAATGGTTAGCACCTGGAAAGCTTGAACCAAAACGGCTTTGGCATGGCCTTTAAAAAAGTGCTTGCCAAACTCTTTGAAAAACTTTTTTATGATTACGTAGTAAACAATAGTAAAAACTAAAAAAATACCAGCCGGAATGGCTATATGTATAGGTATCTGCGGAATAAAGATCTTTAAACAAACAATTATTAAACCTATTGCCCATAAACCGCTTAGCCTGTCGAAAAGCAAGGCCAGGAAAACCTTTTTTGCAGGTAGCTTGTATGTTTTATTCAGCAGGTAAATTTTGTAGCCATCGCCCCCTATACCGCCGGGAAGTAAAAAATTATAAAATATACCGAGCAGGTAAAGCCTGAAATTAAACATTGGATCGAGCCGTAAGTTTATCGATTTAAAGAAACTTAACAACCGCCATGAGGACGCCACCATTGACGCAAAGTAAAATACCACACCAGCCAGCATCCACCAGTAATTAGCATGTAAAAGCCTGAACTTAACATCGCTGAAATGGACCTTGCTAAATACATAATAAAGCAAAGCCGAGGTAACAGCCAATTTTAATACCAGCTTTGTAATGCTCCAGAGGCGATCTTTCAAGGTTTTGGGTTTAACTTCCTCCTCAACATCATTTACAATGGCTTCTTCAATTTTTGTCATTGGCCGTAAAGCTACAAAAAAGGTGAGAAAAAAGAGCCAGGAACCAAGAATCAAGAACCGGGAGCAGAGAACCAGGTTAACTGATCATTTAGCTTTTCTATCTTGATTCTTGACTCTTGGTTCCTGGCTCTCATTTTTTATCCGTTTTCTCCAATATCGCAAGTATCTTATCCAGTTTATCTATTTCAATAGAATTTAATCTTGACAGCAGTTCTTCTATCTCTTTTTTAGCTTCACAATTTGTTTTAAAATCTGCATCGGCCTGTGCACGGTCGCGTTCATTCTGGCGGTTCTGCGCCATCATAATTATGGGGGCCGCGTAAGCAGCCTGGGTAGAAAAAACAAGGTTTAATAAAATATATGGGTAAACATCCCAATGGTATATAAAGCCAACAACATTTGCAATCATCCATATTATTACAATAATTGTTTGCCAGATAATGAAACGCCATGAGCCCATTCCCTGTGCTACTCCATCTGCCAGGCGCTGGCCAAATGCTAATGAATCCCTATGATGATCATGCCATGTTTTACTTTGTTCCATAAATTGTTTGTTTTAAATTTTTCGTCTAAATATAAAATAATTGCGGTCAAATCCTTATTTCTTTTTTATGATAAAATTTATAGTTTAGGTTTGGCAATTCGAAACCAGAGAGTAAGATTCAAGAACCAAGAATCAAGAACCAGGAAAATATTTGATTAAAGGAAGCTGATCGGACATCAAGAAGTTATCTTTGACACTTGAAGCCCTGATTGGTATTTAAATAGTTTGAATGTGCTTTCTATAAAACTATTTAATAAGAAATTTGCAGAATTTTTATCTTGATTCCTGGCTCTTGTATCTTGGCTCATATAAATATACAGATGTATGCATAATGAAATGATCCTGGAAACCATATCGGTTACCAAAAACTATTTTGGCGATAAGTCTTCTGGCGTTAATAACATAACCCTATTTATCCCGAAAGGGAAAATAACTGCGATTGTAGGCGAAAGCGGCAGCGGGAAAACAACCCTTTTAAATTTATTATATGGCTTGCTGCAGCCAGATTCCGGTGAGGTTTTTTTTAAAGAAGAACGCATACTTAAACGTGAAGAAAAACTACAACCCGCTCACGAAGCCATGCGGCTTGTAACCCAGAATAACCAGGATATGGACCTGGCTGCAACGGTATGGGAAAGTGTAAGGTCGGGTTTAAGAAATGCCGAGATGGGGATGGATACTGAAACAAAAAAAATTACAGATTCACTAAATATGCTTGATATTTTGCCGCTTAAAGACCAGCATTTCGGCAAATTAAGCGGCGGTGAAAAGCAAAGGGTAACCATAGCCAAAGCGCTGATCAGCAAACCTGAGGTGCTTTTATTAGATGAACCTTTTAACCAGGTGGATGCCACCTACCGCGAAGGTTTGCAGCATGACATAAGACATATTGTAAAGGATTGGGGCGTTACTGTAGTGCTGGTATCACATGACCCGGCCGAAATACTATCTATGGCCGATGAGCTTATCGTGCTAAAAGAAGGCGAAATTGTTGAACATGGCCGCCCCG
>Ga0302221_10000740_pt1 | contig 22429 bp, 6 predicted proteins | sample II_Palsa_E2_1_FD_193517 | JGI IMG/M metagenome (GOLD analysis project Ga0302221, IMG submission 193517) | Peat permafrost microbial communities from Stordalen Mire near Abisko, Sweden - II_Palsa_E2_1 | ecosystem: Environmental > Terrestrial > Soil > Palsa > Peat permafrost | place: Sweden... | reverse complement strand
CAACTTTAAGAGCTAGATAGGATACAATTTAAACCTCTTAATTTTGACTTTGCATTTAGCTAGAATTTGGTTTGCAGTAGTATACCAGTTAATATAAGTGCATGTTTAAATAAGATATACTTCACTAATCGGCATTTCGCTTTTTCGCTTTTTCGATGTTTTGATCTTTTGGGGCCTAAAATCGTGCCGTAGTATGCTAACCGCATTAAGCGGCACTTGGACTTTTTTGTATATGTTATCCGGGTATATCTAGTTACCCAACCATTTAGCGATATATTCTTAGATGGATATCCTCTAGTCAAGGTCCTAGATACTACCCAGATTACCCAGTGCCCAAGTCTGTGAATAATAAATAGAATATAATTAGCTATCCTTAAAAAAAACTTGATTAGATTAGAATAATTAATTATATTAAATGTGATTAATCAATTAATTACACAGTCTAGTTTTATTTTAATGTTTATTTGTGGTTATATAAAAGATATTAATTAAAAAAATTAAAGACTTAATAGTTATTTTGATTTATACTTTTATTTTATTAGATATTTAAATATATTTTTAAAATAAATAAAGTTACTTTTTATCATGTGCAAACAAATCACTACTATTTTATTCACGTGATTTATAGCTTAATTATTCGAGTGTATATAGTCGACTTTATTATATTATAATAATATCGATTAAGTTAGCACTATTACCTTCGAATTAATCTTGCTTTTAGCTATTTGAAAATAAAGCACTAAAAGGGGGGGGGCCTTATATATACCCACGTGATATATTAATTAATTATATTCTAATCTAATCAATAAATAGCGGAATAGAATATGATTAGCACCCAAAATGTTTGATTAGGTTAGAATAATGGCCATTAATCTATTCTAATCTAATTATTTAACACACTGGTGGCTACAATTGGTATGCGCTCGCTTCTTAAGCCTGATAAGCGTATTCACTCCAAGGGAGTGAATACGTGGTCTTTTGGCTTAGCACACTAGTGAGTAAAGCTTATCCTCACAGGTCACATTCCCGCTTTGTAATTATAAATTTTAACCGCTTATTTTTCTAAATATTTAAGAATTTTTTATTCTATTTTATATCTTAAGGAGCAAAATAAGTTAATTCCAAGAACAGGAATCGTATTCTTATACTCTTCCTGCTATCTTTGATCAACAGTATTTGTCATATATAATACCACAGCAAAAGCTCACTTTTTTGTCGAGTTTAGAGTAAACCCACTATAGATTGTACTTGTTTGCGCTTGTCGTTGTCCATGCAGTTTGCTTATATCTTGATTGATACCAAACAAAATTGCAATAGAAACTTGAGGTTTGGACCACTATTTCCTAAGGGGTTTCATTTCACTCATTTAGGCTAGTGAGTGAGGAACGTAGGCTGCGCAGTGGCAAGCTGGCTTGGGGATGCCAATCCGTCTCTTGGAGCCCGATGTACTGTATCACTCGAAAGGCTTTGAGCTCCGTGCGCTAAACCCAATTTTGGCGTTTTGTGCCAAGACTTAATGTCGCCGGGAACGCAGCCATCTTCTGCCTTGCTGCCTTCCGGCGGCAGGATTACTTCTACTCGCTTAGCTCGCTACAAGAAGCAGAGAAGTGTAGCGTAATAGACAGTTCTTAAATAAAGAAAGTTTTTATTACAATAGCCACTGAGTCGACTGTCATGTATAGAGTAGTGACTTAAAGTAGTCGGAGATAAAGTAGACTGAATTCCCTCTTCTTCTAAGTCTTTCGTCCTGCAGCTTCAGGTTGGGCGACGGTGAATGGTTACAACTAGCATGGGAAAGGTCTCGTTGCTTGTAATTTCTATTTGTTCTTATTTTCGGAGCACCATTTTTGAGTCAGAAAAGCGACCACATGGATGGCTTGGAAGCTGACTGCGCTGTCATTGATCCTCCGGAAAAAATAGAAACATGATCAGTTATTGGTTGGATGTCTGTTGATGTGACGCCCAGCTGAAAAGTGTGGCTGGCTACCTGCATATTGCCAACCATTTACAACCCAAAAATCTTAAAATTGTCTCATGCAATTGTGGAAAGCGGTGTGAGAAAAGTGGAACTGTTATGTTCCTTCCTTGTAAGTATCAGCTCTCGTGCATTTGCAATCGCTCCTGTTGCCTACTCTACTTAAACACCACGCAACTGCACTCCTTAACTAAGAACACCAACATACTCCTTAGTCTTTACCCCTAAAATTCCTCCTTTAAGTCAAAAACCAAAGAATCTTAGTGTCTAAGAAAGCAGCCATGCCTACCTTGCACAACTGGAACCATCAGATACAGTTCAACGTTGCCAATGGCAAACTCAAGGCGCCGACGCAGATTGTAGAAGTTCAAGAGATCGTGAAACAAGCTTCAAGCCAGAATCAACGAGTGACCGTGGTCGGCGCTATGCATTCGACCACTGAATGTATGGTAGGCAGCGATATTGTGATTTCGATGAAGAACATGGATAATATCCTCTCCGTCGATAAAGAAAATCTAACTGTTACTGTGCAAGGGGGTGTGTCCTTGCATCAGGTGTGTTCACACTTGAGAGAACTGGGCCTTCAGTTGCCTGTCATCCTAGAATTCGGGAATTTTCAGATTGGAGCCATGAGCGGTACGCACGCCAACGATACATCGATAACCCGCAAGGCACAGTTCTCGTCATTTGTTGCTGGTGTGAAGATGGTCACACCAGAGGGAGATATCATGGAAGTCTCGGAAACACAGAATACACAATACCTACCTGCAATTCGTTCTCACTTCGGGATGCTCGGCATTATCTGCGAGGTCACAATTCACGTCTTCAAGACTCAGCCATTACACTTCAGTTTCCAGCTCGTGGAGGTTGATTCATTTCTTGATCGTTTCACAGAGGGATTGGAGGCTCTCAAAGGAGCAAACGACCAGGTGTTCGGAATGCTGTTTCCCAACTCTGGAAAATTGGTCTGGGAATGCCGAAAATTCGTAGGGCCAGGAACGGTGAACTCGAAGCCAAATGCCCTGGAAGCTTTGCTGGGACCTATTGAAAGCAAGGGAATCAGTTTATTTCCAGACGTTTTCTTGCCCTTGGTGAAGGCGGCAACCGGACTTCATCTCCCAGCTGCCGCCGCCGAAGTTGTCGACGCTGCACTTGTCGACTTGCCGCTGAAGATCATACAACACAGTTCCTACACAATTGATCCCTGCCAGCGTGGAATTATTTACGGCGAAGATGATCCAGGATTTGAATTCTACGACTGGATGATTCCAGAGGGGAACTGGATTGATATGGTCCGGTCGTTTCTGCAGCTGACTGAGGTCTTTCGGCGGGAGCACGACTTCATCCTAACATTACCTACCGTAATTTACTTTCTGCAGCATGATCAGTCATCTCTTCTGTCGCGATCATACAGTGGGAATATGATTGCGGTTGACCCTATGTACCCTGACCCATCAGATCCTACATGGAAGATGTTCCGCCTGGCCTTTAATGAGATTGCCATGAAGCACGGTGGCATTCCTCATATCAACAAAACGCGCGATGGAGCGATTACCCACTTTGCAAAAGCGCACGACCAGGAAAGCCTTAAGCAATATCTTGAGATCCGCAAGAAGTTCGACCCCAAGAATTTGTTCATCAACGACTACTTCAAGACTATGTTCTCTGGGTACCTCTGATGAAACGACGTCCAGGCTAACGGGCAAGAGAGAAAGGGCAACTTTAAGGTGCTACAAGGTATCCTACTTCGGTACCTTGTGGGTGTAATCTTTGCATAAAGTCAATAAAATCTTTTTCTACCGTCATCAGCGAGAAGGGTGGGGGACCTTTCTGGATTTTTTCACGCTATGTAGGACATGCCAAGTAGGCATCTAGATATGAAGATCATCCGTCAATCAAAACTGATTAACAACTGATTAACGTTACTAAAGAAAGAATTTATATTACAATTACAACTCTGGCAATTATATTTTTAGATTCGATAGCAGACTCGCCAATGCTACTATGATGAGATTTCGACGTATGATAATTGTTTATGATAATGGTTCTAGTCAATTCTCTGACTACAATCATGCCTCGGGCTGTTTCAGCGGAGGATGTGCACACCCACCCCTGGTGGTAAACATGGGCACGGGTACATTTATAAGTAGATAGATCTAGATAAAACTACCTCTGGGCACTATCTAGAGGCGATTTCGCTGAATAGAGTATCCTCTATCAAAACTCTGGGCGGATCTAGAGGATTATAATGTCATTTTTTTTTTGCCTATTTTAAAGTACAGTGATATGATCTACCTTTGAAGTCGGGATTCTAGGGAATTGCAACTTTCTCAACCGCGACTCTAATCTAAATTCAAATATTTTTTTATAAAGAAAAATCCACGAGAATATAATCGATTGCCTTCAAATTTGGATATAATTAATCTCCCTATATATAACTATAATAATATTAAATGTTTTTCTAATATATATATAATCTTTTAAATGGCTAAAAATTGGCGTTTTTAAAAAATCGCAAAATGCGACCGAGTTTTAGCGGGGTGCTGCGCGCAAAAATGGTTTAAAATCAAAATATAAATCATTAAATTACTTTATTAATTAGATACTGTGACAGGGTGCTTCCGGAGGATCAAATACCAAACGCTCTATTCCTTCAAGTTTCGCCTTCATGTCCATCCAAGGAATCTCCAGAAATTCGAAGTTTGAAGACGATTACGCTGCGCAACTTCTTCCATTCGTTGCGCAAGTTGTGCATCCTGGCCCTTCCCGAAAATGGATCCTAAAAGTGTATATGTGGTTGCGAAAGCGATGTATTACTCTACAAGAGGTAGGAAGTGATTTAAATACATGGAAGGAGGGTCCAAGCACCCTTGTAGCTTCGTCACATGACCCATATCACGTGACATGCAGCTATACTATCCCCCACTTAAAGGTGAATTGCCCTTATTCACTCATTTAAGTTACAAAGTAAATTCTAACCTTATAGTCGGTTCACTTTAAATGCAACAATTTTTTTTTTTTGCACAACACTATATATGACAAAGACTATTAATTAAATATTACAAGAATAATGCAAGAAGATGCTCTATGTTCTTAGAATTAAAAAATAATAAGTGGTTGTTAATATTTAAAATAATTAAAAAATTTGCTAAAAATTTTAATATTTTTTGCCGTAAGAATTTACATTTTTTTAAGGTAGTCTATATATGCGTTACGTGCATCACCCCCTATATTAACCGCCTTTTTAGATTTATATTATTATTAAAACAATAACGCATTTTAAAAGGCTAATCCTTTGCATTTCTATTATAAATAACTTGACTAAGCTTTAAAAGAGAAAGAGGGCTAAAACAATTAAAAATTAGCTTGCAATTAAAAGCATTCTTAAGGGGGAATTAACTATTATTGTAAATACTTTAAGATATAAAAAACCCTTTACAAAAGAGGACAATTTAAATAATTTTAATATTAATTAACTTAATAACAAACCTTTTAAGAAATTAACCCTATTTTAGTCTACTTAGCTTGTGATTAGCCGCTAAAACGATAATATAATTAGTCTTAAAAGACCTTTTATAAAAAATATACTTTACCTTTTATATAAAGTATATTATAAATTATTATTTATTTAATAACTAATAGTAAATATAGCAACTAAAGGTTTATATATATTAAAACTTGTGCTTATAGCAAAAAGATTAAAAAGTATACAAGTTTAAGCTAAAAGAGAAGAATTAAAAGCTAAAAAGAGGATTAAAAAGCTTATTAACCCGGCAATTTTATTAACACTTAAGCAATAAACGCTATTATAAGTTAAACCTTTAACAAAAAGGCTACAAGAACTTATACTTGCTCTTAAACTTACAATTACTTTTAAGGAGGTTAATAATAGTATAAAAGAACTTTTATTAGATGCTTTAATTAGTAAAGCGTGTAAGGATAATAATATTATAAAAGAACTAATAACTATTTAGCAAGTCTTTAATAGTGTTTAAAGCTTATTATTTGACAAAAAGCAAGCATATGCACTATAAACCTTCTTTGACTTATTATTGCTTAAGCAATATATAGCTTAAATATTAAAAAAAGATGAGTTCTTTTTAAATAAGTTTGCTATATTTAAGTTAATTGCTTAAAGCAATTATCTTATAAATAATAAAAAAACATTAGCCCGAAGAATTCGAGCTTTATATCGTTATTATTAAACTTATAAGGGGTTACTTGCTAAGACTTGTAAGGGGAAGAGGAAGGGTGCCTCTTATTTGGATAATAAAGACGTGTTTTAAGCATATAAAGCTTAATTATTATAGCAAGAGCTTAATATAATTAATTTTAATAATTTCAAGATTGCTATAAATCTTAAGATATTATTACAATTAATTGTTTTAACCTAATTAAGTATAAGTTATATAACGATTTATAATTAGCTATGCAAGCTAGGATTTTGTAAGTTAAAGCTAAAAAAGGGGATATATATAAATGGCTATAAACGAGAAGATATAATTAAATATAGATAAATTGTCTTTCTTTTAATAATAGAAAAGCTATAATCTTATGCCTAGTAATATAATAAAATGCTTAAAGGCAAATGGGAGATTATAAAACTATTACTTCCTTTAAGTATATAACGTTATATGTTTTATTACTATAATAAATCTTGCTTTTATAAGTATAATTATAAGAAGACCTTATAGCTAAATAGCATTACCGAGCAACAAAAAATGCTAAAGAAAAGTAAAAGGAAGATTATTTATATTTTAGACTTTATTAGACTTAAAAGGAGGATTAATATACTAAAGCTTAACCTTAATGCTCGGAAAATTATATATCCAAGCATAAGATAAGACCCTTAGTAAGATACTAAATAGCTTTTAGTACAAATATCAAATGCTTTTAATATATTTAAAAGGAAATACCCGGGCTATATAATAATATTAATATTCGACTAATCCTCGGCATATGCATTATATAGTAAAGGGGCCTTAAACGCCTTTAATATTAACCTTAATAATAAAGGGAAGAAATCGACCTTTAAAGATATATATTACCCGCTAAAATACATTATCCCCGAATTACGAGGCATTATATAAACGCTATATACAATTAATGCCGAGGGAAATAAGATTAATAAAGGAGTTAAGACAATCTTATAAGAGAGGGGTTATTAGCCTAAAAATGCACCGAACTTTAAGTGCAAAACTAGATGCCTTAATCTTATAGCATATCTTATGCCTATTTCTAATAGCCCTCCTTGCTATTTAGCTCGAATCCTCTTAACTTATAAGGATTTCTTTAAGTAAAAGTCGGCTATTAGTATAGCTATTAAGAATAAGGGGCATAAGTGTATATTTATTCCAAAGTTTTATTATAAGGTAAATGCTATTAAAATATATTAAGGGTGTTTAAAAGGTCGATATCGGCAAGTTAAAAAGACGAGTTTTAACTATACAAAGAAAGAAGTAGTAATTGCATTAAATTCTTGTTTTATTAATATAATGCGGAGGTTTTGCAATAAAGCTTTTTGCTTTATAGATATATACTATAAAGGTTTAAGCGTTTAAAGCAGCTATATAATGCGTAAAAAAGCAAAAGCGCTATAAAATAATATTAAAAGAAGCTATATAAGCATTTGAGGATTAGTTAAGAGGGTAATAAGAGGGTAATTAAACTATTTTAGTAGACTAGAATATTATTTGGGAGCAGTTTACGTAATTGTGCACGGATACTTTTCTTAAATATTTTAACATTTTTATATAATCAAAAATTAAAAAATTAAAAATAGCCCATGCGCAGTTTCTTAAATATCTTAATAACCGCACCTTGGTATTAAATTCTAATTAATACATTTTTTTCGCATACTTCGGTTTTATATTTCTATTAAAAATAATTTAATTATTAGCGTTGTGGTTAAAAGGTTGTTGTGGTCGCAAAATTGGGCCCATTTTGTCGAATTTGGAGTAAACCGACTATATAACAACATCTCGTGCAAGATGCCTTAAAAATTAGGCTATTTGTAGCAAATAGCAAATATTATACTATTTAACTAATTAAAAGCTAGGGATTAAGCGATAGTCCTTTAAGTAAGCTATAATAACCCTTTTAGTTTCTTGGCTTCTTTTACTTCTTTCTTTTATTAATAATATCAAATAACACTAACAATAACACTAACAACAACACTAACAACAACACTAACAAATAGTGCTAGCTAGCATATATATCTATATATATATATATTATTATTAAGCACTAGCTTATTTTATTACTTGTAGCTTGCTTTTATTAATTTATAAGTTATTCCTTTTACCTTTATTTCTTATTAATTGCATTATACTAGCTTTTAATAAGAGAGTACACCTTTAAGGCTTGCCTTTAATAGCTAGCAATGCTCGGTTCTTTAATATAAGCTTTTCCTTTAATTGTGTTTAAGTTATTTATAGCTTTTAAAGCTATATTAATACTTTTACAAGAATTAAGCATATTATTGCTATTAGTGTGTCAAATGATTAGGTTTGAGTTGATTAGACCCCCTTACTCAAATCAAATCAAGTCAAAATCAAGCTAATCAAATTATACTTAATTATAATTAAAGATAATCAAAGATAATTAATTAGAATTATCACATGACTACGCACATGACTTTGGAGTTTTAAAAGCCGAGATGAGGCTAAAATAAGGTTTTGGGCTAGCTATATTAAGTATTGCTTTAAGCGTTCTTTACTAAATCGGGTATCGCGCTACTTAATAAGCGAAGCGGCATAAGCTAAAGGTGCTAAAACTTACTCGATTTTCTAGTAATTCCTCGCCACTTTATAAATTGAATTATTATAAATAAAATAGCTAAAAATAGGCCCTCTTACAAATAGATACTTTAAAATTAGGGGATTATAACTAATTAGATGCTTATTAAGGAATCTTCTAAATCCTAGAGGATTTATATATAAATAAGTGATTTTCCTTAAGTTACTCCCTTTTCTCTTTATTTATATATAAATATCTCAATAACTATAGCTCTAATTGTTAATTTGTAATCATTGATTTGTAAAGTATTCGGGTTTAAACCTAATAACCGATATGATTTATAATAAGGATTTCTAATAAGTGGCAAAAGAGTTATATTTGATTCCAAATAGCATTCCTTATAACTATAGAGCTTACAAGTACTCTATAAGTTACAGTTAGGGCCAACTAATATTAATCAACCCCGCACCCCACTAGAACCTTACATTTATTAACCACCACACTTTACTTAATAACTTTACAACTACTAGTCCAATTAACATATAAATTGCGTTATTTGATTTGTCGCGATTTGTTCTTTATATGCTTTAATTTTGTACGGAAGTGTCTATTTAATTGTCTTAATATTTTATATGCTATCCCTTTGCCGCGATGATAGCCTCACATCTAGTATATATACTTTGCCCTAATTTGTTAAATAACCCCTTGTCTAATGTATCCCACGCAGCTTAAATACAAGACTTTAGCCTTTGCCTAGCATGCTTTAACTCTAATTTGTCTTTAGCTACTTCCGGGAATATCTTATAAACCTTAACTTTCAAGTGCTACTAGATATGCTTAATCGGGTTTAAATCTAGCGAATAAGGGGGCTAATTAGTAATTGTAATAATCCCTTAAGCCGCAAACTAATCCCTTATTATGTAAGTAGTGTAAAAAAAGCATTATCTTGCATAAATAAGTACCCCTCGTCCAATTCCTCAAAGATAAGCTTTACTTTTGCGTCTAAGACCTTAATATAAGACCTAGTAGAGTACTCATGCTTCTTAGACTCAAAATCACGGTCTATAATATAGCAATTAGACCGCCCAACGTCCTAAAAGGCACCTTAAACTATGACTTTCATATTCTTCTTTGTGCTATAAGTTTATACCTTATCCTTATCCCACTTCTAAGCCGACATACGAAACACTTACTCCGATTGTTTACCCCGCCCCTATTTTATAAAACACTCGTTACTCTAATATATTAATCCTTACTCCTCGCCCGTCTACCCTCTATGCGCGAGAGCCTAAGCTAGTCGTTTAAGTGCGTAAGCTTCTATAAGCTCTAAGCGCTTCTTAGCACGCCAATTGGCTATGCTATGCCTCTTAAGAATCTTCTTGACCGTTTCCCGCTTACAACGAAGGTTATAAGCCTCGATAACTTGTTTGTATATATCATTTGGGTTAAGGCATATATGATAGACGCAAAGACGTTCTTTAGCATTGGTATATAACTTGCAGCGAGGCTTTTGTAGTAAGGAGTATCCGTCGTTGTGTAATTTGTCTTAGTAAAGTGTGTAATTAACAGTACTACGACTTAATTTCAAGTCCCTCGCGATTTCCGTGGGTTTTGCGCCTTTAAAAGCTTGGCTTATAACTTGACTGCGCATATAAGGAGAGATTTCACATCCCTTGGGACAATTCCCAGAGATAAAGCCTAAAGGAGTGCGGGTAGGTGGCATTTTAGTTAATATAGTTGTAAGTGGGAGAAGACGGAACGCGTAAAATCGCGCTTTTACGCGTTTTCGCTTAATATCAGTTGGCCCTGACTGTATTAGCCACTCCTTATATATATATAAAGCCCTAGGAACACTCTTAAAGTGACCCTTAAGCTTCTTAATTTTAGTTAATATATTATATAATTATTATATAACCTTTTAGCTTAATGCTTTTTACACCAATTAAGAAGCTTTTAACTATAAACTTACTTATTATTACTTTATATATTCGAAAATGTCTTAACAATCTACTATTAACTTTAATATCCTCCAAAATAAGGAGGATTTCGAACTAGAACCAATTTCGAAACAACCTCTCATTTTTAAGCTTAGCTTAATAAAAAAGACTTTAAACTCTCTTAAAGCTAATCCGGAAAATATTAATAATTGCCGAATAGTTACTATTTGATGCCTCTTTAAAGGGTGTATATAAGTAGCATATATTATTAATTTAATTTTAAATAACTAATATAATTTTAGTAAAAAATTCAAAAATTAACAAATCGGCAATTTAACAAGCAATTATAAAGCTTATTACCTTATTACATATAAGTCAATTAATATAGATGCTATATTAAAGGGCATTAAACTTTATAAGTAATTAATATTAATTATAAAATAATAACTAATAATTTTTATAGCTACTTCTCAAGATTCTAATCAAATGTCTATTACTAAATCGTTTAATAAAGCCACTAATCAAACTAGTAAAGGCTTTACCATAGTTCACTTTAAAAGATTATTATTAGACTTTATAATTTATAATAATATTTCTTTTAAAGTAATTACTACTCTAAGCTTTAAAAAGCTACTTTAATATTTAAACTAGTAAGTTTTTATTTAAAATTACTTATATTAATATATAATTAACTTTTATATAGTGATATACCGCCTTTATATTTTAAATTACTTATAGATAAGCTTACTTTAAGATATAACAATAATAATAACCTTATAAAAGGAGAATTATCAAATAATATCTTATCAAATAGTGCTTTTTCTATTACTTTAAATGCTTAAACAGCTATAAATCAAAAGGCTTATTTAGGAATTACTATATAAGTTATGCTTATTAATAGTAATTAATAAAAATACTAATTTAATTTTTAGACATTTTATAAATAAGGATTTTAAATTAAAATCTTATTTATTAGCTATAAAAGATTTAAAAGATATTTATAGCAGTAAATATATAAATTCGGTTTTATTAGAAGCTTTAAAAGCTTATAATATTAAATATAATATTGCTAAGTAAATAATATAAACCTTGTTTTTTTTAAAAAAAAAAAATACTAATATATTTTATTTTATTTAATATTACTCGAGATAATGCTAGCTTAAACAATACCTTATTACAAGCTTTTATAAAGCATTATAATAAGGAAGGCATTAAATTTCAAGGAGATATTCCTTGTATAGCTTATATATTAAACTTAGTAATTCAAGATATCTTAAAAGCTTTTATTAAAAACAATTACAATACTTCTTATTTTATAGATTTATATAAGCAAGAAAAGAACAAACTTGAAGAAAAAGAGGAAGGAAAAGGAGTAAAACAAGTAACAAGTAAGTTTCTTATATAATTTATAAGAGATTTATTAATTTAGAGAAAGGTTAAAAAGACTATTATAAGTCTTAAATATAATCAAGAAAATCGACGTTTATTAGAAGCTCAAATTAAAGCTTTTAATATAAAAAAAGCTCGGTTCCCGCAACTTAGTAAGTAATTATTTATTTATTTAATTAATTATTAATTAATACTAATTATTTATAGATTAAAAAACACGGTAGTCTTCGACTTATTATATGTTAAAAGACTTTTTACATATATATAAAGCTATTAAAGTAGTAATTAATAGCTCGAAATCTAATGCTTTTAAAAATAAAAGTCTAGTTTTAACTAATATTAAAATTATTTATTTAAATAATATTTTAAATATAATTTCAATATTTGTTAAGGCTACAACTAAGTTATAAGCCGAAAACTACTCCACTATATATTATATTATACTTGAAGTATATAAAATATATAATAAACTTAAAAGTTTTAAAAAGAGTTTAAAGTAAGTCTTCTTTTATTTCTTATTATATTAATAAATGTACTAATTTTAAATAGGATAAAACTTTCGAAAATGCTATTAACAAGGGAATAGCTAAGCTTCGAAAATATTATCTTAAAACTGGCATTTTAGATAATAAAAGCAAAGCTTTATATTTAGCTCTTATTTTTGATCCTCGAATTAAAAGAGTAAGACTAGTTGGAATTGGATTAGCTCCCGGAATGGTATCTAATATATATAATAAGCTTGAAATAGACTATAACATGTAAGTATATATTTTTATTTAATTTTTATATAGATATAAACAAGACTATTTAATAGCCAATCCTTAAGACTTTAGTTTTAATACGTTTATACAAGATGCCGATAAAGACGAACTTGATATTTATATAAATAATTAAGAGGACATAATAGAAGACAAATTAATAATATATTTAAAAGAGAAAAGAGCAAATAAAAAAGTATATAAAATTTACTTATTTAAATTACTTTAAACTCTCTTAAAAACTATTAATCCTTTTATTATAATTTTTTTTATATATAAATACTAATTTAGCTATACATTCGGCCCTTAGAATATTAGAAAGCTAATAAAGCTAGATTTCCTATTTTATCCTTTATAGCAAGGAAGTACTTAATAATATTTACTTTATTTGCTACTAGTAAGCGTTTCTTCTCACAAGGGGCTCTTATTAATACTAAATTAAGTAATCGACTTAATAAGAGCACCTTTGAGAAGATTATATGTCTTAAAAGCTAAGGGGTATTTATAAATAAGGAAGAAGAAATAAAAAAGGAAGAAAGTAAGGATAAAAAAGATAAAGAGGAGGCTTTTAAAGAGGATAACCAGTTTTTATTCCAGATTTAGACTAGTTTTATACTCTTATATATGTTTTATAAGTTTTGTTTATGTTTTATTAATATAGCTATTAATTATTTAATAATCTTTAAAAATGCTTAAAAGTATACTTTTATATTGTCATGTGATAATTATAATTAATTATTATAAAAATCAAGCTAATCCAGTTATACTCAATTATAATCAATTATAATTAATTAGCTTTAATCATTTGTTGACACACTAATTGCTATCTTTGCTTATATAATAAGGGTTTTTAGCAATAATTATGCTTATAAAGTTATATCTTAGCAAAGGGTAATAGCTAATAGTTAGCTTTATATAATAGCATTTGAGGATAAGATTTTTTTTTTAGTATTAACCTTAAAAGCAATTATATTTTAAATAAATATATAACTTCTAAGTTTGCTAGTAATAAAGGAGCATATAATTCTTTTCCTTATTAAGGTTTATAGCTTCTTTCTCCTCCTCCTCTTGCACTATTAATTTAAGCTACTTCTTTAGTCTTAGCTACTTTTATAGTAATTTAGCAGCTAATATAACTTAGTCTCTCTTATTTGTCTAAAAAACATTTTATAATCTTAGTATATTTGTTACAATTTTGAAGCTTTTATAAATTTTTTTAGCAATGCTACCTTATATTACTTTAACTTAGCTAGCTATTAACTATTACTTGACTTAAACTACTAGCCAAGTTATGCAATAAGTCCTTTTTGTAATTGTTTAAGCACTCTATTTTGCAATTAGCAACTTTTATATTAACTATTATACTAATATAACCCTTTTAAACAATTTTTTAATGCTTTTAATTCTTTTATGCGCAACATTTAACCTATAACCCTTTAATAGGATTTGCTTAGCATTTTTAGTTATTTGTGTGCATTTAATGTTTATAAATTTAGTCTTATTCTTATAAAAGGCAACTTATAGCTTTATTAGCTTACTAAGTAAAACCTTTAGCAGGTTTTTAGTATTAATATTTTAGTTAAGTAAGGTTTAAGTAATATTATAAAATATTTAAAAGAGGATTAAACTTAATTAGAGTATTAAGCATAGCTAAATAAGTTTAAAGAAGCCTTGCTTTGTAATATTAATTTATAATATTATATTATAGCTAAGGCTTAAGTAATTAGGATTAATGCTATAAAGAGAGAGCTAAAGCAGAGTTATAAAGAGTCTTATAAGAGTAAAGTAATAATGCTTTTATTAGCAAGATAAGAGAGTTTAATTAAATATATAATTATAAGAAAGATAATAATAATAAAAATAGAAATAATAATAATAATAATAAATATAAGAGTAAAGAATTTAATCTTAAACTAGTTGCTTGTGCAAAAGCTATTACTATAAAATATAAATATTAGATTAGTTTGTAGTTTAGTTTTTAGTATTAAGCTATACTTTATAAGTTAAGGTTATCCTCCCTTTTATACTTTAAAAAAGAAAGTATAGCGTTTTTATAAAAGAAATTAAGACTATTAAGTTTTATCTTTTATTTAAAGTAAAAGTATTTAAAGAAAAGAGTATATTAAATTTGTAGCTTTAATATTATATTTTTGTTATATTCTTCTTTATCCTCTTTTATATTATTTATTAAGTAATTTGTAGCATTAATTACAATTGTATTTAAGTCTTTTAAAGCATTTAAGTTTATTAAGTTGTCAAGTATAACTTTTAGTTTTATTAAATTGTATAAAGGGAAGTTCTTTATTAAGTTATTTGGGTTTTTTAAGAGAATTATAAAATTATTTATAGCATTAGCAAAGGTTTAAAGACTTTAACTAATATACAAATTTTGTCTTTTTAATTTAAAGTAATGCTATAAGTTTATTGTTTTTTGCCTTAAATCTTAGCTTAATACAAATAGTTTTTACTAATTATTTGTAATAATATCTCTCCTTTTTCTTTATCCTTTTTAGCAATTATACAAAGCTTATATGTGTTTTGCAGTTTAACTTCTTTAATTTTATATAATTTGTATTAGTTTAAGTTAAATTTTTCTTTAGCCTTATTTTATATTAAAATATACTCTTTCTCTTTAAACTTGTTAACCCTAATAAGGGTTTTCTTATTATCTTTAAACTATTAATGCTTATTCTTTTTAGCTTATTTGTCTTTTAACTTATAAGCCTCTTGTTTAGCTATTTGAAATTATAGTAATTGATTTGTAATTGTTTTTATATTAAATAATATTTACTTGTTATTATCTCTTAGCAATTATAGCTTTTACTTATAAAGTATAAAAAACGGAAATTGTCTTATAATATTATAAGTTCAAATTTATATAGCAAATAAGGCTATATTTAAGTACAAGTCTTACTTTTTTATAGTTTATTTAGCTAAATACTTAATTAAATATTATATAAAAATACTATTAAGTTGCTTGATAGCATTATTTGTTTAAGAGTAATATGCAATTATACTAGTATACTTAGTCTTAATCCTCTTAAAAAAGATTTTTGTAGCTAAAGCTTAAATATTTTAGCTTTAATTTATAATAATTTCTTTTAAAACTTTGTAATTTAAGTATAGTTTATATAAGAATTTAGCAAGTGTTTTAGCTATAGCATTAAAAATAGCTTTAGCAATAAGCCACTTTATAGCATAGTTTATAGCTATAATAATATAATAATTTCTTAACCTAGTCTTTTTAAAAGTTTTAACTAAGTTTAAACCTTAATAGTTAAAAGCATTATATATTTAGTTTTTTATTTGGTAATAAGGACTTATAAGGCAATATGCCTCTCTTTACATTATTTGCTAGCAAGTTAGCATTCCTTATAGCATTTGTATATATTATAAATATCCTTTTTTATAATAAGCTATTAGTAATTGTTTTAGAAGATATCAAATATTATAAGTTCTTTAATATAATTATAAGATTTATATGCTAATTTTATTGTGCTTTAATAAGCTTAATAAAGGAGAATTGTTATTTATAAAGCAAATTTATCTATAAAGTCTTAATATTAAAGTTTTGTATTATCTTTAACTATAAGTTTTATCTTAAATTTTAATGCTTATAATTTAATATAAGCTATATTAGTTGTTATCTTAAGTAATATCTTATTTGTAAAGTATAATTGCATTTATTTTACAAGATTTATAATAGTAAGCTTTAAAGATAAAGCATTTACAATCTTTGTATTCTCTTAAAAATCGAGTCTTTATAACAAAGTATTAAAGACAATTATTTAAAGGCCTAATTTATAATAGATATTCAAGTAAAATAATCTAAATTCTATAATTTAATAAGCTAGCTACTTAGATTAAACTCTTATTGTTTTTATATATTAAAAACTAGTATAATTTATTTATATAATTATATAATAGCTATTATTAACATAAAAGCTTTAAGCTTGTAAAGCATCTTTAATAGCTAGTAGCTCCTTCTTATAAGTTAAGTAATTGCGTTTTACACTTGTAAACTTCTTGCTTTTAAATGCTATTAAGTGCTTTTTGCTATCCGTTTTAACTTAAAGCAATTATACACTTTATATAAAGCTTAATGCATTTGTTTTAATAATAAAAAGAGTATAAATATCTAGCTAAGCAAAAACTAGTTCGAAAATAATAACATTTTTAAGTTTAAGGAATAAGGACTTGCATTCGGCATTTTAAATAATCTTATAATATTTGTATATTGTAAGAGGGCAAGGGCTCCTGATAATACAATTATAGAAATAGAGGGAGTGCGAATAGTGGTGCAATTGTCTAATAGCATTCGACTACTAGGCTAAGTATATAAGTGGCAAGAACTGCGATATTTATCCTCCTTCGCGTAGATCACGTGCAGTGCCACGTGACCCTGCCACAATATGCTTTTTATTTTAAGGAAGTTGTGCATTAATATAGCAAGCTAAGCAAAGTCTTTAATAAACTTATAATAATAAAAGGAAAGTTCTAAAAATTGTTGAATATAATATATTATCTTTAGCTTTAGCTAATGTTTAATTGTATTTACCTTATTTTTAGTTATTTATACTTTGCTTTCCTTAATTATATATTTGCAAAATTTGATTTTATAAACCTTAAATATACATTTAAAAGGCTTAGCAAAAAAGCTAGCTTTTTATAGCTTTTTTATAACTTAATAGATATATTATATATATTCTTCTTTTATCTTGCTATAAATTAAGAGATTATTAATATATATTATAACAAATTTATTAAAAAATAATTATAGTAACAAGTTTATAGCTACTTAAAAAGTTAATAGCATATTAGTAAGCTTAAATAGCATTACTAAGAACTTGTATTTTCTATTTCGAGTATTAAAAGCAATTTTTTTAACATTTAAGTTTATTATCTTAATTTGCTAAAATCTAAAAAAAACGTTAATTTTAAAGAAAATAGCTATATCTTTTATTTAATTAATTTGCTCTTAAATTTGCAATAAAGGGAACTTGTTTTTAATTATAATATTATTTAAAGCATAATAGTTAATATATATTTTTTTAAAGTCTTATTTGCTTTTTAGATAAATAGCACTAGCATACTTTAAGAAGATATAAAAGGACAAATAAGTCCTTTGTTAAGTAATTCTTGTATTTACTTAGCTTATTTGTTTAAGTAAATTAGAGATAAATAATAAAATAAGAAGTTTACTTGTTTAGTGTTTTTTATAATAATTATATATTATATATAATTATATTTGCTATTTGTGCCTTATAATAATTTTAATCTTAAGATGTCTTTAAATTCTTTAGCAATCTTATAAAGTTCTTTTTTAAAGAATCTTAGCAAATTGCTAAAATTGTTTAATATTTGATTTAATAAATGCTTAAAAGTTTTAGGGTTTATAATAACTTATAAGTAACTTTGCATATATCTTTTCCTTTTACTATTTATTTATTCTTTTAATTTAAGCTTTTGTTTTACTTTCCTTTAAGCTATTTGTAAGATATTTCTAGTAAGCTATAAATTAGCTTTTGGGATATTGTGGCGGGGTGCCAAGGGGATTGTTGATTTCTGTCGATTTTAGAGGGTTTTTAGAGGTTCTCAGTTAGTGCTACACGTGACTAGAATGGGGGGTATAATTGCTGTTTTCTATAGCTGCGCACACTTTACTTTATACTTAATTTATACCTACTTTTGCACTTAATAATTATACACAATTGTTGCTAGTCTTATAGTTTTGTTTCTATTTCTTAATTTATGCGTGCATGCTTTAGTTCTTCCTTTTATTATTACTTTAGTTCTATATATGCGTTCTCCTTCTTATTTTATTGCTTAGTTTCCTAGTATCGTTCTTGTAAAGTCTTCTTCTAGCTAAGGTTTGCCCCCTTACATGTTTTTGGTAAGCGACGCAAGGAGGACTCGATTTGTAGCCAAAGAAGCTTTTATTATATATATTTAAGGTTCTTGCAAGGCAAAACTTAAAAGTTTGCGTAGTAAGTTGTATACTAGGGTATCTTTTCTATTAAGTGGCTAACTAGTCTGCTTTTGCCAGTTTTGTTTTAGCTAATTATTTCGTTTATATAGCTAATTTTTGAACCGTTTCTTGCTAATATAAAGCTAAAATAGCTATAAGGTAGCATGTTAGCTTAATTAGGGATAGCTTTAAGTGAAGCTAGCTTAGGGAGGAAGAGAGTGCTACGGGGAGATAAGAGTAAAATAGGATAAAAGGGTTATAAGTTAAAACTATATTAAGCTAAAGTTTTAGCCCTTTTAAACAAACTAATACTATCGATTTACATTTTAATTTTAATTGTTTTAGTATTAAGAGTTAAGAAACTATTAGCTTTAATATAAAGTCTAAAATAGGGAGTTACTAATCGGGAGTCCCCAATTAGTGGAAACTATATAAGAGCGAGCGAGCTATTAGACTTAAATTAGGAACAAGTAAGATTAGAAGTTAGAATCGGGAAAAGAGCAACTAGAAACTAGGAATACGAGAAAAATAGGATATACGAGTACAAGGAGGCTAAGAAGCTACAAAATTAAGCTATTATAAGGGGTTATGTTTTTATTTGGAGAAATATAGCTTTAAAGGAGAGAAGAAGGGAAAAGAAGCTAAAAGTATGACTAAAAAACGCAAAGGAGTATAAAGAAGGCATAAATAATTAAAATAATCGAAGACGCTTATTAAAGGACTTATAGAGACAATTATTAATTATTTTTGCAAAAAGCAACCGATTAACCTTAAAATTAAGTATAGCAATTGCTAGTTCCCCCCGAGAAATACTAAAACTTTAACTTATACCTTAATTGACCTCCTTAAAAGACAAAGCTATTATTCTAATACTTAATTTATACGAAATAAGAGATAACAAGTATATACTAGTCCTTAGATTACACTTTCCTTTGCTTAGAGCTTAAAGAGCTTTGTAGTTTAAAGGGAGCAATATCTTAACCTTCTTAGAATAATATAATAATATATATAAGGATTATTAGATCTTTGCAACTACAAAGAAAGAACATATTATTAGATACATTTCTTTGTTATATAAAGATTAAGTAAAAGCTATATTAGAGTATTATACTAATAGTTTAAGCAAATACGATAAAGACAAGTTTTATATAGCTTTAAAAAAGGAGTATAAGGAATATGACTAAGAGACCTTTAAAGTTAGCTATAACTTCTTAAATCGAATTATCGCTTAATTTTAAGCTATATGTATTACTATTAAAACTTATATCGACTTGTTTTATAAGGTGTTAACGGAATTAGTAAAGAGGAACGAGCTAAATAGCAAGTACTAGTATAAGGAGTTTATAAAGGGTCTTCTTTTGCAAGTTAAAGATAAGATTTTTAAGGATTTTAATTATAAGCTTACTAATATGTTTACTTGCAATTATTAGAAGATATATAAGATTATAATATTTATATACAAGTATAAGGAGAAGAGGCGCTACTATAACGAAGCTAATAACCCCGAGTACTTATAGTTATATTAAAAATACCTCGATATAATTATATAAGATATAGTGCTTATAATAAGCGATAAATACGCCCTTCCTTTACCCTTAGCTATGCTTATATTAGTAGAAGAAATTACTAGAATTAGTAAGGTATTAAAGGTCTTTATTCTTAAGATAATAAAGCTTAGGAAACTTGTTAATAAAGTCGATTAATTGATAAAAGAAATGCAAAAACTCTTAATTTTATATGTCATTTTAGAGGAATTACAAAAAGCCGTTAATACTTCGGTAGCTGCTATTATTAACAAGATATAGTTATAATATTAATTTATACTTTTTGCAATTAATAACTTAAGAGAAGGATTTAGTAGCTATTATGGGGCTAAAGGGGGTTTTAGTAGACGCGGTCGAGGTTAAGGTAGTTATTATAATAAAAGAGGCAGGGGAGCATTTATATTAACTAGTAGTAATTGCCTTTACCCGGATTTTTAGCAAAATGTAGCTTAAGTTAATGCTATATACTAATCTTTCAATTAACATTACCTTGCTTGCTTTAATAGAGACTAAGATAGCGCTATTAATCTTAATTGTAAATATATGCATTCGAACAACTATCTTTTGCTATAAGAGCTTATTTACTTTAAGTGCATCTATAAACACGGGTTTTACTAGTATAAAGGGAGATAGGACCCGAATCGGGCCTTTATTCCTTTAATACTATAAAGCGACTAATATTAGTTTAATTAGATTAGAGCTTACTTTTAAAGGGGGGAGTACAATTATAATATAATAAAACGCTTTGCTAATGCTTAGCGTCTTTAGAATAATATTTAACTTAAAAATTAAGAGAGAAACAAGTCTTAGGCCCCTCTTATACTCGGCAATTTATATAAAAGTAAAGAGATCTTGCGTTAAGATATAGATAATGTTCTTATTTTTAAAGGCAATTGCGTAAATGTTATAAATAAAGATAATATCTTTATTAGTAAAATATATAAGGATATAATGTATCTTATATTATTTGTTAATGCTACTAGATCCTTAAAAGCAAAGGGAAAAGGGCTATAAATTGCCCGGGATATTATAAAGTAGCAAGCTCGAGTAAAGGAAAGGCTCTTATAAGCAAAAAGCTAGAGATTTGCTATATTAGGAGTTAAGAGGGATATTAGACCCTTATAAGATATAAACTTTAACCCGGCTTTTGATAAAGAACTAGAACTAGTTAACACTTTATAAGAAGAGCTTATTTTACAATCGAAGAAAGCAATTATTTTGCTTTTGTGTATATAAAAAGGGGTAAAAATAATTATCGATACCCTTAAAACCCCCGATCTTGTAGCTACGATTTAGCACTAATAAGTAAAGGACAATTAAGCTTATATAATAATCTTAAAAATAGGAAATGTAATAGCTATATATATAGCTAAGGAAATTAAGAAAATAATTAAGGTAATTGCTATAGCTAATAGATTAAAATGTATAATGCAAAATATAACTTAGCTAGCTTAAGTAACTAGCTATATACTTTAAGGAAATATAAGTAACTTTAACTTTAAGACTTTTGTCTTAAAAAAGAGTATTATTATATCCCTTCGACTTCGATTTTTATTATATAATCTTAGTAATAAAGTAGAATGCTATAGCATGCTAAATATAAGAGCTAAATGCAATATCTTACTTATAAAAATAGCTAGGAACTTAAGCTATATTATTTATAGCGTTAATACTTTTATTATATTTATAGTTACAAGTAACTAATTCGGCTTTATTAGCGCAATTAGGATTAGGATCGAGATTATAAAAGGGGTTAGTTGCAAAGACGTATTCTTTTTAGTTAACAACTCTCTTAAGACCTTACTAGGAATGCCGTTTATTAGCAAGATAAAAATAGCTATAAATTATAAGGACGACGGTTTGTGGGATAATATATTTACTAATTTAGAAGACTTAAGGAATGCTTATATAATTATAATTGTTTTATTGCTAAAGAGTATTATTAGGAGGAAAGTCTAGTTTTAGTAAGACTTTTAGCCAAAAATCGAGGAAGTAAATTCGAGTAATAAAGAAGAGGAAGAAGAAGAGGAAAATTAAAGCTTAATGCTTTAGCTAAAGAGAGTATTAAGGGAATAAGGGCTATTTTAGGGTTTTTTGAGGAGTTTTATAATTTTAGGACT
>Ga0302221_10000739_pt1 | contig 22457 bp, 18 predicted proteins | sample II_Palsa_E2_1_FD_193517 | JGI IMG/M metagenome (GOLD analysis project Ga0302221, IMG submission 193517) | Peat permafrost microbial communities from Stordalen Mire near Abisko, Sweden - II_Palsa_E2_1 | ecosystem: Environmental > Terrestrial > Soil > Palsa > Peat permafrost | place: Sweden... | reverse complement strand
GGAAGATATTTGCACCGCAACGACCAGGGCAGCGCGCCACTCGATCCAAACTTTACCGGAGAAGGCCACACGCTGACGGATGAGCACGGGGACTATCGCTTTGTGACGATTCGGCCGGGGGAATATCCGTGGGGCAATCATCACAATGCCTGGAGGCCGGCGCACATTCATTTTTCGCTTTTTGGCCCGGCGTTTGCCACGCGACTGGTGACGCAAATGTATTTTCCAGGCGATCCGCTGCTGGCGTACGATCCGATTTTTAATTGCACGGCAGATGAGGATGCGCGGAATCGGCTGATTTCCCAATTTGACTGGGCGACCACGCTGCCGGGAGAATCGCTGGGCTATCGGTTCGACATCGTGTTGCGCGGCCGGGATCCCACGCCGATGGAAAATGCGCATAAAGATTAGCCAGGAAGGAATTTTGTAATGGACGTTCGCGCCAGCACATGGCAAACGGTTGGGCCGTTTTTCAGCATCGGCATGAAACCGCGCTATGTAACTGATATCGCCGGGCCGAACGCCGCGGGCCAGCGCGTGGTTATCGCCGGGCGCGTTTTTGACGGCGACCAGGCGGCGATTCCAGACGCAGTGCTGGAAATCTGGCAGGCGAATGCATACGGAAAATATGCGCATGCTGAAGATACACAAGCCAAGCGGCTCGATCCCGGATTCTTGGGTCACGGGCGGATTCCGACCGATAACGACGGGTGTTTTGAATTTACGACGATCAAGCCAGGTTCGGTCAGCGCGCCCGATGGACGGCCGCAAGCGCCGCATTTACTAGTGGGCGTGATGATGCGCGGACTTTTGCGGCGATTGACGACACGAATTTATTTTCCCGATGAGACACTAAACGAGCGCGACGAGATCTTGCAATTGGTGGAACCAGCGCGTCGCAAGACGTTGCTGCTGACAGCGGATGCCGATCACGCGGGGCACTTTCGATGGGACATTCACATGCAGGGCGAGGCGGAGACGGTGTTCTTTGATTTCTAATCTATGAGGACGCAGGTAGGGATTGTCGGAGCGGGGCCGGCGGGACTGGTGCTGGCTCATCTGCTCCATTTACATGGAATCGATTCTGTCGTGGTGGAGATTAAAAGCCGCGCTTATATCGAAGAGCGTGTGCGGGCGGGGGTGCTGGAGCAGGGGACTGCGGACCTGCTGGTAGAAATTGGAGTTGGCGAGCGATTGAAAGCGCAGGGACTGGTTCATGGCGGGATCGAGTTGCAATTTGCAGGGCGCCGACATCGCATCGATTTCAAGGAACTCACGGGCGGGAAGGCGGTGGTCGTCTATCCGCAGCACGAGGTGCTGAAGGACCTGATCAAAGCGCGGCTCGACAGCGGCGGGAAGGTGCTTTTTGAAGCCGAAGAAGTCAGCGTGCACGACTTCAAGGACGGGAACCCGCATATTCGCTTTCGCCACAAACACGGCCAGGCTGAAGAGTTGCACTGCGATTTCATTGCCGGCTGTGATGGTTTCCACGGCGTCTGCAGGCCAGCCATCCCGGAGGGGGTTCTGCGAATTTACGAGCGCACCTACCCGTTTGGCTGGCTGGGTATTTTGGCGGAGGCGCCCCCTTCGTCTCACGAACTTATTTATGCCCATCACGAGCGCGGCTTTGCTTTGCTGAGCATGCGTTCGCCGAAAATTTCCCGGTTGTACGTGCAGTGTCCTCCAGACGACGACTTAGAAACCTGGCCAAACGATAGAATTTGGGGAGAGCTGCATGCCCGCCTGGAAACCATCGCGGGCTGGAAACTTACGGAAGGCCCGGTCCTCCAGAAGGGCATCACGGGAATGCGCAGTTTCGTCGTGGAGCCGATGCAATACGGAAAACTTTTCCTTGCGGGCGATGCGGCACACATCGTGCCGCCCACGGGGGCAAAAGGCTTGAATCTGGCGGTGGCCGACGTGCGTTTGCTGGCCAAAGCGTTTGAGCAGTTCTACGCGTCCGGCAAGACCGAGCGTCTGGAGGGGTATTCGGAAGCGTGCCTGCGGCGAGTGTGGAAAGTGCAGCGCTTTTCCTGGTGGATGACCTCGATGCTGCACCGCTTCGACGGCGACAACCCGTTCGATCAGCGCCGCCAGCTTGCGGAACTCGATTACGTCACCAGTTCCCGAGTTGGTGCGCAGTCTCTGGCGGAAAATTATGTGGGGTTGCCTTTCGACTGAAGAGAACCTAGTTCGGATGAAGAGGCGGTATTGGGGCTGAAATTGTCTGTGTGGAATCCACTCGAGTCCTTTTGCGAGACGCAGTGTATTGAGTCATCGGATCGAAGTGAGAAAGACGGTACGACTCTGATTCAGTAAGTCACTCTGCCAAATGATTGGGGCGACGTGACAACCCCAAGAGCGTCCCAACATCACATGGGCTGGAGAGACTGGCAAAAATCTTGCCTTCCTTCCAGTCGCCGGGGAGGTTTTTCTTTTGACTCTCCCGTTTACTGAACGCGCAAACCGGACATGTGGAATTTTGGCCAAAAGGCACTTGTCCGGTAACGCGACAAACCAGGACTTACAGCGCGGCACGAATCTCCGCCGGTGATAACATAATCGAATGACGACGAAAAAATATCCTGTCCGCCTTCTTTTGTGCGTTTTCTTTTTCTCGACTGAGTTCTCGGCGCACAGCCAAACGCCGGACCATCCAACACTCAGCGAAACCCAGCAAAAAACCCTGGATGAGAAGCTAATGAACACACTGCAGTTTGTTCCAAGGGGCCATTGTGACTTGAAAGCCGTGCAGGGGCTCCTTCAGCAAGGGGCTAGCCCAAACGCAAGAAATGAGGACGGCAATACGCTGACCGCGCTCATGGTTGCCGCCCAGAATGGCTGCTCCGACATTGTGAAGCTTCTTCTGGACGGTGGAGCGAAGGTAAATGCTAAGGCTGCCTCTGTGAGTGCCGCCGGGGCGAACGGGCTGGACGGCATCACTCCACTCTTTGCAGCGGCCTCGTCTGAAAATGCAGAGGTTGTAAGAATGCTCTTGGAGCATGGTGCCGACCTCCACGCTGAAACCAGTGACGGGTCCATAGTCATGCTGCGCGCCAGCACAAACGAAATAGTGCAGATATTTCTTGACCGTGGTCTCGACATCAACGCTAAGGATAAACGCGGATACAGCTTGTTAATCCGGTCCGCTGATGCGGGGGGCCATCATCGTCCAAGCATTGCCTTTCTTTTGCAGCATGGTGCCGACCCGAACGCCAAGACGGATGATGGGACGACTGCGCTCAAACTTGCAAAGGAAGCACGCGGCTCCGCGCTCCTTCCGCGAACTCACGACGTCGAACTACTCGAGAAAGCGGGCGCCAAGCAGTAACCCGAGGCTTTTCCTCTCAACTCCTGATAAACGCGGTAATGGTAAAAGTGAAATCGGGCCAGATCCTACTGTCCGGTAAGGCGTGCCAGGCAAGTGCAATCACTTCCGAGTTGCCCGTCACTCGGGAAGAACTCGCTGATCCGTTCCCTCAGCGTGGGGCAACGCCTTCCACGATAAATATGCGGCTCTTCGCTGCGCTTTGCCTAATTGGCCTGATCGCCGCATAGGCTGGCGAATCGTACCACTCACGCGCTTTCTCCGCGCTGTCGAAAGCGATTAGCACCATGCCACCCTTTGGCGGCTCGCCCTCGAGGGTCTGGAACTTGCTGCTAAGAACGAGATATTGGTAATTGAAAGGAGCCAGCGTTTCCGGTATCTTTTCCACATATTTCTGCATGGTCGCGAGGTCCGTTACTTCGACTTCCGCGACGACGTAGCCAGGTGGGGTCTTCCCTTGCTGCGCATGAATCGTCTCGGCGCAAGCAACTCCGAATGAGATACCAGCAAGGACGGCCAGCGCCAGTTTGGAGTTCGTCTTCATGGGTCCACTCTCCCTTGTGTGTTTTTTCAAACAAGCAAGCCATTGAATTTAGACGTGTGAGCCTAAGATTGGGCGCACCCTGTTCTCTATTTTCTGGACGGATCCTTGCGAGTGGCCAATGCATATCACGCCAGGGTGTAGAGGATCGATCCGAAAGCAACTCCGCTCGAATTGCCGGCCACCCGGAACTAATCGCGCAAATCCCGATTAACGCATTTATCGGACATGTGGATTTGGCCGAAAAAGGACTCGTCCGGTTTCGCGACTAATCAGGAATTTAGGTAGGTGCTCGGGGTGCCATCTTCTAGTGTCCTGATTAAGCTATGCCCATCAGAACCACGCGCGGATGGCGTGCCCGCGCTCACCCCAGAAAATGAACCAGCGCCCAGCCGCTCGCACGATCTCAAGCTGGTCTGCGATTGCGATGGGCTCGGATTCTTTGGCCAGCCCTAGGCGCGAAAGAAGGGTACGCCGCCGCGTGGGTGTTCTGCCTGGCGCCTCCGCGGCCTCGGCTGCCGCAAGCAGTGCTTTTCCATACGCGACCGCCTCCACCGGGAATTTGTGGTTCCATGCCTCGTTTAACAAGCTTTTGTTCAGCACGTCCTGGCAACCATTCAGAAACGCGCCACGGAAACTCGTATCGTCGGCTCCCTTGTACAAGCCTCCGTGAGAATTCTTGGGCACGCCATCGCATTCTACGAGGCGCACGACATAGTAGCCTTCGAATTCTTTCAACACCGCGGCCACATCTTCGGGTGTTTTCGCGTTTCGTGCTTCCAGTATCCACTGGTTTGCAGCGTTGTCGTAACCAACCCGTGGTGCGCCGATACGTTCGTAGCCCGGAATGCAAATTTCCTGGAAGCGTGCAGCTTCCATCTTCGATAGCTCTTCATCAGCGAAAGAGCGTTTCAATAGGCGACGCCATTCGTCCTCATGACCGAGCTTGGGGCAGCCCTCCACAATTAGGTCGAGACCCATGTCAAAACGCCTCGCAGTGCTAGCTCTCGAACATTCCCAACCGCGCCACTACAACGTATGTTCTTTAATTCGAGTGTGAAAATCGCTCTGTATTGTGGCCATCGTTCTGCAGTTTCTTCAACTCCTGATTAACGCCGTTACCGGAAACTGACGCGCCACCGCAGTGCGTCGACACGTTCTAGTACGCCAGATGTCCGGTAACCCGACTTATCGGGAGTTACGACTGGTTCAAGGCTTCATTTGGTGGGAGGAGCTGTCGCCGCAGGCGGCTTCACCTTGTTAGGCTGCCAGGCTGCCCCGCCCTCTTCCCACTGATTGTCGGTGAGTTGCTCGACTTCTGTGCCGTCGTACCTCATGACGAAGATCTCACCGAAAGGCTGCGGCGCACCTGTGTAGAGTACTTCGTCCTTGAATCCCATCCGGCTGCTTGTGAACGCAAGACGTTCTCCATCTGGCGACCAGGCCACATGAGCCTCGTTGCCTTTCGTGTGTGTCAACTGACTCACGTCTTTGCCGTCCGGCCGAATCGTAAAAACTACAAAATCGTCGCCAATCTTGCGAATGAACGCAATCAAATCGCCCCGCGGAGACCAGACGGGAAAGTTGTCGTAGTCGTTGGTCAGCGCGGTCACGGCGTGGCCCTCCAGATTCATGATGCGCAAGCCTTCGCCATCGGGACCGGTTGTGCGGTAGACGATGTGCTTGCCGTCGGGCGCGAACGAGGGGAAGGCATTGTTGTTCGGACCCGAAGTGATGACGTGAAATTCTGATCCATCGGCGTTGATCACGCCCACTTGCGCCGGGCCACTCCCTAAACTCATAAACGAAGGGAAACCGCCGATTCCGAAAGCAATCTGCTGGCCGTCAGGAGACCATTGCGGACCCAGGATCAATTCCTTCCGCTCCAAGATCGTGCGGCCGGGCTTTCCCGCATCAACAACGATCAACTGGCCAGCCGTATTGTCTGTGTTTAACATCGTCACCGCAAAGCGTTCACCGGTGGGATCGCATGCAGGCAACCAGGCGGTAGTAGACAATTCGTAATGGGGATTCCGACTCCAGCGCTTCCTAGGTTCAGCGCTGAACTGCCTGATGTAGCGGCTATAGGCGAGATGGGCACCGTCCGGAGACCAGGAAGGTGAGTGCAAATCCGAGCCCGCAGGGCCCGGCTTGCCGCTTGCATAAAAAACTCCGTGTTTCGACTTGTTGTTCCGAAGATAGGCGATCTCACCCGATGCCAGCACCGACGGAGATATTTTGACGCCGGGACCGGCCGCCACGGGTTTCGTTTCACCGGTGGCAATGTCTATCTGGACGAGTTTGGTCTCACCGTCTGCTCCGCCGAAGCGGTACGTCCATGTTTCCTGCGCGGACATGCAGTAAGCAATCACGCTTTTGCTATCCGGGGCCCACTTCGGACTACCGCAGAAATTGCCATGCTCCGAAATGCGTTTCAGGCCGGTGCCGTCGGGCCGGACGAGCCAAATGTCGACCACATGCAGGCGTTCCCATCGGCCTTTCGCTGGGGGAAGGCTGCTTTCGCGATCCGAAGAAAATGCGATCCACTTGCCGTCAGGTGACCACGCAGGTCGGAAGTCCCCGCCCCGTCCGGAAGTGAGAGGCGTCGATTTGTGACTGCCAACGTCGACGATCCAGAGGTCGGCGGTTCCCGCGGCGCGCGTTGTGACGAAGACCACTTGTTTACCGTCGGGCGAGAACGCGCCCTGGTCATCATACGCGGGGTCGTCGGTCAGACGATCAAGGCCAGTCCCATCCGGGTGGATGCGATAGAGATCAGCCGAGCCGGCGCGTTCCGACGTGAAGACGATCCAGTCGGCCATCGGAGACCAAGAAGGATTGTAATCGAGCGAGCCGGGCTGCGTGAGAGCTCGCTCGCCGGAGCCATCAGCGTTCGAGATGAACAAGATGGCTTGGACTGGAGCAATTCGCGCAAAGAGAATGCGATCGGCTGCCGAGCAAAACAACGCGACCGCGGCCAATGTCACGAAGCAAGACAGAACGCGGAGCTGAATCATAGCTCCCTCCAAAAAGGAGTGAATTTCTGGACCGACTGGCTCGCGTTGCGAGATTATCATCGACAGACGCGATTTTGCACTGAGAATGGCCGCTGCCCTAGATTGACGGAAGTGGGTTGCCGGAACCGGTATGTTCCAGACAGATCGTCGCCCATCTGGAAATCATGCACTTGCCTGATAAACGCGGTTACCTGGCAAGTGGATTCAAGTTCCGATTGGCTAAAGGATTGGGGCGAGGCGATTCAAACCGCACTACTACATTTTTACTACAATTCGTTGATTTCCCTCGTCGGGATTGGTTGGAATACAAGTGTGGCGATATCCCTGCTAGATAGTTGATTCGACAGGAAATGGCGGAGAGGGGGGGATTCGAACCCCCGGTAGGAGTTTTGGCCCCTACAACGGTTTAGCAAACCGCCGCATTCAGCCGCTCTGCCACCTCTCCGCGGCGTGCGTCCGGAAATTCCCGGCGACAGCGAAGTATAGCACCATTTTAGGGCCTGCCGTGGCGTCAATATGTTGTGAAAAAGGCCAGAATTTTGCGAGGCGAGCACATCGAGAACGAACCTTGCAGCGTCCAACAAACAGGAAGCACTGCCGCTGACGGCTGTCGATGAACGTGCCAGAACGTACGGGGAAGTCTTTGTTTTGAGGCGATCTACCCCTAGAATGTAGACACACGGCCTGCTCCGAAGACCCGTCTACCTTGGCGAGCGGATACCGAGAACGTTCGGCGGCGAAACATTTTGCCGGCCGCGGTCGTATCTATGGGTGCCGGAGACCGATTGACATCGGGTTTATAGCCAGCTCATGACTGGCGTGGTAAGTGCCGCGGAATGATTAAGATAGCTAGTTGAAACGAGTTGAGGCACTGCGGGGCTTGAATTTGGGCAAAACGGCTCGGCGCACAGCATCGTCAGTTCTAGCGGGATCGTCGGTCACCGAAGGGGCATGGTATGAAGATGTGGAAAAAGGTTTTGATCGGCCTGGGCGTTCTGGCGGCGGTCGTGGTGATCGTGTTGGTGAGCATCAACCAGGCCAACAAGGGTGTGGTGACGGTTCAGACGGCGAAGGTAGCCACACAGGACTCTCTGGTGTCTCAAGTCACCGCTTCAGGCGAAATTAAGCCCACCACATATACCAACGTGACGGCGCAGGGATTCGGACGCATTACAGAGATTCTGGTGAAAGAAGGCGATCACATCAAGAAGGGCGACAAACTGCTGCTGCAGGAAAATGTGCAAGCCAACGCCGACGTGCAGGCGCAAGACGCGGCCATCACTTCCACGGAGTCCGGCGTGGTCGCCGCCCAAGCCAGCTACAAGGCGGCGCAAGCCGACCTGCTGCAGCAACGGGCGAACCTCGAAAAAGCCAAGCTCGATTACGATCGCGGGCAAGGTTTGTTTAAGGATGGGTTGATCCCTAAGCAGGATTTTGATCAGCGCAAGACCACGTTTGACGCTGCGGTCGCGGGCGTAGCCGCATCGGAAGCGCGCATGCAGGCGCTCAATGCGCAATTGTCTCAGGCGCGCGCGCAGGTAAGCCAGAGCCGCGCGGTGCTGGTGCACACCAAAGACATTCTGCAGAAAACTGCGTATATCTCGCCGATCAACGGTATCGTCAGCTATTTGCCGGTGCGGCTGGGAGAATATGTGGTGCCCGGAATTCAGAACGCTAATGGCAGCTTTCTAATGACGCTGTCGGATATGTCCGTGGTGACCGCGGAAGTGAAGGTGGATGAAACGGACATTGTAAATGTGCAGATCGGCCAGGATGCGGATGTCACGATCGACGCCGTGCCCGGAAAAATCTTCAAGGGCAAAGTGACGGAGATTGGTTCGCAGGCAGTGCTGCGCAGCTCGGGATTAGCGACGACGCAGACGACCACCAGCACGCAGGAAGCGAAGGATTTTAAGGTGGTGGTGACGCTGGCGGCGCCACCGGAGAATTTGCGGCCGGGGCTTTCGACCACGGCAAAGATCAAGACCGCGGAAAAGAGAAATGTGATCGCCATTCCCATTCAGGCGCTCGCCGTGCGTACGCGGAAGGAACTGGAAGAAGCGGCTAAAAAAGCCAAAAAACACAGCGATTCCGGGGTGACCCTGGCAGCTCCGCCTCCCGTCGCGAGCAGCGATCCGAAGAAAGACGAAGTGCAAGGCGTGTTCATCGTGCGTGGGAAGGAAGCGATATTCAAGCCGGTGGAAACCGGGATCGCCGGCGTGACGGATATCGAAGTGACCAAAGGCCTGCAGCCCGGCGACGAGATCGTGATCGGCAGCTACAAGGCGCTGCGCACGCTTAAGCCGGAGGCCAGCGTAAAAGTGGATAACTCCGCGCCGAAGAAGCCGGACGATCAAGAGAGCTAGAGCGCCGGCCGCCGCCAGAAAAGATTCAGGGGAGAATTTGATGCCAGTCGAGACTACATCCGCGGATTCGTATCGCGAAGATCTGGTGAGCTCGGGAATTGTAATCAAGACCGAGGAACTCGAAAAGACCTACCAGATGGGGACGGAGATGGTGCACGCGCTGAGTGGCGTGGATCTGCAAATTCGCAAAGGCGAATACGTGGCGATCATGGGTCCGTCAGGGTCCGGGAAGTCTACGTTGATGAACCTGATCGGGTGTCTCGATTCGCCGAGCTCCGGAAAATATTGGCTGGCCGGGCGGCTGGTGAGCGACCTGGATGACGACGAATTGGCGTACATCCGGAACAAAGAAATTGGATTCGTGTTTCAAACATTTAATCTGCTCCCGCGCGCTACCGCTTTGCACAACGTCGAATTACCGCTGATTTACAACGGAACGCCTTCCGAAGAGCGCATCGAAAAGGCCAAGAAAGCCCTGGAGCGCGTGGACCTTACGTCAAGGATAAGCCACAAGCCTAACGAACTCTCTGGTGGTCAGCGACAGCGCGTGGCCATCGCGCGCGCGCTGGTCAATTCCCCGTCCATCGTGCTGGCGGACGAGCCGACGGGAAACCTGGACTCAAAAACCGGCGAAGAGATCATGGCGCTGTTTGAGAATCTTCACGAGCAGGGCAATACCATTATTGTGGTTACTCACGAGCATGATATCGCGCAACACGCTCACCGCATCATATATATTCGCGACGGCAAAATCGCTTCCGACGAAGTGGTGAAGAAAACCTGACGGAATGTGCTTCTGTCGCTGATCATCGTCCCGCTAAAATCTTGGGCAGAAGAGTTAGTGAATCGGCGCGGCCTTTTCGGCGTTGGCTTCGCCAAGCGCGGCGGTCGAATGAAGGTAGGTGCGAGAAATACGGTCGTGCCAAGTCAGCGAATCTTCGTCCCACATGGACCAGAGGAAACCCAGGAAAAAAGTTCCTGCGGATAGCATGTAGCCAGCGCTGCGCATGAGCATCTGTCGGGGTGTCGGCGGTTCGCCGGAAAAACCAATGACCTGCAAACCGCGCAGCATCATGCCGGGCGTGGTTCCACCGAAAATGGTGAACAGCGCGAAATATTGCAGATAGACAATGGCAAAGGTTGCCAGACCGACCGCGCCGCTGAGCTTGTTCATGGTGAACTCGCCGCCCACCGCGCCAAAGAGCGCAAGGATCCCACCGTAAGCGAACAGCAGGCAGGCAACGTCGATCGCGGCCGCCATCTGGCGTTCTTCGATAGGCGCTACAGGCTGCAAGGCATATTCATCGCGCGCTGGGTGGGGCTCGTTTACCGGGCGCGCTAAATCTTCTGGAGGGAGCGAAACATCGATGACCATGCGTGTATCGTCCTCGCGTTTGCGCGGAGGCCTGCCAATCGCGATGGTGAAGGAGAATTCTTCGCTCGCCGTTGAGGGCGACTCCGTGGCAGCGAGTGCAACCTTGGATGCCGCGTCTGCTGGATGAGCCCTGGGCGGCAAGGTCGAATTACTGACCGTCTCATAACCGGACGAGTTCACCGTCCGGTCAATTCGGGAGTTATCGATCGCGTCCACTGCGATAGAAGAATCATTTTCGAAAGGCAGCCGCGACTGGCCAGCGTTGGGAGCGTGCCTGCGCTTGCGGCCCCGATAGGTTTCCAGACGACGGGCTAACTCGTCACGCCAAGCGCTTTCGTCCTCGGTGTTTTTCGCCAAAAAAGCATTCGGATTTATAGGTGGCAATGTGGCCACTCGGCCGGGTTGCGCCGAAGTAGAGATTTCACAAAAATTACAGGCGCGTGCGCTCGAGGGCAGCACGGCACCGCATAGCAAGCAGGTTTTGGTCACCGGTAGGTTTTGCGCTGCGGACGCTCACACTCCGGTGAGGAGTGTACCGCCGAAGAATACCACGGCGGCTTTCAGGAGGCGTGTGCAAGGAACGGATGGCTGTGGCGTAAAGGTAAAGGAGGGATGACCGGAACGGCTAGGCGTCCATCTGTTGCGCGAGCATATCGCGGCTGCACGCGATGCGGCGTTCGAGAGCCACGGCTGCGAAGTACGCGCACTGCGCGCGTTCGTATTCCGTCCAGGCCCGCACGGAAGGCGTAATCCTGGCGATCGTTGAGCGGACGAAGTTCAGCATGCGGAAATATGCGCGAATCGCTTGAATCCGCGTGCGATCTTCCGGGCTTTCGGGGCAGAGATGCAGCAGTTGCAATACTCGCGCGAAGTCCTCTCCAGAGGCCGCCTTGGTGATGCCAGTTACATCTTGCACCTCCAGGGACAAAGGCTGTTTTGCGGAGGCGGCGATCAGGGATCGGCAATATGAAACGAAGAATTGCAGCAGGAACGTCACGGAGCAGACGAAAATAATTCCGGCCATCATCGTGACACCACCGCAAGGCGTGCCGGCGAAATAAGCTGGTCCGAGGATAATTTCCAGAAAGCATAGGCCCAAGCCAAAGGCAGCACGAACCCAATCGGCTGGATGAACGAGAGAAAAAGAGAACTCTTTGAGGGGAACATGTTCCGCAGAGCATAGGTTGCAGCGAGCAAACTAAAATAAACGCCAAGAGACAAGACCAATTGGATGAGCTGCGTGCGACTCTCGCGGAGTTTCATGATCGCCGCCCACAGCACGTAAGTGAGAACGAGGCCGACGAAATACAAGTTTTGCGACAATTCCACGACGAAGTGCGTGATCATCCGGGCGTTGGATTGTTCGACGACCAGATAAGAAAATAACGCGGTGCCCGCAAGTAAGCCGACGGCGCCGAAGCGCACCAAGCGATTGGCGTTCATGTCGCTGAATACGTGAGCGTAGAGGCTGGTCAGAGCGAAGTACAAGAAAATCGTTAATAGCGCGTCGGAATAATAATAGAAATAGAGGTACTCGGAAGAGGTGTAGCCGTAATGCGTTAGAACACGATAGCGGCCGACGGTGGCAAGAACGGAAGCGGCCATGTACAGATTCAATATCAGATAACGCCGAAAAGCACCCTTCTTCAACGCGCACACCACTACAAACACTTCAAGCAGCGTGCAAGCGATCCAAAGGAAATTCTCAAGTAAGCCAGGCACGAATTCCTCGTTTCGTCCCTGGCTTCCGGAGCGGCTGAAACCTATTCAGCCCAGCTGGCTTCGGACTACTTCCAGGGAGTTGGCGGTGGTGGCGCGCCACCGTTTTTCCACGGCGTCGGCGGCGGAGGTGCTCCGCCATTCTTCCACGGCGTTGGCGGTGGTGGTGCACCACCGTTGGCCATCATTACGGAACCGTCGCTATGTGCTGCTACTGCCGTTTTCAGGCCCATCGCCCCGACCAAAACGAGCATGGTCAGGAACACCACTGCGAGTTTACGTGACATTGTGCCTCCGGGATAAGAAAGGACCCCGGATGCACTCTATCCTTTAATGCGGGAATGTCAAGCATCCCGCACTAAGGAAGCCTGTGAAAATCAGGTGTACTCGTCCGCCATGTCTTCGCCCAGCTTTCGCCAGTACTAGACTGAGCGGATAGAACGCCCAGTGTCAGAGTAGGCTGGCAGGTAGCGGGAGGCAACGGTACGGTGGTACCGATATTTTTAGTACTACATTGGCGGGCTAGAATCGCGCAGGGGCTGTGGACCACAACACGTGATTTCTTTGTAGTAGAGCCGTCGCATATGGGATAGGGATTGCGGCCCCCTGGGTTAAGGCGGAGGGAGATGGAGGGGAGGCACCCCGAGCCGTTTTCGTAAGGGAACTCCCGGCGGGATGAAGCCAGCGGCCTTCAATTATGCCTACCACTGCGTGGGTGGCCGCACTCGTAACGGGCGCGCCGCTTTGACCGCGTTGGACTTCGTGGCTGAACAGGAAGAGGTCCGTAAATACCTGGGGATCAGAGGGACCTGCAGTAGCTTGCGCGGTTTTCGACTCGGAACCGATGGCCATCCGTCGGTAGTCCGAGACGAGTGCGGGGAAAGAGTCAGCAATCGGAAGCTCGAACGTGTGGGGATCTTTCATGCGCGAGGGGCGGAGCGCCGTAGTTTCCACGGACTCGCCAATGACCGGTTTTTCTCCGGTCAGAGGCAGGCTGACCACCGCATACGGACCATTGAACGGGTTGGGCGTGGCGCGAAGGACGGCCACATCGTGGTCAACGTCCATGGCAATGATCGTGGCTTTCACGAGGCGGGGTGGCGCTGCAGCTTGACGGAGCAGGATGCTGGGTTGGCCGCCGTTGTGAAATTCTGACAGGACGTGGGCGGCCGTCAGTAGATAGCCGTCGCGGTTGATGAAAAACGCGTTGCCATAGAAGACATAGTGGTAGCCGCGATTTCCCGGAGACTCGTCAAGCTGATAAACCACGGGGCAGACAGCGGCCACCAGGCCGTTAACGTCCGAGGCCCCCGAAGCGGAAGAGATCGCCGCAGAACTGTCACGCCCCTGGGTCGCGGCTTGAGACGGAGGCCGGGATACTGCGGCGAGAACCATGGCGGCGGAGGAGAGCGCGGCGAGTTGGAGAAGTCGACTCATACTTATCTCATACTTATTTGGATGCGCAGCGACTCACGGCCAGGCGGCGGACACGAGAACCTAATCCAACAACCAGTTCGTGACCGGCCTAGCGCGCGCTGATCTAGCATAGCGCCGGGGATAGCAGACGCAATGGACCGCAAGGACAGGTTGGCTCACAGAGTTAGCTGGCGATTAGAACTCGTTTCCGTTGAACACGGAGTGTGACAACCCCTGTCGCCTCAGCGCCCATTCGCGACCGTCGGCGTAGAGCCGCAGTGGTTATGGCTTCACTGAAAAATCATCCGGCCAACGGTAAGTTATGGGAAACTCCAAACGATTGAGCGCAAGACCGTAGAGCGATGTCCGTAGTTCATGCGAATAATGAACACGCCTCCCGCGAGCGCCGGAGAATCCATTTTGCAGCCAGGAAGATGGTCTATCGCGTTTTTGCTCGCCGTCGGGGTGATCGTCAATTTTTTTGACCGCATCAATCTGGCGGTTTCCCAGCAGGCGCTGCACGATTCGTTCGGTCTCACGCTAATTTCGTTCGGCTACTTATCCAGTGCCTTTAGCTGGAGTTATGCGGCCATGCAGGTGCCCGTCGGAATCCTGCTCGATCGGCTCGGCGTGCGCCGCGTCGTCCGCATCAGCGCCTTCTTGTGGAGCGTAGCGTCTTTTTGCGCCGCGCTTTCGCCAGGCTTGTCGGGGCTATTCGCCGCCCGCCTGCTTCTAGGTGTAGCGGAGTCGCCGACATTTCCTGCCAACGCCAAAGCGATCGGCCAATGGTTTCCGGAGCAAGAGAGGAGCCTGGCTATCTCCATCACCGATTCCGCAGCGAAGCTCTCGTCGGGCATTGGCGTACCATTGATCGGCATTCTTCTCTTGCACTTTGGGTGGCGCTGGAGTTTCGCCGCCACGGGGTTCGCCAGCCTGCTTTATTTTGCCCTGTTTTATCGCAGCTATCACGATCCCGTAGAAACGCCTCCGGCTGGGCCAGAGCTTTCTAATCCGCGCAACGATCCGCGCGAAAGCCCGTCCACGGATAGAGTCCCACTGGGTTATTTGCTGCGGCAGCAAAAGGTCTACGGACTTGCGATCGGATGGGGAGCCTACAACTATACTTTTTTTCTGTTACTGGCTTGGCTGCCCACTTACCTCTCGTCGGCGATGAACGTGAACCTCTTGCACTCGGTGCTGTATACCGGCGTACCCTGGATTTTTGCGGCGATCACAGATTTTGTAGTGGGTGGGTGGCTGGTAGACTTTCTAATCGAGCGCGGCTCGAACGCCACGCGGGTGCGCCAGACGGTTTTGTTGCTCGGCATGAGCCTCGGCCTGGCGATTTGGGGTGCAGCACACGCACACACGCCGGTCGCTGCGGTCCTATGGATCAGCCTCACGCTGGGAGGATTAGCCGCAGCGGCACCCGTGGCATGGACCGTACCTTCGCTGATTGCGCCTTCAGGCTCCGTCGGAACGGTGGCCGCCATCGCCAATTTCTGCGGCCAACTTTTTGCCATTTCAGCGCCGATTATTACCGGCTATATCGTCTCCGCGACGCATTCCTTTGCCGCAGCTTTCGCCGTCGCGACTGCGGTGTTGCTAATGGGAATCGCCAGTTATGCGATGTTGCTCGGACGTATCGAGCGCATTCCGGAGTTGGTTCCGGTCGGAGGCTTGGCAGCAAAATTTTAACCCCACGTGGGTTACTTTTTGACCAGAGGTTGGATTTACTTTGCTTCGTGTGTGTCCCTTGAGCCTCTTCCGAGCCGTTGTGGCGGAACCCACCCGATGTGTAACGGCAATTCCCGAGCAGTTGAGGTAGTCTAGGCGGGCGATGCTGGTTTCCCAACACAACCAAATGGCGCGAGAGAAGAAACGCGCCGCGCTTTTGAGCGTGGGGTCGGCGATGCTGCTAGTGTCGCTGAAGACTTTTCTGGTGCTGCGCACCAGGAGCTTGGGCGTGCTGTCTGAGGCGTTGCATTCTTCACTGGATCTGGTAGCGGCGTTAGTCACTTTTCTTTCCGTGCGGGTTTCGGACCAGCCGGCGGACGAGCGGCATCCCTATGGCCACGGCAAGTTCGAAAACTTCTCTGCGTTCGTGGAAACGGCGCTTCTCGTAATGACGGCCCTGTATATTATTTACGAGGCGTTTAACCGACTGTTTTTTCATCATGTACACATCCAACCGAGTATTACGGCGTTTCTGGTGCTTTTTGTGGCGCTAGCCATTGATGTGACGCGTTCGCGAGCATTGTCCTATACCGCAAAAAAATACTCGAGTGAAGCGTTGGAGGCTGACGCGCTGCATTTTTCAACCGACGTTTGGAGCACGATGGTGGTGATCGTGGGAATTAGCCTCGTTTGGGCGGGTGAAACGTGGAATTTGCCTTCGCTGATTTACGCGGACGCGATTGCCGGTTTAATGGTCGCGGCGGTGATTCTCTGGGTGGGCTCGCGCCTGGGCAAGCGCACGCTGGATGCTCTGCTGGATGTTGCACCCGAAGGTTTGCAGCAGACCATCGCGCGGGCAGTAGCGGGAATGGAAGGCGTGCTGGACGTTGACCGCATCCGGGTACGCCGCGCCGGCAACCGTCACTTTGTGGACGCTACGGTCAGCGTCGCGCGGACCGCGAGCCTCGAACAGGTTCATACATTGAGCAATGCGATTGAAAAACGCATTGGAGAAATCGTCCCGTCGGACGTTATGGTGCACGCCGAGCCGCGCGCGCCCCAGGGGGAACATCTGTTCGAGGCCATTCGCGCCGTGGCGCAACGGCGAGGACTAGCCATCCACGACATCACCGCGCTGCAGCAGGATGGCAAGCTTTTTGTAGAGCTCCACCTTGAAGTCGACGAGCAACTTAGTTTGCGAGAAGCACACCGCCAAAGTACGGAACTCGAAGACGACATCCGCGAGCTGCGCAGCGGACCGATGGAAGTGACGATTCACATCGAGCCCCTCGGGCGGCACATTGCCACGCCGGATGCCGGCGTGGGAGAAATGAAACAACTCTCACGCTCCATTGAAGGGTTCACGAACGGCTTGGCGGCCGAATATCATGAATTGGTGAACTGCCACGATGTGCGCGTGCGGCAAGTGGAGCACCGCATCGTGGTGACCTGCCACTGCATCATGAATAGCGCGCTGCCGATTACCCAGGTGCATGACGTAACCGCCGCCCTCGAGGACCGTGTGAAAGAGCGCTTTCCGCAGATCTATCGTGTCACGATACATCCCGAGCCGGTCGAAGAACGATAATTGAAGTTGTGTAAGAGCGCGGCATGCGGGGGTGTTAGATTGTGGGGCATACAAATCGAGCGCCTTTCCCCCCGCCTGTACTACGATCGCAAAGAGCGACGACTGCTTCAGAAGCGGGCCGCTATACCGGGTTTAGTGAATAGCGTCGCGGCAAATGCAAGCAGAATTGGATAACACTCCAAAACGTAGCGCGGTTCGGGCGTTTCGATGGTGGTGAGGAAAGCCGTGCGGAGCAGTACAAAGAGCGCCAGGACCATGACCGCGGGACGAACGTGCCGATTCCAGCGCCACAGGCAACAAGCGCCGTAAATTCCCAAGGCGACATAGAAAATATTAAGGAAAAAAAATCCCACGGTGGCCGATTGGTCGACGCGATCGTCGTGCCACGATTGTCGCAGGGGAAAGACGGTTCCGGAGACCGGCAACAATTCAATCCTGGGAGTAAACCACAGCGTAACCGCGCGCGCTGCGGGCAAAAAAAGGTACGTGCGGAGGGGATGGCGGGCGGTGCGCTCGCGCGCCAATTGCCCGAAGGCTGCGTCTTCCTGCGGTGTGAGCGTCAAGTCGTTGTTGTATTGCTCGAGGATATCCGCGACGCGGGATCTTTCCTGCGGTGTATCAAACGCGCGTGCCGGAATACTGTCAACATCGATGGCTTCGCCATTTAATTTCCAGGAAACTTGATAAGCATCGCGCACGCGAAAAAGCCAGGTCTTTTCCCAAGCCATAAAACCTTTGGGCACGAGTTCGCTAGGGAGGTTGGAGTTTTTCGGAGCCAGGAATTGGATCTCATGCAGCGTGATGGCATTTCGCGCCGCCCAGGGCAACAGCGGCAACAGGAACGCCACGCCGCTGAACAGCACGACGCGCAGCCAGTACCGAAATTGTCCGTGAGGCCAGAGCAGCAACGCCGCGCCAAGCCAGGCCGACGCTAGCAGCAAAGGGGTTTCGGGGCGCAGCAACGTGCCCAGGCCTACGATAAGTCCGGTGCAAATCGCGGCTACGCGATAGTCGAGAGTTCGTTGCTTGCCATTCATTCCCGGCGGAGACACCAGCCGGTCGGTGGCTGTTGCGAGCGCAATTAAAAAAAACAAAGCGATGGCGCTAGAGAAGACGGCCACGGATTCGGTCAATAGTGTCGCAGAATAATTCGCGATGAAAGGACATAACGCTGCAAGCCACAGACCGCCAAGGAAAACCGATTTCACCCTGGCATTCTCATCGGCCAGTTGCACGAGGACCACACCAATTGCCGCGATCACCAAGCAGTCCGCCAAATCCACCAAAGCTTGCGCGAGCATCACGAAAACGTGCGCCGACGCTCCAACCTTTCCCGTAAGCAGATAGATCAACACCAGGAACGCTGGATATCCGGGCATACGGATATCCACGGGCGTGATTACTCCATCGACGTTCATGGCATACATATGATGCTGCAGCCAATTGGTGGCCATTTGCTCGTACAGCACGGTATCGCCGGAAGCGGCGGGAAATTTCAGGATGAACAAGAGGCGCAAGCAAAGGCCCGCCAGCAGCGCGATAATGGGGCTAGAGAAAACTCGCTTCATCGGTGAAACGCATCTTACAATGAAGTAGCAGTAATTTAGTACGTCGAGTCTACCGCGACAGAGAACGGCCGGATGAACGGCCGTTGCAGGGGTTCATGAAAGAACGCAGGCCGATATTTTATGACGAGGAGCGCGTTCGTTGGCGCCGCACGCGCCGGGTGATGGAGCTTTCGGCTGTGTTCTTGACCCTGCTGCTGGCTTATTTTTTTGTGACTATTGCGGTGAGTGTCGAACTTCCGTCTGGTCTGTTGCCGAGTACCAACCCGGGACTGCATGCGCTGAAGCTGAAGAAAAAGCCCACGCCCGCGCGCGAAGGCCGGCAACGCCGCGTGGCGCATCTCGGCACGGTTCCTGCCAGCTACGATCCACTGCGCGCCGCGTTTTTCGTAAGCTGGGATCCAAATAGTCTGGCAACGCTAAAAAAACATTACAAAGACCTGGATTTGCTGTTGCCCGAGCAACTGCATGCGGTTAGTCCTGACGGCTCCATCACCATCGTGGATTACGAACACGGGCAGCGCACGGCAAAATGCCAGCCAACGGATGCGGTCAATATTCTGAAAGAAGACAAGCTGCATCAGTGGATGAAGACAGCCAATGTCGAGCTGCCCATGATGGGCTTGCTAAACAACTACGACGGTTTGACCTGGCACATCAAGGAAATGGTCGAAATGCTCGGGAACGCCGCGGCGCGGCACAAACTTTCGCAGGACCTGCTGCAATTCGCTCAGCAAGCGCACGAAGCCGGCGTCGTCGTAGATTTCGAAGAGGTGCCGGATGCCAGCCAAAAGCATTACCGCGAATTTATTGGCGAGCTGTCGGCGGGCATGCACGCTGCGGGGCTGAAGCTCATGGTTGCGCTGCCCGCGAGAGACGATGCCTACGATTATCAATATTTCGGCGAACAGGCCGACGCCATCGTTTTGATGAACTACGATGAGCACTGGCTGTCTTCACCGCCGGGTCCCATCGCGTCGCAGGACTGGTTTGTGGAAAACCTGCGGCAAGTGCTGGAGGAAGTCCCGGCGCAAAAAATCGTGGTGACCGTCGGCAGCTATGCGTATGACTGGACACTGACGACAAAGAACAAGCCGGTCACCTCCGAGACGCTGACCATCCAGGAAGCGTTGCTGCATGCGTATGAATCCGAAGCTGCGGTTGAATTCGATACCGCCTCGCTCAATCCTCACTATTCCTATTCGGATGAGCAGAACCACGTGCATCAGGTTTGGATGCTGGATGCTGTTACGGCCTATAACGAACTGCGGGCCAGCGAGCGCCTGGGTGTGCAGGGAACCGCACTATGGCGGCTGGGCTCCGCGGACACCTCATTATGGCCCATTTGGGACGCCACGCGGCCCGACGATGCCGCGCGCAACAAACTGACCGACCTGCCGCCGGGTCCGGATCTGATCCTCGAAGGCGACGGCGACATCTGGCATTTTGTTGACACCCCCAAAGACGGCGAGCGCAGCTTTACCTATGACCCGAACACGGATCTTTTCACTAGCGAAAAATACGACGCCTATCCGCTCTCCTACAAGATCGACCAGATCGGCGCGGCCAACAAAAAGATTGCGATTACTTTCGACGACGGGCCGGATCCACGCTGGACGCCGAAAATCCTGGATATCCTCAAGCGCGAAGGCGTTCCCGCCACATTTTTCGTTATCGGAGTAGAAGCGAGTCAATATCCGGAACTGCTGCGCCGGGAGTATGCCCAAGGCAACGAAATCGGCAATCACACTTACACGCATCCCAGCTGGGACGAAATCTCGAAGACGCAGGCACGATGGGAACTGAACCTAACGCAACGCCTGATCGAGAGCATTCTCGGCGTCAAAACCATTTTGTTTCGCCCACCGTTTGGAATCGACCACCAGCCGGAATACGCCGAGGAGGTCGCGCAACTGCCGTTCGCGCAGGATATGGGTTATCTGATCATTGGCCAGAAGATCGATCCGCACGACTGGCAAATGATTAACGGAAAACAGACGCCGGAGCAGGAAATTGTCGATGAAGTTTTGCAGCAAGCGAATGACGGAAATATCCTTTTGTTTCACGACGGCGGCGGGGATCGCACACAAACCGTCGAGGCTTTGCCGAAGATAATAGACGCGCTGCGCGCCAGGGGCTTTTCGTTTGTTTCGGTTTCAGACCTGCTGGGGAAGACGCGCGCCCAGGTCATGCTGCCGCTCTCGACGCAGGAGCAACTGGAAGCTCGCGCCGATGGATTCATCTTCGGCCTCTATCATTGGTTCCGGCTGGGCATTGCCACGATCTTCATCGCGGGCATTGTGCTGGTGAGCGGCCGCGCGCTCATCATCGGCATTTTGGCGCTGATCGAGAAATGCCGTCCGGATCACCATAAACTTTCCGATCCGCCGCCTACCGTCAGCGTGTTAATTCCGGCACACAATGAAGAAAAGGTGATCGTGCAAACGATAAATTCCGTGCTGGCTTCCGATTTCGCGCAGCTGCGCGTCATCGTCATCGACGATGGCTCGGCGGACGCCACGGGCAAACTGCTCGATGAACATTTCGCCGGTGATGAGCGCGTGCACATCATTCATCAGGTCAATCGCGGGAAACCAGCGGCATTGAGTGCCGGAGTCTCTTCGGCGGACACGGACGTTATCGTCACCATTGATGCCGATACGGAAATCGAACCGGACGCCATCAGCAAACTCGTCCGACATTTCTCCGATCCGCAGGTTGGCGCGGTGGCCGGCAACGTTAAGGTCGGAAACCGTTCACGTTGGCTCACGCGCTGGCAGGCCTTGGAGTACATCACCAGTCAAAATATGGAGAAGCGCGCTTTTGATTTATTGAATTGCATCACCGTAGTGCCTGGCGCGCTGGGTGCCTGGCGCAGAAAAGCCGTTGAGGCTGCGGGAGGAATTACCGCCGACACGGTGGCGGAAGATGCCGATTTGACTATCGCCATTCGACGTCTCGGCTGGCGCATCAGCTACGATGAAGAAGCAATCGCCTGGACCGAAGCGCCAGACACTCCCGGCATACTGATCCGTCAGCGTTTTCGATGGACCTTCGGCACGCTGCAATCTTTCTGGAAGCATAAGAACACGCTCTTCCGCCCGAGATATGGAACCCTGGGATGGATAGCTCTGCCCAATATTTTTCTGTTCCAGGTGTTGCTTCCGTTGATTTCTCCCATCATCGATCTGCTGTTTCTCGGCGCGGTTCTGCTCTGGGCTTTGGAAAAATGGCATTTTCCATACATTCCGCAGATTCATTCGCCGACCGGCGATTTACTTGGTTCTGTTTTGTTTTTCATTGGATTTCTGTTAATCGACGTCCTGACTTGCATCATCGCTTTCGCTCTGGAACGCGGGGAAGATTGGACCTTACTCGTGCCCGTTTTGCTACAGCGATTTTACTACCGGCAGCTTATGTATGTGGTTCTGTTCCGCTCGGTGAAAGAAGCGGTAAGTGGAAGGCCGGTAGGCTGGCACGGCGTTGGTACCGAAGCGCCACGGAGCGCTTTGCTGGCTGAAACGTAACGAGGCTTACCGCGTTCCATGGCCATCTTGCCTGAGGACTATAGTCTTACAAAACGAAATTTGTTATGCTTCGTCAAGGTACAGGGCTGTATCCCGCAACCAGGGAACGGCACCGGAGGCTACTGTGAGCGCACTTCCCGCAGCGGGCAACGAAAAAGTTACCGTGCCCGAGTTGTTGCAGCGAAAATCTCAGGCTGCAAATTCCGCAAAGCAGAAAATCACCTGTCTAACTGCTTACGACTATCCCACCGCACGACTGCTCGATGAAGCTGGCGTAGACGTGCTGTTGGTGGGGGATTCGCTCGGCATGGTGGTTCTTGGCCATGAAAGCACGCTGC
>Ga0302221_10000721_pt1 | contig 22865 bp, 11 predicted proteins | sample II_Palsa_E2_1_FD_193517 | JGI IMG/M metagenome (GOLD analysis project Ga0302221, IMG submission 193517) | Peat permafrost microbial communities from Stordalen Mire near Abisko, Sweden - II_Palsa_E2_1 | ecosystem: Environmental > Terrestrial > Soil > Palsa > Peat permafrost | place: Sweden... | reverse complement strand
CGGTGATGCTCTCCTGGGTGCCTGCTACCTTCTCGCATTCCAAGCTTCATACATGCGAGATGGCCTTTTCGAATTCTTCACCATGGTTCGAGGCTGCAGTTTACTGAGCATTCAATTGAAAGAGGAGAAGTTACCTATGGCTTTCTTCCTCACGGAGAAAGATCATTTCCACTTCATGGAAGAGCGACTGCTCGACTTGCCTGTCATCAGTTCCGAGTTGGTAGAAGGAGCGCAAAAGTCTCTGGCAGCCGCACAACCACTATGTACGATGCCATGTCATACTCATCTTTACCAGCTCTTGGACGAATGCATAGAATCAATCAGAATCTCTTCGTTACGCGGTAAGTTCTTCCTTCGTCTCCACTACATTACATCTAACATAGCAATTCCAGCCTATTTCAAGTTCATCTCAATTTTCCAAGGAATAATTCAGATGTCTCCCTCAGATTTCTCAACCTTTATGTCCCCCACCAATACCATCTCCCACATCCTTATCGCAAATTTCTTCGCCCTGCAGCTTGTCGTCGCACCCATCATTAACCGGGAATGGGCAGGCAGGAAACGCTCAACGCCGTTGAGAAATCATTTGGATCAGATCTATCAGTTGGCGAAAGGGGTAGAGGAGGGTTATGAGAGCTATATGGAGTGGCCCTTGGCGATTGCTGATGCTGTCCTTGAGGAGGTTGCGGGAAATACGGCAGTGGTTCCGAATTTGTCAATTTTGAGGAAGGGTGAATGGGCGGGCATGAAGAGCGGTGATTCTAGGTGGGCTTGAACATTAATAGAATAGGATTATAAATTTTTTTTAGGGAAATAAACTGGTCACATCTACCCTGGCGCTACATTCTCTCAAAGTCCTTCCCAAGAAACGTATGACGACTTCCCACTCGTTCCTCTGGGTCAAACTCAAACTTTACCATTGTTGCAGTACATTCTGTCTGGTCAGCGTCACTATTCACGGGTATCTATACTTACCAAAAATACACTTCTAGCCTACTTCGGGAAAGAAACTCCGTGAGGCTGTACTTTGTAGCACATATGCCAGAAAATACGTACCCATTCTGCCATCCCACAGGCTCAAGAACAAGCAGTCCATTGACAGCAAAGTCCATACACAGGCTACTATTCATATATTGCGCTACAGTTGATAAAATGTGGCAGCGAAGGCTTCCTGACTCTAAGAGAATTTTGATTCAACACAGGGATGCCAGGTCCTCCTCCCACTATATCTTGACCAGCCACTCATTCCTTCAAAGTCAATCTTTGCTCCAATTTTAAACCTGAACATGTATGCCACCAGGAAGCAGGTCTGGGGTCTTCAGTCATGTGACTTTTAACAGGATCAGTCCATTTTACATCCCCTCTCGCATTCATCGCATGGCCATCTGGCAGCTGAAAGATTGGCGTAAGATCGGGGCAACTTTTGGGGCTGACAGTAACATCGTAAGGCTTGTGTAACTGCACATGCGCCGAGTCAAGGAAGCAACAACCCCGTCCAATCACTAGTGATTATCAGAATTCGTGCCGTAAAGCTATTTAATGTACTGTAACTTATGGAACATTTGTGAAGTGGCGAGCCACTAATTCTCAGATTGTTCCTCAGATCATGAAACATTCAAAAAAGCAAAATGGTAGTTAGGCTTTAAAAGTCCCTCGGACAATAGTACAGTAATTACAAAAATTTACTTGCTTTTCTTCGGATTATTTCCTCTCTCTCCTCCACCATCATCATCACCCGAATCCTCTCGTGCGCGCTTTCGACCTTCTTCTGACGAAAGTGCATTGCCCAAACTAGCCTTCATTTTATTTTCAGAAGAAACCCGCACCGCCTGGTGGGTAACATTCACGACGACAAACCGTCTGCCCGTCCATTTAGTGATCGAATGGAACAAGTCCTTTCCTCGGATGAATTGGGCACATCCGGATGGACCTTCGATCCGGAGTCCTAACTGCCTAATAAGCAGATCACCGCCTTCGAAAGCTCCAAGGGGAACCAGAGCAGCAAAACCACGATTCCAGTCACTTATGTCCTTGTGTTCAGTAGTGTGAAGGTCGACGAGGGTGGCTTTAGTGACGAATGGGTCGATAATCATACCTCGTCTGGTTTGGAAAGGGATATTTCCCTGCTTGGCTACCTCAAGTGCAACGGCTTCATATTGCTTCAACAATTCCGGATCTAGACGCTCGAAAAGAAACCTGAGGGTTTCGGTAAGCCCTCCCAGGGCGCTGTATCGAAGTATTTCCTGTTGTCTCTGGACATGGGGCCAGTCTGCAATTCTCCAACTGCTATCTGCAGTTGGGTGTACCCCTTTCTTTCCCTGGCCATCACCTGTTGCGCAGTGGCCGCCCAGATGATATACACATGACTTGGCTAGTCGGAGGTCATTTGCCGGATTTCGAAAATCGAATTCCGGGTGTTCCTTGAGCCAATCCGTCCAATGAAGGCCATGTCGGGTAGCGTCGGGGAGAGGACCAGGTGCAAGGGTGCTGTACTTCTCAAACGAGTCTATACTCTTTTGTTCGACCTGCGTGCTAAGAAGTTTGCCGAGAGCACTCCATAATTGGAAGTAGATGACATCACCATCTTTGTCTAAAACCATCAAGATATCGACTTCCTTGATGTGATAGAATAGATTGTGGTCGACAGCGTATTGGTTTCTTCTGGCTTGGTGATATGGGTTCGAGGAAGCTCTCGGAATTGCCGTCTTTGCAATACCCAGTATCTCCAGGAATGCTTTATCATTCTCTGCTTTCAATCTCTTCTCGACTTCTTCCTCCAAAGTGGGGTCAAGGTGGACCTGCTGCTGCGCCAAGCTGCGCGCGTTCCTCCAGAGATAACTGGTTCTGCAACCGATCTACGTAGTGAGAGTCAGCAACTATTTAGTACGAAGGAACTTTTCGGGAGATTTGGGTTGGGTATTTGAAAATGAAAGATACTTACATCGCCTCCGGTACGGAGCAAGATTTCACATGCCAAGTATTGCTCGACTGCGACACTTGGAGGGGGCGGAACTCCTTCATCGACTTTTTTCTCAAAGTTCTTGCTGATAAGGAGCTTTCCATAGTTTGCACTAGAAACGCTTGCGTCTTCGAAAGTGATCTTAATTACACTTCTCTTGTGCAACGCGAATTGCTCTATCTTCCTCTCGTTGTCAATTTGGGTCTTGGCAAGTTGGCCGTTTGCAATCTTTTCTGCGGGTATATTCTTAATATCAAGAATATCCTGGCCCAGTTGCTTTATCAAGAAGTTTTCGTTGTCTATGTGAGTCTGTGCCTCGAAATTTTCGATGCAGATTGATTTGTCACCTGGAAATCCCATACCGCTCCAGGCGTAACGAACTGCACCCGCCTTGCGCGCCTCCTCATTTAACTCCCATTCTGCCTTTTCATCATATCTCATCTGAAGATCGATGCTCGGCGCAGACGTAAGTTGCATAGATGTGATGGTTTCACCGTCTTCAGGGAGGTCGTGCATCTCGATATCCTGGTCATCGTCGTAAACCTCGTCTCTTTCTTGGTCCTTGGTCTTTCTTCGACCCTCGATCTTTCCGAGTGACTTTTTGGCCCTTTCCAAGGCTTTTTGGTCTTTTTCGTAGCTTCTTTGTTGGTATACTGTTCCCATTGGATAGGGAGTTTGATTATTCTTCGTAGGCTTGGATAGCTCCATCGTGAAATCAGGTGAAAGTCGTTCTGTTATGCTCGCTTTTATTTAATATCTGCAGTAAATTGTTAGACCAGTCAAAAGAACCAGCTCTTGCTTCGCTGGAGAAGTTTTTGGCCAATCTTGAAGTTTGTACGAAATGGCGCCAAACACTTACTTTGAGGAAGCCTAAATAGGCTTAGTGAACAGAAGTTCCGGGGTAAATCGCAGTGCAGTTGGACCTTGTACTTGCAAGATCGTTTTGTTGTAGCTTCAGAATTTGCAAAACGAGGATGTTCTTGTGGAAGAAAGAATCTTCAAAGCATAGATCGGACAGTGCTTTATATGCCTGTCCAGAACCAAAGCATTGTATGAGAAACATGCCAAATTCATAAACGAGCCAATGAGCGTCTCCTAAATTATTCTTTTTGAGGAAGTCACGAGTTATAATACCCAAAGCGGAAACGTCTCGGTCGGCCAATAAACCCCCGACAAATGGCGTAACCATGTCGCTTTAATCTGCTGGCAGTCAGTTCACTGTGACAATGATTCTTATGAGAGCAGCATGCCAAATATATAAACGAGCCAATGAGCGTTTTCTAAATTATTCTGTTTGAGGAAGTCACGAGCTATAATACCAAAAGCGGAAACATCTTGGTTGGCCAGTAAACACTTGACGAATAGCTTACCCATGTCCCCTTTACTTGCTAGCAGCCAGTCCAATGTGACAATGACTTCTTTTTTATATAACAGTATCTTGATCAGACATGTATAAGTAATGACTTAGACACAAAGACTAATATATTTTAAGGATATTAATAGATTCCTTAAATTGGTTTTTAATAATTGTATTAAACCTACTCTCACTCTTTCCCTTTAAGCAAAAGATAAAAGTTTGTAGATTTGAGACTAATAGACATAATTTCTAGAGATTGAACTACTTAATTGTTTGTTCCAGAAAGTACAAATCTCTGCGAAGGAATTCCAATATCTTGCTTCTAATAGACAAGAGTTAAAGACTGTTCATTTAAGTATTCCAAGCTATTTGCTATTAATACTAGCATTATAAGAATACAAACAACAATTATTCATTGCTTAGAACAGTATACTTTGTGGACTCAGGAACAAACTTTTAAAAGCTGATTTAGGCACTATTACCTGGTTTGAATGTTTTCATTGCTATTTTGCACATGAATAAATTACAACATTTGCTATTTGTTAATGTCTTAGCAATCCCTTTGTCAATTGACAATTCAGCATGATTTGAAGAGCTGAATGGATTCTGCTGTTTCTAGCACAATTCCATTGGCTTTCGTACATCTTTACATTTTCCAGGGTTACCCTTTGATTACACCTTTGTTAGCGGTCCAGAATTTATATAACAAGAAAGTAAATTTAATAAGAGCACGTGGGAACCCGACCCGAATATGGCTGTGGGTTGAACTGCCCTTCTATAAGAAGAAGTAAGAAGTAGTAGGACTAAAGCTTGTTTTACATTTTTCAATATCACCATGAAATAATATATTATTCTTGGGCAAAATCAAAGAATAGGTGGTTATGATGGAGCAATTAAAAATTATCCCTTTGATAAGCATCCTGCTGTATTGGCCAATAATAATTTGTTAGCGTACAAATCAATTTATTGGCCAAGCCCGCCATTGGCGAGTGAATCGGAACAGATCGACAAGTCTCACCTAAGATCCATCAACAATGTTCTCCCCAAGGATCCGCTTTTCCGGTGACATCACATCCGCGTGATCAGTCGCAATCTGTACTAGGTACTTCTCGTACTTGTGGCAAAATGGTCAGCCGTTAATAACGCATACTGCTTATCACCTTTTTTGGGAACAAAGTTTGCAACGATTCTTTCAATCTTAAAATTCCCAGTTCGCTATGGCAGCAGTTCAAAATGCTCCTTATCCAGCCTTTCCTATTTCCAAAACAGTATCATCCAGAGCAGCTCCTAAGCAGCGTACCAATTGCGGCTCCTTCATCGACACTACGATGGTCTCTTGGCTACAGCCAACTCCACGCAACACACCTGCCTCAGAAATGAAGCGCCGCTACCATGAAGATTGCTACATCTGGATCAAAGATGTTCTTCCATCGTCTGACGTGTACGACTTCCGCCAGGCATATTTCGAACACATGGAGCCAACTGGCCTTTTAAAGGGAAGTACCAGCCCTCGCGACGGCATCTTTAATTCTGCCCTCGATCCCTCCAAGCACCAAGGCACTGGCGCTATGCCGGAACAAAGCGCAGAGCCCATGCTCAATGCCATCCATTCCGATGAAAAGTATCGCGCTTTCCTCGCACACCCAGACCTACGAGCAATGGTACGCGAGCTTACAGGATGGGAAAACGAGGTTATCTTGAACAGAGGATTGATCCGACACAACGTTCCAGGGAGCAAGTGTCCAAGCGGGATTCATTACGACCAGCTCTTTCTCCGTGCGGCGACCCCCGTTTTTGTGACCGCGTGGGTGCCAATTGGCGACTGCGCGGCCAATGGTGGGGGACTGATGTACCTCGAAAACAGCTGCCCACTCGGCAAAGAACTGGAAAACAACTTTCTAAGCAGACAAAAGAGCGAGGACATGTCGCAGAAGGAGAGAGCCAGTGCTTATAACCGGCATATGAGTGAAGACGGGCACTTAAGCCATAATGTAGAGGAATGGGCGAAAGAGGAGGGAGTAGGGCGGCGGTGGCTGGTTGCTGATTATGAGGCAGGGGATGTAGTATTTCATAGCCCGTGGATGATTCACTGTAGTAGTCGGAATGAGGACAAGGAAGGGCGGATACGAGTGGCGACGGATCTGCGGTTTTACGAGAGAGGTGCAAAGGTCGATGAGCGATGGTCGAGCAATTTCTTTCATGGAGATGGATTATGAAGCTCATAGGTTAGTTAGATTGCGCTGGAAATGTTGGATGCCACCACGTGATGACTTCAGCTCTTTGCAATTGCTATTTGTTCTAATAGTGTAAAATTTATTTACAGTTATTAATAGGCGAACTCGCTTAACGAGGAAGGAGCGAAGAAGTAAATAAGAGAAGCTCGTTTATTTTAGCTTCTATACCTGACACTCCATAGTAAATCCCGTCCGCCCATAAGCCGACAAACCCCTTTTTATAATTGTTTCTAGGGTCGGCATTCGTTGAATTAATTCTTATCCGTCCTAATAGATATCGTCGTGTAGTTAGTCATAGGTTCGATTTGTAAGGGCTCGCTACGTGTGGGATATCACTTCTCATCAAGAATAACACGAGGAGAATAACTTAGGGCCAGCAAAGTATTATTATCGCTTTCAAGTACCTAAAGCGGTCGTTAAGATAGGCCGAAGAGAATCGCCAAGGTTTGGAAATTGAGTAAGGCTTAACTTACGTACACAAACTAGAAGATATGAAGCTAGAGATGAACAGACTCGTCTTAGGACATAAAGCGGAGGCCAATTGTTAATCATGGGTCTCCCAAAAATACTCATTACAAATCCAGTCCTTTAGGCTCTCAGTCAAATCTACCATTGCGTCCCTCAACGTTCCCCACCCATATTCCTCCTCCCTCTCCCTCCTCGCTGCCTTACCTTTACCTTCTTTTCCTGGCAAATCTCCCCACACCCCCTATTCCTATGACACCTCGCACACATCCCGCTCCCAACACACCCCACTCCTCCACTATGCGCCTTGCACTCCTTACAAAATACCCACCTCCTTCCCTCAACTATAATCTCCGTGCCAGGACAGTATCGACTGTTCGGCCCCTGGAACCCACACTCGACGCAGAACCCCTTCTGCGGTTCTTTTCCGTTTTTATCTTTTGGGCCATTCAGCATCGCGGTTGCGAATTTGCTGTGGGGTCGGAGGCGTAGGCAGTCCATTCAGGTGTAGAGCTTGCGATCCATGGCCCATGGTATGCGTTCTACGAAGAGGAAAGTCGCGTGTGGCGGGCGCTAGATCTAGGTGTAGAAATAGCAGTTCGCAAGACAGGTTTTCAATTAGGAGGGAAGGTCGAAATTATTGCTTATGTCGTTCTGGAGTTTGATGGTGAGGAGGAACTTGCATGGCGGTGGAGGTGGAGTAATGACTTTTAACACAGGAGGGTTGAAGGATGCCGGAGAGGAGGGCTTGGCTGTAGCTTAGCGGCATTTTGGTGGCATTTTGATAAAGATAGAGAAGGAGGAGAAGGTGGAGGTAGGCGGGAAAGTTTCATATGAACGGAGGGGCTGACGCACAGCCACTGCTCAGTGGCTATTGGAGCCAACCGAGGCCGTCTCGCCCTGCCTCTGACCGAAGCCTTGCATTCTGGATATGAGCAAGCTTCCGCTATTCAGAATAATACGGAACATGAATTGGAAACATAAACATTATTTTGGACGGAAACGAGGTAATTAAGCACTCGTCTGGAAAAGACGAGGAGGACGAGAGAGAGTCGAGCCAGCAGTGTAGGGTTCCAAAATTGGTAATTCTCCTTCAATTTGGCTACTTTGTAAATATGGAAAGACTTGCATTGCCATTCTCGCTCGTTATAAGCACATTAGATTTCTTTCCCATACGCTTTGACCCCTTTTGAACAGCCGTAGCACCGGTTGAGCAAAGCTACATTGAGTTTGGACGCACATCGACTTCGCTGAAGAAAATTTGTATCAAAGAACGCCGCCTGGAATATCGTATTTGGGAACGCGTTGTGGAAAACTCTTTGTGTCCTCCACTCCTTTTTGAATCTTCCTAAGCCTAAAGATGGGGTTCTTTCCTTCCTTGTCTAGTTCTTTGAATATCTGAAGTGGCTTCTCGCTTAATTCCACACGTCTCTCTATACCATCGTAGACACAATATATGGCGTAATGCTCCCAAGGCGCATCAATATTATACTTCTTCAAGACTGCAGGCAAGACGCTGTAGCAAGGGCCGTCCAATGGATTACGCAAGAATTTGAAAATATAAACAGTTCCAGAGCTCTTCTCTTTGGTTGACGAGCTTGGCTCTGCTTTTGCGCCGGAAAGTTGGTCTTTTGAGGCGCCCGGTGGCTTTAAAAGAGTTGTTGAAGGCAGCAATATTCGGGAAGAGAGTCCATTTGGCAGTGCTGAAAACGGATTATATTCCCAACTCTCGATAGGAATCTCCTGCTTGATCTTGATATCGTATACGCTCTCCAGAATTGTTACTCGGTCTCCAAAATTCATTACCCCCATCTGCTTCAGATCCTCATGCAGCAATGAAATTAGAGCTTCCCCGACAATCTCCTCTTCTACAAATCGATCTTTATACTGTCGCAGCCCCAAAGAGCTCACAAATTCCGCAGATTCTTCCGCTGTCCACTCTGATATGATTGTCTTTGGCAGCCAGTCAACACCAAATTTATGAGGCCTAGAAGTAGCTATGGTATGCGCGTTGGAACTGGGATCCTCCTTTTCCTTTACTTCGGAGTCGCTGGCCAGTCCTTGCAAGCTGTTTGAAACGTCTTTCTCGTACCCGCCGTCGGCATCAGTCTCTACAGAGTCTGGATACGCTCTCCCAAAGGACTCCAAGCCCCACTCTTGTGTGGTGGGAGCTAGATGTTCCCCTTGGTCTGTCCACTTTTGAAGGAAGTGATAACGTTGCTGGTCTAAAAACAAAGCACCCGCTGCGTCCCCCCAGGTCTGCCGTCGAAAGCCACCGGGGAGTGGACTATTGTCAAAGATCAGCTCGTTGATCCAAACGGAAGCTCTCTTCCGACTAGAGTCTCCCGCATATAATGGTGATCGGAAGTTTCGCTTATCGAACGATGGAGATGGTTTATGTGCTGCTGGACGTCTCACACCTCGGCTAATAGAAGATAGTCCAGGGGTCAATGGGGGAGACAGGGGGTCGCTGTCCGTAGGTAGCTGCTGGGCTTCTTCGTCCTCTAGTCTTTGGAGAGTATCAACAGTGCACTGATGCGCGATAATCAGGCTGCGAGTCATTATCGCCTCATGCTCGTCTTCCGCCTGGGTTTCCATTGTCAAGATCCTAATATTGTATAAGCTAAATGCATTTCTAGGAACGAAGATTTACTAACCGGCGAGTAGCAATTTTCTGAGCAAAATCCAACGTCGACAACATTATATGTAAGGTAACCTTGCATGATTCCAAAGTGCTCCGCAAAAGCTGGACTTGCGAGCGCTTGAATGTCCATTTTATCCGAACAACCCAATCCTGTGTGGCTTCTGGAGAGCGCTCGCCACCTCCTTTTCGTAGGCTATTAACTATTCCCTCGATTTCGTTAAATACTTCCTGGCACCGGTCCAGAATCTCCTGTGTTGTCTCGATTGCACTCAGAGAGTAACGGAAAGCCTTCGCTTTGGCGAGAGTCGACTGTAATTGTTTCAAAACGGAGCAGAAGAGTGATATTTCAATGGCAATTTGTCTGACCTCTTGCCCTGCTGAGCCGACGGCTGATGCGAATTCAAATAATACGATGGATAGCTTGGCGCCAGCAATTCCGATAATGCTCGCGATTGCTCCTATTGCTTCCATGAAAGGTTGAGATGGGAATTTCAAGATGAGAAGGTAGGAGCTTAATGATCTCTAGACTGCCGGGGGCAGTGCCCATTCGTGGGGCTGAGTTGACGCCCACCAGGCTCTCTCACAAGCCGTTGATGTGCACACCCCTTGCAAGCCATCGCCAATCGTGTGATAACCCTATCGACCTTTGAAATCCAATAGTACGGAAGGCCATAAGGATCGCACGTCCCAGCGCATTTCACATTTCACATTTCCAATCGCAGCCCCACTTAACCCTTCCCCCACTCTATATCTTAAAATATCTGGAATATCTCTACTTTAATTTTTATATAAATCTTCTCTTAATTAAAGTCCCTTTATTATTTAATATTTATTATATTTTTTAAAATGCGTTTATAAACATATTTAATTAGTTAAGAGTTTAGAATCGAGAGTTAAGAGTAAGTCGAGAGTTGAAAGTCGAGAATGTGGAGCCGGAGTAATTAGTGAGGAAGGCCTTATAATTATAGGCAATTATCACTAAAAACTTTTTGGTAAGGTATAAGGCTTAAGTTAAGACCCGAGTTTTTAGTGAGAAAGGCCTTATAACTATAGGTAGTTATCACTAAAAAAAACTGGTAGGTTGTAGGGCCTGTTGGGCTGCAATTGGAAATGTGAAATATGAAATGCGCTGGGGCATGTGATCCTTACAGTATAGCCTTCCGTAGTCTCCTCCCAAACCATCTCCGCCCAACTCTATTCTCATCCAAACTTCCGTACACAAGCAAAAATGTCAGTCCAGCAACACCCTCCCATCAACACTAATTGGAGCATCGACACGAGCGCTAAATCCGTCATCTCCTTCGGTGTGGATGTTCTAGCAGCCACGCTCAGCGACAATGTCCACCCGCTGGCGTACCTGGCTTGTGAGCGATATGGGGCGACGTTGGCGATGTGCCCAGAATCGTGCGCAAAGGTTGAAAAATTGGCGAAGAGAGAGCATACATGTCATATATTGAGCTTGATTGGCGTTAGTGTTGGCTTCGCGCCGAATGACGTTGCAGATAAGTTGGCGTCAAATGAGGCTGGGGGTAAGATCATACGTGCGAACCCAAAACCGGGTAGTATTATTCGGGCAACAAAACCTTACGGCCTTAGGCATTCCTGCAGCCATTCTCGGCCCGCTTCATCTCGGTTAAGTACGTGGCGCAGTTTTAGGCTTAGAACAAAAGTAGTGGAACGGGTGTGGATTGATTCTACGGAGAGAAATTAGCTAATATCACTCTATAGTGTCCTGAGGCAACCACGCATCACTATCGCTACTTCTCAGTTCGCTCCATTCACGATTCCCTCTTATAAGAATAAGCCTTAACGAACCTTATATAAATACTTAAAAACTTCTTTAAAAGAAATTTATAAATATAAATTTCTTTTATTTAAATAATCTTTAAATTCTTATTTAAAGAACTCTTTTAAAGTATATTTATAAAGTAAAACTAATTAATTAAATTCTTTTTTATAAAATCTTTTATATAAAAAATAAGACCTTTATTTAAAATATATATTAAAAATATTAATATAATAAAATAATATATTATATTCTTTTTAGAATCTTTAAATATAATAAAACCACATCGTAAACTTATATTTAATAAATATTTAAAATCTTTTTTATAACTTTAAGTAATTTAAATAAAATATTTCTTAATTAAATATTTTAAAATATTAAAATCTCTTTTTTTTATTTTAAAATAAAATATTTTTCTTATAACTAAAAAGACTTTAAATAATCTTTATAATAATAATATAAGATTTTTATTTTATTAATTTATTAAAGTATATATAATTTTTTTATATTTCTTTTATATTTTATAATAACGAATAAATCTCTTTAAATTAAACAAAGTTTTTTTTTAATAGATTTTTTATTTTAAAGTATAATTATTTTCTTAAATATAAAATTATTTCAAGAATAAACTTTTAAATTATAATATTCTTTATTTCGATTTTTTTAATAATCCGATTTTTTTTGAATCACTTCTTGAATTCGCTTATAATTTAAGATATAATTAATAATTAAGTTTAAATAAAGATTATTATTAAAGAATAATTTATTTAATTTTTTAAAGAAATATATTATAAAACTTTTCCGTTAATATAACAAAAATATTATTTTTAAAATTTTTTTTAAAAAAAATTTTATAAAGATTTTTAATAATAAATAACTTAAATAAATAATCTCTCGCTAATTTATTTTAAAAAATACTTTTATAAGAAATTATTTATATTTCTTTAAATCTTTTAAATATTTTTTAATAATATATTAAAAAATATTATTTAATTTTTTTATTATATTTATTTTTTTTTTTATAATTATTAAAAAAGTATATTATATAATATTTTTTAAAATTATAAATCTCTTTATTTATTCTTTAAAATATAATTTAAAATTAATATAAACTTTAATTAAATATTTAAAAATATTAAATATTTTTAAAAAAAATCTTTTAACGAAATTAAAGTTAAAAGAATTAATTAAATTTTTTTAAATAAACTTAAAAAAATAATTAATAATTAAAAAAATATATTAAAAGTTTTTATTTATAAATAAAAATAAATTAATATAATCGATTTTTATTAATTTTATTAATATTATAATTATAATTTAAAATAATATTTATATTTTAATTATTATTTTATATTTTATATATTTTAAATAATTAAAAATATAATCTTTTATATCTTTTATTATATAAAGCTAAAAATATTTTTTTAAATAATAAAATATAATTCTTAAAATAAAATATTCTTTATTATTATAAACTTAAACAAAAACTATTATTACTTTATTTTTTATAATATATTTTTTTTAATTTTTTTTAATATTTAAAATATATAAATTTTTTTTAAATTTTATATATTTTATATTAATAAATAAAACTTAAAATTTAAACTTTTATTTAATAATATTTTAAAAGTATATTAAAAAAAATATAATTAACGAAATCTTTATATTATTTAAATTTAATAAATCTTTTATAAATATAAAAATTTAATTTTACTTTATTAAAATAATATTTTAAATAATTTATATTTTTTTTTATATAAAAAACACTTATATAAAAAACTCTTATTCTTAAAATATATATAATAAATTTTTTTTAATTTATTAAATTATCGAGTAATTCTTTAATTATTTTAAATAAATTAAGCACGAATTCTTTTAATTCTTAATTATTTAATAAATTATTTATTGAAATTTCTTTATAATTATATATAATTTTTTATAAAGCTTTAAATTTATTAATCTTTTTTATATTTCTTTTAATAAATAATACTTTAAGATTTTTTTCTTTAAGCGGATTTTTAATCTTTTTAAAAAGTTTTTTATAATTATTTTTTTTTATTTTTTTAAATTTATTTAAGTTTATTATTATTTAAACTTAATTTATTAAATTAAAATATATTTAAAAAGTTTTTATTATAATTTAAAAAAAATTATTTTAAATAATATATTTATTATAAAGTTTTTTTTTTAAGAATTTATATAATTTCGAGATTTAAATTTTAAAGATTATAAGTTTATTTAATATAAATATTATTTAAATATAACGACTTTAAGAAATATATTAAAAGTTTATAATTTATAAAAATAATATTCGTAAAAGTATTTTAAAATATATAATTATATTTTTAATAAAATTCGATAATTATATATAACTCGCGTTTATATATATTATAATTTTATTAAAATTTTATAAATATAAATATATTATATAAAATTAATACTTTTATTATTTTTTTATTTTTTAAATTTTTTTTTTATATAATTATATAACTTAATATAAATTTATTTATATTAAAATATATATTTATAAAAAAAAAAAAATCTTAATTATATATTTTTATTATAATAAAGTATTTTTCTTTAAAAATCTAAAATAAAATTTATTTAATACTTTTTTATTACTATTTTATATTTCTAATAAACTTCGTTAATAAAGTTTTAATTTTCGTAAAGTTTTTAATTTATTTTTTAATTAATTTAATTATTTTAAAAAAAATCTCTTATATTTATTATATTTTTAAAAATAAGTTAATTTTGTATTTTTTTTAATCTTTTAAGTTTTGTATAAACTTTATTACTTAAACAATAAATAATTTTAAAAATAATTATTTCTTTTATAAATAATTTTAATTTCTTAAAAGATAAATATAAACGCGCTTATTTAATCTTTAAGAAAAAAATATTTTTTATATATATAAAATCTTTTTTAAAACTTAAAATTCTAATAAAGATATTATTTATATAAAACGCGTTTTAAAATAACTTATTTTTTAATTTTATTAATAAAGTAAATAATTAATTAAAAAAGTTTTTTATTAAAATTTTTTTTTTTAATATAATATATATTAATTTAATTATAAAAAAACTTAAACTTATAAATCTTTATAATATTTATAATAATTAAAGTTATTTAATTCTAAATATAATAAACGTAAAATAATAATAATCGTTTAAGTAAATAAAAATAATTTAATAAATATTTTTTAAATCGAATTTTAAAAATTATTTATAATAAGAATTTAAAAAATAATTATAAACTTTTAATATAAGTTTTAAATAATATTTAAATAAGTCTTCTTTTATATTTTAATAATTAAATATAATATAAAGTTTATTTTAAAGTTTAAAATTATTTGTTTTATTAATTAAAATAACTTATATATTTTAATTAAATAATTTTCCGTTTATAATAATTATATATTTAAAGATTTTATATTTTATATTTTTAATCATTATATAAAAAAACTAAAATTCTTTCTTTAAAAATTATTTTCTTTAATATAAAATAAAAAATAACTTTATTCTTTTTTTAAAATAAACTTAATAAATATAAAAATTTATTAATAAAAAATTTATTAATTTAATTATATTTAAATATTAATAAATATATAATAATCGTTTTATTAATTCTTTAAACTTTTTATTAAGAATTTTAAAACTTAATTTAACGCTCGATTCTTTAAATTAAATTTTAATATCTTTAACGAAATTTATATTAAATAAATAATTTTTTAATTTTTTAATAATTAAAAATAATTAAATTAACTTAAATTTATTTTATGCTTAATCGAAATTAAAATAATTAAAACTTTTTTTTATATAAGATTTATTTAAAAGTATATTTATAATTTTATATAAATTATATAAAATCTTTTATATATTAATTTATATTAATTTTAAAATAAACTATTAATTTATTTTCTCGATTTTAAATATAATTAATTCTCGATAAAAAGTTAAAAAGTCGAGTTTTAATTTCTTTTTTTTAAAATTTATAAAAAAAATAATTAAAGAAAAAAATATAAATTTTTTTCTTTTATTATAAATAAAATATAAAATAAATATTATATATATTAAAAAAATTAAATAATAATTATTTTTATTTAATATAAAAATATATAAAAAATAAAAAAGACTTTTATATTTTTAAAATCTTTTTTTAATTTATTTAAGTCGAATATTATAATTTATTTTTTTAAATTATTTTTTAAATTAAAAAAATCTTTAAAATTAAAATTAAATATAATAGAATTTATATTATTATTTAATATTTCTTTAATCTTGTTCTTGTTTAATATTAATTAAAAAACTTTAATTTTAATTAAAGACTTTATATTTTTAAAATAAAGAATTAATTTAATTTTCTTTAATTTTATAAATAAAAGACTTTAAATAATTATAATTTTCTTGTTTTATATAAAATCATTAAAGTAAATTTATAACGATTAAATAAAAATCTTAATGTTTATTAAATAAAATTAAAAAAAACTTAAAAAAAGATAAAGATTTTAACTTTTAAAATTATTTAATTAAATAAAAATATTAATTTAATATTAAATTCCAAATATTTTTATTTTAAAGTTAATAAAATAAATAAACTTAAATATATTATTATAAATTATATTTATTATAAACTTATTAAATTTTTATAATTTTAATATAATTATTTTATATTTTAAAGCTTTAATTAAATTTATAAAAATTATATTTATTTTAAATCTTTAATTACTTTAAAAAATCGACTTAAATAATATAATATTTATAATTTTTCTTTTATAAACGATTTTTATAACGATTAAAATCTTAAATATTTTTTAATTTATTATTAAAAAAAATTATATATAAGCTAAAAAAATCTTTTAAAAATAACTTACTTTATTAAATAATATTTCTTTTAACGAAGTATAAAGATTTAATTTCTTTTTTTTTTTTTTTTTTTTTTTTTTAATTAAATAAAAAAATTTTAAAAAAATTTAAAAAAATACGAATTTATTTAAAATATATTTAAAAAATTTATAAAAACTTATATAACTTTTATTAATTTTATATAATTTATAAAATCTTTTTTTTTATATTTAATAATTTTTTAAAGTTATTAAATAATATAAGTATTTTTTTTTTAATTAATTTAATTACTTTTATAATTAATTTTATATTAAAATTTAAAAGATCTTTAATATTAACTCGTTATTATTTTTTGTTTAAATTAAAATTTATAAATATTTTAAATTTTATTTAAATTTTTAACTTTATATTTTTATAAAAATTTAAAATTTAATCGAGTTTATAATACTTTCTTTTAAATTTATTTTTGTTTAAAGATATCTTTTTAATTAATATTATAAATTTTTAAAGTAATATATTTGATTTAATTAAAATAAAATAAAAACTCGATAAAGATTATAATTTATTAAAAAACTTAAAGTTTATTAAATATAAAGTTAATTAATTATTATAAATTATTTTTTTTAAATAAATAATTTTTTAAAGTTTAAAGAATAATTTTAAATAATTATAAAAAAACTTTATATAATCGATTTCTTTATAATTAAAATAAATAATTCTATTTTTTTTAATATTATAACTTCGAGTATTATTAATAAAAAGATTTTTAAATAAGGTTTAAAAAAAAATTTATTTTTTTTTTTTATTATATTTTTAAAATTTATTTTTTTAAACATATAATTTATTTTAATTTTTATTTAAATTTATAAAAAAAATTTAATTTTTAAAATAAACTTATTTAAATTTTTTTTTTTTTAAAAGTTAATAAAGTATTTTAAAAAATTAATAAAAAACTTTAATAAATATTTTTTATTATTTAAAGAAATATTAAAGTTATTTAAATAATTAATTAAAAAACTTAATATCTTAAATATAAAAATTAATAAAATTATTAAAGAATATTATAATTTAAATAAAAATTTTAATAAATAATTAAAAAATATAATCTTATTAATTAAATATTAATAAAAAATTAATAAAAAACTTAAAGAATTTATAAAAACAATAATATTATAATATTAAGATTTATTAATATTAAACTTATAATATAATTATATTAAAAGAAATAAAATTATTTAAGTTATTTTAATTTATATTTTTCCGTTAAATATTTTTAAATTTTCTTTATTATTATAATCTTATATTAAGTTTTAAGAATAATTTTATAAGCTTAAAGTAAAGAATTAAAAAAAATTATAAACTTTTATAATAAAGTATTTTAAAGAATTTTATTATAAATTCTTTTTATAAACATTAAAATAATCATTTATAAAATAATAATTTCGATTAAAGAAAAAGTTTTATTTTCTTTTATTAAATTATAAAAAGTATTTCTTTTATATATATAATAAAAAAAAAAAATTATTTTTTAATAATATATTAATAATATTTTATTTATTTTTTAAGAAAATTATTTAATTTTTAATTAAATATCGATTTTAAATATATTAAAAACTTTAATAAAAAATTATATTTTTAAAGTATTTTTAAATTTAATAATATTTTTCTTTTTTATAAAATCTTTATTATTGATTATATTTCGAAATTTTAAAGTAAAATCTAATTAAATTATTATTTTATTATTAAATAAAATATTAATAACTTTAAAGAATAAAATAAAAAAAAAATTATTATAATTAGTTTTTTAAAAGTTATAACTTAAATAAATAAATTAATATAAAATTATAAAGTTTTTATTATATTAATTAAATTATATATAATTAAAAAATATTAATATTTTAATCGAATTAATTTTAATCGGATTTATAACTTTTAAGTTTTTAATAATTTAAAAAGTTTTTTTATTTAATAAAGTATTTAATAATAAAAATAAAATTTAAAGTAATTATAATTTCGATTAAAAAGAATTAAAAAGATTTCTTAAAAAATCTTTTATTTTTTGTTTTTTTATAAAAAAATCTAATATTAATAAATAATAAATTAATTTATTAAAAAATATATTATAAAATTTTAAATTAAAACTCAAAAAACTTCTTAATTAAAAAATAATTAAATAACGAAAAAATATATAATATTAATAATTTAAAATTATATTTTTAAAAAAAAATATAATTAATCGAAAAAAATATCGAAATATTAATTATAATAATAATATTCTTTCCCGTTTAATTAATATATAATAATATTTGATTAAAATTTAAAAATTCGACTTTAAAATATAATATAAAAATTCCGATAATAATTAAAAAGATTTTTAATCAAAAATACAATAAAATAATTCGGATTCCAATAATTATAATTTTTAATCAATATTATAAAGTTAAAGATTAATAGTATTAAATTTATAATTTTAGTTCTTTTAATTAAAAGCATTAATAGACTTTTATTAAAAGTAAAATATTTTAGAATTAAGTTTATAAATCATGAAAATAATATATAAGAATAATAAAATACTTTTTAATAAAGATCTTGAGTCGGAATCAAGATTCTTAATATTTTTAGATTTTAGTACTAGTTTTAAGCTTAAAACAAAAGTGATAAAACAAGTATAAATTAATTTTATAAAAAGAAATTAATTAATATTACTTTATAATATTTTAAAGTAATTATATATTATTATTATTACTTTTTAGTTCGCTTTATTCACGGGCGCTTTACGTAACGTCTTACGTGACGCTTTACTTAAGTAAGTTAACTTAAAGTTAATTAAGCTAATGCACGTGCGCTCGGCTTAAAGTTATCCCGAGCCAACGCCTTTATCGTTATTTAATTTCCTTAAAACTAAAGTTTAATTAATATATTTTTTATTTTCAAAAACATAAAGTACTTTATTATAAACGTCTTCTCTTTATTATAAATTATATAACGAGAGCGTTATTGGAGATTAAAGACTAAAAGTAGCTACTTGCACGTGACGTAAAGCTAAGCTTATTATAAACGAGACTTTAAACGTTATATAAACCCGCTTTTATAAAGCTATTAAGCTACTTGAGCTAGATACAGAGGCACGTGACCGCTTACTTAAGCGCTAGGAGCGGGAGGTTATTAAAATAGCACATGCTTTAACTGGCCTGTCGGTGACGGAATGGATGAGCCGGGAGGATCAGGTGATCATTTTTTAATTGGCTGAATCGGTGAAATTTACTCCGGTTGATGCCTGAGGCTGTAAGGTTTTGTTGCCCGAATAATACTACCCCCCAAAACCACGTGTCCTAATCATGCCAGTACGATTCCTGGCTCTGGCCGCAGCCTATCACTCGGAAGCCCTTTCAAGGCTGCTCAGTGCTTGCATAAGTTGCTGGACGAGACGTCGTCCGAAAGGCAGCTCCTGCCTACTGTTACACAGTTAAAGGAGTTGTTCATCGTGCTGGAAAGGAAGATCTCGACTGCAGGATTTGTAGATAGCTTGGAAGTTTGGGATATGATTCTTCGCTCCGACGAGCTTGGCCTTCAAACACATTTCTCAATCCCGGATGTAAGAGCGGATTAGCCGGATGCCGGTACCTCAAGTTCAAGTTCAGCTGGGCATGCCATTGCAGAAAATAGTAAGAGTCATCAATTTCTCATAGCAATATATCAACCTTTGAGCAGATTCAATCTCAAATAACGGCCAGGCACAGGTTGAGGTTAGTAACGAACAAGCCATGGTCCCTGTCGGCGTTCAGCAAGAACTTTTAGTACAGCCGATCCAAAACGCTACTGCTTCAGAGACCGTTCTTGGCAGTCTCTCTGTCACGCATTTGGGCATCTCTGACCTCTTCTCCGACATATGGAGCTTCTCTCAAAACCAAGGAGAGACTAGAAATGCTGGAACAACCCATCTCGGCTCATCCCTAAAGCCAGAGAAGTGGAAGTCTGGATATCCATCTCCTTCCGAAATATCAAAACTACTACGAGCTATGAGAGAAATGGATCGTGTCGGAGAAGCGTCATTTACAATAGCTCGTACCCCTTCCTTGGCAGCCGTGTGGGTAATCACCTTCATCCGATGGTGTCTGGGCGTTGAACCGTATATTCGTCGAATGCCTGGCGAAGAATTGGTTTTGAAACAATCTCAAAGCTGTGTCTTGGTAGAGATTGGAGAATATGGGCCGACCAATTTTCAGCGTAAAGACATTCAAGACCACCGGTGGTATCTAGGAGTTGTTGTGGGAAAGCAAGACTCGTCTTATTAAGTCCAGTGCGTGGAATGGTATGATAAACATCAAGACTTATTTCAACACCAGACTGCGCAAAATTCAGTCGTCCTACCGTTTGTTATGCCTCACTAGCACCTTCCTCTTTCTGGCCTCTGAAATCGAGCACTGTTTTTGTTCGGTGGAAGCGAAAAGACTTTCCCTTTTGTGGCATATCAAGCAAACGGCTCGTCGCTCTCATCGCTTCACTCTTGGACGTCAAAGATCCTACACAACAGATCAATAGTCAAACATATTTTGAGCTTTCTGAAGTTTGGGCTAAATACCCCTAGACTCAAGATTTTTTTTTTCTTTTGCTGGTTCCGTTTTAGTCTTCGGGCGTGAGCAGTGGCCGCTTTAACCTGAACCGAGGGTGAGCATCCTGAGCATAGCCTGAGCACGGCCTAAGCAGGATCTGAGCAGGACCTGAGTACATGTTAACTAAGCCCAAGCATAAAGCCACGGTGTGGACCCTGCGACTACAGGAATCCCTGTGCTCACAGAGCCAAGTCCGGGGTCGAGAGAATGGTCGTGGTCGCGATACATCCGTGAATGAATAACGGTTCAGGAAGTTCGTCTGACTAGAGGTCACATATGACCGTAAATAAACATGTTGAGCTTTCGGAGGCCGTCCGAAAGAGGAAAGCCAAGCCGTTATAAAAGCTTTCCGACTGGTAGGGGGATGTATGAAGTAGTAAAGTTAGCATCCCTATGTCGAATTACGGCTATCCTACTTGAAACTATTGGATTGGTTGCGGCCCGGACTATGGATAAGTAGTACGATTTGTGAGAGAATAGAACAAAATGGGGGCAGAAGAGAAACGGAATAGAATTCTTATAACGTAAACAAAGCATTGGGTATAATTGAAGCTGCCTACTTTGGGACCCCTAGGAGCTTATTTGGGCTCTATTAGGATCGTTTTCAAAAACCTGATGAATTTAATATGAGTGACCACTGGGTTAGACTAAGTTTGATTAACTAAGAAATAGGAATGTAAAATCACATGCCGCGATGCTTTAGGAGGCTTAGTCTGCTCAAATCCTTCGGGGTAGCGTTGGAATTAGCGCTGTCTATGTTAGCAGCGCGCTTGAAGTCGATGAAATGACAGCTGATCAAGGAGAGAATGGTGTTTCGGGAGGATGTGGATGTCCTGAAAGTTGATTAATATGAGGCTTGGTTCAAGGTCGGAACTCACGAGTTTGTCCTTGTTGCTCGTGTCTAACAAATCTGCGTTCCAAGTTCACTCCTGTATTGGCTGAGATATGGGCGAGTAGCTGAGGTCTTGTACACTGATACGGCTACGCTGACGGTGAATTGGGGCTCAATGACGAGGAGACCACGATGGGATTGTTCACAAGAGGGTTGCAAATCACTTGTAAACACACATGCGATCGAGAATGCACAAGTATAAACTAGATTATGCGAAAGAGTGTGGAACAGCTTGGATGAGGAAAGCTTGTGTCGAGGTTGGGCAAAGACGAGTAGTTGAGAAGGAGAGGTTTTATTTATGATCAACCGAAAACGGAAGCCGCGAGATTTCGTGCTCTGCCTTTTCCACTGGGGATTTTGGAAGGTACAAATCATGCTCCCCCTTAAATTTGGGAGAAACGTGACCTCGTGATTTTGTATAAGAGCCTACTATAGGTCGTTTTAGAAAAAATGTTTCTCTAATTTGGGGGAAAAGGTGATTGGCATTGTTGAAAGTGAATAAAATCAGCAATCAAATTGCCTAACATGTGACAAATACGCGCACTCATTGGTATCGTGAATCAATTATGTCTCTTTTCTAAGCCTCATAGAGTTGGTAGCGCTTGTCGCTCTTGCTCTGGCGCTCATCAGTCTCGGAGCCTGACTCCTGACCAACTTATCTTACATTGGAGACGCGGCTTGCATACGGCGCTCAAACTTGAAACGAAATCTGCTTCAAAACACGGGAAACAGTATTGCGGAGGAAGTGGCCATTGGATGGTTTACGGAAGGCCATAAGGTAAAGATGTCTCAGCGCAAAACGCAAAAAGCAAAACGCAAAACACAAATCATTACAACCCCCCTACCTACCCAAACCTTAACTTTGAAATATTTCTCGAATACTTTAAATATTTCTATTTTTTTTTTGTTATAAGTATTCTTTTAAATTAAAGTCTCTTCATTATTTATTATCTAATAATTTTTTTTAAAAAAAAAATTATAAGTAATTGTTGAGAGTCGAGAGTCGAGAGTCGAGAGTGCGCGAGTGCGAGAGTCTAGGGGGGGGGGGGGGGTGGGGAGGCGGGCGCGCG
>Ga0302221_10000720_pt1 | contig 22872 bp, 3 predicted proteins | sample II_Palsa_E2_1_FD_193517 | JGI IMG/M metagenome (GOLD analysis project Ga0302221, IMG submission 193517) | Peat permafrost microbial communities from Stordalen Mire near Abisko, Sweden - II_Palsa_E2_1 | ecosystem: Environmental > Terrestrial > Soil > Palsa > Peat permafrost | place: Sweden... | reverse complement strand
ACATAGTGACCTTGGCCTGCAAATCGACACCACCAACGTCGACGCTGAATAATGCATCAGCCGGCGTAGAATCTTATGAGGCATTTCAGCATCCTGTTCGCATTCGGGTGATTAGATCTGGACAGAACGCCGGACTTAGTCGCCCTACGGGTACCACGAATATCCCGAATGAAGTTGAAATAGTCTTCGATGCAGAACATTTGACTGGCAATTATGAAGAGGTTCTCGTGGGGCAATTATATTAACGACTACACCTCGTCAATAAACTAGCAAGGTCACATGGCGTCTCATCGAACGCCATTATTTAGGAAGGTGTTGGTTTAGAACAGGCTACAAGTACAGGACTTCAGTTCTACATGGGTTAATTGAGTTGCCTATTTCTATTTTCATTTAATGACTCGCTATAGCAGTTGCCTACCAGGCAATAGGATATTCGTTAGGTAGAATAGGCTTCCATAGGCTTTAGTTGGTTTTCATTACTTAGATTAGGCTCCATTTACTTCTCTCCTTTAGTATATAACTCAGGGAATACCCTCATTAATAAATGGAACTTTAGTCTTCTCCAAAATCATCTTTTTGATCCAATAGAAGGGTAGGTGGAAAATATCGCCAAACTCACGAAAGGGAAGAATCGCATATAGACGCGAATGCCATGGTAATGTACAAATGCGCACTCCAGAAGTCCAGATTACTGATTGCAACTCCTATTCACTATTAAAGCTATCGTGCATCTTATCTTAATCTTTGTCTGTGCTTTACGGCTTTCGATGCTTCTTTACTAGTAACGCAAGACCAATAGTATATCTCATATCTGCTTCAATCGCGTAAATGCAACTTTTCTACCAGAATTATATTTCTACTCAAGAATTTCGCGTCTTGTTACCATTGGAAGTATTCAGCCGTGAATTTTTTGTTATATCTGAATTCCTAAACTTCAATGTCTTCTTAGATTGCATGGATTCCTCTGTCCTAGAACCAAGGATTGTGTAATCAAGGACTGCCTAAAACCGCGGCTTTATTAAGCTATTGCGATTATATTCATAAGTCACCGGTCACCCTATACGCCCTGTTAATTTGTAAGGCATTCGGGTTTAAACCTAATGACCGATATGATTTCTAATGCGGATTTCCAAGAAGTGGCAAGTATGACTACTAATAAGTGGCAAATATGACTCCTAGTGGCAAAAGAGTCATATTTGATTCCAAATAGCATTCCTTATAACTATAGAGCTTACGAGTACTCTATGAGTCATTAGCCACTCTTTATGTATATATAGAGCCCTTGGAACACTCCTAAAGTGTCCCTTAAGCTTCTCAATTGATATATCACATGATTATCACATGACCTATTCGCTTTACTCTTTTTACACGCCCGAATATTAAGGACTGTCATAAAGAAAGGTCCTTCCTTTCCATCCTGGTCACGATCGTACGATCTTCTGCTTTTCGAGTACAGCTGAAATCAGGCTCGCAACAATAATTAAAATCCGCACTCGTTCACACAGAGACAGGGCCGGGCACGTGACCCTGCATGGGCCAACCGAACACTATAAACTGTAGCTAAAACCTAGAAACTTAAGTATGCAACAATACAATCGTCATATCCTCGCAACTCCACGAACCTCTTATCTTTTCTAGTGCCCATTCTCGGAAATTAAGGAGTGTTAGTGACAGAGAACATTCGATTCATTGCATCAAATTCGGCGGTCCCTTTTAATAAGTTATACTGCGATTCCTTGGTCTACTTAACGCGTTTTTATAGTTATTATCTTTGTTTTCGCTATCCACAACCTTTGGGACCAAAATATAGTTACATGTGACTCAAGATCATGCCTTTAACCTCATTAATTCTAAGTATTATGTAAATCCTCATATAGTTCTAGATTTACAGTTTATTAGGTTGCCTTTATTATGTGTTTAGCGTTTTGCATCGCATTCGCCCTCTTTAAAGTCACATATTACCAATATCAAGTTCTTTTACAACAACCGTTAATCGAATCCTTTTAAGCCTTCCTAAGATTACAATTCTATACAATTCTTATAATCACACCAAAACTCCTTTATATTCGACCATGTTTTTGCGTAATACTTTTAAAGTATTTTGTTTACCTAATTTACTCTCGAAAATATTCTAGCGCGAAATTTACGCTAAAATTAGTCATATTAACTATAATGCTAACAATTATACAAACAACTTACAAACTCGCGTTTATTTGACCCTCGAATAAAGAGAAAACTATTGCACATTATAGAGAAGTTTATTAGGAGATATAAAGTTGTTATTCTCTAAAGCTATAAATGTAAACTAAGTACATGTAAGCGAGCATGTGACTCATATGAGTTATAAGCGAGCTTATGTGTATATTATAGTAAACTCCCCCTTATTGAGCAAGCTTAACGCCCTTGTTAAAATGCGCTTTGTAAATTATATAGCTTGTAAACTATATATGCCTTTTCCCTAGCTCTGAAGCAAAGTAAACGCTCTTATAAAATATGTTTTACTTTATAAAAGCAAAGTGAAAATAAAAAGAAAATGCCTTAAAAGCAATATTTACTTTTGTTCTTTTAATGTCTCTTAATTTATATAACCCTTATTACTATAACCCTTATTACTATAACCCTTATTACTATAACCCTTATTACTATAACCCTTATTACTATAACCCTTATTACTAGGTTATAACTTAATAAACGGGTGATTAATAGATAGCTCTTTGTTATTGTATTTGTTGTCGTTGATCTTTATTCCTCTAAAATTGCTATTATCTTCTTTTGCTACTATTACCTCTTTTTGCCTAGGCTTAAGCTCGGGCTTCGACTTGGGTTTGCCTTTGACTTCTTCTAATTCTCTTTTTAACTTAGCCTAGCTTTAAGTTCCTCTTGTGGGGGTTTTAGATCCTTTAAGCGTTATTAAACAGGTTTTAGTTAAAATCGGAAAGAGTAAAGGGCTTGTTTTTAAGCTTTGTCTACTAAATTGCTATATTTCTTGCAATATTCCCTCGCATTTACAAGTAAAGGGCTATTAAGTACTCGATTAATATTGTTTAAATTGCAAAACTTTATTAACAATAGTCTTAACTTGATAAAGTCTTATGCGCGAGCCTTAGTAAAAGCTTTAATATTTTTTGGCATTATTAGCGTTTGACTCTTCCTTGGAATCTAATATAGTAAAATTAACTTATACTAATTCTTTTAATCTCTTTTAGTAATTAGCAATTGCCTTGTTAAGAGAAACTAAAAACTGATTTAAGGCTTAAATTCTATTTCCGACTATCGTGTTTTTAAAAACTTTAGCTAGCTTTAGCATATTAGCTATTATCCTCTCGATTATAGTCTCGAGCTTGCAAGACTTGTTTACAAAGGGACTTATTTTTTACTTAATATAACCTTTACAATTTCTATAATAATATATTTAAACCTATATCTAGCGTTAATTTATCGTTTGCGGAATCTTTTAAGCTTTAAGAACCCTTAAGCTTCTTAGTAATTTTAGCTTCGAGCTAAAGTACTTTATCGATCTATTTCTTGTACTTTAAGTGTTAATATATAGTTTTTAGTAAGTAAACCCTTTCGATATTAGCATAATCCGGGTGAAATCCCCTTATAGCTTTATTTTTAATAATTATTAGTTTGCTGTTTAAGTCTAAGAAAGGTTATCTTTTATTTTAGCAAACTGCGACAAATTTGCCTTTTAATCCCTAAATTACAACATATTTAAAAGCTTTAGTATAAGTCACAAGTTGTAAATGCAAAGCTATTACTCTAATCTTTATAGCAGTATCACTAAAACAATAATTTGCGCCCTTCTCGATTAATTTATTATTATATTTGCTTTAAGTATTCTTTCCGAATATTAATTTTTAATTAATATCTTTAAATTTTAAATGATAAATTAATTAAAGGTTTTTATTTATTGTGAATTTATTCGCTTCTTTTTTCTATTTACGGTTTAAGGAATTAAGTATTTACATTTTAGCTTAATACACGTGGCCTCTTACTCTTTTAATGCTATTATAATTCTTAATATTAAAGTTAATAACGGTTTACGCTAAAGTTATAAGCCCTCGAACGCATTAAAAACAAACTTATTAAAGCTTATATAAAAGTAAAAGTGAACTTGCTTATAAAAAAGCGAGATATTTTAATTATAAAATAAGAAGACATTTAAAAAAAAGAAGCAAATGCAATTGCAATTATAAAAAAGATTATAAACATGTTATAATATAAAAGTAATATTATAAAGATTAATAATATTAATAATATTAATAAAGTTAAATCTCGAGATATTTAGCGAAAAAAGTAAAAGAAGCGACTTATGCGCCGGGACTAGCGCGGCGCTAAAATAGTATATGAAAATTATGCGAGGACTAAAACGATTATAATTATAAGGAATATAATCTAAAACTAATTATATATATTTAAAACTTTTCAAGCATCCTTTTCTATGTTTAAAATCGTTTTTTAGAGTCTTTTATAAGGTTTTTTGCTTTTATAAGATCTATTTTGCCTCGAAATTTGCAATTGCCTCTTTTTCATTTTGCAATTTTGCTAAGGAAAACTAGCAATCCTTTTTAAAGCTATATACTTTTTATTAAACAAGATGTTTAACATATCTTATAAGTATAATTTTCTTATTTATAATCTTCTCGATTTCTTAAAACTTCTTGTATTTAATATCTCCCTTAACATAAATATAATTTAGATAATCGAGTCTTGGTTAATTATAAGGATCTTTGCTTTTAGCTATTAGCTTTAAGTATATAATAGAAAAAACATTATATACTTTTTAATACTTTAAAATGTTTAATTGATATATAAGCTTGCTATATTATTAAATAATCTAAAAGGGCCTTGTATGCTATTTTAATAGCTTTTTGCTCTTTGTGGCTAGTAGCCTATAGCCCTTATAAAGTCAAATGTAAACCTTGTTGCTATTTCGAGGAATAAAGGCTTTTTTGCCTTGTTGTACTAGTACTTTACTAATATTATTCTTATGGCAATAATATTAGAAACTTAAATTTTGCAATTTAAAATCTTTATAATTTTTTTAATAGTTTTTGTGCTTAACAAATTTATAATATTATTAACTATAAACCTATATAAAGCCTTATTTGAAGCTTTTCCGATTGCTAAAAAAGCGTGTTATTTAATGCAAATTATATAAATAGCAAATATTATAGCTAATCCTTTTGTCTTTTAAGTAAAAGAAGTAGAAACCGAATATAATTTCCACTTTTTTGTTTATGCTTTCCGACAAGTTATTTATTTAAGAATAATATACTATAAAGTATAAAAGCTTAATACTAAGCTTTTAAAAGATTTTTATTTAGAGTTTTAATAAAAACTTCCTATCTTTGTCCGAAATAATAGCCTTTAAAACACTTTAATCTAATTTTAAAAGTTTCTAGATTAAAACTTTAGCTTAATCTTTTATAATTTAAATAGCTTTCTTTAAGATTAAGTAGTGCTTCCTATTTATTTTCTTTATAACTAATTATTGGTATATTTACAGTGAATGTAGATCATGTGACATAAGGTCACATGATATCACTAGGCTCGATTAGGATTAGACAGATAAAGGAAGGTTAGCAACACCACGCGTGGTGCTGTCGACCTCCTTTGCCAACCAACCACTTACCAACGCAATTGCATATCACGAATACATGCCGTGCTACGCGTTACGGGTGGACTGACACTAATAATATATAATCGAATTTTTTATAAGAGCTTAATAACACGAAAATGAAATTTAAAGTAATTATATAAAAGGCGCTAAGGGTTCTTTAATTAGTTATATTAACTTATATAAGCAATAGTGTTTTATTTAAAAGATTATATATTAAAGGTAGTATTTAATCTAGTTAGTAATATGCTTTATCAAGTTTTATATAAAGAAACTATTATTAATTATACAAGTCATTTTTGCTTTGCTTAAATATAAGTTTCTTTTATATATTATATTTAAAACTTTTTTAATATAATTTATCTTGTATATATTAGTAAAGTAAGCTATTAATAAACTCGAATAATAAAATTGCACTATTTTCTTTTAAAGTATTATTCTCTTTAATTTATTTTTAAATACGTTTTTAGCAAGAGTTTAAATTATATTTTAAACAAATTCCCTTTCAAAAATTAAAAACGATTTTAATAAATGTAGCTAAGAACGTGTAATGCTTATTAAACTCATTATAAACTTTATTATAAGCAATTTTATTTATAAAAGTATTATAAGCAAAAAGTGTATCGAGTTCCCTTTTATTTACTTTTTTTTTAAAAGAATAAAAATTATATTATCGATTTTTAAGTCCAAGTTATTAATTATAAGCAAATAAGATAGCGCATTTAATATAAAGTTTACTTTGCTCGGCTTATATCAAATAAGTAATAAAAACTTAAAAAAGTATTTTTTAGCGCGAATTAAATATAAATTTAGCTTATTTATAAATATTATAATTACTAAATTCGAATTTTTGTTAAAAATTTTTGACTAATATAATATAATTTGTAAAAATTGTAATAAGCAGTGCTTTATTCGATTTAATTAAATGCTAAAGCTTTTGTATAACTTATATTAACTTAGCTATTTTAAGCTTAATAAGCTAATATTTAGTTTTAGTATCTTTTAGCGCTTTTAAAAAGAATATAATTAATTTAACTTTAATTCTTGGTAAATATAATAACTTAATAATAAAATTATATAGCAAGTTTCTTTTAATGTGATATATTATAGCGCTAATACCTTTTTTTTTAGATATATTTATATCGCAAAAGAGAAGATATTCTAAGTTTATATAAACAAGTATTATATTCGTGGTTAAAGCTTTTTAAAGTGCTATAAAAGAGGCACATTTTGCACTTATTAAGTACACAAAAGCTTATTTAGCCACAAATGTCTTTTGTGGGTTTCCCTTTACTAGATACCTTTTAAAAAGCTCGGTTTTGCGATTTTATAGCAATTGTGAAATATAAGAGTAAAAGGGAACTTTATCTTTTAATTATTTAGCTATACTTAAATATATTTTAAATATTTTGCAATTTTTAAAAATAATAGGTTTTTAATTGTAGCTAGTTTTTCTTTTATAATTAACAAATTAAAGGAATTTATATAGCATTTTAAAATTATAGCAAGTAACTAATAAATCACTTTTTCCCTTTAATTGTAATATTATATTCGATTAAGGAAGAAAACATCTAGCGCAAATAGGTTATATAATCTTTAAATATATAGCCTATAATTATAATATTATCAATATACGCTTTTAAGAATTGCAAGTTATCAAGAATAATATTCATTTAGCATTAAATGTAGATTAGTATATTTTAGAAACTTATTAGCATATAATAGAATATGTGTTAGCTTTAATAAAAAACTACTATCAAGTACTTTTAGCTTTTTTAATATGTTTTTTATTAATAAAAGAAACTTGTAGCGTTTATAATTATAATATATTTGCATTTTATAATCTTTTATAAAATATCCTTTTAAAATAATATTAAGTATATATTAAAAATCGTTATATTATTTAATTCTCGAACATTTGCTACCACTCGACTAACTAGTTCTTCTTAACTAAGGACATGCCTATATATAACAAATATAAAGTACAAGAATAGGGTTAGTTGCGTTGTATAATATAACTAGTTTTGTGATTTTAAACCTTTAAAAGTTTTGTTAATAACTTTTTAATCATGTAAATTAACCTTATAAACTTTTGCCTTTTTTAAGATTTTATTTATTTAATTTAGCCACAAGTCGATATTTATCTACTTCTCTTTTAAGAGGTAATAAAACCCTTGTCTTTAAATAAGGTATCTAGGAATTTATTTAAAAGGTTTATAAATGCTTATATTATTATTAAGCTTTTATAAATAATAGCTTTAATGTAATATTTAAATTCTAATAGCTTTTCTTCCTTGTTATTTGTAAGGATTTGCAAGGGCGCGCTTTTTAATACTTGTGTAACTAATTTAATAATATTTGCATTTAAAATTAAAAATCTGTTATTATAGTTAATATTTATTAAGTTTTTAAGGCAAAAGTTCTATAGTAAGAGAACTAGCTTATTTGAGTTGTTTTTGGCTAAAATAGTCTTTATATCCTTGTTTACTAGCTATACAAAAAGTGTTATTAAAGTATTATTTAACTTAAAAATAGCAAATCTCTATCTTTAGCTATTATTATATAATAAATCGGAATTACTATAAACGCAAATAATAAGATAGTAATTCTTGCTATCACGCAAATAAGTGATTTTGTAATACCCCTTTTTAGCGTAGCTTTAAGCTTAATATTAATTTTATAGCTTTTAATATATTTTATCTTTTTAAAGATTATAATATCCACCTTTTTAAAGACTAGGATATTTATACTAATAAGGAGTTTTGCTATTAAATCATTTGTTAAATGCGCTTTGCAAGAGATTTTTACAAAACTTGCTTACTAGTCTTATTAATGCTAACAAAATATATAATTAAAATAATATACTTTTAAAAGTGAACTTTTCTTGTTCCGATTTCGCGTATAAGCAAAGCTTTTATTTTTATATAAATTAAGAGTTTGGGCTTATTAGCTTGTAACTATTTCTTATTAACAAGTGTAATTAAATAACTTGCATTTATATAAACTTTATATAAGGTATTATCGGGTGCAAACTTTATTTTAGCTATAATATAATACTAGTTATAGAAATTATAACTTATTTTAATGTTTAACTTTGCATTTATTAAAGCTTTAACAATTAAAAGAGTGTAAAACGCTAAAGTAATAATGTGTGTCTCTTGTGTAATTTAGCCCTTCTCTTTATGCTTTATGTCCGATTTTATAGTCGATTAAAGGCCCTTGATTTCCGATTTAAGGACCTTTGCTTATTTATAATTAACCTCGCAAATATGCTTATAAAGCTAGTTGTTACTAGGGAAGGATTCCTTGTAACGCTTATATTTAACCTCCTTTTTAGTAAGCTATTATAAACTTAAAGCAAAGTTTATCATATTAAAGTTTTTAACTAGCTTATCTTTAAAGTATTTTTTATTATAGTTATACACATATTCTTGCTTATAATCCTCTTTGCTAAAGTGCGCGAGTAGCTCTTTAAATTCGCTACAAAATAAGTTACTACTTTCTTGCAATTCTTTTATAGATTTTTCACCGAAATATATATATTACTAATATAAGAAATAATGTTAATTCCGGGTTTGATTGTTAAAAGAGCTTTATTAATTCCGCGAAACAAAGCTATTTCCACTAGTAATTTGTAGCTATTAGTATAAAGAAAGAAGATTCTTTTACGTGGATTATTAACTTATATTTTTAAAAATAATTAATATTACTTTATAAGACTAGTAATCTTCCTTATTTATTTCTTTTGCAAAATTCTTTATAGCTATTACTAGAGTTACTATAATTGCGGAAACCTGAATTTAGTAGTTAAAAGCGCGACTAGGATTAACTTTAAAACTGATTTTAGAAATAATTTTGAAGCTAATATTAATTTATAAACTAATATAAACAAGGGCTATAATGTAAAGAGCTATATCTAGCTTCTTGCTTGCCTTTAAATCGCTAAGAGTTTGCGTTTACTCGTTCTATTATATTCTCAAATAAAGTAGCTTTTAAATCTATTTCTTTAAACTATTTTTGTTTTAATATATCTAGAATAAGTATAAAGTAATATAATTATATAAAAATCTCTAATGTATTATATACTACTATTAGCTAAAGAAAGTTTAAACTCATTTTGGCTACTTATACATAGCAAAATATAGTTTGCGCAAAATTGCATACTATTTTATTATATTATAGATTAAAAATGCTAAACTTGATAGTTTTTATATTTTTGTACCGCTATTAGCTAACTCTTTAAACCTTTTAATTAAGGCATTAAAGAGACCTTTCAAGGATATGTTTACTAATAGTTCGCGTTTTAAGTTAAAAAGTTTATAAGTATATTAAGTAATTGCTTTGCTTTATAGCTATATAATCTAATTATCTTATATAACTTTATCTCCTTTCTTGCTTGCTAATTCGCGAAGCCGATTCGTGAAAGCATAAATATTAGTATATATAATAAGCTTTTTAACGCTTATAATTTTTATATCTTATAAGTTAAGATTAAAGATGCTAACTTCCTTTATTCGGGGGTTATAAGGCTAAAGTTAAGTAGTAATAACAAGTTAGTTTTAATTTTGTTGCATTCAAAAAAAGATATTAGCAATTGCGATATAATCTTATTAATTTATTATAAGAGGTGCATTTGCGTTTAGCTTTTATTATTTTAGTTTTAGCTTTAGCTACTTCCTTGTCTATTGCTACTTATTCTATTAATATTTAAAGTGAATACTAATAAATTACTAGCCTAAGATTGAAATTTAAGTTGGAAACTCGAGCTTCTAAGTTTTGATAAGCTAAGTTTAATATTTGCTAGCTTTTTAAATTTGTAAAGTATAACTTTAAAAGTCGCTTTAATATATATTCATGTTAGTATAGCTAGGTGATTCGAATGTGTGACATATAATAGTACCCCAAAAGTAATATATTCAATAATGTGTATCCCTTGTTAAATAGGGACTACTATGTACATATAATAAGTGTAAGAAGTAAAATAGTACACGCAAAGCAAGTGCCAATTTGTGCAAGTTATACATAGCTTAAACGAGCTAAGTATAACTATACAAGTTGTGTATAACCCACTTATAAATATAAGTAGGATATACTAAATGCATCAAGCCCGCGTATAAGGAAGATTTAAATTAAAGCCTAAATAGCAGGCTTGCTAAAACCCGAAAGTAGGATTAGGAATAAGGCTAATAGTTAAGCTATATAAGAGTAAAAGTAAATGCAATACTAGGGGCAAATGCAATATATATTCCGACACTAGTAACCTTTTCTTCTTATACAAAACGCACTTGAATTAAAAGTAAACTGTGCTTAAATAGTCAAAAAACGAGTAAAGTAAACCAAGTTAAAGAATAAGCAAGTAAATTAGATAAATCAAAAACCAGTAAACCCGAAAGAACATATAACTAAGGAATCTAAAAACTCCTTTGTCACATGCTATTGTTGCCTTATTTTTCAGGCTGCCTTTAGAGGGGGAATTCCCCTTCCCAGAGCCGCCTTAGCCCTTAAGCTGCCCTTAAAGGGGCAACTTGCTAATTTTGACTCTCTCTAAGCAAGTTTAAACTTAAAGCATTAACCTTATTATATGCCTTAGCTTAAAAGCCTCCAAATGCGCTATCTACTCTCTTTACCTATCCTTTAACTTGTATATCTAATTAATTTGTTTCGATAAACCTCTTTAAGGCTTTATTCGGAGTCCCCTTAATTATAGCATTAGCCGGGTTATCTTAGCCATTAATTTATTATATTTTAGTAAGTTCCCTTTGTACAATTATTAGATAGCTATAATATCGATTATTAACCTCTTCTTTTTAGTAGTTCTAAGCTTGACAAGGCATTTGTATAATAAATAGGAATTAGTACAAATAATAATCGGGGTTAAAGGCAGTCCTAGTTAGTTAATAATTATTTTAATAGTAATATTAATAGCAATAGCTATATTAATACCTCTTACTATTTTGTATACCTTTAATGCAAGGACACTTTTAGTAACCCGTTTGCTCTTTATATTGCTATAATAGACTAGGTTGCCTTATAGCTTAAATAAGTCTAATGCTATGCTTATTATGCTTATAGTTTTATTTGCAAGGATAATTTTATATCTAATTTAAAAGCTTAAATCTTTGTTATTTGCAAACAATTTATTAACAAATACAAATAGCTTTATATGATTTAAATCTAAATTTACATATCTAATTCTTTGTTTTATATTGTTTATTTGCTATTATAGTTATTTGTTTAGCATTGCTATATCTTTTTCTATTAGCTCTTAATGCTAAGCTGCAATTGACAAGTCGAAAATAGTCTCTAGTTAGTAGATTATTGCAATATATACCCTATAAGCTTATTGCTCCTTATATTAGTTATTGCAAGTAAATAATTTTGCATTAACTAGCTCGATCTTCTTGCTTTGCCCTTTTTGCACTAATAAAATCAAATCTCCTTCTTGCTAAAAGACACACTTATTAAAAATTAATAGTATATCAAGTGACAATTACTTTGTAAGTTTTGTAATAATATTTGCTTTTGCAAGCTCCTTGTGTTTTAAAGCCTTGAATTTGCTATTCTTTAAGATTAAAGTGTTATTTGTTTGCATTTTAACTAATTTGAAAGCATTTGCTATTGTTATTAAAAGGCAAGGATTGTATAATAAGGTTGTTATATGCAATTTTTCTTGGTAATATTTGTAATATATAGCCTACTAATAGGTTTTAGCTTCTAATATATTATATAATAGTTTTTGCACAATTATAATTGTTTTAAGTAAGAATTAGGCCTTGAGTTTTTTAGGTAAATGCGCTAAGATTTGTCGGTTTAAGAATATTATTAATTGGATATATGCTTATATAATATCCTAGAAAAATAAGTTAATATCTATTTTTGCAAGTAATAATACAAGCGCTATAATTAGCCTCTAGCTTATATGCTAAATTGTAAATGATTATGTCAAAATCACTTCTTTGCCTTTATTATTATATACTTGAATTCTAATTGTAATTTCTTATATAATAAGTTAGTTAACTTCCCCTTAACTTTATTTACTAGTCTAAAATTGAAAATTTTGCTTATATAAACCCTAAAATTGTATAAAACAAATTTAAATATATCCTTTGGAATTAAGGTTTTGATTTCTTGTTTTTATAAAGCCTAGAATAGTAGTCCAAGTATAATAATCACTCTTCGCTTCCTTAGCTAAAGTAAAAGTTGCAAGTTAGTGTGGCGGGGCGCCAAGGAGACTGCTGAATTCTGTCGATTTTGGAGGTTTTCAAAGGCTCTCTACTAGTGCTACACGTGACTGGAATGGAGGTATAATTGCTAGGTTTTTGTAGCTAGACAAGCATTACTCTTAATTATTTATATATATATACACATCACTTAATAATTGTTTATTTGTTGCTTGTTTATGTGTTTTGCTTTTGCTTTATAATTACACTTGGTTCTTGAATGCTTTAGTCCTTTCTTTTGTTATTGCTTTATATTTATATATGCGTTTACTTGTTGCTTTACTTAGTATCCGAGAGACATTTTTGTAAAGCCTTTTCTTCTAGCTAAGGTTTGCCCCTTTACATGTTTTTAGTAAGCAATGCAGGGATATTAAACCCAGTTAAGGGAAGCTCTTATTAATTGTATAACTTAAGGTTCTTGCAAAGTAGTGCTTAAGTCTATAAAGTAAGTCGTGTATTAAAGTGTCCTTGTTTTATTAGGTAGCTAGTTAGCTTGTTTCTACTATTACTATTTTAGTTAGTTTATTTTAGCTAGTTAATTTGCTTATATAATTTAATTTCTAAACAATTCCCGCTAACATAAAAGCTAAAATAGCTATAAGGCAGCTTATTAGCTTAATTAAGAATAGCTTTAGCTAAGCATGACTTAAAGGGGATAAAAATGCAATAAAAAGAGGTAGCTTAAACAGAATAAAGGAATTATAAGATAGAGCTATATTAAAGAAGAGTCTTAGCACTTTTAAATAAGCTTATATTATCGATTTGCGTTTTATTTTTAATTATTTTATTATTAATAGTAAAAAAGCTATTAACTTTAGTTCGAAGTTTAAATTATAAAAACATTAGCCGGGAGTCCTTATGCAATAAAAGCTATATAGAAGTGTATAAGATATACAAGAAAAACTAGAAACAAGTAAAGTATAAATATAAGATTAGCAAGAATTAAAAACACAAAAAACTAAAAAAATATAAATATAAAATAGCTATAAAGCTATAGCATAAATAAAAGGATAATATTATAAGGGGGGTTATAATCCTTTAAAGGGATATAATAGTTAAAAAGAAGAAAAGAGAGAAGAAGCTACAAGTATAGCTAAAAGCAAAAAAATAAGAATAAAATAGTATAAGCAATCAAGATAGCAAAAAATAAGTTTTAAAGGACTTATTAAAATATTTATTACTTATTTTAACAAAAAATACCTAATTAACTTCGGAATTAAGTATAGCAATTGCTAATTCCCCTTGCAATTTATTAGTATAGCAACCCACGCTTTAGTTTACCTTTTTAAAAGACAAACCCACAATTCTAATACTAAATATAAGTATAATAGAGGATAATAAGTATATGTTAATTCTTAGATTACACTTTCTTTTGCTTAAAGCACAAAGAGCCTTTTAATTTAAAAGTAATAACATTTTTACCTTCTTAAAGTAATATATTAATATATGCAAGGACTACTAAGTCTTTGCAACTACAAAAAGAGAGTATATTATTAAATATATCTTACTATTATATAAGGACTAAGTTAAGGCTATATTAGAATATTATACTAATAGCTTTAACAAGTATAATAAAGCCAAGTTTTACGCGGCTTTAAAAAAGGAGTATAAAGAGCATAATTAAGAAACCCTTAAAATTAGTTATAATTTCCTAAATTAAATTATTGCTTAGTCTTAAAGAGGGTATATTACTACTAAGACCTTTATTAACTTATTTTATAAAGTATCAATTAAACTAGTAAAGAAAAAGGAATTAAATAGCAATTACTAGTGCTAAGAGTTTATAAAAGGTCTTCCTTTTTAAGTTAAAGATTAGATCTTTAAAGACTTTAATTATAAGCTTATAAATATATTAACTTATAACTATAGAAAAATACACAAAATTGCTATATTTGCATATAAGTATAAGGAGAAAAGACGCAAGTATAATAAGGCTAATAACTTAAAATACTTTTAGCTATGCTAAAAAATACTTTAATATAGTTATATAAGATATAATACTTGCAATAAATGATAAATATGCCTTTCTTTTACTTTTAACTATACTTGCATTAGCAAAGGAACTTACTAAAGCTAATAAAGTATTAAAAGTTCTTGTTTTTAAAATAGTAAAGCCTAAGAAACTTGCTAGTAAAATCGATTTTATCCATTACTTAAAAGGATTTGCAAAAAGCTATTAATGCTTCAATTATTGCTATTACTAATAAGATTTAGTTTATACTCTTTACAATTAACAACCTAAGAGATACTTAAGCATTTAAAGGCTATTATAGTAAAGGGGGTTTCGGTAAACGCAGTCGAGGTCGAGGTAATTATTATAATAAAAGAGAAGGGGGAGCATTTATATTAACTAGTAATAATTGCCCTTACTTGGATTTTTAGCAAAATATAGCCTAAGTTAATATTATATTTTAATTATTTGATAAAAACTATTTAAAGTATTTTAAAAAGGATTAAGATAATACTATAAATCTTAACTGCAATTATATGCACTTAAATAACTATTTATTAATATAAGAGCTAATTAACTTTAAGTGTATTTATAAAGATTGCTATAACTAGTATAAAGGAAAATAGGACCCTAATTGCCCTTTTATACCTCTTATTTTATAGAATAATTAGCGTTAATTCAATTAGACTAAAACTTAGCTTTAAGGAAGAAAGTATAACTATAATGTGTTAATGTGACTTATAAACGCTTAACAATTATAAAATAATATTTAGCTTAGCAATTATAAAAGAAATAAGTCTTAGCCCTTTCTTATACTTAATAATTTATATAAAAGCAAAGAAATTTTGCGTTAAAATATAAATAATATTATTATTTTTAGAGGCAACTGTGTAAATATTATAAATGAGGATAGTATCTTTATTAGTAATATATATAAAGATATAATATATTTTATATTATTTGTTAATATTGCCGGATCTTTAAAAGCAAAAGGAAAAGGATTATAAATTGCCCGAGATATTATAAAGTAATAAGCTTAAGCAAAAGAAAGGTTCTTATAAGCAAAAAGCTAAAGATTTGCTATATTAGGAGTTAAAAGGGATATTAGACCTTTATAAGATATAAACCTTAACTTAGCTTTTAATAAAAAACTAGAACTAGTTAATACTTTATAAAAAGAGCTTATTTTACAATTAAAGAAAGCAACTATTCTGCTTTTATATATGCAAAAAGGGGTAAAAATGATTATTAATGCCCTTAAAACTCTTGATTTTATAGCTACAATTTAGCACTAATAGCTAAGGGATAACTAAGCCTATATAATAATCTTAAAAATAGGAAATGCAATAGCTATATATATAGGTAAAGAAATTAAAAAAATAACTAAGATAATTGCTATAGCTAATAAATTAAAACGCATAATGCAAAATATAACTTAGCTAGCTTAAGTAACTAGTTATATGCTTTAGAGAAATATAATTACATTTAACTTTAAGACTCTTATCTTAAAAAAGAGCATTATTATATCCCCTTAACTTTAATTCTTATTATATAGCCTTAGCAAAGAAACAAAATACTATAATATGCTAAATATTAAAGCTAAATACAATATCTTACTTATAAAAATAGCTAAGAACTTAAGCTATATTATTTATAGCATTAATACTTTTATTATATCTATAGTTATAAGAGACTAATTCGGTTTTGCTAGCATAGCTAAGATTAAGATTAAGATTATAAAGGGGGTTAATTGCAAGGATATATTCTTTTTAATTAATAACTATCTTAAGACTTTGCTAAAGACGCTGTTTATTAGCAAGATAATAATAGCTATTAATTATAAGGATAACAGTTTATAAGATAATACATTTATTAACTTAAAAGATTTAAAGAATGCTTATATAGTTATAATTATTTTACTACTAAAAAGTGTCTTTAAAAGGAGGGTTTAATTTTAGCAAAACCTTTAGCCTAAAATCGAGGAAGTAAACTTAAGTAATAAGGATAAGGAAAAGGAAAATCAAAGCTTAATGCTTTAGCTAAAGAGAGTATTAAAGGAGTAAAAGTTATTCCGGGGTTTTCTAAGGAGTTTTATAATTTTAAAACTAGCATTACTAATTTTTTTTGGATATAAGAGCTATAAAAGGCGCTTTTATTTTAGCTTTTATAAAGCACTTTTTAGATATAATATAAAAATAAGTAATAAATATTTTAAATACTAATATTTCGAATGTTAAAGTAAAATTATACTATTTAATACTAGCTAGTTTTATTCTTAAAGCTAAAAATAAAGGACTAAAGTTTTTAGAGTTTTTATAGTTTTTTAATAAATTAAAGGAGGTATTACTATACTTAAAAGATAAGGACAAAAGCAAGAAGATCTTATATATAAGTATACTAAAACAAGTAAAATTAAAGAAAATGGCTATTATATTATAAGACCTTATAAGCATGCCCTTTATGCTCTTAGCAAATAATATTTATAAACTAAAAGCTAAAAAGGTATAGCTAGTTAATAGGAATAATGAAATAGGAAAAGGACTTAAAAGATAATCTAATTAATATAAGCAATTTAAAGCACAAGGCACCTTATAAAAGCAAGTAAGCAAATATTAAGATTACTTACTCTTACGCTTTATTGTAATACTAAAAGGTTTTTGCTTTATATTAAAACAACTAGCAAAACTAAATATTAGAGACTAGCTTTAAAAGAAGTAAAGGGCTATATTCGAGGAACTAATAATTAATTGCAAAAGTGCTATTGCTTTCGACTAAAAGGAAATAAGAAAGATTTATAAAGATATTAGCCCCCTTATTCTTATTAAGATAATATTATACAAAGCTTAGCAAAAAAAGAACTTCCTTTGCTTTAAAGCTCTAGTACTAATAATAGTAAAAATGCTATTAAAACGCTTAAACCGAGGAGTACTAGAAAAATGCAATAAACTTTATAAAACCTTTAATTTCTAGTTGCCAAGAAACTAGCTAGTACTTATAAACTTATTAATGCAGCAATAAAGATGAATTTTGTTACTTTATAAGATGCTAATATGCCCCTATTAATAAACAAGTTCTTAAAAGAATTTGCTAGATACTAATGTGCTTCTTTAATTAATTTTTTCTTTAAATATAATTAGCTTACCTTAAATGTTAAAAGCAAGGATATAATGGCTTTTATAACCCCTCTTAGCTTACTTAAAATAATTACTTTACTATAAAGAGCTACTAATTTAGTAGCTTAGTTTATATAAATAATAATAAAAAATTTAAAAGACTTGTTTTTAGCTATAGCTATACTATTTATTAATAATATTAGGGGTAAAAGGGCTATATACCGACTATAGTAGAGAATTAAAGCTTTTTAGGGTTTATTGATTTATATTTAAGCATTTGCAAAACTTAAACAAAGCCTTAAATCGGATTAAATAAGCTAAAGCTTCTATTAAGCTTAAATTACAGTTTTGCTATAATAGTATAAGTATTATAAGTTTTGTATATAGTTTTAGAAGAAAAAGCTTTATTGCTATTAAAGTTAATAAAATCTTAAACTAGTACTAGTATAATAATATTATAAAGGCTAAAGCATTTTTAAGAGTTTGCATATATTATAAAATCTAAATCGAAGCATATATTATAATAGCTAAACTAATTTATTAATTGCTTAAGAAAAGAGAGCCCTTCTTATAAGGGGAAGAATAAATTAAAGCAATATAAACTCTTTAAAAAAAACTTATTATTGCGCTATTGCTTTGCAAGCTATATTATAACTTAGCAAAGCTATAAGGACTTATTATCTTAGCTATAAATGCTAGCTCATTCGGATAAGGAGCAATTTTAAGCTAATATAATAATAAAGGATATAAGAAAGTTACTTAATATGAATCTAAAATGTAAAACTAGGCTAAATAAAGCTATAATATTATTAAGAAAAAATGCAAAAGGGTTTTTAAAGCTTTGCAAAAACTGCAATTTTAGCTATATAGTATTCATTTTATTTTAAAAACAAATGCAAATACGCTTGTTACTTACCTAAATAAGGCAGCTATTGACCTCTTTAAAGCTTTAGTTACGCGCTAGCTTGCATAGATTAGGCTATTCGACTTTGAGGTATGCTATATAAAGGGTAAAAAGTATATTATAGCTAATAAATTATCTTAGCGCCCTTATTATAAAGATAATTTGGAAGATAATTTAGGTATTAATAAATTTATTGCACTAAAGCTTAATATAGTCGAAATTTAACTAGTTACTAAATGCGCAAAAATAGTAAAGCATTATAATATTAAATGCAATATGCGCTTTAATTGGTTAAAGCCTTACTTAGCTAAAACTTGCAGGTTAAAGCTTTACTTTAAAAGCAAGCTTTATTTTTTAAGCTACCCTTAAAGGGGGAATTCCCCCTCTTATAATAGCTTTACAGTTTAAGCACTTAAGCGAAAAGCTATTCTAAATTATATAACTAATAACTATAATATTATATATTACTTTATATTAATACTCCAAAACGCAACTAATAGTTTTATATTAATTAATTTGCTTGATAAGAGCTATTTAAAGCGATTTTAAGCAATTGCAAAGTATTTAACTATACTAGCTAAGCTTAAAGGTATATTTAAAGGCAAATTCTATAAATTAAAGAAAAAAGCACTAAATTATAGTATATGTAATAAGCAATTATAAAAGAACAAGTGCAAAATGTACTTCTCGCATTTAGTTTTTAATAATTTAGCTTAAAAAGTAAAGGTTATAAAGGAATTGCATAACAAAACTAGCTATTTGGGCTAAGAAACCACTTTTGCAAGGCTGGTGAACAAATATTATTAAGAGGGTTTTTATAATAATATTTACAAGTATTGCAATTCTTGCAAAGTATATTAATATAAGTATAAGCAATAACAAGAAGAAGTCTTATTTTTACAAAAGCTACTCTTCCTTTTTATTATATTAGCATAGATATTATAAAGCTACCCAAACGCAAAGGCTATAACTATTTAGTAATAGCTAAGGATAACTTCTTTAAATAGCTAAAAGCTAAACTTATAAAGAACTTTACTAGCAAAAAAGTTGCAAAGTTTATTTAAATTAAAGTAATTTGCTAGTATAATTTATTTAGAAAACTTAAAGTCGATAGTAATCCTAAATTTAAAGGTTTTATAATCAAAAAGCTTTAAAAGCTAAGGATTTATAAGATTATAATCTTTGTATATAATATTAAAGCTAATAAAATAGTAAAGTGTAAATATTAACCAATTATATTAGCTTTAATTGCTTTAAGCATAAGAGGAAAGAAACTATAAGTAAACCTTTTACCTTAAGTGCTTTTTTGCAAACAAAACTATAATATATAGCCTTATAAGTTTTACTCTCTTTTATATAGTTTATAGCAAAGAAGTAATACTTTTAGTAAAAACTTATTACTTTATATAAAAAACTCTTAAATAAGACAAAGTCTATAATCGATTAACCTTACTATAGCTTTATATATAGCAAATTTAGATATATGATAAAGACATTAAAGAGTTCAAGTTATAAAAGACTTAGTAATATACTAAGGTCAAAGCAAACTTTGATATTAAGTATTAGATTTATAAAAAAACTAATTTAAGCTAAAGATTTTATTTTAATATATAATATTAAAAATATTAATTAAGACAAGTCTAAAAACACTAAGCTTTTATATTAGCAATTAAGATTATATAAAGTTAAGGAAGCAAACTAGTTAAAGCGGACTTATATATTAGAAGAATTAAACAAAACTCTCTTATGCTATATATATGCAAGAAACCGACTAAAGCAGTTTATTAAAAGAGATTAATACTAATATTCTTATAAAGATAAAGTATTAAAGCTTACTTTTAAAGAAATCAAGTTTTGGACTAATATAAAACTAGAAGAAGAAGCTACTGCAAAATTTTATGCTAAAATTACTTAAAAAATCGAAAAAGACACTAAAATTGTTATATAAGTCCCGGAATTCCTTAAATTTAAGAAAAGGAAGTATGCTTGCTTTAATAATAACTAAAATAAAGCTAAATTAGCAAGTAAGGATAAGGACTAAAAATAAAGGCTATTATTAACTACAAATATATAGCTACTAGTGCTTAAACTTCAATTTATATGCACCTTAAAACACAAGAATAACTTAAAGAGGACTATATTACTTAAAACTAGACTTTACTTAAGCTAAAACTTAATTAATAATTATAGTTTGCAGATGCAATTAATTAGAAAATACTAGTTTAAAAGCTATACTAAAAGCGTCGAATATAGGATAATAATAAAACTAGAAGACTAATAGCAACAAAAACACTAGATAAAGCCCTCTATTTAACTATAACTGGAAAGAATAATAATAATAATAATAAAATTATAGCTATAACTATTAAAGTATAAGTAAAGGAACCTTAAAGCTGCAAGTAATAGTTAAAAAGGGTAAAAAAAACTTTATAACTGGGTAAAACAAGTCTTTAGTAATATTATTATACTTTAAGTTATTAAGATGCTAATAATAGCTATAAAAGGAGGTATTATTAAAGGAGGAGAGGTAATTATATAAATTGTTTTAAGGGAAAACTTGGCATTTCTTTCCTATTTTAGCTTTTAATTATTACTTGCTTTATATTCAATTACTTAAGCTCTTTTCATTTATTTCTTTTATTATATGTGATTTCTTTTGTTATATATAAAGTTTCTTATATTATATATAAAGTTTTTTATATTTTTTATTTACTTTTAACTTATATGTTACGGTTCTGCGCTGGCACGTGCAGCGCTATTCCCGATTAGGATAAATTGGCGAGAAGCTTTATGATCTTTAAGTATGCGAGTACCCTCATACTCCTGCTTCCTTCCTTAGCTTTAAATAGTCGAATAAGAGACCCTTCTACCTTTGCCTTTCATCCAGGCCCAGAAGCTGGCGTTCGTGACATTATACTTGTATTTTATTTACTAAAAACCTTAACTTACTTTACTTTTACTTGCTTGGGACAAGCAATAAATATAAGAAGAATAAGGCTAACTTATACTTGCTTTTTGCATTCCTTTTACCTTTAAAACCCCTTAATTTATTCTTTAATTTAGTGTTACGGTTCTGGCATTCCATTCCATGTCACGTGGTCACGTGCACTAGCGCGGCTAGCATAGGCGGTGTGGAGCGGCAGAACTCGAGTATTTGTACGAACCGATCCTTTGTAAATAACCTCTTCTTTCCTTAGCTTTGAATAGTCGTAATTGGGACCATTCAACCAACGCTCGTTCCTGGGCTATGAATCTGGCGCTCGTGACATTAATAACCTAAGCTATAATTAGAAGCAATTGCACTTATTCTTTGATGCTAGTATCTTTTTGTGCTACGCGCAATTATGCTTTAAAGATTTTATTAGCAACCTTAATTAATCCTTAGCTTTGCAAATAGTAAGCTCTCCTATTAACAACTTTAGTTCCTTGTAATTTGCATAAAGCTTTGATAGCCCCTTTAAACTCTATACTATTATCATATGCTAAGACCCTTAGAAGGCTATTTTCATTTATTTAAATTTCAAGGAAGTAAGCTGCTTTATTAGATGTCTTAGCCTTTATAGTTTTAATTTATATAAACTTGGAAAAGTAGCATTTGAGTTGCTATACCCAAGTAAACTCTTTATTAGGGTAAGACTATAAGTTTATTAGCTAAAGTATGCTTTTATATATGCAAAGGGAAAGCTTACTCTAAAATCTATCAAGTCTAGCACTATCTTCTCCTTAAAGCAAAAGGAGAGTATAAGAATAACTCCTCCTATATTAACTTGAGGAGCAATTTGATTACAATGCTTATAACTACTTAAGACATACTTTATAATCTCACGTGGTATACTAGCTATAAACTCTTGCAGTTTCTTAAAGGTTTTAGTGATAGCTATATATAATTAATATAATTATATAAGGTAAAAGGGAGGCATTGCTTACTAAAGTGAATTAGTAACTCGTGTATAGCACAAATATTTTCAAAAGCATTGGAATAAGTAGCCGCATATTATATAAGATATATGACTTTAATGCGTTTATCGGTTTTTACTTTGCAATACAATTGGCTATCTTGA
>Ga0302221_10000718_pt1 | contig 22902 bp, 2 predicted proteins | sample II_Palsa_E2_1_FD_193517 | JGI IMG/M metagenome (GOLD analysis project Ga0302221, IMG submission 193517) | Peat permafrost microbial communities from Stordalen Mire near Abisko, Sweden - II_Palsa_E2_1 | ecosystem: Environmental > Terrestrial > Soil > Palsa > Peat permafrost | place: Sweden... | reverse complement strand
ATCTTATAATAAATAGGCGAAGAACTAGTGCCGAGCTGCGTTCTTGTTCTAGTAATTTAATTCTAAGGTTATTAAATTAATTAAGCTTTTTAAACGCTACCCTTAAAATATCTTCTTCTTACTACTCTCGATTCTTTTTAGCTTCCTCTACAATGTTATAAAGGCTTAAGCGCTTTTAACTCTTTATAAGGTATAACCTATTTTAACACTTTATTAATATATAACTAAATATATTTCTAAACAAGTTAAAGTTAGTAGCATAGTATATATAAGCAAAAATAGTAAGGTTTATATTAGGGGTTTATTCGGGATTTATGTTAATTTTGTTGCCTTCTAGTTAATTATATATGCTTTAATTGCAAAATAGTATCCTAGAAGCCACGGATTTTTATAATAGATTAAACTTTTAGATAAGGTGTATTAAAAGCGCAAGGAAATTAACATTCTTTATATAAAAAAGGAGATGCCTTTTTTTAAGGATTTATTAAGCTAATATTTGGGAAAATACTAAAGAAGGAAAATTTACTTAAAAATTATAGTCGATCTTATTAATATAGCAAATTTCTTAAAATAAGCTTTTTAAATTTGTAACTACTTTTTAAAATCTTAATTTTTACTAAGACTTTTGCTTAATAAGCATTTATTTCCCTTACTTTACAACCCATGTCTTACTCCCGACTTAATAAGTCACGTAAAACTCTATAAGACGCTAAAAAAAATTCCTGCTTTGCGCGCTTGCTATATTAAAGAATTATATTACTATTTGCTATTAATTAAAACATTTAAACTTTATTGTTTTAGCCTTTAATCTATTAAAAGGATATATATCTTTGCTATATCCTTTAGCAAAGAGAAGCTTCTCGAAATCTAGTAGCTAACAAATAATTTTTTGCGCTTAATTAAGAAGGCTATAACTAATTGCTGCAAGTAAACAATTTTTGCTAAAGAAAAACCCGTTACTAAACTCAAGTTTATAAACAATTACAAAGATATGCAAAAAGAATTAAGTAAAAGTTATCCGGATATAATTAGCTAAATTACGCCGTTAATACCGCTAAGCTAATATATACTTAACAAATTAGAAATAATTCTTTTATTAAAGTAGTCTTCGACCCTTAAAAATTCGAATTATACTAAGTTCCCGAGATATTTGTCCTTACTAGAGGCTCTTTTAAGATACTTCTTAACACTTTTGTAATAGTAATCCTTTTAGTAAAAGATAAGAATCCGAAAATCGAATACTATTACTTGTATAAAGTCTCCTTAATTAATTAAAATATAAGGTTTATTATTTATATAGCTAGCAATTTAAGTTTAAGGTTTAATAGCTACAAGAATGCATCTTGTATATTTTTGCTATTTAAAATAAAGACTTAAGTTTTTAGAGCAAATTTAGTAATTTTATTCGAAGCGCAAGAAAGTTTATTTATTTATATATTTGCGTTCTCGAGTAATTGCGGATTGTGTCTTATTTTATATTATTAGCTTAAAGAATGTGCGCTATGCTATAGTCCGATTTAAAGGTATTTTTAAGCTAGATAAGCGTTTGCTAATATTAATATTATCACCTCTTTAATAATTTAACCTTATGCCTAATCTAAGTTCCGCTATAGCTATAGCTACAGTTTGCTTAAGAAGTCGAAGTTTAGAAGTTTAAAAGTTAAATTAATTCGGGGATATAATTAAGATTATCGAACGACATTAAAGTTTAAAAGGATTTAATAGTTATAGCATTAATTGTAATCGCGCAAGTGCAAGTATTAAGATCTTGTCCCACTAAATAATAACTTTTAAACTATTATAAAAGACAATTAAGCTATAAATAATCTCGCAAGTATTATTATATTCGAAAGTAACTCTTTTGCGCCCCTTACACGGCTTTATAGTCGCTTCTTTGTCTTTGCACTAAACTATAAACTAAGCATATGTTTACAATTAGCTAATAGTATTTATAACTAGCCGTTTGTAATAATTAAGCCTTTATAAGAATTTCGATAAGACTTATAAACTTAGACGCGATAATCTTAATAATAGCGTAAGTGCGTGTCAAGTGTATATATTAAGAGAGGAGAGGATTAAGGCAAATAAGATCTCGGAGGGAAATTTTATGCTTTAAAAGGGGCTTTTAAATATTACCCCTTAAATATATTATTATATTCTTAATTATATCCTTAAGTGTAATTAAAGGCAATAGCATCCTAATTATTAACTTAGTTATAACTATCGACCCTAATAACGAGGGGATACAAAAGTAAGCTTTATAAGTAGTCTTGCTAAATAAGAGGGGGAATATCTAGCAACGGATTTATTTAAGGGTTAAAGTAAATATCTCGGTTAAAAGTCTTTATATACTCGGTAATATCTAGTTCGGGCATAAAGAATAAGTAATTGTCCTCTTAGAAAGTCTTTATAAAGTCGGTAATATCCGGTTCCTTTATAGCTTCTAATAGCTCCCTTAAAGCTAATTCCTCGGATGCCCCTTTTAAGGTATAATAGTCTAAAGAGCGATTTCTCGAGTATTCTCTTAAGTATAAGAGGGTAAAGGGGTAAGTTAATATAAACTTGCCCTTTTCCTCTCGAGCTAGTTATTTAATATTAATATATTTTTTTAAGCAATATATTAACTTACTCTTATCGCTTGCAAGCTCCTTATAATAGCAACTTCTCTTAATTATATATTTTATAATAACCTTACTAGCATATATATTAAGCTTAATAACTTTTGCATAATAATATAATATATAATTTGCTTAATAATCAAGTAAAAGTTATATATCTTTATCCCTAAGACCTCTTTATTAGCTTAATTTCTAGTTAGCACTTTAACTTAAATTAGATTAAAACCTACTTATACTACTCTTTTATTACAACTAATTAAGAGAAGTAACCCTAGTTTATTAAGTAAAGTCAACTTTATATATCTTTTGCTCTGTTTATATTTATTTTTTACTATTTTCTCTTCAATTAAGAGCTCTTTAGCTATCTTCTAAAGTGCTAAAGTTAATAGTCCCTCGCCTTAGCGTAATTTCACTTAAACGAGTCTTAGCTTAACTTAATAAGCAATATATATGCTATAAAAGTAACTAGTATCAGTCTTAAGCGATATAGTTAAAGCATCTTTAAGTCTTTATTTAAGTGTTGCATTTTAAAAGCCTTTCGCTACTTAAGCTAGCTATTTAATTCGTTTATCACATTTAAGGCTTTTATATAAAATCTTTGTGCAAAAGTATTAAGAGATAATCTCTTCCGAGAGTGCTATTAATAGAGGCAATAATATTAGAAGATTCGATAAGACAAATGTTAATGCTATTAGTAGTAATAAAGAGTTAGTCGGTGGGGTGCTTGTTAAGGCAAAGGTCGATAATATAAGTAAAGAGAGAGCAAATTTGCTATAAACTTTATTAAAGGGAATATTTATAGCAAGAAACGACTCCGGAAATACTAAGTAATATAAAGAGAGGCATAACAACTTCGAGGGAGTAAGACTTCAACTATATAAAGTAATATAATAAGGGTTTATCTTACCTTTAATCGAGTAATACAAGAAAGGGAAGTTATATCTATAATCGGGACTTTGTTTTCTTTAAATAAAGGTATAATATTAGTGTTTATTATCTATTAAGTTTTAAGTTTTCGGAAGGTTAAGATGCAAAGTAAAGGGTTTAAAGTACACTTTTGCACTTTAAATATTAGCTAAGCTAGCTAACAAAGGACTTTTAAGCTTTAAATAAGGATATTATTAAATATCTTATCCTTTACTAGTATATATGATAAACTATACTCTAGTAAGTTTTCTTTTATTGCTTTAGTATATATAGCTTAATTTGCATCTTCCCGGAATAAGTCCGACACAACTTTATAACGCTAAAAGGCCCGGGGATAAGGGCTATAATAATAAGGGCAATAATATAGCTTTCTACTTTATCTTCGACTAAGTCAAGTTCCTTGTTGCTATATAGCTATTTCTTTTCGGGAATTTATAATAACTATTTATTATATAAGTAAAGCAAGGCAAACGGTTTATAGCTATTTCTTTTTAATTATTTTAATTATTTTAAGGATAGCTTCTTAAGTTAAACTAGTTGTAATAATATCTAGAATTAAATGTAAATTATGCAATATTACTTTATAGTTATAGTAATAAGCTCGGAATTTGCTTGCTTAAGTAAAAGATTTACTTACATTAAATAAATTAAACTAAGAGATACAAATATTTACTATTCCTTCGCAACAAGTGCATAATACTTGTAATAGCTATATATCTCGGATAGACAATATGCTATTCTTATTAGATAAGTTCGATTTTAAGTCAATTACTACTATACAATTATATAATTTAACTTTTAAAGACAAAAAGATGCTTACTTAGCTAGTAGACTTTAAAGCTAGCTATAATAAGGTTATTAATATATTAAAGTTAAAAGATAAGTCTTTTAAGTTAAGTATACTTACAACTTATATTCCCGAATTAGAAGTGTTACTTAACACGAAGCTCTTTAAGTATTTAGTTAATTGGAAATACTAGCCTTTTAATTTTAAATTAAAAGATATAAAAAGTTTTTATATAACACATTTAAAGTTATCTAATAATTACGCTAAAGCAAAAGCTTAAATAATAAATTTATTTTTAAGGAGGGCAAATGAAATAATTAAGCGCAGCTAAGATAAGCAAGCTATTTAATACCTTTATTTGTTAAAACTAAGGGGTTTTTAATTTTAATTATCTAATATTTGCTCTTAATTTCTTAATCCTTTTACTATTAAGACTTATTCTTTTCTACACAATTAAAGTTTGTAAAAACTCTTTTATTTGTCTATAATCTTAATAACCTCTTATACATTAATATAATAGACATCTTTAAGTAACTATCTTTAACTTAATATTTAAAGACTAAGAATTAGTCTTCGTCTAAGATTTGTTCTTTATATAATAAGATATTGTTTTAGTAGATAGCTTAAGCTTTGGGGGTTTAAGGCTTCGGAGGCGCCTATAGCAAATGTAAATAGTATACGAAGTATAAGGTATTAAGTCTGCACACTTAACATTTAAAAGGATGCGACTAAAATTATTTATTTCTATTTACGCGCTATTACCTTACAAATTAATTTTATTATAATCATTTTACAAGTTTCTTAATCTATTATTAAAGGTATATGCAAATGTTTTAAATTATAATGCAATTTATAAGCCTCGTTACTTGCAATGCATTAAATTATAGTTAAGGTAAGATTCCGGCCCTTATAAGTAAGATTTTAGCCTTTATAAGAAAGATTTTAGCCCTTGCAAGTAAGATTTTAGCCCTTATAAGTAGCTAATAATAAACGAACCTAGTAAAGTCCGGATTAGGAGTAAGATTAGTGCTATAAGGATCTTAGCTTAATTATATAAAAGGAGGCGTAAAATGAGGCAACTATAGCGTGCTCTTTATTTTGCCTTATTCTCTATTTAGTCATTTTTTACTATTTTTTTGCAAGGCATCTAATGCTAACTTATAAGCGCATGCCTTTGCTTAACCGAATTATCTTGCCTCTTATAGTTATATGTAATTATATATAAGTGGAATTCCGATGCAGCCATATTTGCTATACCGTCCAGGCATAGTATATTAACTATAAGACGACTTATAAACGCTACCCCCCGAGCGTTATTGCAATAAAATTTAAGTAATATTAAACAAATTTAAGATTATTTACTTGCTTTTAATAATAAAACAAAACTTAATAAACGGTATAGCGATTGCCGTGCTTTAGCAATAAATCCTTTATAAATAACTTATTAAAGCAAAAATTTTTAAATTTAAACTTAAAGGGTTACTTAGATGTCAGTTATATATATGTTTAAAATAATTAGTTAGCCTTATTAATAGGGTAATTAGTAAACACTTATAATAATTAAAGTAGCTATAGCAACGCTTGATTTCACATTTATAAAAGAAATAAAAGAAAATAAAGTATTATAAATTTATTTTAATTTAGATATAGTATATTAAATTAGTTTTAAGGGATCTTTATCCTTTTATAAACTATTTTTGCTTACGCTTACAAAGGCCGATTTTGTCGTTAAGTGCTATTTTGTTACATTTAGAAATCTAAGACAAAACTAGATTCGAACTAGCCTACTATAATAAACTTTACTTTAAATATGCAAGTAATAAACTTATATAAGTAAGCTATAGAATTTGCTACTTTCTCTTTAAGACAATGCTACTAACTTAGCATAAACGTCCTTATACCTTATACTAGTTTGTTCTTTATATAAAGAAAAACGTAGCTTTATAAGTGCAAGCCTTTTAAGTAAATTCTTATTCGCTATTGCATATAAGCTATTATAAACGCAATATATACATTTGCCTCCTTAAATCTTTAAAACTTATGCTTCTTAAAAGAGCTAAGCTTTAAGCTTTATGCTATACAAACATTATAGCAAACCCTTACCCTCTTAAGAAAGTCGAAACTATATCCCAAATTTAGCGACTTACACTCTTATACCTTTGCATAAGTTAAAAACTTAGTAAAACCACATATAACGCTATAAGGTTTCCCCCCGGCGTCGATTTATCCTATTTATAGTTTCTAGTAGTTTTATAAGCTTAAGATAAGAATATAGCAATTTATAAGTACTATATACTAGTTATAGTTCTTATATCCTTAGGATTAGCTATAAATTATATATAGCTTAACCTTTTAAGGCTTACTATTATTATACGCTATTTAATATATCCCTAAAAGTCTTTTAACTTAATAACAAAGACAAGTAAAACAAGAATGTATAAAGGCATATAAATAATGTTAAAAAGCAAGCTACTTAACTTTTGTAAATAGTATAAAATTATCTTTATATATAGCAAAAGTGTTTTAGCTTTAAAAAAGTAAGAGAAAACAATCGTAAATACGAAAGTGATAAATATAAACAAAAAGATAAGCTAGCGTAATATAAATAAAGAGAAGAGACTAATATTATAATATAAGAGGCTTTTAGCTAATTAAGAACGTAGCCTTGCAAGTAAAGTAGCTATTACATATGCAAGCTGCGATATTGCTTATTATAATACCCCTTACTTTTACTTATATAATTCCTTAGCTATATAGCATAGTCTTAAGCCTAAAGCTCCTCTAATATAGCATATTGTCTTTCCTTTTACACCCGTGGCTAAAGTAAACTTTAAACCCCTTTAGCATATCCTCTTTATCTTTGCTATAATAGCGTACATTATTTAACTTTAAAGCAAGGACTAAGCAACTTTAACAATAACAAAAGAGCAAAAATAGAGGCCGTCGAAAGCAAGTAATAGGACCTCTTATAATTATATAAGTGCACACTTTGCGAAAAAGCTTTTTATTGCCTCGAATATTAGTTAAGACATATTCAAATATATATTAAAGAGAAGCCTTATACATATTATTACTTAAGCTATATAAAAAGATTTTTACAATTAAATAAACTTACTCGACACTTAAAGATATATAAAAACTTTAAGTAAAGACTAAATATCTTACAATTTGCATTTGCCTCTATTATCGGTTTACTAATTGTCCCCCCTTTATACTTTTACGCTTTACACTCGAGCGTCGTCTTATAAAATAGACATTATAGCCGCAGCTATAGTAGTTATAACGACCTCCCTTCCCTCTTTACTTACACTATATCGCGCTCTTATAGCAAAGACAATTACTACTCACGTTAAAATATTAAACGTTTATAACTTAACTTATTAAACTCTACTTCTTTGTCTTTATTAACCTCTTCTCACAACTTACTATTACTAATACTAGACTACACTCCTTTAAACACTCTAATGCACTTACCTCGTCTTTAACCTTATAATAATAGCTATAACTTGCTTAAGATTTATAACTTGCCTTTTAAACAAATACTTGCCTTTACGCTTATAAAACCTTAATATATTAATAAATAATACTATATTAACAACTAAGATGCATTACTAAAAGGATATTGCCTTCTTTACTAGCTCCTAGAGTGTGGCAAGGCAGTAGCAAGTAGATAATTTCTTAAAGGAGTTTCTAAACACTTATCCGGAAGGTAATATTAATCTTACTTGCTAATAAGTAAAGTATATAGCATAATTAAGGCAAGCATTTATAACAAGTTCTTATATAGCTCTCTAATAAAGCTTAAGTAAAGGAAAAATAAAGCTAAAGAAGAAAATAAAGACAAACTCCAAATTTATTGCAAATTTATTAACTAAGTAGCTCCTTTAACGTTATAACTCCTTAATATTACCCCTCCTTAGTGCCGAAACTTATACTATTTGCGCATATAAAGGAAAAGGAGAGAGAATTAAATATCCTTTATCTCTAATTTACCCTTTATCAAATTTACAATCGCCTCCGATTTATTAATTATAATTTATTTATTTACTTTCATATTCGACGCCCCTTTTATAGCATTCTTCTTATACCCTTTTACTAGGATATGTCTTTGCTTATTCTATTAGCTATCTCTTGCCTTTAATTTACAAATTCAATCGAATAAATAACAAACCTTTAATGCATCTTTCTGCGAAAAGCTCTTCTTGCAATGCTTATAAGGGAAAGGCTTTACTACTAAGTAAATCCGTTTATATCGCTTAAGATTATAGTTACAATTAAAGGATTATAGGCACTTATTACATTTAAGTTGCTAATTGTCGGGAAATGTAATAAAATTTTGTTTTATAAGCGGGAATAAAGGTAATTCCGGTAATAAGGGACTATAATAGGGCTATGCAAGGGGAGATAGTCTACTATTTAAAGTATAAGTAAAATCTTATTAAATTAGTTGCAAGGTGTTTATTTGTTACTATTATTAAATATCGGGCAAACTTATAAAGGCAAGGAAAAGGAGGTTATTGTAAGGTAAAGGAAGCTAGTTAGTCGTTATAAGAGAGTTTATATTTCGAGCTTAAAAGCTTATAAATAGTAAGTTCATTAATTGTTATATATATTCTAATTACTTTAAAACGATTAGATATAACGGATTTTAAGAAATAACTATTACTAAGCTATTTGAATTTCTGCTATTAATACTAAGGGCTATTAAAAAGGCCTCTATCGTCAAAGAGGAAAAGGTATAAGAATTGCTTTATAGCTGCGTTATAAATAAGTTACGTGAATTATAAACTCGAGAAGATAGCAAATTGCCCCGTTAAGCTCCGATTTCTTTAAGTAATAAAGAAGTTTTTTAACGAAAAATTCAAGGTTAAGCCCTAGTAAAGAATAAAGTAACTTACTTAAATAATAGACAAAGAGGCACTAATATATGTAGCATATTAAGTCTTTGTATCTCTAGCATTTTACTAAGCAAAAGCTTAAGCGTAAAAGTGCTTAAGTATAATTTTAAAGCTAACGTTAAACGCTTTAATAAGAGGTCGAGGGTAAATAATAAGTTTTAAAATTCGGGAAGATAAAGTATAAGCTAATAGTGTTTAGCTTATAAAACTCCACGTTAACTTAAGTTTATTTGCTTAGCAAGGCTATATTATACTTTTAATGCCCTACTTGTATACTTAGCCTTAATAAACTATTCTCTAAAATTATATAAGTCCTTTGCGCCTCTCTTATAAGCAGTTATATAGCCTCCTTTAGCGCGCGGAAATTACTTTAATAACAATAATGCTTAGTATAAGCTATGCTATGTGTAATGCAGCTTCGACTTTAAATATCAGAGCAAGCCGAGCAGGTTCGGGCATTTTATTAACTATTATAAAAGGTTATATGCTATTAAAAGTCTGACTTCGTTCTTAAATTATAAAAGAGTATATAATAAAAGCAATAGTAAAAGTATTATAAAACGCATATGAAATTCTTAATAATAAGCATAATTTATATACTATTAAAGTAAGATTATTTACTATACTAGTTAAAGATCTTTAACTAGCTTAACAAGATCCTCTATGCTATGCTAGCTAAAGAGCTTTCTAAAGTTAAGCTTAGCGGTTTTAAATTTATTAATTAAGTATAAGAATAAAGATTTAAATTTAAATATATAATTAAAAAAGATTAAATAACTCGAATATATAATTAATTTAGAGATTGCTAGTAATTAAGAAGACAAAAATTAGAAGAATTAAGGTTAAAAAGGGGAAGCGACATAATGCCTTAAATGTCTTTTTAGCTATCTTGCTACCTTGTCACGTGATTTATAACTAAAAACTCGAACACCTCCTAAGAATAACTTAAAGCAATCGAATTAAATTACTTAAAAGCGTTATTATTATTAATACGCTCTTTGAAATTGATAAATCCACAAATTTATTAAGATTAAAGCTACTAACTTCTCTCGTATTTAAAATTAAGGGCTCGCTTATATTGCAAGCTACTTAGTTTATCCGGAGAAAAGCACGTAATTAAAGCAATAAAAGTTTTAGCTTTAAATGGGCCTCGGTATTAATAGCACTCGTCTTTTAGTAATTTAGCAATATTTAAATATATTGCCTTTTCTTAGTAAATATAGCAAATAAGTTAAAGTAGTTTATAAGATTTATTTAAGTTGTAGTTTTAATAAAGGCAAAGAATAAAGACTAAAGATTAAAGGTATTCTTATATATAAAGAAGGAGAAGGATTTTACTTTTACTTTTTACTTTATTTTTTTATATTAAGGGAATTACTAGCAATAAAGTTTAAAATTTAATACTTAAAGGGAGGTTTAAATAACAAAGCGCTTAAAACTTTTCATAGATATAAATATAAAGAAAGGGGAGTTAATATTAGAACTTTATTCTAAGTAGTAATTACAAGTATAAGCTAAATGCAAGGGCAATTTATTATATTTTACTTTATATAATATTTCGACGAAATAAATTGCGTAATTAATTAATATTTAAATACAAGTTATAGCGGCCTTAAATATTATATAAGACTTTAATTATCCTCCGACAAGCAAAAGAGCCCATTTTCCATTTATAGCCTTTTATACGGAATATTATAACGTCTTACTTAATAATTTAGCCCCTATTTAATATACAATGCTCCTTCTAGTATAGCTTAGTCTAAGTTGCATAAAGCAAATACATTATTAGAGTAACAAGCGTAATAGTTGCCGTTATAGCTGCAATTATAATAGATGTAATAAACTAAGAGCCGCATTAAGTCGTATATATATTAACTAAGGTTATAATTAAGCTAATAGTAGAATTTATTAGGTTAAGTCTATTCTTGTTAACAATTAAGCCTTTATGTCGAGATATAAGAAGAGACTTATAAGAAAATGCAATCTCTTAGCCAAATATAATTGTGACTTTGCCCTTATTAGAGCTATAATAAACTAAACGCTTTATAAATATAGCATATTCTTGCTACTTATAACAAAGGGATGTTTTAAGCCGCGCTAATTACAACCTTCTTAGCCTTTCTTATATTATCGAGGGCATAAGAGTTACAAATTAAAGCAAATATTGCAAGAAGTACAATAAAGCTAGCAAGAAGGAGCTAAGTAAATAAACTAGTAAGCATATTCGCATATAATATTTTTAGTACGTCAATTTTTATCTATATCTAGTCGTTTATTAATATAAGTTAAGGTTTTAAGTCTTTAGAATTAAGCCTCGGATAAAACTTATTTAAGCAATCTTAGTAAAGGATAACTCGGCAATTCCGACAATAGAGTAATAGAGATAATAAGCTTCGACGCAAACTTTTGTTAATATCGACAATTTAAATTTAAGAGGGATCTTAAAGTAAAAGAGGATAAATTTAAGAATTAGTTAAATAAGTAAAAGAAACTAATATAGCTACGAGATTTAGTCTTCCTCGACTAAGTAAAGCAAGAATGTCCTTTTATTTATAAGTTAATAAGCAAAAAGCGGCTAAGTATTATTTAGAAATAAAGGGAGTTATAAATGCCTAGCCTTTTAAGTAATAAGGCTAAAGGAGCCATTTTTGGAGGCTACTAAAATTAATAAGTGCTAAAATCCTAAGGCTAAATATTACCTCGAGCCGAGTAAAAGGATAAATCTAAATTATCGGACCTCTATTATTAAAGAGCAAATTTCGGTTTAAGCATATTTTATATAAGCAAATTTCCGTTTAAGCTAAAAACTATTTAACACCGAAATCTATCTAATACTAAAAACTATATTAGTAGTGCTTTACTAGGTAAAAAGTGTCGCACTATAAGCATACCGGTCAAAAACTTGTCGTCTAGATTTTAATCTTAAAATATAAAAGTTTTATATTAATAATAGTTAAGGTAAAATAAAACGTTATATAATAATATGTTTTATTATAGCACATAAGCTTGTGATTATTAGTCTTAAGGCAAGTATAGCGCTAAAACTAGTAGTGCCGAAAGGCAAAGGTAATCAAATAAGCGAGAATATAAATTAGTTTATAAATAGATTAAGGCTATTAAAATAAGCTTAGCAACTAAAAGAAGAGAGCTAAAGTTAAAGATAAAAATCGAGCTACGCAAAAGGTTAGCTTAGTGCAAGCTTATAGCTTTAGCTATTTATAAAATATATTAAGACTAACTATTTTCTATAGCTAACTACCTCTTTAAAGGGTATATATTCGTCATTAGACTTTATAAAAAGATCCCTTATAAGCAAATTATTGTGCATTATTGCCTAATATAAAGCACTTGCAGCTTTAAGTCTTGCTAAAATCCTATTGCCTAATTCTTTTATCTTTAAACGAATTATCTCGAATAACACTTTGCAATTAGTTAATATTATAATTTTTAACATATATATTGCATCTAAAATAGCGTATAGCATAATACTAGGATCTTTTAAATCGTCTTTAAAGATATTAGTTAATTTAGTTTAAATTAATGCTTTTTATGCCCGTTATAAAATGTATTTTTAGCTCGTTTTATTAGTAATTTCTAGCTTGCTTATTATCTTGGAGATAATAGACTTAAGTACTTGACTTCGTTAATTTGAACTCTTATTAAGTTCCTTTATCTTTGCTTAAAATTGACAAGAAAACTTGTAATGCACGTAGCGTTATTTTAAAGCTTGCTTTTTTGTATTAATTATAAACTATAAACCGGGGAGCCGGATATTCTTTATTTTAGGGTTTTTAACTCCCTTTTAAGACACTTGTTTTATAGCTACTGCCTCTTTTAATATCTTAATTATTAGTGCCTCCTCTTTAAAATTAGATGCAATTTGCTTAAGACTCTTCTTTTTCTTAATAACTTTCTTTATTAATTGCTTTACTTAAGTAACAAATTCCTCTTTTAATTTATCTTGCGCATTTGTAAAGGGCATCTTAAATATAAATAACTCTAATAAATTATCCTTATTCGGGCAATTAACTTAATAATTTAAGCTACTAATAGATATAAGCTTCCTCTTATTACTAATTTTGTTTATAAGGCTTACTTAAAGTAGAATTTTGCATAATTAAGCCTTTCTATTTTTAAAATAGTCAAATTAGCTTTTTGTAAAGTTAAGAGTAAAGGCTAAGAGCTTAGCTAATATCCTTTGCTTAAACCTCGGAATAATCTTATTGCTTTATACTTAAGAGAGATGTTATTGCTTAGTAAAAATTAGGCAAATGCTTATAAGAATAAAGAGGCTATAGTTTATATAGCTCTCTTAAATCGGATTTAATAATGCAATTACCTTCTTTAGCTTTTCCTTAAGAAACTTCCTATTAATCTAGTCGAGGAACCTCTAAGGCGGTTATCCGCTAAGGCTATTATAATACTCTTAGCGCACAAGATTATCATTCTTCTTTAAAGATAAGAAAGCGAAAGTCTAATAGTAACCTTTATAAATTAGGATAAAGATCGAATATATACTATCCTTAATAAGCTTATCGGATCTCTTTTATAGCTTATTAAGCTTTAAATCTAAGATAGTAGTCTCTTTAATAAAGTAATTTGCAAATATTTTAGACTTTCGAAGGAGCTTAAAGTATGCATTAATAACCTCGTTATTAAGCTCTTCTCCCGGTTTTAGATGCTATAAGGACCTTGCTACTAGTGCTTTATAGTAGCCTAAGTCGGTAATTTTAGTAATAAGAGATGTTTTTGCACTATCCGTGTTAGTATCTAGCATAATAACCTTGCTTAGTCTCTTCGACATTTCTATCTTTTAATAGTTTAAAAGTTTTAAGAAGACGTTTAAACTTCGAGATAGCGCAAATACTAGTGCTTTAATATTATAACTAGTAGCCTTGCTAATATATATACTAGAATATTAAAACACCTTTGCAAGGACAAAGATTGCTTAGCTATCCTTTTTAATGCTAAAGACTTGCGCTTTATTTTCTTCTTACTATAGTATTTTAGAAAGGGATAAGTTATTAACTTCTAGAAATACTCGTTTTAGCACCTTTACCGGGGACTTACTAATAATTAGCTTGCACTTCTTTTATAACTCTTATATATTAACGTTACTTCAAACCTTAAAGCACTCCTTTAGCTACTAACTTAACACATGCTTAGCCACTTTCTCGCAATTGCCTTTAATAATTAAGTCTAAGCAATTAAGATCTCGAGGTAAAGAGTTAAGGTTAATTTAAGCTATAAATTTACTACATTTACATACCTTGCAACATATATCTTTTGCAAACTGCTTTGCTCTTAGCACTTTAAAGGCAATACTTACTATAATAACTACACTAACCTTCTTTTTGAAATCTATAGCTTAGACCTTGCTTATAGCCGCTGCATTTGCATAATAATAATTATTATTATATAGCTAAAGTTTAAGTCTTATAAAGGGAATTAATCTTGCTCTTCTTTTATCCTAGTTTAAGGCCTCATTTACTTCTTTAAGCTTTTTGCACTTAGCGCAGCCTAGTAAGGAACCCGGGCCAAAAAGTACTAGGTCGAAAGGAGCTAAGTGTGTAAGATCCTTAAAGCACTAAATAGTCCTTAAGTTTCCGTATAGCTAAATTATCTTAAGCTAAAGACCTTTAAGAGGCAAAAGGATTAAAGTATTTATTAGTAGTAGTTGCGTGTCTATTTTATCGATATTTTAACTATATAAGCGTAATAAGCGACCTTCTTTAGCAAGGGCGGCGATTACTAAGTAAGACTAAGCTAAGCTAGCACTTGTTATATAATAATACATATCGCATAACACCTTATTCAAAAGTGCTATTCCTTCTAATATATTATATATACTTATTTTAAATAACCCGCTATATTTTTTTGACATCGTTTTAAAGGTAAGGACTAATCTATTTAGTAAGCTAAAAGACGTGGAAGCAAAAGAGCTACATACTTCCTATAAACGCTAAAATTCCGGCTCTTGCAATAATAATAATGTTTTTCTTTTCGCGTAATGCCTTTATTAATAAAAACAGCTTAATATGTGTATCGAATTCTAGTAAGCGACTTAAATTAACTATTTGTGCTATGTTTGGGATTTTGGATTTACAAGTAATAGAGAAGTATATAACAATTCGAGTTTCGCTAATATAAAGCGCCCCGCGTTTTACTTTATCGCTAATTGCGCCCCCTGCAAGCTAGCCGTTTTTAGCTCCCGAAGGCAAATTTTAGCAGATTTTATTAAAGTATAAATAAGCTTTATTTATTTTTGAAAAGTTATTAAAGTAAAAGAGGCTATTAAGAATACTTGCAAATTGGATATAACTTAATAACTTAATATACTCGTATCTAAGAGCACTAATATAAAAGCTAATAATCTAGCTCTATAAAAGAAATGTTATTAAGAGGGGTAAGTAAGGCTAGCTTTAGCTTATCCCGAATTTGTGCCGACGCAAAGACTTCGAATTATTAGTAAATAATATAAAGTTTTAATATAAGTTTACTCTTACTTGTAATAAGCATTTTAAGTGTTCTTGTATATACGGGTAACTTAAGCTAGTAAGTGCTTTCTTTATCGGGTTATTTCTTGCTAGATATAATCTCTTCTTGCCCCTTTAATATTTCTTTAGCCCTTCTCCTTTCTATTTCTTTTATAGCTTCTATTTCTATAGCTCTTGTTCTTTTTACCGATTTTAGTTTTATTGCTTTTATATTTACCGGTTTTATATCTTATTTATTATTCTTATTAATCTTAGCTATTTTATACTTAAAGATATCTATAAGAGGCATAGATTGCTACAATATCTTTGCTCGTTTGCTACTACTAAGTAAACTAGGTTTTAATTGCATTAAATAAAGCGAAATTGCAAAGGTCTAGTTAATTTAATAGATAATAAAAGAAAGGATAAATAAAACTTACGCAATTATTCTCTAGCTTCCGATCCTTTACTAAGATCTAATTAAGTAATAGACACATTACTTTAAATAGACTTATAAAATTTTAAGTAAAAAAGGACCGTATACGCATATTTATACTTACTTATATCTTTAAGCTCTTAGACTAAACGGATTCGCCGAGCTCGGGCTTTATAAGCAAGTGCTCCTTAAACGAGTCGCTTTAAAAGTAGTAATTGCAATATAATTTTATAGCCGCTAGCGACTATAAAGATATATTTATATCCGTTAACCGGCATAAAAATTCCGTATAGCCTAGTAAATAACACTCGTCTTAGCTTATTATTATGTCTACTTGCAGTTATTGCCCGGGATTAAAGCCTTTTAGTCCACTTATAGCAAGGCTCGATTAAGAGCTTTAAGCTTGTTTACTTCTTGCCAGTCTAAGAAGTAATTACAAATAAATAAGTTTATATAAGGGACCAAACGCTTAGCAAAGGTATTTAAATATTAATATGCTATAAAGGCTTAATTTCTAATAGTTTTTAGAGCATAATTGTAACTTAAACGGGACTATTCTTATTGCTACTTAAATATTTAAATATCTCTTTAACTATTAGCATCTTTTTCGTAAGTACTTTATTACAAAATAGCAATAGCCCTCCCTCGAACGCGAGGGTTATAATAAAAGTTCCTATAATAGCAATATAAAAGTATAATTAAGGAAAGAGAGTCGGAGGAACGTGTAGCAAGATAAAGACTATAATAAGGGCCGCTAAAGACTAATATAAGCGGAAGAAGAATTTATAAAAGCTTTTGCAGAGAAGAGGCTAAGAATAGATTACAATAAAACCGAGGGACAATTTAGCTTAAAGGTTAGTTAATTAAGAAAATACTAAGCATTATTAAGTACTTATTATTATCCTAAATTTATTTTGCATACTTTATAAGGCGAAAGTTGTCTAGGAAGTAAATATAGCAAGGGTATAAACGAGGACTAGGCTTAAGGATATTAAGCTAGCAAAACGATAAATGCGCTAAAAGGCACTTAAAGAGACACTAATAACGTCGGCGAGAAAGCTAAGGTATAAGCTAAGAAATAGTAAACTTAATATAAGCAATAAGAGATTACTTGCTCTTATGCTAGCAATTGCGAATCTTGTAATGTTAAAAAGTCGAAAGCTAAAGCAAAAGGAGTTAATAATAATATAAAGTAGCTAAATTATTACATTTGCGAAAGTCTAAAGACTTAAAAATCGATGCCGGCTAATAAAGTTATAATATAACAAGTACCTTGAAATTAGATAAAAGAAGGGCCTCGCATATAAAGTAAGTTAAGAAAGGAGAAGCAAGAGATTAATAAGAGCTAAGATAAGTAAAATGCCGCTAGCTGCAATAGCATATTTAATAGTAATTTCTATAGTAATAATTGTTAAAACTAAGAGGATTATGCGTTATAGCAAATTAATAAATTAATATTAAGTACCGTTTAGCTTTCGAGTATATAAGTATATGCAATATATAAGGGTATAGCACTTATAGCATCGAAGACGTCGGACTACTCTATTTAAATACTCGAGTATTTGTCTTATACAAAAAGCATATATACTTGTAAGTATATCGATTTTACTTTAAAGGAAGATATAAAGTATATAAATACTATTATATTGTCGATTTGCGCTATAAATAAGGGGCAAAGCACCCGGAGATTACAATCTCGCACTTGATATCGTAGCACGTCAAAAAAGACTAGTATTTATATACTCTCGAGAGCTAAACGGGCCCTTAGACAATAGCGCCAAAATAGGCTACTAGTGTCAAAAACGGCGCTAGCTAAAAGTGATATTTATAAGCAAATTTGATCTATTTGAGAAACTACAATTTAATGCAAAGAGAAACTCAAAAACTCAAAATAATAATAATAATAATAAAAAATATTAAATATTAAAAAACAAAATAAAGACTAAAAATAGAAAATGACTAAGCAAAAATCGAGAGTTATTAAAAGGCAAAAGGAGATAAAATAAATATAATAGATTTGAATGCGAAGAAATAAAAGCCCGAAGATATTAAAATAAAAGAAGAGAGAGTAATAGAGAAAATAAAAAAGTAGGAAGTAAAATCCTCCTATTAAAAATCAATAAATTAAAACTAAAAACTTTACTAACTTAATTTACTAAGTTATCCTAAAATTTAAAAGGTCGAAATTCCCTTATAAGGCTTGTTAGTAAGCAAATGGCGCTAATCGCACAGACTTACACGATTAGCCTCGTAACGTCCATCCTTATATAGCAAAAAACCTTATATGCCGGAAAAATTAATAAGTAATTTACTTTAACTTTAAGTATCCTAAAATTTATATATACTTTAATATCTCTTATATTTTCTTATAAGTTATATTCTATAGCTACTCTTAAGCATAATAAACCCCTCTTACTTAAAAATCACATTCGTGTCACAAACTTAATCTACTAGCTCCTTAATAGTTACCCTTACTTATAGCATACACAAGTATAACAGATAATCAAGAGAGCAAGAGGCAATTCTATTAAAGATTTAAAGCTAAAGAGAAAAGAAGAGATAGTACGTCGCTAGCCGCTATTAAGCCTCATTATCGACAAAAGCAGCCTTCGAAGAGTTTAAGGTAAAGGTAGCTTAAATACTTTAAGTATTAGCAAGGGTTATATAATCTTAGAAGTTCTTAGTAATTATCCTAGTATTATAAGATAAAGGTTATAAAACTAGTTTATTAGACAACGCATTATTGTAAAGGTGTAAGCTTAATCGAAAGAGCTTAATACTATTATCTTTGTCAAGGAAACCCTAGTCGAAGTTCGAGCTAAAAAATGAGGGTAAGACCGATTTATAATTCGATGCGTTATTATCGTTGCAAGTAGTCGGGTTTGCCTTTGCTAAGGTAAATAGAAAGATAAACTTAAGAGATAAGATGCTATATCGCGCTACTAGTTTATAATATAATATCTTAATATCGCTATAAGTCCCTTTTACTTACTAGAAGATATAAGGAAGAAGGGTAATAAGCTAAGACTTCTTAAGGAGACTTAAGGCGCTTATAAGCGTTATATAGTTACGGAATATAAACGGTTTATCGGTTTTAGCGCTTTCACAAACGGTTTATAGCGCGTTAAACTAGCTATAGCACAAAGAGGCAATTTGCTCGATAAGAATTACTTTATTGTCTAGTTAATGTGCTTTAATCTCTCGGTTTATTAAAGCTAAGCTAATATTAATATAATTTTCGGTAATCGGTTTATAGGATTTAATGCTTGCTTTGCATTATTTATAAATAGCTTATAAAAGTTAATCTTAGATTTTAACACTTAAGATTGTCTAAAATTCCTTGAATTTAATAAGATTTATCGCTTTTTCCTTTGCATATATATCGCCTTTGTAGAGCCTTGCTATACATTATAATAAAGTGAGGACTAGCTCTTTGCTAATAGCGCGTGGCGAAGTCGCGTCCCTTACTTCTAAATCTATAAAATCTATAATCCGATAAAAATAGGATTAAGGAGTCTTATTATAAATAAAAGGGATACTTTTATTGTAACTCCTTTAAAGATATGCATCTTAAAATGTTATTGCGAAGGTTCGTATCACGTTATCTTTATCTTTATAGTTCGACATTGCTAAGGCAGTAAAGTGTAATAGTATTTCAAGTTATATAAGTTAGCAATGCTATTATGCTTTATCAATTATAAAACTTCGACCATTTAGTGATTAGTTATATATTCTATTACGTTACAAGAATAGTTAAGCTATAAGCTAGCAAAAATTGCTACTTAAGAACTCTTAGTAAAAAGTAAAGTATTTATTAGGGGTCAAATTTGGAAAGTTATTTAATAAAAGGAAGCGTAAATTAAAGGCCAATTTTGCAAGTTTGCTAAAAGTGACTCTCCGGGATTATCACGTGACATATAGCACAAAATAGCTCTATTTGTAAAGCAACGATTAAAGTACGACATTAGTCATATAATATAATATTAGAAATGGCTCTATAGCATATAGCTACTTATAAAGCTTTATAGCTTGCTACTTTAAGATAATATATAAGCACTTAACTCTTTTATAATTCGTTAATTGACATATCTAGCGAAAGCCTTAGTTTCCGACCACATAAGCCCGTATGCTAATAGGCTTTAATATTATTCTAACGCTCCGACTTTCGTTCTTTATCCTTAAATATTAATTTTAGATAAAACTTAAGCTTAAAGAGGTAAACCTTTATATTAAAGAGGTCTTGTCGTAACTTTTGAGCCTCTTTATTTGCCTCTTAGCTAACGCATGCTATATTATAATTAGCATAATAAATTAACAAGCGCCTTAAGCTTACTTAAAACTGCAATATTACTTAAAACATTTTTAATAGTTGTATAAATCTCCTTTCTTATATCTAGTCTTGCATAAATTAATCGTAACTCGAGAATCTAAATTAAGTTAAGCGTAAACGAGACTAGAGATATCCTTACTTATACTATATGACGATAACTTATAAAGATATAACTCTATTATATTCTTATAAGCTATATTATCGTTAATCTCTTAAAAAAGAAATATATAGCAATAGCTAATCCTTTGTGCATAATATTCTTCTAAAGTTTAATAAGCGTAAAGCAATAATCTAGCAATTCCAATCTTACTAGCAAAGAGCAAGATTATGCTATAAGTTTTAAGTGGGATTTCTTTGCTATAAAGGCTATCGATTAAAGCAAGCATCTTGCGATTTAGGCTCCCTTTGCTCGCAAGGATCGCCGTTAGCCCTTCCCTCTCCCTAATTATTAAGCGGATAACCATATTACTATTAATAAGCTCGTACGATAAAAGAGCGAAAGGGTGCTATTACAAGATAAAACTCCAACTTAAAAAAGGTATACAAATCTTAATATATTAGCCGGCTTTAAAATCCTAAGGCCTTAAAAGCGTAACAAATACAATTATAATCTTGCCATTCCTTTCTACTATTGCTCGGGCAAGCTTGCTTTTATTTCTCAAATTCCGGTATAAGATTTTAAAGAGCCAAAAACACTACGTAATTGTTAAGATGCCAGTAGCGCTTATCAAGTATATAAAGGGAACTATATTCTATCCTCCTCTTTTAGCGTAAATCTAAACCGTTACGATAATTATAGCTACTAAAAACTAATAAGTAACTGCAAAGGCTTCGTAATAACGACTAGTAAAAATAGCAAATAATGACAAGAGCACAATAATAATAGTTAAAAATGCCTATTACGCTAGTCAAATTATAGTTGCGGCAAGGGGTATAAGATAAACCGTCTAAGTTATTATTTAAAAGACAATATCCGTTTGCCTTATCTTTAAAATAGCAGCAATAACTAAGTATACTAAAGCCTTAGTAATCGAGATTCTTGTTGCCTAATAATAAATATAATTATAGTCCGATAATAAAAGACTACTACTTTTATATAAGGAGCTTATATAATACCCAAATAAAAGAAATGCGAAGTTTATACTTGATACTAGTCTAAATCGATATATTAAAGTTTGCGCGCTATAAACATTAACACTAATGCAAAGTGCGTTCGCTACTATAATAGCAAGTATTAAGAATGCTTTTAAGCGCGTTATCCTTTTAAAAGTAAGCACATATCTGTAAAGGCTATGCTAATATTTGTAAACTAAGCTAAAGATGCATTTCACAGCTTATATAATTATCAAGAGTGCAATAAGTGTCCCCGAAAAAATTGCATAACATTAAGTAATATCCATTCTTCGTTTATTAAAAACAAAAACAAAGATAAAGACAAATATTAACTAAGTATCAAAATAAAGTATATATAACTTTTAGCTTCTATTCCAAACTATATTAATTCTAGAGTAAGCATAAGATATAGGAGCAAGTAATGGCCTAGCCTTTATAAAATTAGAAGTGCGATTATAGCAACTACTAAATACTACTATATAATATATATAAGCAATTATTAACCGTTTACAATTCCTAGTCTCCTTTCTTTTTAAAGTAATAAGAAGCACGCATATCACTAACTATAAAATATAATATATGCCTTATTATTCTCGTTAATAAGGAATTTCTAAAAACACAAGCAAACAAGTATTAAGAATAGAAAAAGGCAAGAAGAGAGAGGAGAAGGAATTTTCTATATAAGGTTTTACTATTCCTTCGGCTTATAGTTACCGATAAAGGAGCGCTACAGCAAAAGCAACACTATATTAAGGACGTTAAACTATTATAATATAAATCCGAGACTTCTTTGCTACTTAATAAAGAAGTAATAAGATAAATAGTTAAGTAAAATAAAGGGCTAATCGAGTAAAAAAGAGGAATTTATTTCTTAAAAAAGCGTTTGCAAGAGATTCTCGAGCCTTTCTTTGCTAAATTAATATATAAAAGTTGCTTTTACAAGATAAGAAATATAGTTTAAATTTTCATATCAAACTCGTATATATAAACGCGTCTTGCGACTATCTAAAATTTTATATTACTCGGGATTAAAAATTCGGAAGTTAGCTACTTAACTAAAAAGAGAAAATATATTATTAGACGAACTTCTAAAGGAAATTTAAAGATGCCGTTTTATAAAGTAAACGCTAAAGATAGTTGTAGCTATTATAAGAAGGTAAAAGATATAATTCTTAAAAGATAAGGAAAAATATCAAGATATAGTCTTAACGTAATATAGCTACTTTAATTGTAAAAGAAATTTCTTAAGAGATTAGAACTTGTAAGAGGATGCGGCTCTTATGCAAAAGTTTATAAGAGATTGTAGCTTATAAGAAC
>Ga0302221_10000710_pt1 | contig 23134 bp, 2 predicted proteins | sample II_Palsa_E2_1_FD_193517 | JGI IMG/M metagenome (GOLD analysis project Ga0302221, IMG submission 193517) | Peat permafrost microbial communities from Stordalen Mire near Abisko, Sweden - II_Palsa_E2_1 | ecosystem: Environmental > Terrestrial > Soil > Palsa > Peat permafrost | place: Sweden... | reverse complement strand
ATTTCCTTATAAAGGAGGACTATATGCTACACGTCTTTAAGCAAACTTTAAAGGACGCTTAAAAGTACTTATAGCCCCGATTTGACAAAAATTTTACTACACGATTTATATCGGCTAAAGAGATGCTAGCTTACTTAGCCTCGGTTTATACGAATCCGAATTGTGTGCGGGACGCTAGGCATAACTATAATGCTTTAGTTATAAGACGGGATTAAACCTTTGCCGAATTTTAAACCACTTTCTTGCATTTGGCAAGAGAGGCCGAGGTCTCTTAAGCTAGCTTGCAAATAGACTTGTACAATCGGATTACGCTAGCCCTTTAGCGGGGAATAGCTCTTAATTTACTTAAGCTCTATTTTTATGCCGAATTAGCGGCTAATATCTCCTCTTTAAATTTAGAGCTCTAATAAATTATTGCTTGTAAAGACTGCTAATAAAGGTTTAAGGAACGCTAGGCTTTACAATCCTTATAAATTACCGGCCTTGCTACTAAATCCGGATCTAGTTTTAACTTAGCCTTTGCCTTAATAGCTACCCCCTCCCGTATAACCCCCTCTTTAAGTATATTTTATAAGGAGCTTATCCCTTATACAAATCGTATAAATCGCTATTCGGTAAAACCCCGCTATATAGTAGTTTTTACAGATAAGTGCTATAATTGCAATAAGCTAAGACACTTCTCCCTTAATTGCCTTAAGCTTAAGAGGACTAATTTGTATAAAATCGAAGAAGAATAACTATACAATTCTTAAGAGGAGACTAAGGAATCGGGAAAAGAGGAACTTTAAGCTAAGACTCTTGCTTAAAGTATGCTATTAATTGCTTAAAAATTGACTTAAGTCGACTAATAAGGGGCTAATATTTTATTATTTCTTGTACTTTATTAAAGAATAGATATAGTATTATTGCACTTTTATTACTTGATATAAGAGCAAACGGTTTTGCATTTATTAATATTACTTTTGCTATTTAATTAGCTAACTTCTTAAATATTAAAGCTTAACCCTTAAATTATATAATTTAAGCTAAAGGATTCGATAAAAAGACTAGTAAAGTAATTACTTACTTGCTTGTCTTAAACTTTATAATTGATAGCTATTACTAAGAAGAGGTGTCTTTTTTAATCCTTGACTTAAGTACTTATAATGTGATTTTGGGCCTAAAATGGATAGCTTATTTTAATATATAGCTAAATCCTAAATAGCGCCGAATTATATAGCCGGATAACCTTACCCGGGAATTACCCTTCTCTTTTTATAAAGAAATTCGGATTCTTAAGAGTTTATTGCAAGAAGTATGCCTTAATCGGGAGCACTAGAAGGACATTGCTAGGCGCGATCGAGCTATTAAGTCGGAGGATATAAGGAATCGATTAAGAGCTTATTTTATTTAACAAATTTATAATATACTTGATTTTACTTGCCGGGCAAGTCTAGTTAAAATCCTTCCTCGTATAAAACTTATAAAATAACTTACGGATTTTACAAATTAAGATTTAAGCTATAAGAGCGCCGATTCTTTGTTAAGATTGTTTTAAGAAAGAATTAGTATTATCGGCCGGAACAAATACGAGTAAGATTTACGGGATTGAATTAAGCGCATATAATATGAGCTGCAAATGCTTAAAAACTTATTATTAGAGGCTTATACGATCCTTACTAAGCTTGCCCCTCCTCTTAAGAACCTCCCGGAGTTGAATATTGCACATATTACAGCTACTAGTTTTTACTACTAAGCTTATAAGAAGGAGAACGTCTCTTTTTATACTAGCTTGTACAAATTAGACTAGTTAATCGAGGATAAGGATATATAAGACTAAAGAGCTTAAGACGATAAGGCTACCTTTAAGGAAGTCTAAGCTAAGCTCCTTATATGCTACTATTCGTGCAAAGACGTCTTCTTTAAAGCCGCTTCCGACGTCCTTCCCTTGTATCGATTATACGATTATTAGATTTAATTAGAGGCCGAGAATACTTTAAGCTATAGCCCCTTATAGTATTAATTTATAAATAAATTGTGGGCTATTAAGCAATACTTGTTAGACAACTTAAATAAGGGCTTTATTAAGCATAGCTAAGCCTTATACGTATTACTTACCCTATTTGTTAAGAAACCGGATAAAAGCTTACGGTTTTGCGTCGACTTTTGTAAATTAAATGCCTTTACTTGTAAAGACAAGTACCCTTTGCCGCTAATCGATAAGACCTTAGCACGAATTAGCTAAGCTAAGATCTTTATTAAGCTAGATATCCGATAAGCCTTTTATAAGATCCGAATGCACCCTAATTCGGAGGAACTTATTACCTTTTATATAAGGTATAGATTATACAAATATAAGGTATTACTATTTGGGCTTATTAATAGACTAGCTATATATTAGCAGTATATAAACGATGTCTTATTTAATTACTTAGACGATTTTTATATAGCTTACTTAGATAATATCCTTATTTACTCGGATAACGAGCTTTAATACTAAGAGCATGTGTAAAAAGTCCTCTAACGGCTTTGTAATGCGGGTTTATAGGCCGATATTAAAAAGAGCGAATTTAGAGTTACTTGTACAAAATACTTAAGCTTTATTATAAGCACTTAAAGGATTAAGGTTAATCCGGAGAAGATAGACATTATCTGCTATTAGGCCGAGCCTTATATAGTAAAAGGTATATAGTTATTTTTAGGATTTTGCAATTTTTATCGGCGTTTTATTCGGGAGTTTAGTGCGCTTTTAAAACCCCTCTTATAGCTTACTTACTTAAATTACTATTTGTATAAGACAAGACTTGTATTAGAGCTTTTAAGGAGCTTAAACGGAGGCTTATTTTAGCCTTTATCCTCTATTACTACAATTACTTACTAGAAACGAAGCTAGAAACCGATGCTTTAAATGGGGTAATTGCTAATATACTTTCACAATTGCATTCAGATAGAAACTAGTACTTTATAAGATACTTCTTTAAAACTATAGCCCTTACAAAGATTAATTATTAGATCTATAATAAGGAGATGCTAGCAATTGTATAATCCTTTAGCTACTAAAGACTAGAGCTTTAAGGGAATGCTAGATAAATAAAGGTTTATACGGATCACAAAGCCTTAAAGTACTTTATAACGACTAAATAGCTAAATAGCTACTAGGCCCGCTAGGCCGAGCTGTTAGCCGACTATTTATTTATTATTATATACCGATCCGGGAAGGAAAATGCTAAGGCTAATATACTCTCTTATAAGAAATAGGACTTAGAACCCTTTATAAACTTAAAAGTATACCTTTGTACAAAGGCCTTGCTTTAGCTTGAACAAATCGACCCGCAAATCCGGGAGACCTTAGAGATCTAAGAATTAAATGTAATTATATATAAACCCTTACCTCTAATAAAGCGATTGCTAGCTGCAAATTATACTTTTAATTTATTGCAAGCTTTACGTGCGCAAGCTATGCATACTATTATAGGAGACTTCTCCTTTACGGACGGCCTACTACTATATTAGGGCAATTTAGTAGTTTTTACAGATAATTAGCTAATTGTAAACTTAATTTGTGAAGTATATAACCAAGTATCCTCCGCTTACCTTAGCTACATAAAGACAATTCGAATCCTTACTAAGAAGTACTATTAGGCACGATTATCTTTATATATAGCTTAATATATCCGGAATTGCTATACTTGCAAACAATCTTATATACTTAAGGATTATACGCCTAAAATGCTACACCCCTTGCTAATACCGGACAAACCTTAGTAGCATATTACAATAGACTTTAAGTTATTTGCTAAAGCGAAGGATAGCTACGATGTAGCATTTGTTATTATAAACCGGTTAAGCAAGCAAAGCGTGTTAATTCTATGCTATAAGACAACTATAGCAAAGGAAATAGCTTAGCTATTTATTATGTATATATACCGGTTCTGTGGAGCCCCTTAGTCTATTATATCCGATAAAGGCCCCTAGTTTATATTTGCTTTTTGGAATAAGTTTTGCCGGATCTTAAGCATAAAGCTTAAGCTTTTAACCGCGTTTTACTTGCAAACTAATAGCTAAATAGAGATAATGAACTAGTATTTGGATTAACGCTTATAGCTATTTGTGAATTACTATTAAGACAATTAGCTAGAACTCTTGCCGATTATAGACTATACTTAGCTTATATTGCTACATAATAGTATAAGCATGTCACTTGCTATGCTTTTAAATGCATACGAGCCTTATACGTCATTTGATTAGGATATATTAAAGGTAATAACCCCTAAGGAAGAGCTTAATCGGGAGGAAGGCTAACGAGTGGTTTATACGCTACAAGAAGCCTAAGAGATAGCTTATAGGATTATAAAAGAAGCTTAAGAGAAGAAGGAATAGGATGTGAATTTATACTATAAGCTAGTCGACTTTAAGCTTAAAGACAAAGTATAGATTTTAACAAAAAACTAGAAGACTTAAAGATTAAGCTATAAACTAGACTATTAGATGGCCGGCTTATATAGGATTTTGCGCCGAATAAGGAACTCGTATAAGGTTAAATTGCTTAAATTAATGAAAATTTATCTTATATTCTTACCGGATAAGTTATAGAAAGCTAATAATAACCCTTTGCTAGGCTAGCGAAACGAGCCCCCTCCGACAATTAGAATTACGGATAACGAGGAGTAGGAAGTAGAAGAAATACTAGCTATACAAAAGACTAAGAAGTATTTGTCTTACCGGGCTAAATGGGTTAGCTATAATAAAGACCCCGAATAGTACCCGGCTAGTGATTTTAAGTATGCCCCGCATAAGCTATAGGACTTTTACTTGCAGAATCCGGATCGTCTAAGACCCCTAAAGCTATTAAGGAATTGGATTAAGATGTGGGAGGATAGAGCTAATTTGTATAATAAATTAGAAGACGATACACAAATGCTAAGAAGCTTGAGGGCAAGCTTTTTTATAAGGGGGGGGTAATGTGACAGCTCTGGCCGCCACTTACGCTACGGGTATTATACGGGTCTTGTATAGGCCTTGGGCTAAGGCCACGCTATGTCACCTGACTACTTACTATGTATATAGCTCACCTTTCCCTCCTTTACCCTCTTCTTCTTTCTTTAGCTTTAGATCTTCGCAAATAGCTCAATTGTACGAGTTTAGGAGAAGACCTCTTCTCTTAGTGAAGTGTATCCTGGCATACCTTGTAGGCTCGTCACATAAAGTGACAATAAAACTACACTAAGCTATTTATAACGCTATTATAGAGGTAGCTTTAATAAAACAAGATCTCGAGTAATAGCAAGCGAAAGAGAGCAAGTTTACAAGGCATATTAAGAAATCTCGTTAAGAATATATAACTTTAACATTTATTAGAAGTCTATTTACATTTTAAGATGTCCTTCCCCGATCTAAACTCACTATGCGTAAGCCCGAGCCTAATCACTTAGCAAAAGAATCCATTATCCGAGCAACTTCTCGACAGTTTTATAAGCAATTTAAAATAATAAGTAACTACTTACTTAAAGTAACCCCTTCACAAGTAAGATAAAAGGGAAAGAGAAGATAAAGTTATAAAACTAGCAACTAGACTTCTAAGATCTAACCCACTTTAGAAGCTCCGATAAACTCTTAACAAAGTAAGTAGTTTAAGCAAGTTAGACGTCGCTATAGCACCGGACTTTTTACACGGCTTAAAGAACTAAATAATAATGCAAATTGCCAAATATTTCTTAACATAATCTTAGTTTAAAGCGTGCTATTAGCGCAACATCTAATTAATTAATCTCAAGTTTATCTAGATGCCGACTATAAGTTACTAGTTCTTATTATACCGAGTTTAAGAACAAAAGTCCTAATAACTTTGCAAGTAACCTATCTCCTTAATTACAAGTATAATATTGCCTTATATTAAAGGCTTCGTCGAAAGTGTTAATCTATAAACGAGCAAAACCTTAAGTAACCTTAATAAAGTCTTAAAGTTTACTTCCTTAAAAGAGCGAAAATTCCTCAAGGATTAGCTATTAATTCTTAAAAATTTATTAAAGATTATAAAAGCAAGGAGAAGAAATTCACTTCTTATTTCGGGAAGGTCAAAGTAGTAAGCAAAGTTACTATATTTGATCCCATCTTTATAATTTCTAAATATCTCTCTATTTACTCACATTTGCATATTTCAAAGCTAAACAACTTACTTTAACCGGCAAAGCTAGTCGCTATTGCTAGCACATAGTTAGGGGTTCTATTTTAGTTAATAATTTATATTAAAACTCGGTTACTAATACTATTTTACTTTAACTAATTTTTCGCAAATTATCCGGCTTAGCCGATATTAATACAAATAGAAAAATCAAGTTAACCTCAAAAACGAAATAATAAAAGTCAAAAGAGCTTAATAAGAAAGGTTTCGGGATATAATAGACTAAACAAAAAGGGAGAAAACAAACAAACGGCCTATCTTTTAACAAAACCTCTAAGTCTAAAACTTTACTTACTCGGTTTAATTACAATCCGACTTCAGCCGCTAAATAGTCAAGTATTCTTGCTATTTAATTCATTCTTTCGACAAGGCCGTCCACTTAAGCTACTTTCGTCTTTATAAAACCCAATCTCTCTTCTAACTTTAAAAGTATAAAATTTAACGAGCTTCTACTAACTTGTAAGACTTGTAAGGTTTCTATCCTTCTTTCTAATGCAGCAAGTTTATCCTTAAGCGACTTAAGTGCCGAGTTACTTGCCGTTAAACTTTTAAGGGGTAAATTGACAGCTATTTAACTTAAAGTTAAATTTCTAAGGGGTAAATTAATAGCCGTCTAACCTGATATTAAATTCCTAGCCCCTAAATTTGCCGCTAAAATATTAGCTTAAAGTTTTTCTAGCATTTCTTTCTATTTATATAATACTTTGCTAATTTTAGCTTCATGTCTTAAGGCGCAATAATCCCCTTCCTCTTATAATACTTGCTAATATAATTATCCGTAGTCTTCTTTTTAAGTATACTTATAAATCCCGACCTAATTCTAAACTTAATTCTATCTTCTATCTCCTAGAAATATAGCCCCTTAGCAGCATTAAGTTTAGCTTTAAATAAGATCTTAATCTCTCTTATAATACAAAATAAAAACCTCTTAAACCCCTTTTTGTCTTTCTTCTACTACACTTTTATTAGCCGGCCCTCTTTATCTGTTTCGCTTATTCTTTTTATTCCTAGCGTCGCAAAGTACTTTTACAACTCTACTATATTAATATTATATCAGAATTCGAAATTTGGGTTGTTAGGGTTAATACATAAAAGCTTTATATAGCAAATAAAACTTATAACGTCGTCTTTTAACCTTTATCGACCGGTAATAATCCGCTCCCTTATTAAGAGAGGATATATTACCTAAAAGAATTTAATATTTCCAAATTTAGTCTTCTCCTTTAACTTCTCCCTCTTTAACTTCTCCCTCTCTAACTTCTCCCTCTTTAACTTCTCTCTTTTTAACCTCTCCCTTTCTAACTTCTCCCTCTCTTCCTTCTCCTTTTTTATCTTATTTTTTGCTTAATGCTTTGCTAACTATTTTATAATTAGGAATTGTATTAACTAAGTCTTAGGAAAGTAGTACTTAAGATTAAGCTTCTTTAATTAATTATTAAGACTATTAACTTTCGATATCGCTTCGGGATTTATACTTTAGCCTTTAAGCGTATTCTAAAGACGATTAACGTAAAGCTTAACCGCTTTAAATTGTTTAGCGTATATTTTATAGTCGATAGTCCTTTAGTTTAATTTATTCCTATCTTTCTCATTTTGCTCCCTAATCCTCTTATTTAAAGCATTTAATACACGTATCGCTTTACTGTTATTAAAATTTATATAAAGTTAGCTTAACTCTTTTATAGCTTCTTAATATATCTTCTTAACAAGCTTCATAAGCTATAATATTACATTTTCGTTAATCTTTATCCTATTTGTAAAGTCCTCCTTGCCGTCCCAAGTTTTAACTTTATTAATATTATCTTGCTTAACGCTTAGCTTATTAGCTGCTGTTAAAACCTTTAAATGAAATTAGCATAATATAAAAAGAATAAAAGGTCTTCTTACTTACTAGCGTATGCCCTTCTAATCTTCTTGCCTTTAATGTAGTCGGCATATATTAAAGTGCTAAGCTTTTTAAAAGCTATTAAGATTTGTTCTTATTCTGCCTCTAATGTATCATATTTATCTTAGACGTCTAAGATATTTTAGTAGTCATCTTTCTTGCATTATAAAACTCTTTATATAGCTTAATTTTGCTCTTCGGTAAGTTATATTTTACCGGTTTTATCCTCCTTATTATCGCTCTCTTAAGGCAAGGGGTTTTACTATCCGTTTCGTAAAGCGTTTACTCCCTCTTCTATTAAGGAAAGCAACTTATTATTAAGTTCCGCTCCTTTGACTTTGCTACTCGTGTCTAGCACAAGTGCCGCTATTTTAAGGGAGAAGGGGAGGGTAAGGGTTTAAGCGTATATAAAATTGCGTTTAAATTTTATAAGTTTATTAAAAATAAATTTAGTACAAAATAGCTCATTTAAAGTTAAAAAGCTTTCGATATAGTTATAATTTGCCTAAATTGCAAAAGAAATAAATAAGTATATATAGATGGTTTAAAGCCTATTTAAGGATCTTATTTATTTTAAAGATCCGATTCTAGTTCCTAACGCTTTAGTAAAATTATAATAAGCACTATTATAACCGAAATAATAGCTTCTTAAAAAGAGGAGCATATTATAAGAGCCGAATTAGTTACCTTAAGTGCTAGATTTGGCTCTTTAGCCTTATGCTTATATTATCTACTTTTAAAGATATAAACCTTACTCCTTAGCAAAAAGCAGAAAGTTCTTTAAGTTTTAACTTTCCGATTATTATAATGCGTTTCTTTACCCTTTCTTTAATTGCTTTTTTCCTCGGCTTAAGCTTAGTATATAATAAAATAAACCCTAATATGCGTTTTTAGAACATTACTACATCCTTAACAATTGCTACTTCCCCGAACTTTATTGTAGCAATAAGAAGTTTATCTATTAATAAAGTAGCAACTATCTAAATTTAAATTAGTAGCTTGTCTAAGTTTAGCGTTATTAACTTTAGTAATATTGCCACGACACCCGAAGTAGCTTAACTAAATAGCTTGCTTAACTCGACTTCTTTCTCTAATTAAGCTTATTTAACTAAGACAAATTCTTTGCAGCTAACATTTTATTCGCTTAATACTATTATTATCTTTCCTTCCGGGAGTACGTCGGCCTAAAACTTTAATACAACTATAAGGGCCGGCTTACTATCCGCGGGGCTAACATTACTCGCTTCGCAGATATTTACAAGCTTTAGCTCTCGTACAAGTGCCGAACTTGTAAAATCCTTAGCTATTTTATTTGCTTTTATTATTTAAATTGCTATTATGTTACTCGTTTAAAGCTATTATAAAAGTTTGTTATCTTTAATTTTCGCGCTTAAATAAGCTATTATTAACCAATTGCATTAGATGCAAAGGTATATTAATGCATTTAGTTGCACTCCCCTCCTTTAATATAGCTAAAGATTGATTTAATTGTGCAAAGATATTATATTCTTGTCCTAATTTGACGGAAATAAGACTAAAATTACATATATAGTAAATATTAGCGTCTTTATAATTTGTACTTTAATATATTCCTTAAGTTTTGTATCGTTTTAGCAAATAAATTAGAATTATAAGGTATTTATTAGCTCGGGGTCGCTCTTAAAGGCTATTAAAACAATTAAATATATTTTAGCTAACTTAAAGACCCTTCTTATTCCTATTATTAAAACTATTAACTTCTATTTCTAAATCCCCCCTTATAGAATTTTTTATTAAAACTTCCTCTAGCTTAGACAAATATACTATAATAGCTATTTCAATTTCGGTCGTAATAAAGCAATTAGACTAGTATATTATAAATAAACTATCTCCCCTTTTCCCGGCTCTCTTTTTACGCTAATCTTTCGTTCCCTTTATTAATATTAAAGTAAACCCGGTAATCTTTTTGCGACAAAGCTCTCTTTTACCCTTTTTTAAAGTAAAGGTAAATCCGAAAATTATATTTTTAAACTTTTGCTAATTTTAAGAGCAAGGGAAAGGATTAAATTCAGACTTAAAGGAGTTAAAAAGTGTCTTTATATATTTAAAGGAGGTTTTAACTAATAAAGGGATTAATAATTAATATGATTTTATATTTAAATAAAGCTTAAAGAGGCTTTAAAAGTCTTGTTTAAGTGCAAGATTAGTAGCGAAATTAGACCCTCTTTAAGGTTTACTTATATAATATAATAATTTTTTATAATTATACTCTCGCTTTACTCGAAAGCAACTTTTATATAATTTATATTATATAAATGCTACCTTTAGCCGAGAGCCCGGCCTAATTCTTAACTTGTAAGTTACTTCTTAAGACTTAATTAAATTCTCTGTTAACGATTTAATAAAGAGAGTAAAAGAATTTTAAAAGCGATAATAATGAGAGATATTAGAGAGAATTACTTCGGAGAATTTGTAACTAAAATTTTATATTATATAACGTCGGCAAAACTTTACTCGGATAATAAATTTGCTATAAGAAGTATATAATACTATAATATTAATATAAAAAGTGCTAAAGAAATGTCGCTTAAAGGAGATAAAGGCAAATAAAGGCTATCTCGCATTTTAGGGGGTATATAAGCATTTTAATATAACTTTTAAACTTTATTTAGCGGGCTAGATTTAATTTAGACAAGGGATATTAAGTTTAAGAATTTAAAGTTATTAATTACTTGCTTATAACTATAACTTAATATAAATACGGATTTATGCTTAATAAAATTATTTATCTTTTGCAAAATAACTTTTTATAAAGGATATATTTCAAATAAGCGCTTACTTTAATGCTATTAACTTAATAGCATTCTTTAAATCCGCTATTAAGGCGTTTATAGCATCTTTGGAATCCTTTGTTTATATTATAAGCCTTTTAATATAAGATTCTATTTCCGCAAAAAATCTAACTTTAAAGTTAAATATCGTTTTTAAAAAAATAATAATAGTAGACATTACCTTATCTTCTCTTATAACTTAAGTCTATTTTATTAGCAATAGTTAATAAGCCTTTGCTTAAAGGAGGATACTTACTCGTTTTGCAAGTTTTATATAACTATTTTAAGCTTATTAATTTTATCTTTAAAGCTAATAAGTCTATCGTTAAGATTTAAGAGGGCTAGTCTTAAGACTTAACTATTAATTACATAATTAACTATAATACTTTAAAACTAAATACTTATATGTGCTTATAGCAGCTCGCTTAAATCTCTTATAGCTTAGTTAATTGTAATATCTTAGTCCGGCTACGTATAACCTTTTAAACTATTTCTTATTACAAGTAAATTATAATTAAGTTAAAGGAACATTTAAGAAATTTATTAATTAAAGAGATATAAAAAAACATTTTAAGCTTCCTTGTCTAAGAAGTTTCTAAGAAGGAGGCGATTTAGTTTTAACTTTTAAATAGTAGCTTAATTCGAGAAGGGTTTTACTATTTGATATGTCTTTTAAGAGTTTATTTTAATAAAAAGACGTTGCGCTAAATAATTTAGTAACTCGGTTTTGTTCGACTTTTTAAAAACAAGTATAAGATATCTTTTAATAAAAGCAATAATGGCTAGTAGCTTAGCGATCTTATTATATTTAGTAAAACGTTTTATTATAATAGAATAAACTATTTTTGTGCTTATTTGCGGAATAACTAGTATTAATTTATTAATTAGTTCGATTAGTATAAAAATATCTCCTTTAATTATTATAGTCGATTAGATAACTTATTTGTTAAATTTAAACGTGCAAGTAATTTACTAGTTTATTATATGCCGATTTTTTACTTGAAACCTTATACCCCTCTTTAGTTTTCACTTCCGGGCTAAGTTGTCGCTTCTTTTTTAGCTTAGTAACCCCGGTCTTTACAAATGTTATTACTAGCCTTTGTTATTAACGGCCGAAGATAAGAATGTAAATTTTAGTATATAAGAAGCTTTCTTGGAGAATCCTAGTCTTAGTATAACTTTTTAGTAGCTAAATTCTTTAAATAAAGCACTTGTGTATTAAATATTATTAAACTTGAAGTTAGTATTAAAGATAGAGGTAATATTAATAATTGTATAATAATTTATAACTTATTATAAAGTTTTTAAGTCTCGCTTGCAAAAAAATTATTATAAGGGCTAAAAGCCCGATTCTCTCTTAAAGAGCTACAATTATTACCTTTCTTGTGCTAAGGGTCGGCAAGATTATTTTTAATTATTAACTAAACGTTTAAGAATAGTATTTAAAGTAATCTTAAAAGATGTAATAATATTTCTAAAATACTATTTAACGGGTTCTTATTTTAAGAAGCTAACTATTTTATTTTAAGTCTTAGTCGGAGCGCATCTTAAATTACTAGCAAGTAAGCTATAGTGTTAGCTTGTTTATTTGCTTTACAAAGACACTAATTTAATAAAATAGCCTCTATGTGTTAAATAGCTAAGCGCGGGTTAATAAATATTTTAAGATTTTAAGATTTTTAAAGTAATTAAGTCTTAACCCGCTAATTATTATATTTTATTTAATCGAACATCCCTTTTACTAATTTAAGGATATAATCCTAATATCTATAAAGTAGTAATATAGTGCAAAAAGCATAAAATAAACCTAATCCTTACTATAAGAAGAGTTATTAATTTACGATATGCCGCTTTAGCTTAAAGTTTAAGGAAAGATTGCCCAAGTAAGGGTATTTATAATTCTTTAAAGAAACTCTTACTAAAACTCTTAAGTTAATTGTCCCGAACCTATTAATATTAGCAGTCGAATGATATTACCGAATTCTTGTAAAGGTGCTAAAGTGTAACTTTAGCTACTTATAACTTAAGACGCCGACGTTATAAACAACTAACTCCTTAAAGCAAGTAAGGCTATTAAGGTATTTCGCTAAAAATTGTTCAAGACGCGGTATATTGCCTTTAAGGCTTTATAAGAGCTTAATTAGGAGCAACAAATTCGATAGTAGTACTTTAATGCTTATAAAGAATTACACGTTTAATATAAAAGAAAAGTTAATAAAGTATTCGAAATAACGACAAAATGCTTTATATTAAGTAAGGAGCTTAAAAAAGCTTAAAAGGCTATTTCTAATTACAATTTAACCTTTAAAGAATTTAAGCGCAATATTATTACTAAAAAGGCGTAGCTTAAAGATCGAATTAGAGATATTAAAAGAAGAAAAGCAAGGATTGTATATTAGATATAAAATATACTCGAGGATAAATAAGCTTTTAAGCAAAGGGTAAGCAAGCTAAAAAAGGAAAAGGAAATTTTAATATAAGAATATAAGGAAATAGTTAACGTAATAGTAGCTTGTAAAGCTTTTATTATTTAAAGGGCCGATAAGCTTTAAAAAAGAGTAAATAAATTTATGCAAGAATATCAAGTAGCTATAAAAATTGCAATTAATTGGATAAATGTCGCTAAAGAGATAGCTAACGCATTTAAGAAGAAATATAAGCATTTTTTAAGAGTAAGGAAATAACAAAAGCCGGAATTAGAGCTTAAATAATAGCTTATATGCCCTTTTAAGTATAAGAAGTATAAGAGAGCAATAATCGGGAATAATATAATAGTAGTAAGAAATTAAATAAAGGGCGGCTTAGCGTTTTATAATAGCTTAAGTTAATGCATTTTATACTTAGTTATTATATTTTAGCTAAAAGAAATTTATTTGCACTTTGCGCTTTATATTAAAACTATTTTGCATTTGTTAATTATTTAAGCGATTAAAGTAATAGTAAGGTTGCTATAATTTATAACCTCTTAATATATCGCTTATACTCTTTAATATTTGGCCAATTGTAATATTAATAGGTTTAAGACGGCTTATAAGTATTATTTTAAGCTAAATTGCCTTTATTAAAATGTAAATATATTAAGATATAAGATTTGTTATATTCTATAGCGCTAGTTGTTAAGTTAAGGTTTTCTACTATATTAGCTTATATTATATAACAAATTAGTAGGACTAATTCCTTATAATAATCCTTATTTTACATCCTTGCTCTAAATCTTTGCTTTAAATCCTTGCTTTAAATCCTTGTCTTATTATTTTGCTTTCTTGTCTTCTTGTTTTACTTTAGCTTATTTTTAATTTTTAAACTTTTTGCTACTAATCGGTTAAATTAGATATTCTTAGGCACTTTGTTTGCTATGAGGCCTTAATTGAAATTGTGTTGCTAGATTTTATTATATAAGCTAATAATATATTTATTACTTTCCGGTTAAGTATCGAGTTTATAGTGCACAAAGTCTTGTTTTCTGACATTCTTGTCTTAAATGTGACGTGAATAGTGCTATTGTCGAGCTAACAATTGAGTAAATGATAATTAAGTTTATTAAGTTTAGCTGACATGTTAAAATTAATAATAATATATATTACTTTAAGATAGAATTATTTAAGCGCTTTATCTAGTTTTAAATAAGCTTTACAATTTTAAAGAAACCTTTTTTATTTTCATATGCCTTGCTTATAAGCATATATATTATTTATAAGTTTAAATATCTTTATAGTTAATATATATTCGCTTTTCTTTAATATAAGCTTGTTAAAAGTTTAAAAATATATTATAGTAAGATGGATAAATTAGCTATAAATACCCTTTCTTTGCTAATTTACCCTTTATTATATTAACCTTTAATAACTTACTATCGTTTATTATTCGATACTTATATATCTTTAATACTTGGTTTAAAGGGAAAGCTTACTTTAGATTTAGTATTATATATAAACCCGGTTAAATGGTTAAAAACTAGTAAAGGCTTTATATTATACTTCTTATGTATTATAGCTACTAGTAATACTTATATAGCCGGCTTTTACTTGCCTTCGGCTAAAGCTATATTAAAAGAATAGCATATATTAATAGTTAAGATCCTTTTTAATATAATAACGTTTTATATCGGATATGCAATTGCTTTTATAATCTTTGCGCCTTTTAGCGAGATTAAAGGATGTTATCTTATATTTTTAAGCGCTAAAATCGTGTATTTAAGCGCTTAAATTTATTATATAATAACTAAAAGCTATTTTAGAATGCTTTTTTAGAGATTTTAAACTAATGTCGGCAGCTTAGTGCTCTTAATAGTAGCCGGAAGTATTATAAATAACTTGTATTAAAAAGGCGATTATAATGCTTTAATAATACTATTTTCCGGGGCTTTAATATTTAATATAGGACTTAGCCCTTTAATCTTTGGATTTTTTGCTAATTAGAGATAAGCTTTTTAAGTTTAAGTAATTATATACAAAATTTAAGTTATTACCTTTGTAATCTTTTTTAAAGAGACGAGAGGAAGTGTTCTCTTTAGTTAAAAGGCTTAAGCCTTAAATAAGTATTATAAGGAGTGCGAGCAAGCTAAGTGTTTTTTAAAAGAGAGGATAAGATAACAAATGCAAGTAAATATAGATTGTTAATTTATTGTAAGAATGCTTTGCGCCTTTATTTGCCGGCTATTTTATAAGTTATATAAATTTCCTTTTAGCGTTATTAATATTTTAATTAAATCTTCTCTTTATTAAGCTAACTATTATCCTCTTCTCTCTTTAGCTCTTATTTGCTTAGTTTATTCTTTACTTGACTTTTAGCTTAATACTTCTCTTATTTATTACTTTTTACTACTTTACTTTTTTGTAGTTTAGCGCTATCTTTTTAGCAATATGCCTTAAGTTTATAATCTTAACTTTAATAGCTATCTTTAAAGCTTTACTATTTAAATAGCCTCTTTAGTGGGTAAAACTAATTAGGGTACTTAAAGCTAGCTTATACTTTACTTATATAGAAAGTCTCTTCTTACTTATTAGATTGTTTTAGCTAAGATAGACTTAATCCGATTAAATCCCTTAGATTATTCTTATATTAGTAGTAAGTTATATAATAATAGGCATTACAAGTATTTACTTAGCAAGCTTTAGTTATTTGATTAACATATATCCTTAATATATAGGCTTTACTTTTGCTATATAATTATTTTATTAGTAAAAGCTTGAGCTATTATAAAAGTTTCTTATTACATATTTAAGTTAGATAATATTAAGTAGCAATTTAGCCTTAATTACTATTATTATATTTGAGAATATTACTTTTTTAGGGGCATTAAGTCTTTTAAGCGGCTTAATAAGTAAATCTTGCATCTTATTAAAACATTGACTAATAAACTTATAAAGGGCTTTCTCTTAGCAATTATCCTTTAGTTTTTGATCTTATATAGCCCCCGAATCCGGACGCGGTTAAAGTTTGCAAAGACAAGTTAAAATTGTAATACTATTAGCTAAACTTATCTTTTTAAGTCTAGTATAATAAAAAGATAAAGGTAAGAATATTAGAGTTTAACTTTAGGCCTTGCAAATAAACGGCTTAAGAGTTTAGTAATAAATGTATTTAATTAAATAAAGAGGGCTTATAAAATAAATTATAAATAGTACTTGTATTAAGCGGGGAATACTTTCTCGATTAAATTTGTAAAACTTTATCTAGTAAAGTATAATAGTAAACTATTAAATGTGTTTTAGTCGATATGCTAGTTTATTATGCTTATTTATAAATTTGTTTCTTTCTTTGTTAATATACTTAAGACGGGGAAGTCTTGCAAATGCTAGCTTTAGTCTTGTTAAAATGCCTTTAGTTGTTTGTAGCCGAGCTAATATAAGGATTTATGCATTACTTTAAGTAAAACCCCTAATTGAGAGTTTAAGACTTTATAATCCTTTAAATCCTCCTCCTTAAAAGATTTTATTATTTATCTTATATCTTATATATAAAAAAGGCTTAATTGCAAAACTAAAATGCTTAAGTAAAGCTTAATTGCTATATTGTTAACGCGTATTACTAGTTATAGTACTAGTAGCGCTTTTAGCAAATTTGCAAATTTAGATAAAAACTAGACTAAGATCTCGGATAAGGCTAATTATAAGAGGGTTTAAAATAAAATTGCTTAAAGGAACTATTATAAGTAATTTCGCAAAACTAGAAACTTGTAGCTAATATAAATTATAAGAAAGAAGCTTAAGAGGTGTCTCGAAAATCTCGAGAGAAAGGCGGGGTTATCTTTAGTCTTATTACCTTAAATGCAAGCAAAGCTATAATATTAATAAGATCGAGAGAGGAGCTTAAAGATTACTTATTAATAGCTACCTCTTGAACTCTTATAAAACTAGCATATATAACTAATAAGAGACAACTCTATATTTAGATATTAATTTTACCGAGAAGGATTTTTAATAGGTCCTCTTTTTGCATGCTACGCGTATTAATAGCTATATTATTTAGTTTCGGGCAATTAATTCGGATATTATCTTAGTCTTATTCCTATTATAATTCCTCAAATAACGCACTTTTATTAGGGCAATGCAATAAGCTTATTTAATATAAGCTATCCGGAAATCGACTACAAATCCCGCAAATATAAAGATGCAAATTCTTATATAAGTATAATTTTTACAATTTTAATAGTTATTAACTAGCATTATAAACTCCTTCTCTTTCTTATTCTTATAAGCATTTGATAACTTGCTTAAAGTCGAATTACCGATACTTAATAATACTATTATAAATATAAGTTATAAGAATAAGAAGAAGAGTTTATTTAGGGTTATATAAAACAAGGATTTATTATTATAAAAAATTAGTTAATTCTTGCTATAAATATTTACAAATTTGGCTTTAAGGAATGAAAATTAATTTAAATAATAGCTAATTTGCATTCTTAGACTTAATAGCTTGCTATTTTTATTTCTATTACCTCTTAATTAGTCTTAGTAATATCTCAAATTTTGAATATATTACTATTTGGGATTATTATATAAGGAGATTGTATTATTTAGATAAATAATAAAAAAGATTGTCCGATGCTCGAGATACTTGCACGTATTTATATTAAAAAAGCGCTAAGTACCTTGCGTTAACGTAATTAAATGTGTAAAAGCAAGCTTAAAATACTATAATCTTACGTGTACTTTACTTTATTTAAGGATTACCTCTTTTCGCTTTATATAAACTTAGCTATACGAGCTTAAAGACTATTATAATTAACCCGGACCGCATCTTTAAGTAAGTAATATAATATTAAATCTCTTAAATAATTGGCCTTGCCTTCTTAATTAGCTATAATTGCCTTGCTTAAGGCCTCGACTTATTATATTAAATATTAGCTTTTACTTTTAATACCTTCGAATAAATTAAGCAAACTAACCTTATTATATGCCCTCTTAAATGTCATTTTTTACTTGCTTATCTTTTTTAAAGTTTTTAATTTCCGAAAATCTTTAATAATATTATTTTACCCCCTGCTTTTGCGTTTTTAGCTAAAGAGGAGTATCTTCTTATTTTAACTCTCTTTTTACCTCTTAAACTCTTTAGCTTTTAAATTATTAAGATATAAATCTTTAGTTATATAATTAATATCGAAAATATTATCCCTTATAAGGTTAATTGCTAAGTTAATAATTAATAGTTTATTAATATAAAAATTAAATATGTGATTAGGGTTATAAAAGGTCTCGTCTTTTATAGCGTCGGGCGTAATTTGTTTATCGAGATAAGATTTGTAAGATATAAAACTTAGCTAAACGTTATTAGAGGCATTATTTGCTATAATATCATTTATCGCCAAGTTAAGAGATATTTGGCCGTTAAAGTAAGCATCTTATATTATAAAATTTAGCTAAACTTAGTCGAGAATAGCATTAGCTAGGGGATTTATTATAATATTAGTTTTTAAGTCGAATATTATAGCTTTGTCGAGATACGGGATATAAGTTATATCGCTTAAATAAACTTGATTTTGAAAAGTATTATCTACTATAACGTTAATTGTCTAGCTTAGCTTCGTTTTAAGTAATATATTAAGACTTAGAAATTTTTTTAAAGGGCTTATATAGCACTTAATTCCTCTTTAACCCTTGTACAAATATTATTAGCGCACTATTTATAGCCACTAATAAGGCTTATATTAATATCGAATCGAGATATTAATTTCTTTTCTATTATTTAAGAGATTTGAGAACTATTAAAGAAAGGGAAGCGGCTTAGCGCGCTAAAAAAAAATTAAAAAAAAACACATTTTATTCTCGGAAAGGCTTCTTATTTAGCACTACCTTATAAGAACTAAGAAGATGCTTACATTATCCTCTTCCGAACGTTGCTAACCTCGACTTATACTAGTTAATAGCGACGCTTTCTAATAAGGATATAAATAATTATTGCTATAATATTAGATCTTAAGAACTAATTTTAGCTATATTATGCTTATAAACTTTAAAGGCAATTAGCACATTTATAAGCATTTTGTTATAAGATTCCCCGAAGATTAACTTATTTACAAAGAAGACAGGGAAACTAGTAAGGGAAACTAATAAAGGGGGAAATTATTGCTAAAGGGTTTAGTTATATAAGCTATAAAAGTTTATTTAATTAAATGCTAATATCTTATATATAAAGATTTATTAACAAATCGATATAAGCGAGAAAGTAAAGCTTATTAAGCCGACATTTGTTATATAAGCCGGGATAAGACGCCGGATAAGAGTTTAAATTTTATATTATTAGTATATAAGACTTAGGCTAAAATACTATTCCCCCGCGCAACCTTTATAATTTACCGAATTTATTTAATAAGTTCCTTAGTCGAATAAGCGAGTTTAGACAGCTTGCTGACTTATAAGAGGGACGGGAATAGGTTTGTCGGTCCCGGCAAGATTATAGAAAAAAAAAATTATACTTATTAAAGGACTATTAAATTTGAAAATTTTATAAGTTTATTAAAGGAAGTAAGACTTTAAGCTTTTCTAATAATATTAACATTTAACGATTTTTTAAACGTTAATTTTAAGTTTATATAAGGGTTAATTGCATGCTTTTGCCGAGATTACGCTACTAGATTTATTTTTAGGGCAAACTATCTACTTCGAGGCATTTAGCCTTACTAATACTAGCCCCCCTAATAACCGATTAATAGAGGTTAATTAGCGGGGAGTAAAAACTCGATAAATTTAACTACTTTATTTAATATTATTACTAATCTTAGAAAAATTGCAAGTTATATAGTATATAATAAAAGTCGGGGTATAAAAACGTTTTCGTTTATAAATGCTTACACTTGTAGTAATATAGCATAGTCGGGAAAATCGTCACCCTTTAAGATTAACTTTACTAGCTAATAGTAATATTAATTATAGCAATAGATATGCGGCTTAAGTGTAAAGGGCTATTTTAATTGCTTATTAGTAAAGCAAAAAAGCAAAGCCGACCTTCCTCTTTTACGCGTATGCAATCCTTTCCCCACTTAATAGAGTAATTAACAAAGGTCGGCTATTACTTTGCTTTAAATAATTTGCGCTACTTAATTCTTAACTTAATATCTTATTTTAGGAGCAAAGTTAATAACTATTTAACAGTTAAAATAGGTATTATTTGCCAAATCTTGCTCTTTATTTATGCCTTATAAATATCCCGACTTTAAATTCTTTTTGTGTATAAAGAATAATATATTAACTTTCCCTTTTTTCCTTTTACTCCTAAAAGAGCTTTAATTAAAAATTTAAGGCCTTGCTCTTCTAAGATTATATATTATCGAGCAAGTCTAAAATTAGTTAAAGGCGTAATGCAAATTCGTTTATAACATATTAGCTATACTTTAAGCTAGCTTTAAAGCTTAAATAAAGTTTTTAAGATCTTTAAATAAATTAGTTATATCTTTTATATATTAATATATTATAGACGTCCGGCTATTTTACTTTTGCTATAAGCTAGATACAATTTACGTTTTACGTTAATGTTTATTCGATTTCCGTTTAAGCTAACTTGCTACTTATTATAATATAATCTAAGATTTTAACTTATAAATTATGTGTAAGTGCCTTTGCTCTCTTTAAATGGACTAAAGGATAAAACTATACTAGTAGTAAGGCTTTTATTAAGCAAGCTTACCCTTCTTTTATTTATTCCCTTATCTCGAGACATTTACGCTTGTTATTATAATTTTAAAACTAGCTTAGGAGGATAGTAAAAAGGAAACTCTAGTAGACATTGTTAAGAGACACATTACATTATAGTTTTTAGTTAAATAAAGTCGGCATTTAAAGTGGCGCGTGCCTTTAACCAAATTTTATTATAAGAAAGATAACTAGAGCATTTGTTTTATATTAAAGAGCTTATTGCTTAAATATTACAATTATACTCGACTACTATATGCTTAAGCTAGCAAATATAACTAATTAAGTTAAATAATAGGATTGCTTACTAAGCTTATATTTATTATTAATGCTAAACCCAAAAAGCAATTAACAAGAATTGCTATAATAAAAATCTAAATCCTTTACTTCTCTTTCGATATATATATTAAAGTAATAACAAGTAAAGGCTTATCCCCCTTATATATAAACAAATCGTCGATGCTATAGTATACTTCGTCGTAACTTGATAGCTAAAGAAGCTTTTTGTAAAGGATAAATAATATATTAGCTTTAATTGCTAAAATCCTTTTATTTTTACTTTATAAAACTAGTATTTTACACTTTACATATACTTTTCTCGAGTCGTTAATAGTAAGTAAAAACAACTATAACGTAATAACTTTAGTAATAAAAACTTCCCTTATTAAAGAAGGTTTTATAAATTTGACACTTAAAGATTTCGTTAATAAGTAAAAAGTTAAGGCGCTTCGATTATAATATTTAGCGTAGCCCTCGTTAATTAAAGCAGCTAATATACTACTATAAACTAGGCCGGTATAGCTAATATAAGAAGAGTTAAGATAAAATATAAAGATAATAATCTTCCTAGTTTATTCGATTTAAGTTTATCGTCTTATATTAAGTAAAGCAAGTATATTAAGCCTTTAAAGGAATGCTATAATCTCCTTAAATCTTAGCACAAATTTTATATGCTTTACGAAAAAATGCTTATTTTAGCTACCCGGAGTTTCCTTATACATATAATTTATAATATGTGTTAAGCTAAGCAAATCTTGTTAAAGAGTTTAGCGTTTAAGTTTTAAAAAGATTATATTCTTTTACCTTTATTATAAAATATATTTAAGGTGCGAGAAATTTAATTAAAGTTTTAGTTTATATAAAGACAAATTACTCTTTTTGCACTATTACAAATATAGCGCTAAATTATATGCTAAAGAGAGAAGATTTAATTTGCTCCCCTTGCTTTGCTTAATAGCTTTTAATAGTGCACCCCGGTTATAAAAGGGCTAATACTATTAATTTTAGCTTATTATTAAATTAAATAATAGCAAGTCCGGCAAAAACGGCATAGCTTTAATTACCCTTTCTTCGAGTAAATTTTAGTCCTTTATAGCTATGCTCTTTAACGTTAATTTGTGAGACAAAACCTCTTTCCCTTTTCGCCTCGACTTTTTCCCGATATTCCTTTATAAGGATCTCTTTGCCTTAATCTTCTCGATATCGCTTAAAAGCTTATTTTAAGTTTTAAGATTTGCAATTTATTAATAATATTAGCAAGTGAAATATAGCTCCCGGCCGCTTACTTATAATTTAATAGATATTTTACGTTAAGTTCTTTATAGTTTTAAACAAGTAAAATTAATTCTTTTTAAGGTTGCGTATAAGGGTTAGCACCTCGAAATTACACAAGTCTTATATATTATAAGACTTGTTATTATAACCCTCTTTCTATTTCCGTCGTTGCGTGTTCCGTTTTTTCGTCGTTTAAAGCGCTATAGCATAAAAGGTTTATACATTTAAGAAGACGCTTGCTTAAATCGGTTAAAGGTAATTATAGTAAGCTAAAAATGATTTATAATACTAGAAGGGCTATTTTTGTTATATGCCTATTTTTAAGACTTGACTAAAATAGCGCTTGTCTCTAAAAATAGATTTATTTTGCGTTAATAATCTAGTATTAAGTAAGATTAGCACCCTTATTATTTGACTTACATAGTTAATTATAGACATTAAATAGTAGTATACTATTGCCTTTATAATTTTCATACTCGTCTTTCTAGAAGAGACGGATATATAAGGCAAAATAGATGTTCGAGGAAGTTAGATGTGACGACTCGCGTTCGGGCTGTCACGTGCTGCCAGGGGGGGGGGGGTAACTAGACCG
>Ga0302221_10000705_pt1 | contig 23312 bp, 19 predicted proteins | sample II_Palsa_E2_1_FD_193517 | JGI IMG/M metagenome (GOLD analysis project Ga0302221, IMG submission 193517) | Peat permafrost microbial communities from Stordalen Mire near Abisko, Sweden - II_Palsa_E2_1 | ecosystem: Environmental > Terrestrial > Soil > Palsa > Peat permafrost | place: Sweden... | reverse complement strand
TAATTATATACTGGAAGCATTTATCATCTCCTAAAGTTTAAGGTAGAAACTCAAACCTGTAATGCAGAAATGATATTGTTTACAGGGAGAGAACTAACTTAATCAGGATCTGAAAGTAAGCAGCGAAGATGACAATGACAAAAAAATTGACAATAAACCCATCATCCCATCATCCCATCACCCCTTCACCAAACAGTCGCAACCTCCCCACCCCCAAGAGAGCTAGTGCAGAAGAAGATCTTGAATCTATGCCTCGAGCTTTCCCGCAACTTTGCCAGTACGTCCTTGCTAGAAAACGCAGCAATCACACTCCAGTATTGTCCCGGCTCTTGATGTTAAAGTACGAGGTATAACCAACAAAATGTATTTTATATAAATATACCGATTACTTTGCTCGAAATGATTTGGTGACTCGACCCCAGGCGACTGGGATAGGTATATAAACCGCTACACCCCTACTGCATCTTCCCCGATAGCAGCTCAAACACAAAATACAATACCGAATTAGAGAGTTGATCTGCTGCAGTGGCTAGGCCGCTTATCAAGACGTCTGAGGAGGAGGGCTTGGTATGGATGAACTTGGATATATAGCAGAGTAATAGAAGAATTGAAGGTATGTATTTGGTATGGAAGTAGATTAGAGTTGGAAAGGAAGGGAGGGAAGAGATGATAGTGATGGAGGCAGTGACAACAAACCCATCATCCCATGATCCCTCGTCAAATAGTAGCAGCCTCGCCCCCTTCACCAAACAGTCGCAGCCTCCCCCCTCCCCGTAAGATACTGAAGAAAAAAAAGCCGTTATATCTACCTCACTCACCCTCCATCCCTTGCCCCTGATTCCCCCAAAATCCTTGAGGCTATAGAAGAGGAAATCGAATGTTTGTGTATCGAAACCGAATTTTGGATAGAGAATTCGGGATGCTGGGCGGTTGGGAGGGTTTATATAGATTTGCGGGGGGAGTTGAGAAAGAGGTCTGTGAGGAGTGTGTGGAGAGTATGCATCATATATCTGTGGTTAGAGATTGGTTGTGTTATGCGAGATTTCGGTATATTTGCGATTCAATGAGAAGATGGGTGGGGTGACAGGGGGTATAGATATACTGCCTCGATCTTCAAGGATCTATGGCGCAGGACCATCCAAGGACCAGTCTCGGATTTTGTAGTGGTGGAACTGCAAGGTGATCCGGTGTTTGGTTTGGCTTTTTCGCTTAGGGAAGTGGAGGTTGGTGATTTTGACCATGAGGAGTCCGTGTGTGTGGGTTTGTTGGGGAGTTTGGGGAGCTTGGGAGTTGGAGGTTGGCTGGGGTTAGTAAGTGACAGTGAAAGGTATATTGACAACAAACCCGGGAACCCCCCATCCCATATTCCCTTCACCCAAAAATTGCCACCTCCCCCCCACCTCCCCCGTAAGATACTGAGGAAAAATCGCTGTTAAACCTACTTTGACCCCTTGTCCCCGATTCCCTTAAGATCCTCGAGGCAGCGAAGTCGTCACCACATGTTCACGTCGAAACTATTCTGGTTTGCATGTAGAGATTTGAGGATGCTTGGGGGAGAGGGGTTATGTAGATTTGGGGTGGGGGCTTGAGGAAGAGGTTGAGGAGGAGGGTGTGTGAGAGGAGGGGAAGGGGAATGGTGGAGGGTGGAGGGTGAGATGTGTGGTTTTTAGGGGGGATTGGTTGTGCTTGCGATTGAATGAGAAGATAGGTGTGGAGATGGGAAGGGAAATGTTGGGGGGAGTATAAAATCTCCCCACTTCGTTCTCAGAGATATGTAGTGCACAGCACGTCAGTGTCTGGTGTATCGCGTATGTGGTGATGGAATCTTATAGATCAGCAGGTTGATGGGTTGTATTTGGTCTGGCTGTGTCACTTGACGAGGCAGGATTTTGATGAGGGGAGTTGATTATGAAGAGATTTGATGTAAGGGTGTGGTAGGGAGACTGAGGAGTTTGAGAGGTCGAGGAGGTGGATGCGTTGGCTGAGATTTTGGGAGTGACAATGAAAGGTACATTGACAACAAAATAAGCAGATATCTACACTGATATAAAAACACTGGGCTTCTCAGCAACAAGATGTGGATCCTCCCCGACCTCCTCCCTAGAGTTTCTCCCGTAACCCCTCTGTATAAAACACTATACTTCATTCCTCTTCTTGCCTTTTCTCTTGCGCTTTAGCCTTGTAGAACGATACAGAAGTAGTAGAGGAGATCTTGTATAAATCTGAGATACTCAAGAATTATCGTGTCTCTTTCGGTGACAGTCCTCGCTTATGCAACTTGCTTTTCCGGGAGGTTCACGGGGGGATGAGGGGTTATAAATACAAAGCCTTAACTTTCAAGAATCCGCAAACCAAAGCAAGAATTTCTCGTTCAAACCCTGATATGGCGGTGGAGCTGCAAGTTTATGCTAGCCTTTGGTCTGAATGTCTCACTTTGTAAGGGAAGGTTTTGATGCGGGGAGCTGGGGATGATGAGATTTTGCAAGGCTTTGTAGTGGGGAGGTGGGTGAGATGGGAGTGTGACAACAAGAAGTGTGTCGACAATAAGAGGTGTAGATGTGCGAACTGTGTTAGAATTGCAAAATCACCTCTTCCTAATAAAAGACTCAGTGGAAATTTCAATGAAAACTCTATTTCTCTCTTCTCGAACGCATATCAAACGATCCCTTGAACTCCCCACTCGCTCCGCATACTGTTTATGTTGCTGCTGTTGTCTTTGCCCGAGGATTCTGATGTTTAGGGGAAGTCTTGCCTTATATAGATTTGCGCATCTCTCAAAAACCAAATATCAAGACCCTTGCCCCTTGATACGCGAAATTCAAGTCCCTTCTCTAACAAGATCAAAAATCCCCACCCGAACCGCAATCTCCTTAAGCCACATATATAAAACCCCACTTCTCTCCCCTTTTCGCATCCGTAGCTACTACTAAGTGATACGTATTCCACTTTGCAAGGTGGCTGTATGGGCTTACTTGTAAAGATGAAGCGGCATGTAGCGTTTGCAAGCCTGCCTGGAAGACATAATATTGAATCACGGATGTGAGACTGCGAATCAGTGGTTCCCTTTCAGACATAGACATAGAAAGAGGAGAGTCATTTATGAAAGTAGAATGACAACAAGAAGTGAATGACAACAAAAGTGCCTGCTGTGATTTTTGAAAGAAGGACAAGGTGCCCTCTCTCCCTCATACTGTTGTTTGATTATTTGAAGCACTCGGGACATTGCGCCCCGGTCTGTAATCAATTGCAGTAAGATAGAACTAAAAGGCAGTGAGTCTCACTTTCCTTGGTATGTTGATTGGAATTATTTGCAGAGTGATAATCTTCAAATTCTGAGAACATAGGGGTTTATATAGACATCAGGATAGTGCAAGATCATGCCTCTCGGGTTTTACGAAGTACAAACCCGGACCTAGCAAGCTTTGCTCATCCGGCCCGATGATGTGTCTTTGATCCAACTATTTCCTGTGTAGTGAACTTGTATAAAACCTTGCTCGCTCACCTCGCTTTCCAATCTAATCCAACATACCACTCTATTCTCCACCGCTGAAGGTTGCTGCCAACGGGTGACTATAAAAGGGAAATGAACATTCGTTTTGGTAAAGATATAGGATTGGCGGGCAGCTGGATAGCTTAACTCTGGGGGTACCCCGAGCACGATTGAGTAAACAGAAGTAGGAAAATGACAACAAGAAAGCCCCTGGCAACAAAACATCCAATTCTCACATGTTCGAGTGGTTGCGTAGTTGGAGATTTCCCTCCATTCCGAAAAGAACGCGTAGCGGAAAGTAAACCTCAGGTGATGACCTTTGAGTCGAATCCTTAGTTGATCCAGCGCCTGCAGGTTGCCGCAAGTACTCGGCTGGGAATCCCATTGGCTGTGTTGATTTTGTCTTCTCCACTCGGGTAGATATATATAGACTTGTTTAGGAGCTCAGCAAAAGCATACGTCTGTGACACTTTCTTCAAAATACGAATATTCACCTATACTTCTCAAGTTGATCATCTTATCCACTACACCTCCCTAGTGACTGAAGAAAACACAAAATTAATACATAAAGGTCACTTCTCCCCGTCATTTCAAATCCATAATCAATACGTATCTTAAACGCCCCAACCTATTCCTTGTGGCGTTTGATGGGCAAGTGGATTGAAGACGTTCGGGGACGTAGCTGCATAATTTGTACATGCGTTGGATTTTTAGAACTTTAGGAATTTGGAAGGGGAAGAGGTTGCGTACTACCCTTGGCAAGATGGAGAGGGAACAAATATCAAGTGACAAAAGAGAGAGGGTTGACAACAAAAATATTATTGGCAAGAAATGCCAACGCTTTACAAAAATAGGTGCTTGTAATTGCTTGCAAGTACATCGTTCTCAAGAGTCAAGCCAAATCCTTAACCCTTGTATACCCTGGACTCATTATAGCGAATCGAGACCTCGGCTCCAACTCCAACAAAGCCGATCGAACGTGGATTGGAACCTGTCGAATGTAATGGTTTCCTCATGTCATGTTTGGTGTGCTTATATACATTCGCCGCTTTAGCCCCACTTGCTCCTAGCCTACCTAGTGTTTTGCTAAAAGGGGGGTGTGATTCACTTTTGTGGACTAGATAAAGATAAGAGTTAGCTTCGCCGAATTTAGGTAAGCTTGTCCTTTCCTCCTTCCTATCGTCTTTATCATTAGAAATTTCAAGCTCCTCCTCCTCGGGATGCTCCGCCAATTTTCTCTTTCTCTACGAAGAATCCGTGAGCATTCAAATCAATAAATTTCTCCTCTCCTTCACAAATGCAAAATATAACGCTCTTCTCACGACTCAGGCTTGTAGTCGCTGTATTTGCGAGCTGGGTGCTAATCTTCAAATTCTAGCGTTCGCTAGCGTTTTAAATCCCTGAAGATACGAGAAATCCAATGGCATGACTTCAGCACAAGTGAATACTTTTATCGACCTATTTTCCCACTCCACGAGAATAGAGTTTCAAATTCCAGTCGATTTCTCAACAACATTACAGCTTTAAAACCCGAGTTTTATCGTTCGTTGCAAGCGCGTATACATTTCTTCTTTCACTCCTCCAACAATGCGGGCTGGGTTTGAAACTCATCAATCCATTCAACATTTGCTAGAATCTACGAACGGATTTTACGGGGATGTTGTAGGTAGTAAGCTCATTTTCCCCGACAGTTAATGTGAAGCGTAATTGCGTTGATAAAGGAATGGAATGACAACAAAGATTCAAATGATGACAAGTTCTAGAACATAGAAAAGGGAGCGCACGGTGGATGTAGGACCATTCTCTTCCTTGTGACTTGGCAGAGAAGGTGGGAATGGTGAATCTCTATATTAAAATCAATAAGATGTTCAACAAATCGTGACTCCCAATGTCATTCATCGTGATATTTGTTGTGCGACCGGCACTCTGGGAATCAGGGATGGTCTAAGAAGAAGTTTATATAGTTGAGGCAAAAGCAAAATGAGTAATTTTAAAGCACAAAGTTTACCAGACATACTCCCCATGTTCTCGGTTAGGATCTGCTAGAGCACAAGTATAAAATCTTCTCTAGATTCTTTCTTGAGGTCCATAATACCAACCTTCCAACACTCTCGATCTTTGGGGCGTGATGGCTTTACACGTGACACAGAACGTCCAGAACGGCGGAGTTCCTAATCTAGCTGTAAGAGCTTGCGCCATTGTTCGTCGTATAGCTAAGCGAATATATGACTACCTCACCTTAAATCACCTACCTCACCGCTTCTTTATCTATAATCACTTATTTTTTTTAATTAATCCTATATAATTAATTAAATATAATTATAATAGACTCTTTCGACTCTTTAGATTTTTTAATTATCCTCTTTCCGGGTATTTTAAGATTTTATAACCTAAATAAAAACTAAAAGACTATATATATTATATATTAAAAAGATATTAACTATAGTTATATATAAAGAAAAATAGACTTTAGCTACTCTATTATTTAATATATTATTAAAGCTTATACTTCCCGAATAATTTATAAAAAAAATTTAATAAATTTTAAATTTTTAAAGAAATAAATATTAAATATATTTTTTAATTTATTTTAGACTTTTAAACGAATTATATAAAATTCTAAAAATAAATTAAAGTTAAGCTTTAATTAAAAAATTTTATTATTATAATTTATCGGATTATAAAAATATAAAAATATTAATATTATATTATATATAAATAATTTTTTATTTTAAAAAAATAAACTTAAAAGTATTTTATATTTATATTTAAATATTATTAATAAAGTATAATAAACTAAAAAAAAAATTATATAAAATAATAAAATTATATTTAAAACTTAAAAAAAATAAAATATAAATTATATAATAATTAAAAAAAAATTATTTAGATTATATTTAATTAATATATTAGAGTAAAAAAATAAATATAATAATATAAAAAATAATTAAATAAAATTAAAAGTTTTTATTTATATTTTTAATTAAAGAAAATAAAAATAAAAAAAATTTATAATAAAATATATTTAAATTAAGTTTTTAAATTTATTGTTTTTTTTAAACTTAAGTCTCTTTTAGAATAATAATAAAAAAAATCTTATTTTATTAACTTAAAGATTTTTATAGATTTAAATAATTATTTTTTTCTCTTAACTTTAATCTAATTAAAAAAGTATAGTGCTAGATAAAAAACGAGATTATTAAACTAGAGACTATTCTTTTAAGTATTTACGATATATAGAAAGTAGTTCAAGAGTTATAGAGTAAAGTTAATCTTAAAGAATAAAGATATTTAATTAAATAACTGACTTATAAGCTAGAAGACGTAATTGAGTTTAAAGGAATAGTAACTATATACTAAATCATTTAATTTTAATGCGAAAACGACGTTCTAACTTTAATATTTAATTTTAGAGTGGTCTATAGCTGTTTTTGGTGGTGTGCGCTCTTTGTGGTGTGGGGTAAGTGGGGTGGTAGTCACATGTTCGCTTAGCTGTACGACGAACAATGGCGCAAGCTCTTACCTTATGGTTCAGGGTCTTTGAATGAACACCCGAGTGATCTGCTGCATAACCTCATTAAAAAATTTTTAGAGCAACAGCGGAGTAATGAGACCCGCCAAAAAATTTATTGACAACAAAGTAGAAAGTGACAACAAAACCTGGCCCGTAATTGGAAATGGAGAACTGGCACGAAACCTCGGTTGCTGCCGAAATGGCCACGCGTGGAGGAAAATAATAGTCTCGAGTTTAGAAATCATAGGAATCGTATCAAACGCACTTTCCTGTCTTTTGTCCTCTTCGACTATCATTCCAGTCATTGCAATATAACACGCAGCTTTGGCCACTGCTACCACCAAGAAGATCGATCTACATTTTATAATTAATGTGTCTCGTTAGCACCGCAGAGCTAATTTTGAAACGTTCCCAGCTTGTGAGAGATAGTTTCAAATCTTTAAGATGTGCTCTTCTTTCCTATCCGCAACGCTTATATCCCGACTAGAGAAAAGCTACCTTCAGGAGCGGTTCAATGATTTGAGGCAGTGAGAAGCGACCGCAGCCTTGAAGACTTGTGTTAAAGGCAGGAGTTTACTAGCTTCCTTCCTCCGATGGGCAGCTCCAGGAATGCTGCGTCTCGTTTGCACAAGTGAGCAATTATCTGCTGGAAGATCCCGCAAGCCTCAAGTGGAGAATGGGAAAGTTTTGTTTGGCCGATTTCCGCAGACTATACAGTTCCCCGCAACTAATATTTAAGCGAGAACGCGTAAAACCGCGATTTTTCGCGTCCACCCCCTTAACCTCCTTTAACAACTATCTTAATATACCACCTTAACGTACTCCTTTAGATTCCATCTCTAGGAATCGGCCCAAGGGATTAGAGATCTTTCCTTATATACGTAGTCAAATTAAAGAATAAGTTAATTATAATGCCAGTTATTCCTTAATTACGAAGGACTTAAAAATCTTGAAAAGTATAATTTAATATATCCTCCGACAAGATAAATTATATAATAATAATTAATCCTTATTATAAAAGTCACAGGATAAATTATATATCAATAGCGAAAAATAACTTTTATTTTATTATATATATTTAAATCTAAAGAATATTTATAAATAAATTATTATAGCTTATAATCTTAATTATAAGTTTATAATCGTCAAGAAGATTTTAAAGAAGTATAGCATAAATAATTAGAGAGTAAAAAAACGCCCGGAACTAACAGAAACTTATGTACTGGCACGACTTACTTAGTGTCTTATACGGAAAGAATAGACGGCCGAGGAATGGGGATTAGTCTATTAGAATAACGAGTATTCGATAAAGAGGGGACGGGATAAACGGGTAGAATAATACTTTTAAATGCCGGCCCAAAAATAAAATAAAAAGATAATCCAAATATATAATATAAATAAAAATATAAAGATTATAATTTAGGGATATTTTTAGAATACTGGAAGATTTAATTACTATATTATAGACCAAGATTTTAAGTCAGTAAAGTATAGATACTCTGCTAGATCTTATCTTGAGATCTATAAAATAAAAGTAACTCTTATTTTTTAAGAGCTTGACGACGAGTACTTATTTATATAAGATAATATTTTAATATATATGATATACTTAGTATAAGACTAGTTTATAATCTACAGGATTATATAAATTATAAATTAGCCCATATATTCTCCCGATCTTAATCTAATTAAATATATCTGGTAATACCTTAAAGTACGGGTCTATAAGATATTCCCGGAGATAGTTACGGATAAGTCAGAATCGGAGTATATAAGACAAAAATTAAAGTCTTGTATTTAAGTAGCGTAGAATACTTTGGACAAGGGGATCTTCGATAATTTATATACAAGTATACCTGCAAGAATAGCGGCTTATATCGCGACAGATGGCTGGTATATAAAATATTAAGGTATTTTAGCGGGCGAAAAATCTCAAGACTTAGGGAATAAGAAGAGTGGATTACGACGATTAAAATAATGTTATTTTTATATTAAATGACCTAGTAGTTATAGAGTAATTAACTGATTTATATAAAGTAATAAATGTTGAGAATCGGTGGGTGCGGGGTCGACCAAATATTAGTTGCCTAGTACTGTAGCCATTCGTAAAGATCTAGCTTCGGAGGGGCTAAATCTTCATAGTTTTTGATTGTAGGGCTTATGGAGATTAAGTTTGAAGAGATTTAATTCATGTCCAGATTTAAAAATAAGCAGCAACCAATTTGAACCAATCCCTCCACCAAGCCAAGACACAGTTAAAAGATAATACCAACGCCCTCGTCTTAATCTCCCTCTTCGGGGCTTCCGTGTCTTCGGTTGCTCGCCGAGGTTGTACGGGGCGCCATGTGAAATATGACTTGCATCGTGACTAAAAAGGGGCCAGGGGCAACCTTATTTGAACGTCAGTCCGAATTCGGAAGCACTTGCGACTTGCGGGGACTTGGCCACATGGCTAAAGTCCCAATCTACGGCAATCGACATTTTCTCCGTGAATCGTCCTCGCGTATCGCCATCGCGACGGATCCGCTCGTCATCTCATACAAGCTGCGTCAGGTTTTCATTACTCAGAATTGACCGTTGACCAGAAGTCGGAGACGCGTTCTATTTGAGGCTTCTTTCGAATCCGCTCATGCCGGTACAGTACCGAAACTAAAAGGTGTCCACAGACTCGGTACTTCACGTCCATCCCACCTGGGGAGCCCCGGCGACGTTGAAAGGGGAATTTCCCGAGATTCGAATGGAAACTTCATCTATGTCGGATCGTAGACTTTCATTTAGGATTCCGACGCTCCGGGCAAGTGGTGCCGCAATGTCACTCGTGGAGGCGCAATCAGGCTGGGGCTATTTTGAGACTGGAGCCTGAAAATTGACCCAAGATCCTGCTGGAGATCGAGTCAGAGCTGATATAGCTAAGACTCATTTCGCCCATCAATCCATCCACATTGCACCGCAAATGAGCAAAGAGACGCTCAAAGTTCCAACGAAAGTGCCGGAAGCCTCGGAAGCCTACTTGCTGAGCCTTACGCACCACACTGGGACCGTTCCGAGATCAGCGTTTAACGGTCCCAAGAACCAGCTCATCGGCACCGTAGAATCTGACGAAAATACTGGGCTCCTGTATCCACTGCAGATTTTTCGGCTTTTAGTGTATTCATACGGTGGTGGCGCAAAGCATGCTAGCCCCAGGGAGTAAAGTTACTCATCGCCGTAATCAGCTCCGATGCGCTGCGCATACTGCGGAATCCTACCAGCTAGAGGACCAAGAGAATGAATTTGAGAAAGAAGTTTAAACTAAGAGTGGGTCACGTGTAGACTAAGGACACTGCGGTCTAGACTGCAGTTAATACAAATTGAGTATAGTCCAGTCTAGTCTAGTCCTAAATAGCTTCAGTCCAAACTTCTTAACCCCGACTACGTTCCCAGGAAATGGGTATAGACTGTAGTCAGACCGCAGTCTAGAATACGCCATAGCCTGAACTGCTAAGCTTTCTTGTTTTGTAATCCTGGCCCAGCTGCTCTGCTCTTCTCGAGAGGATTTGCAATTCTGATGCTGGCCCACTGCTCTTTTCTTTTCGAGATGATTTGAATTTGTAGATGGCGGTCCGGCCGGAATTGCCTTACAGTTCTGGCATCCAAGACCCGTTATATTGTTTTCACTCTCATATATCAGATTGGGTGAGAAACGTCCTTAGGTAGGTATCTTCTTCAAAATCTTCCTCGGGTTGTTCATTTACATTCTACCCTTTACTCCTCACTTTTATATTTCTCTATTTGTCTTCGGCCCGGAATCTACTGTTTAATAATGATTTCTTTCCCACCACGGCTGCAGTTGCAGCAAGGCACTCCAGATGGCCAATCCCAACCACTCAGTCGACCTATTTCGCCCCTCCCCAGCCCATCAATTACGCTCCATGAGCAATTGTCGTCAGCCGCCTCGTCAACATATTTTTTGAATCCTGGTAACTACTCTACTACCAATCAACCTCGGTATCCTCGACCAGTACTTCTGCGCGGTTCTTCTACAACATCTCTCACATCTGAATTCGATGATTTCGAGGGTTCAACAGCCTGCCCAACTCCAAACCCAGAAAGCGTTCTCGGCGATACACTCTATAATAACTACTTCGGAGCAGTCTCAAAGAACTCATTCAAGACACACTATGACCCAGCTACATACACCATCGAGACGCTACACAAACACGATGATGCCGATCTTCTCAAGCCTTGGAAGAGGAAGTTGTATCGCCTCTCACCACTTTTCACATTCTTTACTGTCGCAGCATACTTTGTTTACTATGGATATCGAATATATTGCACAATGGAGGCTAAACGTGCATATCATAAGACGTTTATAATGGCTTGGGTTTTCATTTCTGCTGAAGGTTGTGTTGCATGTAAGTCTCTTGCCACTCTTGTCTCTCTTATTTCGTCACACTTTCGTGTCTAACATCATTCAGGCCCTGCACTGCTACACCAGCTTTATCAAATGCTCTCAGTACGAGGCCGATCCCGTCCCAAGCTCCGCTTAACTGGCAAGAATGTACCTACAGTTGATGTGTTCATCACATGCTGCAAGGAAGATGTCGACGTTGTTCTGGACACAACTCGTGCCGCATGCGCGATCGATTGGCCACAAGACCGGTTTCGAGTCGTGGTCCTCGACGATGGCAAAGACGCAGAGCTGGAGAAAGCAATTAAGAATCTCAGCCAAGAATACCCCAACCTGTACTACCACGCCCGTATCAAGATCAAAGGTGTCCCTCATCACTTCAAAGCAGGCAACTTGACCGGCGGAACCGACTTCGTAACAAAGCTGGATGGTGGCGAAGGAGAGTTTATTGCTGCTTTGGACGCAGACATGATTCCCGAGCCTGACTGGTTGAGAGCTATCATTGCTCATATGGTCAACGACTCCGAGATGGCACTGGTCTGCCCACCTCAGGTATGCCCATTGTCCTATGTTGCCTCTTTCTTCTGCTGACCATGTTGCAGCTATTCTACAACATCCCCGATAATGACCCACTCGTCCAATCTCTCGATACATTCGTCCATGTCATGGAAGGATCAGGATATGCTATTCGCCGAAAAGCGCTGGAGTCAATTGGTGGTTGGCCAGTAGGCTCCCTTGCCGAAGACACTTTCACATCATCTCTACTTCTTGGTGCTGGCTGGAAGACAGCCTTCTGCCACGAAGCTCTTCAATATGGCACTGTCCCCGACACCTTAACCGGTCACCTCAAGCAACGGACCCGCTGGACACTCGGCACACTTCAAACCGCCCTGAAGCTCAAGTTCTGCCTTTACGGCGACTTAGCGAAGAGCATGTCCTTCTTCGCCCGGCTTTCATCATTCGTCTTTGCCATCGATGCATTCTTCAAGATCTTCCTCCTCATCGCACTCCTTACGATTCCCATCGTGCTGGTCTCTGGCGGTCAGCTCGTCGCTTACACTACAAACAACCAATTACGTTGGCAAATCCGACTCTGCTTTGCCTCGCTCGTGCTCACAAGATTGAATGAGTGGATTACATACCTTCCATCTGGATACAGACTCGCACAAAGAGATTCAGGTGCTCAGTTGTGGATGGCTCCGTACCACGCCATGACCATCGTTCGCTCATTCATTCTACCAACCTGGCTCGGCGGAAAGGCAATGGCGTTCTCGTCTTCCGGATCCGTGAAGTCCGAACTGAATGAGCGCGATCCCAGAACTCGTGCTCCTCTCTTCCGAAGATTGAAAGTCATTCTCTGGGATTGCGACGTTTATCTACACGTCCTTTACGTGCTTTTCATCCTCGCAGCTGTTATCTACTCCACAGTCATAGGCATCAAGCGATCATCTGGAGCTCATGGGGTGTACGTTTATTTGCTGACGCATGCATTTTGGCCGCCCATGTTGTGGTTGCTTTCTATCACGGCATGCTGTGAGCCAATCAGGTATGCGATTTGGCCACCCGACATGCCGGATAGAGAGGAACTGTTGGAACGAGATCCTAAGACGGGGATAGCGAGACCCAAGGAACATTGGAAGAAGCAGCGGTTCTCGAAGAAGACTTTCTGGCATGAGCTGCAATATTCAGGGGTTACGATCTTTACTAGTGTTATTTTCTTTGGCGCTTTCTTTCTTTAGAGGGCGGAGCAAGTCGTCCCCCGGGATGTGTTTCATTTGTCTGAACTAGGCTCTTAGAGTTGTGCTGTTGGAATACAGGTACCAAATTTATGGAGTAAAGGTGTAATGGCTATTTAGACGGATGGTAGTTTTATACCCTTTTGCTAAGTTTTGGATATATTGTAGATTAGAATTTCGGTATCTCTTACAAGTTCTTGAAATTATAAAATTAATTTGTTCTACTTGAGGCTCTCTATTCTCTGTTCCAAAGGAATATCTCACATGATTACAGGGCACAACCCTGATCTTAGGTTGATTATGAAGACGTCTATGATGATGAAGGCGATGGTGTCGATGATGCTCGACGTCGGAGTACTCTGCGGATTCCTCGTCGGATTCCACTTCAAAGTTCTGCGAGGAGAGCCTTCATCCAAGAGCTTACACCAGCCCATCTGCTTGTCGAAAAGCTCACGGCCTGACCTAACCCCTCCCTGTACGCCTTAAACCCCAAAGACTCCATGCAGCAGCTGTTTTTCTCTCGCTTGCCATTTTTCCATTTTTTTATTACCTCATTTATGATAGTGCCTCTTAGAATGCAATTCATATGCTAATCAACCAGGTTCTAAAAACCAGTTCTGGGGCTCCACCTTGACATTGCAAAACACGGGTTCATGTCCCGTGTGACTCCCGTGTAGTGATCCCACTCTCTGCTAATGCAACAATTCTTCTATAGCAGCGTAGGCACGGACAAGTTTGACTGTCTATATAGTCCAAGGCAAAGACCAAAATCATATCGATCATCTTCCTGCGTCGAGTGAAGCAACCACAGTGCCAGGAGTCGGGATTATAGTAAACCTCGATTCCGCCTTCAAGGACGGTCTTTAGTGTACTAAAAAAGATGCTCTTGTCGAGGACTTGAAACCATTCCTTTCTTCATCGACGCACGTCCCTTCTTCACGGAATTTCGAAGGGGGCTTTGGAGAGTATATTGGGTTGTTGAAGAAAATTGCGAGAATCCTTTTGTTTTGTGTTCTTTCACTAGTAGAGAGAAGCTCAGCTATTCAGGATAACATTCCTTTGGTTCAATACTTGAGAATCATTGGGGAGTAGTGCGTGACCAGAATTGCCCGGATAATTGCCCGTAAGCTAGGAATGATATGCAAGGCGCTCTTCGTATTCCTCTTTTCTTTTCGGAAGAACGACTTCCGTCATCGGCTCTCTTATTGTCAGACGTCTCGTTGTGCTGTCTTCCATTGCCATTTTTTGTCTATGTTGGAGAATCCACCAGTGAATGTGTTCGTCTCTGGTTGTTTAACAATAAGGAAGACTACTGGTCCCGGTTGAATTCTTCCACTGTTTTCTGCTATTTATATTCTGTATTCTGGGACAAAGAGGGCAGATGAACAATGCATTGTCTCTTTGGCCTTCATCCTCTTAAATATCCTCTTGTTCTCAAGCAAGATAACTTAACTCTTCCTTGTTTTTTTCTCTAATCGTGGATCGTTTAGTATAAAATCTACTCTTTAGATTTATCACCTGTATATTGTTCTTGGTTTGATGTATTCCTCCATGTTTCTGCTAGACTACTTTACGGATTCGGGTAAAACTAGTGACATTGGGCGAAATGTAAGTAAGCCTCTGCTTTTTCTTCTGTGAGGCAGTGGCTCCCTAATTCTCTGCAAGAAAGATATCGAGCGAGGTATGACTAAAATATATGTTGTTATCACATAACAGAACACAAATCCTTCCGCTCAGATACCTCACGACGATGCCGATGGACTCGATGATCCTCTTCTGAATCCTCCTCATCATCTTCATCTTCTGAATTCCCGATTTCTGAATAATCCCAATGGTCTGAATCCTCCTCTTCTGACTCCCCCCTCGGCCACTCAGCACGAATGAAGCTTGTTTCCCTGTCGAACATTGGATTCATGGCAGTCTCACCCCATAAGCCCCATCTCCTCAACTGCTCCTCAGTCGGCTGCCACTCCAGTCTCTCATCCTGCATCTCTGTCATGACCGACACCGCCATGCCGCAGCCCACATGCCAAGGGACCATTTCCTTAAAATTTTCCTGTATTTTTATCATCGCATTACACCATGCGGATCCATGTCCCTGACCCTTATAACCCCAATCCGGGTCCTTCCGCAATTTTCGATAGCAGCAGCGCTTCCGCCCGCAAGTGAAAACCGCGAAAAACGCGTGTAACATCTCATGGAGTAAGGTATTAATGAAATGATACTCTGCTCGCATGGGTCGATCTTCCCAGCGCGCCGTGTTGATCTCAATTCTTGCTTTTATTATATCATGCATGCCCTCGACGTGCTTGTGCGGTTTATGGTAGACTCTGACGCCACCTATGAGATGCGGCTTCACTTTGCCGAAGAAAAAGATTTCGTCGAGGACTGGGAGCCAGACTGTCATGAGCTTGCGGACTTCGGACTCGCTCTCACAATTCGGGACCCTTCCTCGCAAGGTATGAAGTGCAGTCGCTGAGAGCTGGGAGGACTTGCGTCTATTGGCATTTTGCTGCAAAAGGTAGCTAAGTTCTCTTGGGTGGTAGCGATTGGGTTTTGGTTTGGGTAGATCGTCAAGGAACTGTCGATGGTTGGTCTCACCAGGATTATGGTCATCTAAGTGTGCAAAATGAGAAGACCGAGTTTGCTGGTGGCTTTCTGGCTTGTGATGGGAGTTTTCGTGCTCACGAACCTTCATATCGTCGTGCGTCTTTTGGTGGTGGTGGTGGCTTCCTTTCGCCATCGTGAGGTGGTCGGAGAGTGGAGTATTTGCCAGCAAATGTTTGTCGGAGCTGCTAAGTAAGGAAGAAAGCTTCAAGTCCGAGAAACTTGTAATTCATTATGTGCTGTTCTATAAATTTGTTCTTCGCATTTACAAATTTGGCAAAATTCTTTGCTTTCATAGGTCTTCGCTTAACGTCCCCCTTTGTTCTCAATTGAAACATATTGGATCAAGAACCGAAATACTCGGACTCCACAGCCAGTGCATAAGTGGCAGGACTCTTTTTCCCATTTTTGCCTACAGCCCGTAATCCGAACACCGCATTATCCTTACTGATTGGAAGCCGAGTATTGTTTTGAGTTCCCACATTCAACATATGTGTCCACTGGTGCAAGTTAGATTCACTAATAGAAAATCACCACAGACTTACCTGTTGACTAGACATAGCCCGCCATACAATCTCATAATAATCAAGTAATGGATCAACAGGCTCCGTACTCCAATAAAGCTGGATGATATTCTCCAGATAATCAGCAGGAGTCGTAAGACTGCTCGCCAAGAACCCAATATTGACATCATATGTAAAGTTTGTCGGCGTAGCAGGTGCATTTGCGATGCTCCAAAGACTGAGCAAGTTCACTCTCCCTACGCGAGCCGTATAATCGAAGTCCACATACTCAATCTCATCTCCATAAACAACGCCATCCTGGGTCCTCGGATCCTGATGTTGATGATAGAAATCCTCTTGTGGCTCCGTGAACCTGATTCCAGGAAATCCTGCCTTTAGGAACGATTCGTGGTCGCCCCCTCGGTGGAAACGATCTGGTTTGTAAATGAGTGCGACGTTCATTTCGGTCGTTTCTGCTGCTCCTGTGTTAATCTCTTGGACGAAGCGACCGAGATGGCGAGATGGAGTGTCATCTTGGTATCCAGTGGTGATTATCTCGGTGACGATTCGAGCGGGAAGTGTCAGGTAATCTGTTCCGGCGCCGAAGATGCGAATGGTGTGTTGATTGAGAGGGTCGAAAGGTGCGTTTGAGCCACTTCCTACGATATCGTCGTTAAAGTTTCCCTGTACATTGACTGAGGCATTTTTCACTGGATGCGTTAGAGAAACCTTCGGTCTCAAATGAGACTTGGGAGTTTACATGTTTGGGCAAGAAAGTTGCTCCCATAAAGTCCTTGCTCTTCTCCAGAAACTGCTGCGATAATGATGCTAGCAGCTGGAGGATTATTTGCCACATAAGGTGCAAGAATACGAACCATTTCCAAGGCAATAGCCACAGCACTTGCATTATCATCTGCGCCGGGAGCACTGGTGAATTAATTAACATTCCATATCTGAAAGTTAGGAAACTGAGGCTTTGCAACAGCTTTGTTCTCGGAATAGCCCGGAAAGTTCCACTTATCCCTAAAAATGTGACGATGAACGGGGAAGAGACTTACTCATCAACATTGTTACTATTGTTCAGCCGTCTAGAGTCATAATGCCCAGTGTAAACATAAGTTCTGTTAGAGTCCACAACACCGGCAATGTGGACCTGTACATTGCAAACATCAGCAGCAATCGGCATACCAGAGCTCGGCTGTGCTTCTTGCAAATAGCACGGCATTGAGACATTCATCAGTCCATTGGACGGTTTCGCAAGCTCCATCATCTCATTCAGCAACCAATTTCGAGCAGCTCCGATTCCCCGCGTGGGACTGGTGGTGTCCGAAGCTGTATGCCGTGTTCCAAAACCTACAAGTGTTTGAATTGTGGCTTGAATTCGTTTTGGGTCCATTTGAGTCAGCAGTGCGAGAGTTTCGGCGTCTGTTGCCTGTGGGACCAGTGGCACTCCTACGCTGGATGGTGGCCATGTTCCGGCACCCCAATTTGGGAATCCATTGCTTCCAAAGGTTGGTGAATATTCTGATGAAGCGCCCGCCCCTTGGCTAGAGATGAAAATTGTCGTGCCAAGTAAGCAAACAATGCCACGAAGTGATATCATGATGATCCCCGTCTCGTTCTCGGAGAAGAATATGTATTATCGGTCTGACTCAATCACAACATAGAAAAAGACAAAGATTGGTAATCACAATAGAGGAAAATCCAATCTTATATCATCGCAATCGGAGACGTCATGATGTCTTTTGAAAGAGTACTTTATCCCGTACATGTCCCCGTGTTGCCTAGGAAAGGAAGGTGGATAACTTGGCAAGTAACCAGCCGGCTAATTAGAGAATTACGAGATAGGAGATGCAGCAAATAGATGCTGATTTGGATGAGGCCACAGAATCCACCAGTGGTTTCAGATAACAAGAACACCTCAGGTGGGTTCCATAAGTGGGGTAAATACTGCACCCTGGCAATTGCGGGGTTGTCGTACAAGGGATAACTGTGCCCGATCTGGAAGGTGGCTAATATTGTCGCATCACCATGTTCAATCTGCACAGTATTGAGTCTAAAACTTATTCCGAGAAACGGTCCTTGAGTTTTCACTTGTGCAAATCCGCTGAATCATGATAAATACGCTAAACTAGTTGCAGAACTCTATCTCCGACCGCTCTAGCACGGAGGTGCGATTGCCACCTCTTCAACTGTTCGTTAGTTATACTGAAACCATGATCTATCTCCATTGCGAGAGATATATAAATAAATTCTTATTTGGTACGAATCGGGAATCAAGTCGTAACTGAGGTTTGGGGAAAGTGCTTGATTGAGTTAGGAGGTACCCAGAGAAAGAAAGGTTGACGTACCGAGCGTCTTACTTTCATCTATTTTTGCGTGGTGGAAAGTGAGCGTAGTGGCTTTGCCTATACCTAGCTAGCCGGTGGACTATGGCTCTTACACAACCCTTTCTTATAAAGAATACTATACCAGGGTTTGAGTTGAAAAGTCATGATTCCTTAACGATACTAAGTCCTAAGATAAGTCTAGGTTTTTAGTGACGTGGCAGTAAGCACGTTATAGGCCTTGGTAGGTGCGCCTCGCCAGCTTAACCTTGAACGCCGTTATCTGGCGTCTTTCCCCCGAGGCAGCGATAAACAGTCCACCACACCCTATTATATTTCGCCGGGCTCCAATCTTCCTCGAAGGTAGCCAGCCACACCTTAAACAAATACCCTCTCAACATCCTTTGAAGAAAAATTATGTATAGTAAATCTAGAAGATTAGCACAGGTATTGGCCGTGACAGCCACGAGACGCAAATGATTCACCCAGGGAGTTCCGATCTTGGATAGCCGGAAGCCGAAGCCAAAGATAAAAATGTCGGTGAGCAAGCAATGGATATCACTGCATGCCTGCCGCACATGCATTCTTTGAATGAACGGCGTTTTTGTTCTATCTACGTCCCAGAATGGATGTTTGGTTGTGTTTCTGAGAGGTAGGAAGGTGGTAAAGAACCACAGGTATCCCATGCACAGGAGCACAAGAGCGGTGTAGTTGTATTTTTGAACCACGTTCGTGCTATCGCCAGAGGGACGGACTACTGCGCTGGAAAGGAGACCTATGACGACGATAACGGTTGTTACGAGGCGGAACATTATTTGATATTGCCAAATCCCGATCAGAGAATTGGTGGTCCATTGGGTGAAGTTCTCGCGGCAGGAAATGCGGCTGCGGTATTTGGAGAGAGCTTTGCAACTTTGTCAGTGCCTCTTCGGGAACAAGCAAGTAGTAAGCAGCTTTGCTGCAAAGTGCGAGGATGGAACCTACCACACTTGATCTCGATGCTCCATGGGCCCTTGATCTCATGGGCCTTGCTGGGCCCGCAAGAGGTCGAAATTGGCTCTTCCTCTGGTCCCAAGGATATTTCCGTATACTTTACTTGCACGGGACAATCGTAGGTAAAAGAAGCTATGTGTTTCTGAAAACTCTGTCCTGTAGATTGGCAGCATTCATCTTGCTCAATATCCGCTCTACTAGTAGGCCCCAGAACGGGAAGCCTTAGACAGCAGCCTTTCAGAGTTGATTGTGATTCAGTAGTGAGTCCGGAGTGTTCCAAGGCCCCTTCCAAAACTAGAAAGCTTATGCTTTCAATGAGGTCAAGCGGGGGATGTGAATCACGGAGGAAGTTCACTTGGAGACATTTTCTCTGGCCATTGGCACATACTTGAACGCTCTGGTCACCGTTCAGGTTCATGTCGGACGGTAGCATGATCAGACTGAGGCATTTTCTTGCCTGCCACCATTCTTTGCTTTTGTGATGTAGGATCAGTCCGTCACCGAGAGGGTTTGATTGCAGCTGGTGGTGAGGAGAAATATACGAGCCATCGAACGACCTGGGGATCCATCTATTTGGCTCACTGAGACACTTGAGCGAAATCAGTAAATTTGTGACATAATAGGTGATACTATTAGATCTGGACGGCATTGTCGTCATTGATGGAGAACGGGGAACTCACAGTATATTTTGATCTGTTCGGGGTACTAAGAAAAGAGAACGGAACGTAATGCTGGAAAGCAATGAGCGCGGCTAACCTCTCTTCAGGAGCGAAATCAAACAGCCTTGATACATTGATTCCTCTTAGGTTCGCCAGAATCACGACCAGATCCTCAGGTTGCGTGGTAGAGCGGCTGCCGAGAACGTTCCAACTGTGCATGAACGTGTAGTAAACATGATTTTCCAAGTCATTGTGTATCAACAGAAATCCATCGTGATCGCGCCCAGCTTTTGTGGTATTGAACTGCGATATCAAGTTCATTGACAAATTCAGTTCTACGTAATAAGCAAGGCACTTAGCCAACGTTTTTGGCTTTTTCATCGGGATTTGGATATCGTTGATATGCTTGCTGTCAAATATCCCATCGGCAAATTGGAAAAAACAGGAGCGTGAAAGAGATCCCTCGTTAAATGTCCATGCCCGCTCCATCCATGAGCATGTCAGCAGATGGGCAAGAATCTGCATGCGACTCATGGTTTTGATTGGAATTCTCTGAAGCTCGTAATCCAACACAAGGACAGAGCTGGCTGCGGAATATATCAGACCCATCTTATCAATGGAGGTTCTTCTTTGAGCTGCAAAGTCGGCAGAGACCGGGATACATAGAGTATCAATCCAAATATGCCGAGTTCCCTGTCGTGCCCGTGACGTGCGAGAGACTGCCTCCAAGAGCATCCCTAATTGGCAGGATGGTAGGCCGTTGGATCTTGGGTTACCCAATCCATGCGACCAGACGTGACTGATTGCTGTGTAGTCTTTGGAAGGCTTCCACGGTACTATATGAAGCTCGATACTATCTGAGGATTTTGCAATAGCCTCTCCACCTCTCCGCCTCTGTGGCTGATTCGCGGAGATCCTGAGTTCAATCAACGGAAACGACCCCTCGCTGATTACTTTCGCAATGTCGCTGGATGACACGTTTAAATGTGAGCACAGGCAGTTCTCCTCCACATGTCGTGTTTGAAAGGCTTCGAGATCAGTTGCATTGGCAGTGCAAGACGATTCGGAACAATTTCGGTGAGTAATGAAGGGTGGAAAATGTTGTCGATTTAGGGACGTGACATAGTGATGCGAGATTGAGTAAAGAGATCCAAGGCGACGTTCATTGTACGGACACCACCGGTTTTTATCGAGTCGGCCCTGAATGCTCTTCAAATAGACTGCAAATTTCTTGTCGAAGTTATTAGTGGTAGCTTGGATTGGACAAGCTTCAAGGAATTTAGCATTAATTCGTGCGTGCAGAGCGTGATCGAGCCAGGAAATGGAAGCCCAGACGTCTACAATGTGTGGAGTATCGACCCAGAAGGACCTAGAGATGACTCCAAGCTCTTTTCTGACCTCAGCGAGCCGGGTTACCATCTCATTGCTGAACAGTTGTGTACGCAATAGTTTCAATTCTTTCAAGGCTGCCAAGGTGACAACTTCCTATCCGAGCTCGTCCCGTCTGACGAAGTCTTGGGCTTTGAAAGCTGCCCCGATCTTGGATGCTAGTACTCCGAAAAATAGCCAAGCCTGCATCATGGATGCTATATTTGAGGGGTCATGCTCCCAGTTTATTTGGCCCGCAGCGTCGCAAAAGCCGTGTCTATTGGGAAAGGTAGCAAGGTCTCCATTGTCCCAGGAGTAGTGAGGCAGGTAAGGAACTCGGATCAAGGAAGGCGCGGCTCCGTCTGGTTCTGGGAGGACATCCATTGTCGAATCTAAGTTGTTGGTTGTCGAGAACAAACGGAAGGTTTCTTCCCCTTATCTGTACTGTGAGATTTTAGGCTGAAACATTCGCTATAACCGAGGTCCACAGTCAATGCACACCCCATTTTTACAGCACCACCCGAACTTAAATAATTAATTTAAAAATAACCACACAATCAATTGAGCTAAAAATAAAAATATAAAGGAATCAAAGTAAGTGCATTAGATCTGCCAATTAGGATTATTTATATTCTAAAGCGTTGTAGTAAAATAATCTGTCGACCTACTCTAGTCTACTACGCGACCAAAATTACTTCCTCTTTAAGCTCCTTAACTATAATCTATTCCTGTAATCCTAGACTTACTAGAATCATAGAATCAACCCGTAAAATAATAATTCGAGAAAGTTTTACTTTTTTAATAGTTTTTATAACTGTGACGGCGCTGGCTGGGGATGCCGGTCACATGACCAGTTTTGGGTCTGGTTTCACCAGCTGGCGCTGGCGCAGTGGCTGTTTCGTCGTCTTCTCCTTAACTTCCTCTCTTTTAGCTTCCTCTCTTCTTCTCTTCTCCAGCTTAGTATTCTCAATACAACTGGATTCCACTGAACTACGTGCTTTTCGACCGTTGCGGTGATCCCGCCGTCACAATAACTATAATATTTTTTTTTTAATTATTATAATTATAAATCGTGTTTTTTTCCGCTTTAATATTCTTTAAACTTATAATTCCTTTTTTATTTATTTATTAATTTTAATTTTATTTAATTTTTTTTATTTTTTAAGTTTTTTTTAATTATTATAATTAAAACTTTTTTATTTTAAAGAATTATATTTTACTTAAAAACTTATTAATTAAATTAATTTTTTTTATTTAATTTTTTTTTATTTTTTAAGTTTTTTTTAATTATTATAATTAAAACTTTTTTATTTTAAAGAATTATATTTTACTTAAAAACTTATTAATTAAATTAATTTTTTTTTATTATTTTTTTTATTTTATTAATAAATTTTTTTTAATTTATTTATATAATATTTTATAATTAAAACTCGAGTTATATTAATTTTATTAGTTTTAATAAACTTATAAAAAAAATTTTATTAATTATTTAATATAAAATTTTAATAATTATTATATTTATTTTATAATATATAAAATAAAAAAATTATTTAAAAAATTATTTAAAAATATAAAAAATAAAAAAAATTAATAATATTAAAAATAATATTTAATTTAATTAATTAAATATTTTTATTTATTATTAAAAAGTTTTAAATAATTTTAAAAATTATTTAAAATATATATTTAATAAAAAAATTTTTTTTTTTTTTATAATTTTATTTA